>Ga0115003_10000001_pt1 | contig 198408 bp, 165 predicted proteins | sample ArcticOcean_MG_C_7_FD_88736 | JGI IMG/M metagenome (GOLD analysis project Ga0115003, IMG submission 88736) | Marine microbial communities from western Arctic Ocean - ArcticOcean_MG_CB11_88 | ecosystem: Environmental > Aquatic > Marine > Oceanic | place: Arctic Ocean: Canada Basin | collected...
CCGCTCTTCTTTGGTGGACTGCCAGACTTGCTTGGACCAGGAGGACCGCCGCTCTTCTTTGGACCGGGAGGACCGCCGCTCTTCTTTGGGCCGGGAGGACCGCCGCTCTTCTTTGGACCGGGAGGACCGCCGCTCTTCTTTGGACCGGGAGGACCGCCGCTCTTCTTTGGACCAGGGGGTCCTGATGAACGGCCGGGAGGGCCTGAACGTTGAGGTGCTTTTTCGACTACCTCTTCTTCATCTTCAAACATGGCACCGCAGTGAGGGCATTCATTGTCGCTTTCCTTGACCAGACCGTCGCAAATTTCACATGCAAACATTTCTTCATCATCTTCAGCTTCAGCGTCTTTTGAACCTTTATCCAAATTTTGCACTTCGCCGTCTTTGGAACGGAACAGGGTCAAAACGGGCAGAAGATCCATGCCTTTGAGAGCAAGTTCTGTTTGAATCGCATGTTCAAAGGCTTGCTTGAGATCTTCGGGTGTGTCAAGGACACGCCCATCGTCCACGTAGGTGATGTTGACTCTTAGTTCCCCGTCTTCGGTCTTGGCTTGCGGCGTTTCAACAGCAACACCTCGCTTACGAGCAACGCGCCGAACAGCAACTTCACACATGCGTCGTAGAAGGGCTTCATCAGGTGCGTTGGAGGTCGTTTGTCCAAGAGCTCCAGCCATGATTTCTTTGGCGGGGTTGCCTTCTTCAACACGTAAGTGTGAGGGGAGTTCTGCACCAAGAGAAGCAAGAACATTGCTGGCTGGTGTTTGATTGATGTTGAGCCATTGACTGCGTCGCTCATCCTTCATGGCTCGCTCAGCATCGGCAAGACGGTTCACCATAGCATCGGTTGGGGAAGAAGATGGATTGCTTCCGACCAGTGTACCGCCAGGGGCGAAGGGGGTCACGTTGGCAGGGTTTTTCTGAGGCAGAGCGCCACTCGACAATGAAGGCCCACGGGATTGTTGAGGTAAATCCGATTGGGATCCACCGACGTTGGTCACAGGTGGTTGGCCCTGAGGTGGGTATTGGCCCATTTGGTCCGGGGGCATCCCCTGCTGAGGTGGGTATTGGCCCATTTGGTCCGGAGGCATCCCCTGTTGAGGTGGATACTGGCCCATTTGGTTGGGCGGCATGCCTTGTTGAGGAGGATACTGGCCCATTTGGTTGGGCGGCATGCCTTGTTGAGGAGGGTATTGACCTTGAGGAAGGTTTTGTTGTTGCTGAACGCCCATGGCGATCTGTTGAAGCACTTCAGGAGGAAGTCCACCTGCTTGTCCTTGGCCCATTTCCCGTTGTTGACGAACTGCCTCGCCAGAGACGACGCCGAAGCTTCGACCACCGGTCACTTCTTGGCCGCCGAGTCCAACAGAGCCTGTGTTGGCGAAACTGCCAGCACGTGAGATTTCCTGCCTTGCACCGCACTCTGGACAAAAAATACTGTCGTCGGGAATGAGTTCTGCGCACGAGCCACAATCCATAACATCAACCTCCGTCAGTTGGAAGGCTTAAGCGACCCTCCCTAAAGGGTTGCGTTGATTCTCCCATTTTTACCACCAAAATATAGCCGCACCGCCCCCCCCGAATAACCAAGCAGGTGGGCGTTCATTCAATCCCAATCTTCATCTCACGGAGGCACGTCGCCAGAGCATGGGCGATGAACACGTGGTCGTAATTGGCGGCGGTATCGCTGGGGTTACTGCTGCGTTGGCTTGCGCCGATGCAGGGCGCAATGTGACCCTCCTCGAGGCTCGAAAAGTGCTTGGAGGGAGAGTGTCCAGCGTCACTCACCCACGCACTGGTTGGGAATTGGACAACTGCCAACATGCTTGTTTCCGAGTCTATGACCGATTCATGCAACTTGTTGGCCGAACAAAGGGCCAAGACGCCATCAAACTTCAGGCCAGAACCGTTCTTCCATTTGCATCTCCCGCCACGGGAGAGTTTGCTAACCTCGCCTCAGGACGATTGTCACCACCAAACCATCTGATTGGAAGCATGTTGTCCTTTCCGTTCCTTTCGTTCAAGGACAAACTCGCGATGCGCAAGGCAGTAAAACGCCTCGCCAACATGAAGCATGCTGACATATGGGCGCTTGACGGAATGCCATTCAGAACATGGCTGACCGAACAAGGACAAACCGATCAAGCCATCAATCGGTTTTGGTCCTTTTTTGTCCTTGCCGCCTTGAACATCGATTTGGATGAAGCAAGTGCCGCCCAAGCCTGCATGTTGTTCAACAAGGGTTTGTTCGGAGACGCTGACGCCTTTGATGTCGGTGCCTTCACATCTCACCTTTCCGAATCCTTTCATCCAGCATACCTCGAGGCTCTTGACCAAGCTGGAGTTCAAGTTCGATTGAACACATCCGCAAAGGGCATCGAACACGAAAACGGCGCCCCAACCAGCGTGAGGCTGGCGAAGGAAAGCATTGCGTGTACCGACGTCATCTTCACCACCCCTCATCATATCACAGCACGCCTGCTAAAAGCATCAAACCTAGAAGAGAAATCCGCTTTAATCGAGCGCAATATCAATTCGATGGATTACCGACCACTTATCGGCATACACTCATTCTATAGAGGAAATAGGGTGCCAGAAGATTTCACCTTCGCCGTGATGATTGACGAGCCTTTGATTCAAATCATTTTCAACCGCAATGCTGAGTTGGATCAACCTGTTGAGGAAGGTGTGCAGTGGCTCTCCATTCCAGTCAGCAGTGCTGTTCCATTCATGGGCATGGAGGATGATGAAATTCTTGCTGAACTTGACCGGGTGCTCGACGCACTATGGCCGGAGCAAACCAACGTAAAGAGGTTTGAACACCTGATCATCAAAACTCCGAAAGCAACCTTCGCCCCAACGCCGGGAAGTGCAGAAGGTCGCCCCCCTGCTGATGCCATCAGTGAGCGGATCGCCCTTGGAGGCTGCTGGACAAAAACCGATTGGCCTTCAACCATGGAAGGAGCCACACGTTCAGGACTGCAGGCAGCAGCTCACATCCTCAAGCGTACATATTCAACCGACGACGCTTGGCCTGAATGGCCATCTCGTCCAGCCCGAAGAGAACCTGGTTGGCGAGTTTGGGAATAAGCGTGGATTGAAAAAGAAACACCAGTAGGAGAGACTGAGGGGATTTCATGGGTGAGAAATTTGATTGGGGCACCCACCGAATCGAAGGTGAGGATGTTCACCTTGCTGGATGGGGGACACACCCATCACTCGAGGAGGCGCAAGCCTACTGCACACTCATTGCCGGTTCTCATTATGAGAACTTCCTGATTGCCAATTACTTCACTCCAGCCGAGGTGCGCCAACACATCGAGAACATCTATGCCTTCTGCAGGTATGGTGATGACCTCGGCGATGATGCACCGTTTGATACCGAGGGTCGTCTTACCTTGCTGAATGCTTGGCAAAACGACCTTGAATCGGTTGCAGAGGGGCATTGGTCCGGAACCGCACAACACCCAATCCTCAACGCTGTCGCAGCGACTTCCCGAGCCTGCAAAATACCACTCAAGCCCTATGTCGACTTGATCACTGCGTTCAAGCTCGATCAAAACAAAACCCAGTATGAATCATGGGACGAACTTCGAGATTATTGCGTTCATTCTGCCGATCCAGTTGGGCATCTTTTCTTGTATGTCTATGGCCATGATGATGAAAAACTGAGAGAAATCAGTAATTTCACATGCACAGCACTTCAACTGGCAAACCATTGGCAGGATGTCGCTCGTGACCTTGAACAAAACCGCTCTTACTTCCCAACTGAAACGATGGCTCTGTACGGGTACACCCAAGAGGATTACAACAACCGTGTCTATGATGAGCGTTGGATTGCAATGATGAAACACGAAGTCGACCGAGCCCAATCTTGGTTTGATCAAGGCAAAGACCTCTGGGACAAAGTCGATCCGCACTTGGCAGTGGACCTGCGTATGTTCACACTTGGCGGAGAAGCAATCTTGCAATCAATTCGAAAACTCAAGTACAACACATGGAAGAAGCGACCGACGGTCAGTAAATTCAAACAACTGCGATTATTCCTTGGCGCCCGACGTGCTTGGAAGAAGGCTGAGAAAGCCAAAAAGTGATGTAGCCATACAAGTGAGTGAGTAGTTACATTTCAATCTAAATGGAATTCTAGACAATCAAAGCACGTCCAAGATCCACAACCCGGACCGGAGGACTTGGTACAAACTTCCGCAGGCCTCAAAAAGGGGAACCCATGAGCAACAAGTGGTCAACATGCTTGAACGCCGGAAACCACTCGATTTGTTGTTCCCTTTGAAAGGGAACGCCACAACTCGAACGGAAGGCGAAGAAAAGCAGTCAATGACCGCTCTCGACCACGTTCGAGCCGGTGTCATGCTGGCAAGAGATGCTGTCAAGGCTGTGAGCGTTACGGCAATGGAAGCACTCCGAGAAGGAGCCACGTTCATTGGTATCGTCGGTGAGAAAAACGAACTCGTCGATCCCTTCGAACACCTTGATGCTCCAATCTGGTCTGATCGCCCACCTCAAGAACTTATGAAATTAGCATTCCGATACTGTGAGGAACTCACAATGCGGGAAGCTGGTAACTTCTATCACTCGTTCAAGTACCTCCCAGATGAACAACGCAACGCCATGTGCGCAGTCTATGCTTTCTGCCGAAGAGCCGATGACATCGCAGACGGTGATTGGGCTGACCGATTCCCTGGAAGCATGGGCGAAATGGACCCTGAAGCAGTTGCTTACCGAGAACAACTCGAAAGCCTGCAAGATCAAGGAAGCATTTTGGATGAAGAAGCCTACCTCAACAAAATCACACAGTTGTTCTTCTTCCGTAAGAAACTCTCAACCTGTTATTCTGAAGTCTATTCAACCGATCCTGTGTTCCTTGCGCTCAAAGAAACAGTGGACAGGTATTCCATTGGCAGGGAAGTGTTTGACGACTTGATCTCTGGCATGGAAGATGACCTCTACAACAACCGTTACCGAAGTTTCGATGAACTGTACATCTATTGCTACCGTGTCGCCTCTGTGGTCGGTTTGATGTGCATCGAAATTTACGGATATGAAGACCCTCGTGCCAAGAAGTTCGCTGAATCATGGGGCATTTTCATGCAACTCACCAACGTTCTCCGGGATGTTGGGGAAGACATTCAACGGGACAGAGTGTACCTCCCGCTTGGAGAATTGGAAGCCAATGGCATCAATGAGGATGAACTTGGTGGACAAGTTGTGTTGAACAAGCAATGGGAGCCCTACTGCAGAGACTATGCTCGACGAGCACGCACCTACTTGGCAGAAGCCCGACAATTGTTGCCACTGCTTCCTCGCCGAACCCGTTATTCACCCGCCGCTATGATTGCGTTCTACGACAAAATCTTGGCACAGATCGAGAAGCAACAGGGTGACGTGTTCACCCAGCGTGTCAAACTCAACAAAGTGCAGAAGATCAGCCTTGCTGCTGCTGTTTACATGCGCCACCGCCTGCTTCCAGCCTTCCTTGACCCGCTCTGGGGCGGTCTTGCACGAATTGGACTGCTCCCCGCGGTTTGAATGGAACACGTTTCTTCGCACCCCATCGGTGCACACTCGCTAAACTGAGGTGTGAACGCTTGTGGTTTGTATCGGAGATTGAAGAAGCGAACATGCTATGACACTACTGCGCCTAAGAGGCATATGCAGCCTGATCCTCAAGAGCGACAATTTTGGGGCCAAGTCGAACAGTCACCCGATCCTGTGGCTCTTCAACATCAATCACAAGCAGGTACAATTGTCCGGCCCGTTCAAACGGAGCAACATGTTGTCCCGCTCGCTGTGCCGAAATTCAAGCATATGAGTCGTGTTGCGAGCACTGGCCTCTTTCTAACTGGTTTCCTGATCTATTTTGTCGCATTTTATTTTGAAGTTCTTGACGGGGATGGGGAAATTATGGCTGGAGGAGAATTAATGTGTTGTTTGTTCTTTAACACCGCACTGGTTTTTGAAATCATTTTTTACCTAAAAATGCTCGAACACAACGACACCTATCAGACCGGAAAGACCTGGACCATTGTCAACATCGTAGTTGTCGGAACCGTGACAATGGCAGGAATGTTCTCTTTGGTACTCTTGTTATCAGGCGCTTCATTCTAAGCAGGACGACATCTCCGTCACGATATGAACATGAACATCAAGAAGATCAAGAAGATGGTCCCTGAAATTGCAAGCGATGCTGCTGCACCTAACCACAACAATCTACGCATTGTCATAACTCCATAAATACCGATTCCAATGGCTACGGTTGGCCAAAGCCCAATGGAAATCATCCCCCCGAAGAGAATATCCCAGCCTTCTAAAAGAACAAGTGAAAGAAACAGGCCCATGCAGGTAGATAGGAAGGGGACCAGTGAACCAATCCAAAAATCCAACGGCCTGAATAATTCTTCATGGGCAAGGGTCATTTGAGGGTTCCATTCGAAATCCTCTTGGCACAATGGGCATTCAAACAATCCCAAATCACCGTCATCTAATTCAATGGCTTCATCACAATGAGGGCATTTAATTTCGACCATATCAACGCTTACTCATCGCTAAACGATAAGGTTTGAGCCGTTTTGAAACTCACACCTGATCTTTGCGAGAGGTTGAATCGTTGTGAGCCAACACAAGCCAAGGAACTCAAATGGTTCGCGTGAATGCTTGGATTCCTGTGATGTAACGTCCGATGATCAGGTTGTGAATATCGTGAGTTCCCTCATAGGTCTTGACCGATTCAAGGTTTGCCATATGGCGCATCACTGGGTATTCATCTAGGATACCGTTGGCACCGTGAATGTCCCGTGCAACACGAGCGATTTCCAATGCCACATCGACGTTGTTCATCTTGGCAAGGGATATTTGTTCAGGAATCCATGTTCCTTCGTCCTTCTTTCGGCCAAGGTGGTAAGCGAGAAGTTGGCCTTTTGTGATTTCACGTAGCATCCATGCCAATTTGTTTTGAACAAGTTGGTAGGAGGCGATTGGATGGTCGAATTGGATACGGGAAAGGGAGTATGTCTTAGCGCTGTGAAAGCACGACATTGCTGCACCGAGTGCGCCCCATGAAATACCGAAGCGGGCGTTGTTCAAGCACGAGAAAGGACCTCGAAGCCCTTTGACGTCTGGAAGCATGCGGTCCTTTGGGATCTTACAATCTTGGAAGACAAGTTCGCTTGTCACCGACGCTTTGAGAGAATGCTTTCCCTTCATTTCAGGAGCGGTGAAGCCTTGATCATCTTTTTCGACGATGAATCCTCGAATCACGCCGTCGAGTTTCGCCCAAACAACAGCTACATGTGCTATTGAACCGTTTGTGATCCACATTTTGGCACCGTTCAGCAAGTAATGGTCGCCCATGTCCTCTGCCTTGGTGATCATGTCACCAGGGTTGGAGCCGTAATCTGGTTCGGTCAATCCGAAGCATCCAATCCATTCACCTGAAGCCAACTTAGGCAAATAGTAGTTTTTTTGCTCTTCTGAGCCAAAGTCCCAAATTGGGTACATAGCGAGGGAACCTTGAACTGAAGCGAAGGAACGAAGGCCAGAATCGCCACGTTCGAGTTCTTGGCAAATCAGACCGTAGGCCACATAGGAAAGTCCTGGGCAGCCATAGCCTTTGAGCGGAGCGCCTAAGACACCCATTTCGCCCAATGCAACCCGCCATTCATCGAGGAAAATCCCTTCTGCGCAAGCGTGTTCGATTTTGGGCAGAACTGCTTCATCGACCCAATCACGGACCATGTCGCGAATCATGATTTCTTCCTCAGTCAAGAGACTTTCAATATCGTAAAAATCAACGCCTTCGTATGGTTCCATAGGACCCTCTCATCTGTTGGTGAACAGAGGCGCTTCAAGAACCTAACCCTCTTTGCCGTCGATGAAAGCAATTCAGTCCTTGGAACGGTTTCGCCAATTCATGTACCAACGTTGCATGGTTTTGCTGTTCATGTAAATCAGCCCCAGGATTGTTCCTGGCACTGCTACAACAACTGCTGCGAGGACTGCCAATGTCATCAGGCTGTTATCGACTTCAACCCCGACATCCGGTGAAAAGGACACGATGTTGCCGAACGAGGTGATGATGAATCCTTCACGATGCCCATTTTCCCAAACAACAGAGATTGAGCGACCAGCGACAACTGGATCCCAATCCACTGCATCTTCTGCGATGATCTGAGCGAAAGCCTCAGAGATCAGCGGTTGTTGACGAACGGTTGCAAAGGGTGCCATGTGAATGAGTGTGCTCCCGTCATGTCCACGGGATACAGCTGTGAAATCGCCCGAAAGCGATCCATACTGCATGAGGTTCTCGGTGGTTGATTTACTGGCATCAACCAAATCCAAACGAATGGCTTGAGTTTTCAATCCACTCGCAAATCCAACGCATTCATTGAGGGTAGGGTCTGCACAATCAACGCCAATCCAGGTTTGTGAACTGCTGCCTGAAAGGAATGTGATGCCATGAGTTTGATCGATGACGGCCATTCCGTTGCTCAAGGTGGTGGCAATACAAATGTTCTCTTGGCGGTGGCAGGAGATGTCGGTTACTTCCGAGTTCCCGCTCCCTTCGAGAGCAACCAAGCCGGTTCCTTCTGAAAATTGCCAAATGCTGCCGTCCACCGCACCAAAGTAGGCGTAATCGCCTGCTGGCCGCCATTCGACGGTTGTCAAATCAAGTCCAAAAACAGCACCCGAACCATTGACTGGACCGATGCTGTAGTCTTCGGAAGAGTATCGCATTGCCATGCCAACATCACCTGCCATCAGCGCCGTGTTGCCACGAGGATGCCATGCGACGTCATTGAAGGATTGAGAGCGCCCTGAATTCAATTCAATGTCGCCGCTTCGGTCACCTGCATTCGGCGCAGAGAGGAGGCGAGCATATCCATCTTCGCCAGCGATTAAAACGGTAAGGCCATCAGGGGAAACTGAACCTGTGTTAATGCCGATGTCCTGATCTTCAAGGGTGCCTTCCAACTTGAGTTGAATCAACGACTCAGGCTCTGCTGGAACGCTCGGTACAAGCATCAGGAGCAGCATTGTCAAGGCCAAGAGCAACTTTCGCATGGATTGGCCAGCGTGCTGGAGGACAAAACCCCTCCGACCGCAGAAAAAAAGTTATCAACGCTCTAAGGGCGCCATCCCGCACGGTGAGCCTTATGTTCAAGAGCGGTTTGGACCGGGTATGGAGCGATTCGCAGTTAAGCGCGGTTTGGAAAAAAAAATGGGCGGCAATGCTGGACTATCGAAGTTAGCAGCCCAATATTTCAATGACTTACAAGTTGATGCAAGTGGAGTTTTCACCGGCACGCATGGCATCATGGTTCGCATCAGTGGCGAATTTGGCAGCGACGGTAAACTGGCGCTTGATGTTGAACAACTCAAAGGCACCGAACTCTCTCAGTTCCTCAGTGCAGAAGGTGGTCGTGATGAAGCAATGGAGTCTCGCAAAAGGTATTCCTCTTTCTTAGACGAAGCAACCGGATACACGCCAAAACAACGTGGTGACAAAGCCAAGGAAGAAGGAAAGAAATTCTCCAAGGCCCGTTCAGCCATCAAAATGGCCCACAAGTCCATGGAAATGAGCAACAGCCTCACACAGGAAACCATTGACCAAGCTCACGCCATGATCAACGAACTCCAAACAATGATCGACGCCGGCACTGCCCCTTCAGAAGGCAAGGTCAAGAAACTCAACGACTTACTTTGAATCACTTGAGGTGGATGGTATGGACATCGTAGCCGTCCTTCAACCCTACATGGAACAGTGCCCAAGAATCGCTGAGTTAAATGAAGAGTCAAAAAAGCGCCTTGCTTTGATGGTTGGAAGCGTTGATGAAACCGTAGGGATCTCCCATCTGGTGGATTGCCTTGCTGACTCGACCAGTCTTGGTGGCGATGGTACAATTCGTTGCTATGTCGGTTTTGAACCATCAGGGAAAGCACACATCGGGTGGAAGGTCCTCTCCTTGCAATTGCGAAGAATGCTCGATGCTGATGCCAATGTGTTGGTCTTCTTGGCTGATTGGCATGCTTGGGTGAACGATAAATTCAACGGCGTGATGGACGACATCCAAACCACGGCTACGTACATGGAAGAAACCTTCCGAGCCCTTCTCGGCCATCCCGAAGAGGGCGATGGGCCCGGACAGTTGCGGTTCCTGTGGGCATCGACCCTGATGGACAATGGCGATTATTGGGCCCGAGTCCTTCGTTGCTCGAAAGGTGCAACCCTCGCAATGGTAAGAAAAACATTCACCATCATGGGCCGGGATGAAGCCTCTTCAGATCATGACCTTTCCAAATTCTATTACCCAGCAATGCAAGCGAGTGACATCTTCGAGCTGAACATCGATATCGCACTTGGCGGGATGGACCAACGCAAAGCGCACATGTTCATGCGCGATGTCGCCACAAAGTGGGGTTGGTCAAAAGCCACCTGCCTCCACACACCCATCATCTCCTCACTGAAAGCAACTGGGACACGGATGGAAAGTTTCGATCACAAGATGAGCAAATCAGACCCCTCAGGTGCGATTTTGTTGCACGATGCTGAAAACATCCTGCGAAACAAGATGAAAAAGCATGCTTACCTCAACCCTGAAGATGAGCACTCTCCAGTCTATGAACTCGCTGAACATGTCGTATTGCCTGAATGGGGGGAGATCGTCGTGACGCCGAATCCTAAATTCGGCGAACCATCAACATGGACCGACTTGGCAGCGTTCAAAGCAGCGGTCACCGATGGCACACTTCACCCACTCGATGCAAAGTTGGGTGTCGCAGCAGGCATCAGCCGAGGCTTGGAAGCGGTTGCTGCCCACTTCGAAGCAAAACCAGAAACATTGGAAGCCGTGAACCGTTTGCGGAAGTGAACTCACTCTTCATGGAGCGAGAAGCCCTCTTCGACACTGTGCACATCCAAACGAAGGATTCGCCGGGTGTCGCGAAGATAATCTCGTGATGGTAAATGATCCAAACCAATGGCTGCATTCACAGTCAAGCATTGCCCTGGTTGGAATTGATTGACGTATTCATCCGACACAACCGCCATGATGGTCGGGACATCTTCAGGAAGTTCATCGTTGCGCAAACTGTTCGGATCAAACAATTCCATGTATTGAACATCTTCGTAATAGTTACGCTCAAGGTCCATGCCAAAGTTTCGAGGATCTGGCAGGTCTTCGTGCTTGCCGCCATCGCGCAAAAAGGCGATACCGTTTTTCATGCACATAGGGCAGATCTCCAACTTTCTTCGAGCACGAGCAAGTTGTTCCTTTTCGATCCATTCATGCTTGCATTCACGGCATGAATAAGCCGAACGCTTCAACCAACCCATCGCTCGGCTGATGCTGTGAACCACTGCATCAAAGCGGAGGAAACGGGTTCGGTCGCGCATTCGCAAGTCTTCGATGTGATATCGGTTGAGTTCTGAAAATCCGGCAATGCGAATGACTGGACGGGGTTCCAGGTTGTGAAGAGCGAATTGCTCCTCCAGTACGAGGGTCCCTGAATCAAGGCACTTCTGGCGGTCGCTCATGAAGGCAAGGCCAAGGCCTTGATGTGCCTCAAGAACGTCCCATTGAATCTCAAAGCCCCACACGCTGTCTTCAATCTCGGCGAGAGCAGCAAAGTCGGCTTTGCAGTGAGTTTCAAAAAATGTACGCCATGCTGCAAGAAGACGCTGTTCTTCATCCGTGGGCTCTGTGTGTTTCTTCATCGACATGGAACTTGAAGATAACAACGACGGCTATCAAATGTTTCGGTTGGAGCATCAAATTCTCACCCCCTTATGCAAATCTTTTGAGGGCTAAGGTTCATCAATCCCTTTCATGTCGAAGGAATCATCCCCTCTTTGAAGAGGAGCGTGACCCCTATGGTAAACATCATCGTTCTCGTGAAGCAAGTCCCTGATACCAATGCTAAAATCGTCGTTTCCGGCGACCGTGTGGACCTTTCGGCAGTCAAGAAAGTGATGAGCCCCTACGACGAGTTCGCTGTGGAAGTTGCACTACAACACCGGGAAGCAACCGGTGGAGAAGTGACCGCATTGACGCTTGGAGGCGCTGGTGCTGACAAGGTGCTCAAGGACGCCAAAGCCATTGGTGTTGATCACATCGTTCGAATTGACAGCGATGGAGATCACGATTCAAACTCTCTTCAAACCGCCATTGCATCAGTTCTTAGCGAACTTGGTGCAGAAGTTGTCTATTGCGGTAAATCTGCAGCAGACACAGGTGCTGGCTCAACAGGTCCAGGCCTAGCAGAGCGCATGGGATGGGCTTCAGTTTCAAACGTCACCGCAGTGGCTTTCGATGGCGGCATTACCGTCGTCGCTCCAAGCGAAGGCGGCGATGCTCGAATCTCCGTTCCAATTCCAGCCGTTATTTCATGTGACAAAGGAAACATGAAGGTTCGCAAACCAAATGTGAAGGGAATCATGCAAGCTAAGAAAGCAAAGGTCGACGTGAAATCCGTGGCTATTCAACCCTCCAGCGTTGCCATTGTGGCACACACGATGCCCCCTGCCAAACCAGCGGGTAAGTCCTACGAAGGAGGAGCTGCTGCTGCTGAAGTCGCACGTCTGCTTAGAGATGAGGCCAACGTTATTTGAGGTGAAGAATATGACTGAAACAATTGTTATTGCTGAAATCGCAAAAGGAACCATCCACGCCACAACCTCAGAACTTGTAACCGCTGCCCAAGCCTTGGGTGGTTCACCAATCGTCATCGTGCCATGCACGGATGCCAGTGTTGCAGATGCTGCTGCATCCATTCAAGGAGCAAGCAAAGTCATCGCAGCCAAATCAGATGTGTTCAACCATTATGATGCAGCAGGATGGGCCTCGGCAATTGACGCCATCGCCCCTGCTGGAACAATCCTAACATCGGCCACACCACAATCGAAAGACCTTGCAGCACGTATCGCAGCTCGAAGGAACATTTCAGTCGTCCAAGATGTGGTTGCTATCGATGGAAATCAATTGACTTCTCCGGTTTATTCTGGAAAAGCAATGCAGACTGTCGCTCTTGATGGCCCTGCTGTGATCAGTGTTCGAGCAAACGTATTCGATGCCGCACCTAGCGGTGGCTCTTGCGATGTTGCTGTCGTCGACACAACTGGAAACATGGCAACCGCTGTGCAAGAATTCATGGCTCGAGCCTCTCAACGACTCGATGTCGCTGAAGCCAACATCATCATTTCAGGTGGAAGAGGCATGGGATCGCCTGACAACTTTGTTCACTTGGAAGCCATTGCAGACACCATCGGAGCTGCCGTTGGTGCTTCACGTGCTGCTGTGGATACTTGGGAAGCAATTCCCCACTCGATGCAAGTCGGTCAAACTGGAAAAACAGTCAACCCAAACCTCTACATCGCCGTTGGTATTTCCGGAGCCATTCAGCACCTTGCTGGTATGCGATCCTCAAAGTACATCGTCGCCATCAACAAAGATGCTGACGCACCAATCTTCCAACATGCCGATTACGGAATCGTTGCAACATGGGAAGAAGCCCTCCCCGTTCTTCAGACCACACTTGCTGGAATGATGGCGTGATCAGGCGTACTTTCCACGTCCATAGGAGCCTTGAGCACCTGCTCCCTCCCCAACAAACGGGTTCGTAGCACGCTCATGTCCAATTGTGGTCAGAGGACCATGCCCCGGATAGACAATCGTGTCTGCAGCAAGCGGCCACAATTGCGTATGAATCGAAGTGGCAAGGACATTGAAATCCCCACCCGTATCAGGTAAATCGGTGCGCCCTACTGAGCCTGCAAAGAGGGTATCGCCAACAAACAAATGATCTGGCCCACCCTCCACAAGCAAATTGAGGCAACATCCACCCAGTGTGTGACCCGGGGTGTGAAGAATGGTAAATTTCAGAGCACCGAACCCCATGGTTTCCTTCTCGATCAATGGCTCATCTGCTTGTGCAGGTACCGGTGCATCGAATCCCCAGCGGCGGGCTGAAGATTGCGCTAAGGATTGAAGATAGGTGTCATCTGGATGGAGGTACCATTTGACTGGATAGTGGAGCAGTAAGTCTGGTATGTAACCGCTGTGATCAAAATGGGCATGAGTGTTGATCAAGGCCACCACTTTTCGTTCTGGCTGGTCAAGGTCTTCAAATTCAGAGCGGTCCGAAGGTCCATTCGACCAGTCAGGCCCTTGCCCATCAAATCGGTCAATCCATGCGATGAGGCGTTCAGGTTCACTGCCTCCATCGATGATCACAGTGTCACCCGTCAAGCGGTCAGTCACCACCGAACATCGCATTTGGAGGGCTCCAACAAAGAAGTATTCCACCCAGGGATCAACGATGGCCATGGAACTCCGACAGAGCACTCCTTCATCAGTCTAAGCCCGCTTTAACGTGAGTTGGAGGGCATCGCTCGACCAACGCCCTTCACTGTCGCAAATTCGCAACTCAAACCGGTGAATTCCAGCAGAAAGACGAACTTTCACCTGTGGCTGCGTTGCTATTTCTTTGCCCGTAGCGTCGACCCAAGACCACATTACAATTCGGTTTTGAGCATCTTCACTGGCTAATCCATCGAGAACAACGATGCAAGTGCCATCTTCATCGCAGACAAGTTCCCGATCATCACCAGCTCGCGGCACAGGAGCAATGGGGGCAACGACTTGCTCATTCAGAGCGTCAAATAAATCCTCATCAGGCATCATAGCCATGTTGGACATCGCATCGTCCATGGCTTCAAGCAGGCTTTCCGAATCAACATTGAGGGTGCCCATCTGTTCTGAATCAAGGTCCGTTTGGATGGATTCACCAAGCGCATCTTGAAGCATCTCAAGATCGTGGGTCACGGGTTGTCCGAGCATCTTTCGCTCCTCTTCGGTGAGAAGTTTATCCACTGAGTCATCGACTCTATATATCTCTTCAGCCGAGAGAGTTTTTGCCACAGGGCCATCTGCAAACCACGTGGTCAACTCCGATGGGTCCGTCTCAATCATGTCGGCTGTCAGGGAAAAAGAACCGATCGGTTCTGGATCGGTCCAGTCATTTTGGTCTTCACCTGCAAACAAGCACACCTCGCCTTCTGCAGAACCGACAAGGAGGGTTGGCATGCCTTGATGTTCGATTTTCCATGAGTCTTGAGTCTCGGTGGTCCCGAATAAGTAGAACCATGAGGATACGACGACGTGCTTCCCTCGGACCAGTATGTTTTGGACAGCATAATTTGTCTTCAGCAAATCTCGATGCGCCCCTTCTTTGTAACAGGTTACACGGCCATCATCAAAACCACAGATGACGCCACCATAGCCAGGAACACAATGCGTCAGACGGGTGCTAAGGTCACTTCGTTCGAGCAAACCTTGACCTTCAAGGCACCATGTTTCCATCTCAAGAGCTTCTTCATCGCCATCGACAAGGGCGTAACCTTCTCGACCAAGAACCAGGTGACCGGCTGTATCTGCTCCGAGGGCGGTGATTGCTTCGCCAACCTCGCCACGTGTTGTTCGTTGCCAAACAACCTCTGAGCCTTTGAGGGACTGAACACGCCCGTCTTCGTGAGCCAGAACAAGATAGATCCCGACAAAGGTTGACTTAATCACGCCGTCAAAGCGCTTTGAAAGATTGGTGAAGGACCCATCATAGCCTACACGGTGCAAACGGCCCAGTGCATCGATAACAGCCATGTCATTCGGCCCTTGATGGAGTGAAAAACCGCCACCAGGAACATCAACGCTCCAAACGGATTCACCGTCCTGATTCAAACATGTCAGGCCCTCTACATCGTCGAGCGCATAAGCACGTTCACCTCGGGTGCAAAGGCCGACAACCGTTCCGCTTGCAGACCAACGGCTGGTCACTTCGATGGAATGGGTGGCTGAGAGTGAACCAAGGCAAACATGGCCACCTTGTTCTGCCCATGCCAAGAAAGTCCCACTTGATGAAAGGCACAATTGAGTGACCTTGTGTTCAGGCTTGGCCGCGACCTGCGTAAGACGGGTGTGCACCATGAACAACTTCACACGCTGATGCCAATTAACCTCATCCCTCCCATGTGTTCAGTCAAACCATCATGAGGATGGGCCATCAAATGCGGTCCGCAATCAACAGCGAATCAAGATCCGTCATTGTGCATATCGATCACTTCGTCGTCTTCCGAAGATTCTCGTTTAGCAGCGTCGTTCCTCGAAGTGAAAAGACGTTCAAGGTATGCTGCATCGATGTCACCAGTGACATACTCGCCACTGAAGCAGCTGGTATCAAACCGATTTGGAGGTGCGTCGCCAATCTTGGTTGCTTCAACAAGGTCGTCGAGCGACTGGTAAAACAAACGGTCGCTTCCGATGATGTCGTTGATCTCATCGATGGACTTCCCATTGGCAATGAATTCTGTCACCGCTGGCATATCGATGCCGTAGACGTTTGGATGGCGCACAGGGGGTGCTGCTGATGCAAAATACACCTTTGCCGCACCTACATCGCGTGCCATCTCAATGATTTGAGCACTTGTGGTGCCACGCACGATCGAATCGTCAACAAGCAGAATGTTCTTTCCAGAAAATTCATGCTCGATAGCATTCAACTTACGCCGAACAGATTTCTCACGCAAGGCTTGCCCTGGCATGATGAACGTTCGTCCAACATAGCGGTTCTTGACAAAGCCTTCTCGGTACTTGACCTCCAATGTCTCAGCCATCTGCAATGCCGCTATTCGTCCTGAATCGGGTACGGGGATGACTGCGTCGATGTCGTGGTCGGGCCATTCTGCAAGAATACGTTCAGCGAGGCGCTTTCCTTGACTCAATCGAGCATTGTAGACTGAGATGCCATCGATGACAGAATCTGGACGGGCAAAGTAGACGTATTCGAAAATACACGGTGCTGCTTCGACAGGTTCTGCGCATTGACGAGCAAAGAAATGACCAGAATTCGAGAAGAAGACTGCTTCACCGGGAGCCACGTCACGAACAACTTCGAAGCCGAGAGCAGTGATGGCCACGGATTCACTGGCGACAATCCATTCAGTTTCTTCACCAATTTCGCGCTTTCCAAACACCATTGGCCGAATTCCGTGAGGATCCCTGAAAGCTAACAAGCCATAACCTGAGAGAATAGAAACACATGCATACGAGCCGATAACGGCTTCATGAACGCCCTGTACGGCACCGAAGACAGTTTCGATGTCAAGGTGGGGAGCACCCTCGATTGACATGTTGGTTGAGCGTTGGTCTAATTCAACAGCAAGCATGTTCAGGAGGAGTTCAGAATCACTGCTGGTGTTCATGTGGCGGTGGAAGCGGTCGGTCAGCAAGGTGTTCAATTCATCTGCGTTGGTGAGGTTCCCGTTGTGAGCTAAACTCAATCCGTATGGAGAATTCACATAGAATGGCTGTGCTTCAGCCCGAGACGATGAACCGGCGGTTGGGTAGCGGACGTGCCCAATACCAACGTGGCCTTGTAAGCGACGCATGTGACGGGTGTAGAAGATATCAGAAACAAGGCCGTTCGATTTGCGGAGTCGGAATTGACCATCGCATTCAGTCATGATACCGGCTGCATCTTGGCCGCGGTGTTGCAGAACTGTAAGACCGTCGTAGATCAATTGGTTAACATGGTAACCTGCTCGTCCAACGATACCGATGATGCCGCACATGCTGTTGCCTCAACCCAACCAAATCGTGGCGCTTTGTAGCCATTCCGCTTCATCGAGAATGAAAAATCACTCAAGCCTTAGGGCGGTGAGACTTCTTTGCCCAGTTGAACTTGCGAATGCGAGATGTTTCGCCAAAGCCGCAGGATGCGCAAACGGCTTTTTGCTTGTGATATGCACTGCGTCCGCAACGGCGGCATCGAATGTGGGCCGTCTTCTGACGCTTACCTCTGGATGGAGTACCCTTTGACATAGAAACACCTGTTCAAGTCGGCCACCGACCTCCTCCTTATGAAATCAACGGAGGTGGTTTTCGCTTTGCTGGAGAATTATTCTTCTTCTTCGAGGATGGTTCGACGCGCTTTTTGAGCCGTTATCGTAGCAAAAGTGGAACCTAGGGCCAATCCGAGTGCAAGAAGAATCGCTCCTGCAGAAACAAACATGTGAACGAGGTTGTACAGCACCTGGGCCCGCACAGAACCATTGTCTTCCATCAATAAATCGCCTTGATTGAGCAAGACGACCGTCGTAAGAAGACCGATCGAGGCTGCCGCCAACATGCCAACCAAAGGAGCGAGAGGACGCTGTCGAGAGTCTGCATAGAAAAAGAGGTTACCAAGAAGGAGGAAAGAACCGAGCGTATAGGAGGTCAACACTGCGTTCCCAAACCGGGGGAGGCTATCGATACCAGCCCCGACAGATCCACCAAGGGTGAGGTCCAGAGCCCATACAGAGACCAACGGCAGAAGGAAAGCAACAAGCATGGCCCGCCAGGTGACGCCAAGTTTACCATCACTCATCTTCACCACCTCCAAGGTTGGCTGCCACAATGTTAGCTACAAAATCTAATTCCTTACCTGTAGGGGGGTTGACGGATTGTGGTTCAGGCAAGCCACGTTCATGCCAATAAATGACAAGACCAAACACCAAAATCGAGATGGAAAGGCCAATTGCTGTCCCAAGGAGGTCGGAGCCGGCAAGCCATAGGTGGTATCGGAACGAGGCAGAATCAACCGAATGGCCGTCGATGGTCATCGCCAGAACAAGCATGAGGAAGACAAATCCTGAAAGAAACCAAAGCACCTTTGCTTCCGTGCTTCGTTGAAGACCAATGACCCTGAGGCACAATGCCGCACCGGAACAAAGGCATGTCAGCAAAAGAAGGAATGTTGGTAAAAACACGAGCCAATAACGGTTCACTTCACCGTTCAGAGTTGGCGTGAGGTTCCACCAATGCATGCTTGCAAACCAAACAAATCCGATCATGGTCGCTGCAACACCCAAGCGGCGATCGCTTTTGGGAAGTCGTCCGACGGGTACATTGCCCGAGAACGCAATCAAGTACAGCCCAACCAGAAGCAGTGCTGATGGCCCGACAATGAAACCCAACAAGTGCCCAGCCTCACTCGACGGTGATGATGGCACGGTCCAGGGGGAGAGCAAAAGTCCAGCGAGTCCTAAGAAAGCGAGGCAACGTCCAAATGCCCGTCCCATGGTGTCTTTAGAAGAAAGTGAAATCCAGATGCCGAAGGGCACCAGTACAGTGGGAAGCCAAAACCAAAGGGCAGCTTCTGCCATCGCCTCCATACGGGTTGCTCTGCCGTTGTTCTTATCAAAGCGACCCCGATTTCTATACGCAGTGGCTTGGTTCCATGGCAATGTGCGATGCGGCATTCCTAAATACCCGACTATGGTGGACCGAATGCTTAAGGTGCTCTTATGGTGAAAATGCCTCGTCAAGTAAAGCGTTACAGTCCGTCGGCTGGCAAGCACACTATGCATACCGTCGAGCGTGTGAAGAAAAAGCGCGCATCCGAACTTCGCTGGGGTCAGCGCCGGTTCCGCCGTGTTATGGCTGGTTACCGTGGTTTCCCACGTCCAAAGCCTGAAGGCCGTGAGAAGCCAACCAAGCGAGTGAACATTCTCTTCCGTTGCACAGAAACGGGTAAGGCGCATTATGCTCCTTGCCAACGTGCCAAGAAGTTTGAATTGATTGACAAGTGAGATGAATACCATGGCAAAGAATTTCCTCAAAGTCGCCTGCAGAGATTGCAGCAATGAAACAACCATCTTCTCCCGAGCGACCACTGTTGTATCCTGCAACGTTTGTGGCGCTACACTCACCAATCCATCTGGCGGCAAAGCCGATCTCATTGGTTGCACTGTTGTTGAAGCACTCGAGTAAGGAGGCTGAGCCTCCATGCCTTCTGTTAAATCATCCAGCACACCTTCTGAAGGCGAACTTGTTGTGGTTTCGGTCACAACCGTAAAGCAAAATGGGGCTTATGTCTCCCTTGATGAATTTACGGGTGTTGAAGGATTCATCTTTATTGGTGAAATCGCAAGCGGGTGGGTCAAAAACATCCGTGCCTTTGTCCGAGAAGGACAGCGTTTGATCTGCAAGGTGATGCGGACCCGAAAGGATGGCACATCCCTGGAACTGTCTCTCAAATCGGTCTCAGAAGAACGCCGCAGAGATCGCCTACAAGAATGGAAGAACGAACAACGTGCACATCAATTGCTCAAGGTCTTGGGCGAAAAGGTCGGATGGGACGCTGCAGAAATCCTTTCTTCCGCTGAAGAATTAGCCGATGCCTTTGGTGGATTGTACACTGCTTTCGAAGAAGCAGCCATGAACGAAGGCTCCCTCCAAGACGCCGGATTCGAAGGCGACTGGCTGCAACCCTTCATTGAACTCGCAATGGAGAACATCATTCCTCCATTCGTTGAAATCCGCGGCACCCTCACACTCAGCATCAACATTACAAATGGCGTTGAAGTGATCCGTGACGCCTTGATGGCTGCAGAATCTCATACTTCTGAAGAAGAAGAAATTGAAATTACCTGCCATTACAATGGTGCACCTGAATACCGAATCGAATTGCGGGCTCCTGACTTCAAAACCGCCGAAGCCTTGTGGGAACAAGTGACGAGCGCCTCGCTCGATCATGTCACAGCAGCTGGTGGCGAAGCAGAAGCATACCGTGAGTGAGTAATCAACAAAAAGTGGTGTACATATGGCTCGACAAATTCTCCAACAATGCCTGACCTGCCAAGCATGGACCCTCGCCACAACATGCCCAGCATGCGGTGGAACAGCTCAAGCTGCTGCTCCTTTGAAGTGGTCGCCAGAAGACAACAGAGCCCCGATCCGCCGGAAGATGTACCAAGTCGAATCACCTGAATGGACCGAAGGCCTACCGACGCTCCCTCCGCTTCAAGAAATGAAAGATGCCCATGTGGCGTCCGAAGAAGAGTGAAAGCCTCGCACTCAACATCACCGTGCCCAAATGGGCCCAGTGAGCCATTTTGAACATCAAACATTATAGCGCGGCGCGATTCGTTCGAGGAATTATGGGATTGCACATCGAATGGATTCAACAGCCCAACACCCTTGGTGATCATCGGATGATGTTGTTCGCACTGCCAGGGGTGGGCAATGTAGGGAAAGCCGCACTTGAAGGGCTGACCCAAGTCAATCAGTGCACTGAATTAGCGCGCTTGCACCACACCGCACTCCCACCATTAGCCATGTTGGACGAGAATGGTTTGCTCTCACCACCACACCTGTCGCTTTGCGCTATAGAGTCATCGACAGGAGTCCGTCTACTTACACTCACAGGCACCTCACAACCCCTCGAACCCGAACATCAGGGCAGCATGGCTCATGCCTTGATGTCATGGCTTTCTGAACAAGGAGTCAAGGAACTCTACGTGCTTGCTGGACTGATGGATGGACCAACAAGGAAGGAATGCTTCGTCGTCCCATCGAGCGCAGGACATCGTATTGATCTTGAAGCATCAAGCGTTGATGTACGGCGGGATGAGCCACGTTCTGGCGCCATTGGACTTACGGCATTGATGGCTTCAGTGGGACCACTGTACGGTGTTCGTTCCGCGTGCGCCATAGCCACGACAGTTGGAGCAAGTGGCGATGTTTTTGCATCCCAACGACTGCTTGAAGCTCTGGATGGTTGGTTTGATCTTGGAATCGCGCTTCCTGCTGATGCTCAAGCCATGCTGACTGAAAAACTGGCAGCCCTTGCTCCTAAAAACAAAGAAGATTATGTTTCAGAACTATCAGAATCACCCGATGCCTTCTACATGTGAGGCAAGTTGGTCATTGATCAATCAATTGGCGCCGAGAGAGAGATTTGAACTCCCGTGTCCAAGGGACAGTGGATTTCGAATCCACCGCAATACCGGGCTATGCGATCTCGGCCGTAATGTGTGGTTCAGCGCCACCGTCATAAGCATGGTGCTATGACAGGTAGGCATGCAGGTGCGCTTCCAAGGCCGAGACCATGACGTAGCCGTTGAGTGTGCCGAGAACACCACTGTCCGAGCCGCATTGGCTCAGGCCGGCATCCTTGCATCCACTGTGATTGTAAGTTTCGAAGGTGTTGTTCTCCCTCATGCTACAACGCTGAATGCTGAAACAACATTGTTGGTCACAACAGTGTCGTCAGGCGGTTAATCTTCACGATCAACTCGCTCAGTGATTTGGATTTTTGAATTGCGATTGATTTGACCTTTGATATCGGTGGCCCAAGCGTCCAAACTGATGTTCGCAGCAACCAAGGTGTCTCCGATTTCTGCAAGATCGTATTGGGGACCCCAATCAGCAGCCCATCCTTCAACTTTCATTGAGCCTGTTGCATCCAAGAGCATCATGCCTTTTCTGTGCCAGGATTTACCGTTCCGCCCGACGCCTTTCTTTTCAAATCGATACACCAGTCGTCCAGTGACATTCCAACGGGCTCTGAAGTCCAACAGGGAAGTGCTCATGTTTTCATTTTCCCCTGCATGAACAACAATGGCATGTGGATCAACTTTCAGTTGCAATTCCCCTTTGTAATTTGCAGAAGGCACCACACCGTCCAATTTCACGCGGTCGCCTTTTGCCAGGTCCTGAGGCCAAGCCGGTTGACCGTCTTGGTGGGTATCGACCAGCAATTGTAATTGAGCAAAGTGGCCGCTCTGAGTCACTTTGATCGTCGGGCGCTTTCCTTCACCTCCACCAAGCACACTGAACACCTCGGCGATCAATGTCATCCGAGGCTCAAGTGAACCAATAGCGGTCAAGTCGAAGGAACCAGAGGACCCCGGCAAGCGCACTGAACCACCTTCTGGCAGTTCACTTGGACCTTCACCCCCCGGGCACACAGCGTTCCAATCACAGCGGGAACAACGGATTGTCTTCGGAGCTTGAACAGCGATGCCACCCGGTGCAAAGCCACGCATCGGTGATGGTTCTGGTGGGCATTCCTCCATGCTTGGCTTCGTGGCCTTGAGTTGATGCCAGAGGCTGTTCAAATCAGATTCCATTGCTTTCATTTCATCGATGGTTGGGACATCGATTTGTTTAATCACATCAGCACCAAGGTACCAGATCTCCAGCGCATCCACCGTTTCCTTTCGTTCGTGGGTGACCCACCAAAGCATAGCATACATCCGCAGTTGTTCGACATAATTTCCGGAACGGTCCCCCGCACCTATGCTCGCCTTCAAATCGACAATGTTGATTTTATTGTCCCAGCGATAGATAAGATCGTATTCACCTTGGAACCAATGTTCTGGATGAATCGCATTCATTGCAAATTTACCTGCATTCGGATCAACAAACCAAGGCCGTGCGACTTCCCAGGCCTCAACCCAAGTCACAGGCCCTTCTTGAGCCAGCGGGTGTTGGAATGGAAGGCTGTAACTGCGCCCATCCGGCGAAGGCCATTGAGGCCGTTCCCCTGCACGCCATTGCTGAAGGTTGGGCCCGCCTTCAGCACCATAGCACCTCTCAACCTGTGCGAGGTGCATTTCAAGGCCCTTAAGGCACATCTCCAAGCAACGTCCAGAATCGACGCTCGACCAATCTCCGGCCTTACGTTCGTCCTTTTCCCATTCCATTTTCATATCATTCAATGCCCGTGGTAGGTGAATGCCTAAGCGTTGTTGAGCCCATGTACGAAGTCCATCAAGGTCCTCTGGCCACATATTTTCAGGCAAAGCTAACAAACGATCTGCAGGCCAGACCATCCCAGTTTCACGCGATGGCACTCCATTTGGGTCAAGAGGAATATTTGCTAAGGTTTCCCCCGATGCATTGGCAACAAGTAAGGCAGGAGTCTCCTGCAACATGCGGCAAAAGGCTTCTTCAACGGCACGACCGACAAAGAGCACTGGAATTTGAGGCATCTTGAAACGCCGTACTTTTTCATAGAACCACAACCGTGGACACGAAGAGTAAGCATTGACCTGACTAGCGCTTAAGCGATTGAAAGGCCCAACCTCATCGACTTCAGGAATAGCAAGACGGACAGGCATAACTCAATGTCTAACATCGAGCCTTCTTAAACTCTAAGATGATTTTGGCTTGGGCTTCAAAGTGAGCCTGGTCTTTCTTGTATCCATTCTCAATTGAGGCAAACCAGCCCGCCAGCCTAATTCTGCCGCCATGAGTTGAAGTTCATCCCCTGGACGAATCGACTCCATTTGCCCAGTAATGCTCGAACCAAAAGCAGCGATTTCAACGACGTGCTTACCATCCCAGAGGTGCATTGAAAGCATGGTCCAAGGCTTTTCATCCAGGCGGACTCCAGAGCGTTTCTGCAAACTCAACACAACGCCCTCCACATTCGCACGGGTTCGAAGAAGACCAAGCCGGGTGGTATGTTTACTGAGGTCTATACCTTTTTCATCAAAACGCTGTTGAGCATCGCTTAACGAAATAACCTCACTTTTGGCATCGAGGTAAAGTCGAGGAGCACCACGCCAGACTCCCGGAAGAGCATTGAGGATCACAATGTCCCCTTTCGGACCTTCATGCAACTTTGGAAACGACCCTGGTTCACTTTCTTCAACCGTCAATTGGACGCCACCCGCAACCAGCATGGCACCCAAGACAGGTTCACTGAAGTGGTTTGGCAAAGGACCCCATGCGCCCGTAAAGGAACCCTGAACGTTGACACGATTCGGTATCTCTGCAAGGGTCTGACTTGGTGACGTGATGTTCAGTTCCCGAATCGACGTGATGCTATCGAGCAATTCGTCGTTGATGAAGGTGCCATCGAGATCTTGTGCTAGGCTGCACCAATGGCAACCAGCAGCTTCGCCATCGCACGCTTCCCCAGGAAGAACCGGGAGGGCGACTGGGCCGGAACCCATGTTTTGCATCGCTTTGTTGACCAAAAAGAATTCTTCTGTCATCGAGGCGATTTCATCCAACGTAGGAGGCGTGTAATCGATCCGATGGGGCCCTGAGAGGTACCACCCTTCCAAGCCATCCACAAGCATGGTGTCGTGAGTCTCATGCCACAGCCATGCATAGAATCGAAGTTGGTGTTGCAAGGAAGAAGCAAACCGAGAAGTAGGATCTCCGGATTTGACATCGATCAAGCGAATCCGGCCATCCCAGCGCATAACCAGATCTAATTCGCCCGCAGCCCAACCATCAGGGTGGTACAACCGTTGAGGTTGGTGGACCCGTGGATCTTTGACCCAAGGGCGAGCGATCTCCCAGGCTTCATGCCAAGAGACTGGTGCACCTTGAGCATTCCAAACCATTGGTTCATCTTTGGCCCAGGTCCGCATACCAAAACTTCGTACTTTTTCTGGAACTGGAAATTTAGGTTCGTCGCCCCATGCCGGGGACGGGATTTCAAATGGAGCGTCGTCAGCGCGGTATCGTTCAACAAACGGGCCACCATGTTCACTGTGGCACCGGTTGACTTCCTCCATGAACAAGGTCATTCCAGATCTGAGTTTTTCTTCCAAGACATCGACTTGAACATCGTCCCATGAAGATCCTTCAGCATGCCAAAGCGATGCTTGCCAGGCGGTCAAACCATCGTCATAAGCCCGTTGCGCTGCCTCGGGTATTTTCTCGTTAATCCACCGGCTTAGCGATGTAAGTGAGTCTATGCTTGCATCAGGGCGATGCATGAACAAACCACACAGCTCGTCTTCGATCACAATTCCCAAAATCTGGGATGGGTTGGTCGGGCCTGAAAGCCCGAGTTTCCTCCCGAGGAACCATTGTCGCTGACATCGAAGAAAGGTCGTCAATCCACTGGCAGAGATTCTGGACCTCGAGCGCCCCAATGGCCCTCCAAGTGGTGGATTCCCGACTGGCATAATCTCACCATTACCTCAGTGTTCAAAAGAATAGAAATCACCGATTGCACGTTGCTCTCGGTCCTTACGGCTTGCAGGCTTATTGATTCGAGGGCGTTTTGAATCATGGTCTCGTCGGAATGTAATATTGACGCTTTGAAGGAAACGATTCATTCCTTCTCTAAGTCTGAATGGGCCTTTTGCAGAACCTTGCACCGCTCCTTCGCCCTCGAACACGAGCAAAGAATCACTTACAATATCAATGAAATAGACGTCATGGTCGATCACAAAGGCAGATTTATCATTCGTTTCCATCGTCTTGCGGATCGCTTTAGCAGCGACCATACGAGCATTTGCATCAAGGTGAGCCGATGGCTCATCAAACAGGTACAGGTCTGCATCACGGCCAAGGCAAATGGCAATGGCGACGGCTTGGCGTTCACCACCTGATAGTTTCTTCACGCGCTTTGGCAGTAATTTATCTACGCCAAGAGCCCGAATCACTGTGACATTGAATTCCCCTGAACGCCACTTAGAGCCCATTTCTGTATCGAGCCAAAGTTGGACGCTCCCGTCAAAATCAGCGGTCACGTGTTGAGGTTTGTACGAAATTTTTGCACCATCTGAGACCCAACCAGCATCGTAATCCAGTTCACCTGCAAGGATCTTGATCATGGTGGATTTTCCAGTGGCGTTGGGGCCTACGACGCCTACGACCTCGGAACGATGAACGGAACCTTTTCCAGTCGTCAAGGTGAAATCGCCAAGCTTCTTTTCGAGATCGCCCCATTCGAGAACGGTGCTCCCAAGTTCATTTGATCGTTCGTAGTGCTTCAAAAATTTAATTGGTTTGTCACGGATACGTACATTCTCTTCCGCCAAGAAGCCATCCAAATAAGCGTTGATAGCCGTGCGGGTCGAACGAGAGGGCGTAAAGATTCCATACGCACCCTTCTCTCCATATACGATGTGAACCAAGTCACAGAGAACATCGAGAATGGCCAAATCGTGTTCGACGACGAGAACCCGTTTGCCCTTTTCGGCCAATGCTTGTAGAATCAACACCATTCGCATACGCTCGTAAATATCGAGGTACGACGATGGTTCATCGAAGAAATAGATATCCGCTTCTTTGAGCAAGGTTGCACATATTGCAACACGTTGTAATTCACCACCAGAGAGAACGCCAAGTTTGCGTTCAAGAATATGCGTGATTCCAAGCTGCTCCGAGAGTGTATCGATTTCATTTCTATCATCGACCCGTTCGAGGAGCTCTCGAACTACGCCATCAAACACCTTCGGCAATTTGTCAATGTGTTGAGGTTTGACCGAAATCGTGACTTCACCTTCTGAAACCAAGCCAAGATAGTCTCGTAGCTCACCGCGCGGAAACATCGTAATGACATCCTCCCAGTCAGGTGGCGGGTTTTTCCAATCCCCTAGGTTTGGTCGAAGGGATCCTGAGAGGTGCTTGATGGCTGTCGATTTACCAATCCCGTTTGGGCCAAGTATCCCGACAACCTGGCGTTTACGAGGGGCAGGGAGTCGAAAGAGACGAAAACCATTCAATGAGAACTGATGAATCATATCAGTATCCAGTTCTTCTGGAAGGTTGATGATTTTGACGGCACCATCTGGGCATAGTTTGGCTCGGATAAGGCACGGAGGACAAGCAGACTCTAGGATCTTACATTGATCTTCGTAGACTTGAATGCATTCGCCACCACACAACCCTGCGTACTTTTCCAAGTACTTGAACGCGTTACTGTTCGGTTTGCAACGCTCTTGAAGAAGGATAGCGACTCTCATGAGACCAATTCCCTAAGCAAGAAAAGAAAGTGGGGATCTGAACCATGAACGCTTGTAAAACCGTGATTCAACTGTTGACGATTCATCTTCTAACCCCCCGTTGTTTGCTGTATCGATGGCTCCACTTCTATCTTAAGGAACTCTCGCCCAATAAGCCACAACAAACAGAGGTTTGTCAGACATTGGGCTGGGCCCAATGAATTTCAAATGAGACCCTTGAGGTGCTCGTGTCCTTTGATGAGTCGGATGGTGCATGGGGTTGGGAACTTCATGCTGGCCTTTCGCAATGCATCACGGGCTGTCAAGTAGAATTCTGGATTCACTTGGAGTGAAATCACTCGTTGTCCACGCTTCACACGTGCTGCTGTACCAACGTTCTTCCCAAATGCACATCGCATTCCTTGAGAAACACGGTCTGCACCTGCACCGGTTGCTTGCTTGTTTTCACGTAGCACGTGGTGAGGGAAAGTATGAACCCGGAGGGCATATCCTTGGGTGCCGGCGATCTTACGGATGGTCGAATTGGAGATGACACGGGCCGCTTCGAGAGCAGTGTGGCGGATCTGAACGTTGTTATTGGAACGAAGTTCGAGGACGACAGGGAACTTGCCTGTCTCCGCAGCAACACGGTTTCCGACGTGATACTGGTGGATTCTGTTGTTCGGGACACCGCCAATAAACTTACGTCGAGTGTAAGCAGGTCCTTTGAGTCGGCGATACATGGATGCTGGTTTGCGTGCCATAATTAAATCTCCAAGCAACCCTGCGACCGATGGTTCCTTTATCATCTCTCCGCCTCGGCGTATGCGGAGGTTTTTCCACGATGTACGAACTGAACCTCTCCTATTCAAGGAGACAAAAGCATTCATGTGCTCCATTCGTTTGTTTCCCATCATGGCGAAGGGATGGCGAGGATACCTCGAGGAAGAATCCGAATTCCAATGGATTGCCATGGCCGGTTTTTTCATCTTTATTCTGCTCGGAGCAATTGCCATTCAAGGCACGAGTAACCTCCCTGGAGTTGAAGTCGGTGCCAACAATGCGACCCATCAAGGTGCTCGCGTCCTCGACATCACCTACACCTCCGATGATGCATTCACGGCAAGGATCGTCACCTCAGACGGGGTTGAACTCTATCAGCAACCTGACAGCAACTCTGCCATCCAGATCATCAGCGCCTCCAACGGAGTCGGCGCAGACAACATCCAGTTCTTGACCACCCTCGAAAATGGCAACACGGTGATTTCACCGGCAAAAAACACCCTTCAAGTGATTCATTCATTGGAAAACGAACCGGGGCAAGACCCCCTCATTTCGACCCTTGAAGTCGACAACTCAACTGGTAACTTTAGCATTGTTGATTTGGCAGAGGCATCCCATGCAGATGGCACGTCATGGATGATGGTCACCAAGGATGGTACGGAGAGCACACTTCGAGGTCTAGGTACCATTGGCGACGGAGCGTCTTCGGCCAACAGCATTGGCAACTCGATGTCCGCAAGTTCCCTTTCACCAGCAATGTCAAACAGCGCCGATGTTGTTTGGCAAGATGTTGCCGCCCTCGAAGGAGACCTTTGGGTTGCATCAGGGTACATGACCTATACCGGTAACGGTGGAGGTTCAAGCCCAGCAAGCCCGACCATGGTCTCCGTTGTTGCGGTGATCAAGTGGAGCGCTGGAACAATTGCACCTACAGTCGAAACAATGCACGTCGGGGAAGAAGGCACCTTTCACACCCTGCTCGAACTTAGCGACTCAACGGTGTTCGCTGCTGGAACAGCAGGCAGCACCCACATTGATGCTGCTGGTAATATGAACCATCTGGAGGCAATCAGTGTCACAGCCGTTGCTGATGACCTCGATCGTGTGTGGTTGTTTGGCAGCGTCGGGAGTCAAACGATTCACAGAATCTCAAACGGAGAATCTGAGATGCTTTCACTCTCACGCCCGCTTGCATTCGAAGCTGAAGCAAGTGGCTTCGGCACCCATCTGATCTTCTTGCACGGTACCGACGATTCTGGTGATGTTAAGACATTGATCATTGATACGACAGCGGCTGGTTCTATAGAGAGTGGTCGCGGCTTTTTGAATTTCATGTTCATGGCCGTATTCACGGCTGTGATGCTCGTTATGGGATGGACGGTAAGCAACCGTTTTCTAACCTTCCAACGTCGATGAGAGAATCGCTTGGAACGCACGAGAAATAGCCATCCCCATAGCATCGCATCGAGAACCTTCATTTGCTCTCGGCCACGACCGAAAACTCTAGCGGAAGCAAGGAGGCCGAGTGACATGACAAAACGGGGCATGATGGACCAATTTATGGACATCAAGGCAGAACACCCCGACTCGGTTTTGTTTTTCAGAATGGGTGACTTTTACGAACTCTTTCACGAAGATGCTGTTACTGGCTCTGAAGTGCTTGGTTTGGCCCTCACTTCCCGGGACAAGAAAGCAGATGCACCAATCCAAATGGCTGGATTCCCTTGGCATGCGCTCGAGGATAACATTCGAACCATGCTCCGTTCTGGTCACAAAGTCACGGTAGCAGAACAGGAAAAAGAACTCAGAGAAGGCGCAAAGTTACTCGAACGTATCGTCACCCGTGTCTACACGCCCGGAAGCCTCTACGAAGAATCCTTACTCGGCAGCGATGATCGATCCCTCCTCGTCAGTATTTGCTTGGCAAAGGAGGCACTCGGCATTGGAATCGTCGATGCGTCAACCGGCCAGGCCTGGGCTTCAAGCCTCGAAGGTGATGACCGATTTTCCCGAGCGCTCGATGAAGTGCTACGCTGGCGACCAACCGAAATTGTAGTTGCGCCAAAGGACGCAGAAGATGCGACACTGCGCGCCTTGTTCACACACCTCGATGGTGTCACTATTAGCCAACACCGTGCCAGCGATGCAAAGCGAAGAGACCGCCTCACCAAGGTTCTCAACGTTGCAGATTTAGGCCATATCGACCTCGATGATGCACCTTTGGCTTTGGCAGCAGCTGGACTAGCAGCAGACTACCTCGCCTCAATGCACCTCACAGACGAAGTCCCACTGCGTGACCTTGAAGTCATGGAAGAGAACGCTCACCTCGTTCTGGATCAAACCACCTTGCGGAACTTGGAATTAACTTCGACGCTTGCGGGCGAGTATGAGGGGAGCCTGCTCTCAACACTGAATGCTTGCCGAAGTGCCATGGGTCGCCGGTTGCTCAAGACATGGATTCTTCGCCCACTTGCAGACTTGGAAGCAATCGCAGCCCGCCATGACGCAGTCGGGGCATTGTCTCGCTCGGCGCGCAGACTTGACGGATTGCGAGAAGCCCTCAAAGGACTCCGGGATATGGAACGCCTCGCCACCCAATTGGCCTACAACCGTTCGAACGGTCGTGACCTGTTGGCCGTTGCTGATGCCTTGGAACGAATGCCAGCGATCATCAACCTCTGCTCCGAAACAAAAAACCCGCTTCTGCTTCACCTTTCTTCAAACCTCGATGCTCTGCAAGACACGGCTGAAAACATCCGGAGAACACTTGTTGAGGAGCCACCGCTGAGTGTTCGCGATGGCGGATTACTGCGCCCTGGATTTGATTCAAAGGTCGATGCATTGCGTGAAACTGCTGCATCGGGCCACACATGGTTTGCGGAATTGGAAACTAAACTCAAGAAAGAACTGGAAATACCTTCACTCAAAGTAAGGATGAACCGACAAATTGGTTGGTTCATTGAGGTCACCAAGATCAATGAATCAAAAACACCAGAACACTGGAAGCGAAAGCAACAAATGACCAATGGTTCAAGGTATGTCACCGATGAATTATTGGAACGTGATGATGCCTTGTTGACTGCAGATACCAAGTCGAAGGAATTGGAATATCGGTCATTTATTCACCTACGTGAGGCGTGCAGAAATGATGCGCAAACCTTGGCACAAATTGCCGGAAAGGTTGCTGCAATCGATGTATTGCAGTGCTTTGGCACCATTGCTCGAACGCGAGCATGGAATCGGCCGGAGATGATGGAATCGGGCATCATTCGGGCTGAGGGGGCACGCCACCCAGCCCTTGAACAACAGTCCGGATTCGTTCCAAACGACTTAGAATTAAACAAAAAGCGCAACTTCTTACTCATCACTGGACCGAACATGGGTGGTAAATCCACCTACCTCAGAACGACTGCTTTGTTGACAATCTTGGCCCAAAGTGGTTCCTTCGTCCCAGCTACGAGCGCCAAGATTGGCCTTGTTGATCGTATTTTCACCCGAGTTGGGGCGAGCGATGACCTTCGACGTGGGCGCTCGACATTCATGATGGAAATGATTGAAGTCGCACATATTCTACGGCGAGCCACGTCCAAATCGTTGATTTTACTTGATGAAATTGGCAGAGGAACCTCAACCTTTGATGGTTTATCCATCGCATGGTCTGTTACTGAAGACATCTGTAAGCGAATTCAAGCCAGAACTTTGTTTGCCACGCACTATCATCAATTGATTGGCCTCGAAGGCGAAGTGAATGGGTTGGTGAACGTCCATGTTCAAGTGGCGCAAGCCAATGGGGAGCTGAGGTTTATGCATACGGTGGCAGATGGTCCTTGTGATGATTCATACGGTGTTCAAGTTGCTGCCCTTGCCGGTCTTCCACGGCCGGTTGTTGAACGTGCCACGGACCTCTTGGCTTTCTTAGAGAAGCAAGCACAGGGAGCCAAAGCAGGAGAAACTGGCACACCGACAGCAAGGGCCCAGGGACAATCGAGTCTCATGGGTTACTTCGCTGCTGCCGCAATGGGACAGGTGCCTGAAGAAACAAAAGTGGAGCCAATTCCGCAAGCACACCGTGATCTCATCGAGAGGATCGAAGGCCTGGATGTCGATGAATTAAGTCCACGGCAAGCACATGATGCTCTGTATCAACTCAAGAAATTACTCGGAGATGATGTCCATGAATGAACCAAACCGAATCGTTCAGCTTGATGATGCCACCATTGGACACATTGCCGCAGGTGAAGTTGTTGAAAGGCCTGCTCAGGTGGTCAAAGAACTGCTTGAAAATAGCTTGGACGCTGGTGCGACTCGCGTGGTCATCACCGTTGAACGCGGAGGTTTCGACCTTATTCGTATTGAAGACAACGGCGGAGGCATCGTAGCAACTGATCTCCCATTAGCCCTCGATCGACACGCTACATCGAAATTGAAAAGCAAGGAGGACCTTAATTCGATTCACACCCTTGGTTTCAGAGGCGAAGCCTTGGCAAGCATTGGCATGGTTTCGGGATTGGGCATCGCCAGCCGTCCAGAAGGAACGGAAGGAAAAAGAATCTCAATGGTCGATGGCCAAAAGGGAGTTGTCGAGCCATTTGGTATGCCGAATGGAACACGAATTGATGTGGAACACTTGTTCCAAAACACCCCTGCACGTCTTGCTTTCCAAAGGCGACCGGCAACTGAAAACGCACGAATTGTCGATGTCGTTGTCGCACATGCCATGGCACACATGGATGTCGCCTTCAGACTCTTGATTGATGAGCGAGCGGTTTTGGACGTGCCTGTATCTGAAGGCATGGCTGATCGTTTGTACGACCTTCTAGGGGGCCAAGCACAATCCATGCTACCCCTTGATGCCCCTCCAGGCGATTCTGAAGCACCCGGTGAGGAACAATGGTCAGGTTGGATCAGCACCCCGGACATCACACGAGGAAAGGGCGATGATATTCACATTCTCATCAACGATCGCCCTGTCGCTTCTGGACCTTTTTTACAAGCTATTCGCCGGGGCTACCGTACTCGTTTGATGCAGGGTCGCCACCCGTTAGCCGTGCTGGCGCTCACCTTGCCTCCAAGCGAAGTTGACGTCAATGTTCACCCGACCAAAAGGGAAGTTCGACTCAGGCATTCGTGGCGGGTGCTCGAACGACTTGAACGGGCCATTGCTCACACGCTTGAGTCGGTGCCAACGGTACCTGATGCAGCAGGCGGCATCCCTGGCTTACAAGGCCTGAGCCAGCAACAAGCACCAAGCATTCAGGAACTCTTCAATACCCAACCAGAACCACCACCGTTGGGAGCAAAACCGGTTGATTCACTTGCAGCCGCTGCTGGAACTTCGACGGTTGTCCTACCTCAACAAGCAAATCAAGTCGCAGGTCCACCAGCATGGGCGATTGCAGCTGGAGCGCAACTCAACCTCCATGGAGGTGAAGCCGAAGAGCAACAGAAGGCAATAAAGGCACGACCACAATCAACAGCCCCCGCAGCGCAAAACACGCTACCGGGCATGGATGAACAGCCCACAGCACCTGCTTTATCACCTGCAGAGCGGGAACTTCACCGGCATTCCGGCCAAGGCCTTCGCCATTCGCCAAGTGATGAATCCCCCTTAGGTGAGGTGATCAATGATCTTCCTGCCATGGAACCTTTGGCCCAGTTTGCTGATTCCTACATCCTCGTTCAGGCAGAAGATGAACTGCTTTTGATCGATCAACACGCCCTCCATGAACGGGTTCGCTACGAACGACTTCGCAACGATGAATCCATTTGGGCAAGTCAAACCAGACTTGAACCCCTCCATCTCGACTTGGACCCAAGACAAACTGCTCGCTTAGATGCAGCCCAAGATACCTTCCGAAAGGTTGGCTTTGAGCTCGAAGGCTCAAAACAAGGCTGGGCTGTGACCGCAGCACCGCAATTGCTTGATGGTGACGAAGTGGTTCCATTCATGCTGGACCTTCTCCAAGACACGGCCGAGGATGGCGCACCACTCACCACCATTGACCGAAGAAAAGATCACCTTGCGTTCTTGAATGCATGTCGAGGTGCAGTCAAAGCCAATGAGAAATTAACGCTCCCTGAAATGCGTAGGTTGCTCGATGACATGCGCCGAATTCCAAACCCTTGGGCTTGTGTTCACGGGCGGCCAACTGCGTTGCGTCTCCCATTGGATGCCCTTGACCATCACTTTGGCCGTCATGGCTAATCATTCAGTGGCGGTAAAACGAGCATTTCCACACCAACACCTGCTGATGTAAGGCGATCAAGGAATGCTTCATCGGCGATGGTATGCAAATTCTGGCCGATGATGTCCCCACCACACTTCACTGCAAGGAGAACGGCGGTCATGAACAAACGATGGTCGCCGTATGTATCAACTGGAAGAGAGGGACGTGATGGTTTCTGATTGCCTTCGATTTCAAGACCGTCGGGTGTGACAGTTGCTTTGAGGCCGAATTGTTCGAGAAGGTCCGCCGTTCGAGTCAGTCGATTGCTTTCTTTGAAAGCAGCATGAGGGGCACCCGTGAGGCAACCACCTGCATTCATAGCAAGCACGGCAGCAAGGGGGGGGAGCAGATCATTGGCGTCCCTCAAGTCAAGGTTGGCAGGTTCGTTTGCTTCAGCCAAAGTCAGAAGTTCATCATTCCAGTGAACGCCAAGAACACCTGATGATGATTGAAGAAGTTCATGCCCAATCGCATCTTGAGGATCAGGCCAGCCGATTAATGTGATGTTTCGGCCGGTCGTTGTGCATGCTAAGAGAGCGAAAGCAGCCATCGAAGCATCACCGGGCACGGTGTAGGACGATGGTGGAACAAGGGCAGTCGGACTCAATGTGAGGTGATCATCGTTCAATTCAAATGCTCCACCGAACGCTTCCAGCAATTCCATGCTCAAGGAGGAATGGCGAGACGAAACTGCATCCCCTTCCAACCGCAGAGTGGTGGGGCAAGGTAGGCTTGGTGCGGCGAGAACCCAAGAGGAAAGGGGCTGACTGGAGCGGCTGATATCAAGCGTGATGCCTTGTGACAACTTGGATGCCAACATGGGCCCGTCGAGGAGTGCTGGGAGGCGCTCTTCACCAACGCCAATCGAGATTGTCACGCCTGCCTGTTCGAGGCTCGACCAGAGTTCTGTTGATGTTCTGCGTCTCAAAGAGCCATCACCATCAACCATCACTGGACCACCAATAAGAGCTGCATGAGTACTCAATAACCGCAAGGCAGTTCCAGAATTTCCAGCACTGAGAACCGTTGCAGGGCGGTGAAAACCTCCGCCACCCACACCATGAACACGCCATCGCTTTGAGTTAGGATTGTGTTCAATATGAACCGGGTTGACTTGATGCAAAAGCTCGCCTTCTCCATCAAAGTCTTCGATTTTCACACCGAGTTGCTGCAAACATCGACGCATCGAACGAGCATCTTCGCCAGCATGTTGAATGTTGTAAAGGTCGACGCCAGTCGGCGATTGTGCCGAGAGAAGGAGGCTTCGAATGAGATGGCTTTTCGATGGTGGCAGCGCCCAATGAATCGGTTCACTGGAAGGGCTTGGCGTGATTCTAGAGACCAGGAGGTTGTTCCTTCGGTGATCAGGGCCACTCGAGGTCCAACGCTTTGCCCAACGCTTCCCCATGGCTGCTCCACCTTCACTTCTGCCATCAACCCTTGCAAGACAGCATAAAAAACGAGGACGCCCAGCGGTGACCATGCCCCTCGCAGACTCGCTTAGGCGCCCGCTAAGGGACCTACGAATCTCTGTGACAGATCGATGTAATTTCCGATGCAGGTATTGCATGCCAAGGGAACACTTTGACGCTGACCACGAATTCCTTGCACGTGAGGACATTCTGACCTATGAGGAAATCACAAAAATCGCCTCGACCTTGATGCCCCTTGGGCTGGCTAAATTGCGCATTACGGGCGGTGAACCACTCATGCGGAAAGACATCGTAAAGCTGGTCAGAATGCTAAGAGATCTCAACGGCGATGTTGACTTGGCTATGACGACCAATGGTGTCCTGCTAAAGCGCCATGCTGCATCACTCAAAGATGCGGGATTGGATAGGGTCACTGTAAGCCTTGATGCCTTGGACACAGATCTTTTTCAATCGATGGGTGATACCCATCACTCACCAGAAGAAGTGATGGCTGGAGTCGATGCTGCGCTCGAAGTTGGCCTACAGGTCAAAGTCAACATGGTTGTTCAACGCAACGTCAATGAAAGTCAGGTGGTACCAATCGCTGCATTCTGCTTTGAACGCAACATCATACCGAGGTTTATCGAATTCATGGATGTAGGAAGCACAAACCAATGGGAATTGGATTCCGTAGTTTCAGGTGAAGAGATTCGGTCGCTGTTGGCTCAAACCTACGGTGAAGTGAACACGGTTTCTCCTGACCACCCTTCCGATGTTGCGAAGCGCTGGAAAACAGAACAAGGCCACATGTTTGGCTTGATACAATCGGTCACTGCACCGTTTTGTGGCGACTGCTCACGTGCAAGAATTTCAGCAAATGGTTCGATGTACACCTGCCTTTTTGCGAATGAAGGACATGATCTACGTGCCATGCTCAGGTTTGGCGCAAACGCCACAGACATCGAAGCCGCAATTCGAACCATTTGGACAGCGCGTAAAGACCGCTATTCAGAAGGACGCAAAGAACATAAAGAGCCTAAACCGAAAATCGAAATGTCGTTCATTGGCGGCTGATTACGCATCCATTGGAGGCAACATTATGTTGACCAAGACGGTTTGTGAGTTTGTATCGACTAACTTGAAGCGCCATGTACCGGAGTCAGAACCGATGGATGTGGAATCGATGACAAAATAATCACCCTGGCTCACGGAATAACCAGCGTCACGATCATGGAACGAGACATTGGCACCAATGAGCCCGTAAACATCCGCATCAGCAACTTTCCCTCCTAAGGGATTGCCGTCATCAAAATTATCTGGAGCGAGGTTCCATTGGAGCTTGGCAGGGTCGATGGTTTGATCCAAACTTGTCAAGCGAACTACGTGAAAACCATTCGAGAGGCCACGAACGCTTACTGTTGCTTGCGGCGCACTCTTCTCGGTGGTCGTGAGCGCCCCCTGCATCAAAACAAACACCATGCTCGAAAGCATTACGGTGATGGCGAGCAGCAAAACAGTGGCGATAACGGGGCTCACTGCCTCGTCATTTTTCACCCGCCGCATGCTTCGCATGGTACTGCTGTGTCAACGATGGGACTTGAACCAACCGATGGGAAAGGGCCTGATGCACTTGTTTTCTGCAGACGCTAAAACAGCCAGACCGGTTTATCGCATTCCATGGCCCGTTTGATTCCCCCAATAGGGCCCAAGATTCTCAAGATACTTTCAGTGATAAGGTCCCCTTTGAAGAATGCATATCCGAAGTTTTTCGTTCGCAGTGAGTTCTTCAATGCTCGACCCAGTGATGCTCGCAAGCGTGTTTCATATGCAGACAAGGGTGTTCCCTTGTTCAGATTGTCAAGGATTGCTTCTGCGGCAAAGCATCCCGAAATGATCGCTTGAGAAATGCCACCGCCGTTGCTTGGCATCACCAAACCGGCAGCATCGCCAACAGCGAGGGTCGACCCGTCAACCATGGTTTTCACCGGCCCTCCCATAGGGATCCATCCACCACCCCAAGACAGAATTTCAAATCCAAGTTCATCACAAAACTCCTGAAGGTGTTCTTTCAGGTTGCCCTTGAGGTACCCCGCACGAACGCCAAGACCAACGTTGGCAGTGTTCGGACCTTTTGGAATGATCCAGGCATAGCCCGATGGGGCGACGGACCCGAGGAATACGTCGAAGGTCTCAGGCACATTACCTTGCACTTGTGCGTACATTGTTGGAACTTGGTCTTTCGGTCTATAGGTTTCATCATCGCCATGACGGAGGCGTCCGACGTGAGCAAGAGAACCACTTGCATCGATTAAGAAGTCAAACGTATAGCGTCCTTTTGTTGTGACAACGACGTCGCGATCGGCCTTTGATTGATGTTGGATCTTTGTCAAAGCCTCCTCCATCTGAACTTCAGCTCCTGCATGAATGGCTTTGTCGGCTAAGTAACCATCAAAATGCAAACGATGACCTGCAAAGGCATCGAGATCGAAATGGTAGGCTTTACCCGAGGGTAAGAAGACGCGCATGTTGTCTAAATTATGGAGTTTCAATCGGTCTGGGAACTGGAAGTAATCATACAACCAAGTGTGGTCCTCAAGGTTGGAAAAGGTGCCGACCACTTCACCCCAATTTGGGATACATTCACCGCACTGTGCTGGATTACCAACAATTGAACGACGCTCAATCATCAAGACATCAAGGCCTTCTTCCGCCAGCCGTTGGGCACAAGCAGAGCCTGCCGGTCCGGCTCCAATGACAATCACTTGTCGATGTTTCATTTCTTTTCGAGCCATAGTATCCCTCAGAGGTGGCGGTCCATGACATAGTTGGTGACGTGAAGCATCAAGTTCTTCGCTTGGCTATCAGGGAAAGAATCGAGTTCCAAAACAGCCCTCTCAAGATGCGTCCGTACCAAGATTTCAGCGTAGGAAAGGCTGTCTGAACGGTCGAGAAGCCTCATCAATTCGTCGAAATCATTGTCGTTGAAATCTTCGATAATGTCTGCCAATCGTTGTCGTTCTTTGCCATGGGAAAGCGTGAGTGCATGAATCAACGGAAGCGTCATTTTTCCTTCAATCACATCTGCGCCACGGGGTTTCCCCATTCGCTCATCGCCCCGCAAGTCAAGCAAATCATCCACAAGTTGGAATGCAACACCAAGTTCCATGCCAAAACGACCAAGTCCGGAGGCTTGTTGTTCGGAGAGACCTGCTACGAGGCCAGCAGCATGGCATCCAGCTGCGAATGGTCCTGCGGTTTTCCCTCGTACAATCGACAAGTAGTCCTCTGGTGAGGTCGCTAGGTTGAGCACATGATCGAGTTGATGGAATTCTGCAACGGCAATATCCGCACAGCATTTGGCCATCAAACGAACAATCTTTTCTTCATAGCGACCGCCAAGACCGAACCCCTGGACGAACAACCAATCACCAGCAATCACGGCCTTTGCCAAACCTGCTCGGCTGTGAATTGTTTCGACCCCTCGTCGCATTGAGGCTTCGTCATTGATATCGTCATGAACCAATGTTGCGGTGTGAATCAATTCGAAGGCAAGGGCCAACGGCATAACCTCGTCAGGGTCTTGTCCGCCTGCGATTTCATGAGCAAGTAAGATCAGCAACGGACGAAGGCGCTTTCCGCCGGCGAGAAGCATGGATGCGCACAGTTCGGCGACCTGTCCAGCATCATTCTCCAATTCCTCTTCAACGAGCGCCTCAAGGGCGGCATCAACATGAAGCCTCATGACTTCAAGCTGGTCGCTTGCTTCCAACCCTATGTTCGCCACGGATGTTCCTACAACGGTGCCCTTCTTAACCGGTAGTCTCCGCCCTTGTAATGTGAGGAGCAATCTTCACCGAGGTGAGATGATGACAGAAAAGGTACGCCTTGAGGTTCTCACCACTCCATCAAACGGGGACGGAGTACGGCGACAGATTGAGAAAACAATCGAGACAAACCGTACGAAATTTGACTTTGTAATGAAGCAGCTCCCTCATATGGAAACAGCCATTGAGACATTACAAAATGGACATGGCGACTTGTTAGCCATGAGCGCCCACCAATGGAAAGACTTGGCCCATGAGGGTTTGAGTGTTGTCGGCGTGTTACCGAGAAGGGAGCCTACTTGGGTGCTTGTCTCTGATGACAAGCCAGAATATTTGCAATCCAAAGCAATCGTGGTTTGTGACCATGTCCTCCTCCGTCGACAGATGAGACGCTCACGAGCTGATTTGAATTTGATGGAATCTCAAGAATTCGCTGACTCGATCTCCAAAGGACCTGCATTTGCAGCCCTCGACCCTCAAGATCGCACCTCTTGGCTGGAAGAACAACGCCAAAAAGAGACCTTGGACGGATACATTGTATCCAGAGGAAAGCACGCTGACTTGAAATTCAAGGCACGACGACACACCCTTGGACTGCAACGTGAAAATCCGGAGCGAAACCATTTCATTCCACCGCCTCTTCACGGCTTTACCCTCCTTGTTTCTCGAAGTGGATTCCCAAGTGCAAGTGTTCAGTCAATGTGTGACAATGGCGCATACATCTCACATCGAATGGAAGCGGCGTTCTTAGCCTCAATTCCAGAGGAACTTCATGGAATCACTGGTATCTTTGTCGAACAGCGTAAAATTGCTGCAATCCTCAGGGAAGCAAACCGCTCTCAAGACGATCAGACCCTCGAAGGCGTCTTGGATGTGAACAAGAAAATCAAGATTGCAGGCCCACGTCTCGAAATGAGAATGGAGACGCTGAACCATTCAGGAACGGTCACGGCCGGTGCAGAACGTGTTTGTCCAGTTGAAGAAAGCCACATGGGCATGGTCAACGTCCTGAGAGAATTCCATATTCTTCTTGATATGATGCTGAATGAGCATCCTGAAATTCCACGTCAACACATTGGTCTTCCTGATGAATTCAGCATGGCTCGTCCGCCTTTGCTCGATCTTACCACCGTTCATTCTGCTTCTTCCGAAGAAGAGTGAGCGTCACCCAGCAAGGCGCTGTACCCTTGATGTTCGATGTATGCTTCAAGTTCAACCATCTCTGCTGGTTGGTTGTCCTGGCATAATTCCATGATAGCGTCATCGATTTCTCGTCCGTGCCTTTCCCATGTCCCTGCTTCGCGTTGAAGGTCCGATGCGAACCGTTCAACAACTTCAACAGCCGACAATGTGGGGTTCAAAACCGTACCTAGGGAAGCAACAACTCGATTGTTCGTCCGCCGCAACTTTCGCAACTTTTTGGATAAAGTGATGAGTGTTTCTTTTAATTCCTCAACATTATTGGATTTTGAAAATTTGCGTTGGGCTCGTTCGAGGTCCTTTCGCATAACTCCGACTCCGGCAACAATCGCTACTTTTGATTTCGATGAATCGAGGATCACATTCTCTGCCTCTCTTAGTCGAGAGGCAAGAGCGTCTTCGAATCCCGAACGCTGTTTGCGGAGGTCTGACTGAATCATTTGTTTAAGCGACTCAACCATCTCATGTGCATCCTTCAGCCCGGCCTTCGTCGCCTTGACACTCTTGCCCATAACCTACGATTTAGCCGACGGGTCTTGAAGCCATTGCCAACCACCAGACTTAACTCTAGATTTGGTCTTTGATGATTCTCCATCATCCTTGGAAACGCTGGTTTGGCCATCACATCACAGCGAAGGCACATATACTCCTTTGAGCCGAAAGACAACAGAAGGTGCTGTGATGGTGGACAAGGGGGAACTGCTATCCGAACTCTACCAAGCCAGGTTTGACGGTTTGAAGGAAATCGCCGTTGCTTACAACATCCCAAAAAGTGGGTCTGTTGAAACATTGAGAGCGAGGTTAATTCAACACCTCATTTTGGATGAATGGGATCTGTCTCCTGAAGGCATCAAGAACTTGATGAACAATGAATTGGGTGAATTGCTCGCCGTGTTAGGTATCAAGAAATCTGGCTCCCTAAGGGCGAGAAGACAACGCCTTTACCTTCACCTCAACCATGATGCAAAGCGAATGATTCCAGAATCACTCGATGCGATGACGAGGGATGAACTTCATGCTCTCTGTAAAATTCTCGAACTGCCACTCTCCGGTGCAAAGCAAGCCCTCCTCGTACGGGTTGCAGGCGTTCTAGCGTCGCAAGATGGTGGATGGGGTAAAGTCAAGAAAAGCCTCCGAAGGCCTCGTAGCAACTCGACTCAACTCCCTTCACCGGCTGCAGCCTTGCCTCAACCAGAGCAAAAACAGAAGGTCGTCATCGACCAACACGATGCAGTCATCGAAGCCGCCGAGACGTTTGTGTCAGAACATCCAGAGGGTTGGACTTTTGAACAAGAAACTGAGCTTCGTACCGAACTTGCACAAGAAGGCATAGCAGTCTCCAAGGCACCTCTTGCTTCGACATTGGACAAAGCATTGCGCAGTGTCGCATCAACGCCACCGACAACAGAAGAAGCACCCTCGATGGTTCAAGTCGCCCAAACCGAACAACCAGGGGATCATTCACTGGAAGTTGAAGCAGCCCTTTTGGAACTTCAAGCAAGGCTCGCAGAAATTGAAGCAGCAGGCCGAGATTTCCTTGCCGTTAGCACAACAAGTGAGAACGACGACCTTGAGGCATTTATTCAGAGTTTGAAAGGCCATGGTTTCGCCACTGAAATCCCGGCTGTTCAGGATTCCATTCGCACCACGCTGATGGGACTGGAATACCGATCCCAAGCAGAAAAGGACGCCATGTTCACAATGCCAAACTCGTGGAGAGAGCGCGAAGCACTCCGAATGTTCGAAAATACCCGAGAGGGTTTGCGTGGTCAACTCGATGACACTCTAGCCGCCCACAAAGGGGACCTCGTGAAGGCAAGGATGGCCTTCGAAGAAGTGGGAGGTTCCATGGGCCTTGATCTCAACATCCCAAGCGTCTCAGGCAGGCTTCATGCCTTGTTCGACCTTCACGTCGATATCAATCAAGCGCAAGCCCTCCAAGATCCTGCTATTGCTCGAAGAAACCGAATCCTTCGAATCCTTCAGCATGGCGCAGTCCACATGAAGACCAGTGAACGAAACACCATCGATCGTTTGGAGCGTAACATCGTCGCTTTCGAGGAACTGGTTGAGACGGTTCTCGAAAGCAGTGAAGGTACCTTTAGTGAACCTCAACAGGCGCTTGTCATTCGATTCTTGGAGTCCAGAGGGTATGACGTTAACACGGTTGATCTGCGGCCGAGGGTGTTGGCATGTGCTGGCATCATTGGAGCTGAACTCGGCTTTATTTCTCCTGCAGAAATTCCTCGAATCGCACCAGGAATTATGATCTCTGACACTCAAGTCGATGCCATTGTGATCGAACTGAAAGCACTTGCTGAAGCATTCAAGCCCGTCAGTCACACAGATGAATCTGAACCAGAAGTTGAACTTGGCTCATCTGTAGCGGATGCTTCAGAACGTGTGCAATCTGCTCGTTCGAAGATCGACCACATCGATGAGCTCTTGGCTCGCCTCCGTGGATGATCAGCGGCTAGCGTAGAAACTTTGAATCAATTTTGTGACTCGTTGGATGTCTTCAACGTCTCTTGAAATCATATCATTCAGGATTGCTTCTCGCTGAGAGACATGCTTCTCGAACATATCTGGAGAGATACCTGCAGCTTTGCAGATGGTCTCTCGAAGTTTTGATGGAATCCCTGTTTCTTCGATTTGATCGGTCGCTGCGTTGTACTTCCAAATGATGTTGAGGCGAGGTTTGTCGCCTTCCATTCCTGCAACTTCAGCCACTTCTGTGATCTTACGGGCCGTTTTACCATTGACGTGAAGACGCGCTTGGATGATAATCAAATCCAGCCCGCTAAGCATGATTGGTGGGACACTCATGGGTGGGTTGATCATTCGTGTGACAGTTTCTTGGGCGGTGTTTGCGTGAAGTGAACCGAATGAACCATCGTGGCCAGTGTTCATTGCTGTGAGGAGGGTTGCCGCTTCTGGCCCACGTACTTCTCCAACAATAATCCGGTCAGGACGCATACGAAGGCTTGACTTCAAGCAATCATTCATGTCGATCTCAGAGGTTCCATCCGGACGCTCCCTTCGGGTTTCCATGCGCAACCAGTGGTCGTGATAAACCTGTAATTCGGCAGTGTCTTCGACAGTCAAGAGGCGACGATCCCAAGGAATGAACATACCCAAACAATTGAGGGTGGTGGTTTTTCCAGATCCAGTACCGCCAGCAATAACGAAGTTCGCTGGACGGCTGTCGAGACCTTCAATCCAAACCCACATCATTGCAGCCAGCCTGGTGTTTACAGTACCGAACTTGATCAGATTGATCATTGTCAGGGGGTCTTCCTTGAACTTACGAATGGTGAGGGTCGGACCGTCAGGCGAGACCGGCGGGATGGTACCGTTGACACGGGAGCCATCATGCAAGCGACCATCAAAAATGGGCACCATACCTGGCCCATCACCAAGAGGGACGTTGGTGTAAGAGGCAATGTTCTTAGCGATTTGTAGACCAGATTCATTGTCAATGATGAGGTTCGTACGGCACATACCATACTTTCGATGTGCAACTTTGACCTCTTGCTCTCCACCGTTGTACATGACTTCTTCGAGGTTATCATCATCAAGCAGGAGTTGAAGATCTCCGTGAGGGTTGGGTTCAGCAACGCCGTCGACGTGATAAATCGGGGAAGGATGGTTGCCTTCAGTGTAAATCGTTACGGATCCATATTGTTCTAAAATTGTTTGAGTCATCGGTTTAACCTCCAATCATTACTACGGCACCAAGGTAAAGTCCCATCGAAAGTGCAATCCAAAGGGGCATCCACCAAAGAGCATCTTTGAATCGGCCAAGCATGCGTCCTGAAACACCGAGCGCAACGGCTGATGCGGCTCCAAAGAAAAGGGCGAAGGTTTGGTTGAAACTGTCAATTTGAAAACCACTGGATGCGGGAGCAAACAGACCGACAATGAAGGCGATCAGGACTGGCAAACCAATCGATACAAACATCACAATCAACAGACCTCGGCCGAGGAGTTCCTCTTCCCGGGTGTTCATGAGGTCGTTGAGGCGTTCATAATCCATTGAGAGATCAGAAAGGATTTGTTGCAATGGAGCGTCTTGCTCAATAGCGGTCTCGATCAAAACCATCACTCGCTGGACTTGAGAGGAACGGGTCTTGGCTGCAAAGGCCGCAAGAGCAGCGTCAAAAGAGGATGAATGGCTTTCTTCGAGGGTCTCAACCAGGAGAGCTCCGAGTGGACCTTGCAAGTTTCTGGATTGTTCCATCATGGCTTCCTGGATGCCACGGCCTGCACCGACCGTGTCGGATAAACCTTCGAGAAGACCTGGCAATGCATTCTCTATAGAACGTCGCCTCTTGCGTTCAAGCATGGGTGGTATACCGCCTGCAGCACACGCCATACCAATCACTGTGAGGTAGAGAAGAAGAGGGCTACCGTTGAAGGTTTCGAGCAATCCAAACAGCATGAATCACAACCCCGGGTCCTTTGTGTGAGCCTTCAAGCCAATCATCATCATGCCGAGAAGGGTGAACACCAGTCCACCTTTGACGACTGAATTAATCATTCCTTGATCGATTGAGCCAACAATTGCCTCTGCCCCATCGCCAAGCAGTTGAGGGACAAGACCGACGATGGCGAGGATGATTGGACCAATCATCCCGATAGAAAGTAAAGTTTCAGGGACTGCGCCGAGTTCCTCGATGTATTTCTTGACTGCTTCAGTGCGGTCATTTTCCATTCGAACCCCTTGCTTGCGTAAGGTTTCGACGATGTCTGTGTTTTGTGTGACGTTGGAATACATGGTGTTGAGCAAACGACGGTAGCCTTCAGTTTCTGCTTTCTTTAGCATGGCCTTGAGTTCTTGAGCAAGCCCTCGTGAAGACCCTTTTCGCAAACGGTCCATCATCGAAGAAAAGTCCTCTGAAATAATCCCATAACCACCTGTACCGATGGTATGGAGTGCTGCTTCAAGTCCAACGCCAGAGGACATCAACACATCGAGGGTACGGATGACGTAGAGAATTTCTCTCTGCTCGTCTAACTTCCGCATTCAATCACCTCAAACGATATCTTCAATCAATTCAAACATGAATTTCTCACTGTTGCCTTCGTATTCCATGACAGAAAACAAGACCTTCACGTCTCGTTCTTCGAACGGATCATGGACATAGGGTTGACCGCTGCGGAACATGCTGAGGATCTTTTTGTAATCTTCAAGACTGATTTCCCCTTTCACGGTGTAAACAGTGGACTCAGAACCCTCATCGTGCAGATTATCGCCTTCTTCTCCACGAATGATTGTTCGTGTCAATCGGCGCGTTAAACGAACATGAATATCGCAATTTGGTATTCGTACCCAATCAGAACTCGATGTCCCAGATGCGGGACGAATAAAGAAATCTATTCCAGCCATGCAGTTGACCCCTGTCCTCTGCACGCATTGAGAGGGTATTCAATGTTGGGGGTGAAAGAACTCAAGAGACGATTCTAAACCAGCCAAATCGGGGCTCATGGAGTGTCCCCTCATTTGATAATTCATCGAGTTTTGATTCTGCGACTTGGCGATCGATGCCACGAGCACCTGCGTTGGTGAGCACGGTCTCGAAATCAACACCGTCGCCCTGGTCCAGTTGCCCGATGATAGCTACCAATGTGTCTTTGACATCATCTTCAGCCGATTCGACAGGTGATCCTTCATCATCGAGTTTTGCCTGTGGTGCCGGAGCTGGTTGGCTTGCGGCTTCCATGCGACCTTCAGCAATGTCCAGTGCTTGCATGACGTTCAGCGTGTAATTCTCGGTGTCAATGTCCCCATAGTGGTTGCGGGACAAAAGAAGTCCTTCGACCATGTGATCAGGAACACCAGCAGCACTGAGGCCTTCTTTGGTTGGTTCAGCACTCAGCGAGTCACTGTGAATTTTCATCCGTTGAAGTGTTCCTTCTGAGGCACGCGTGAGCCAGAGGGCGTATGTTTTCGCATCGATTTCACAAGCTTCTTCGGGGCGGAGGGATGTGTAAACTGCGCCTTCGTCGGTTTGATACCAGCGAGATTTCGCAGTCATCAACAGCAACACAGGTTCTCCGACTTCTGTCTTTTCGACGAGTTTCAAGGTCAGTTCTCGCATTGATTCAGAAGCATAATCGCCGACCGAAAAGTAATGCACGCCTGAAGGGTCGCGCATTTGACCCTGGTAGAGGGTTGAACCGTTGGAGGTTTCACGTACTTCCAACCGTTCAAGCAAACCTGCAACAATCACACGGTTCACTTTCGCACCAAGTTTGGTGATGACAAAGGACGGGTCATACTCCCCCGATCCTTTTTCGTTCAAGGTTGCTTCACTGAATTCAGAAGCAAGCATGTGCCAAGCCGGTTGTCGGCGTGCGCGTCCACCTGCTTGCATCAAGACACCCCCCAGTGGGCTCGCAATTCTGTCGCACGCATACCAGCGTCTTCTTCGATGATGGTTGCATCATCGGCGAGCATCATTGCTCCTTGTTCATCGACAATAGTTCGACCTGAAGCCTGAACTGTTCTGCCGAGCAAAAGACTTCGCAACGATTGCACAAAGGCCATTTGCCCCTCGTCTTCCACTGCGTCTTTCATTTGACCTTCATCCATTCCAATCAAGGCCAGCGTGGCACTTTTGTTGGTGAGGAGGGAAACACTCGAGCGGCCATCATCCATCACAAGGCGCAAGCGAACGTCGCTGTTCCCATCGTTTGGCCCATGCTCAGCACATGCGCCTTCTCGGAGGACACGGCGGCACTCTGTGCACCGTTGAATGAAGCCTGAATCCTCTCGGACACTGACCACAACGGCTGATGTGGAGACGCCGACACGGCTGCCTCCGGTTGCCATTTCATGGAGATCGACTTCTGCTGTGTGGTTGGTAAGGTCAAGTGAATCATCCCAAGGAGTTTCCTCGAGGATTTCCACTTGATCCATTGTGTCAACCGTGATGTCAGGAATCCCTTGCCATGCACGCACACGGACGGCTTTCAAACGGACCGTCATAGGGAGCTTGTCGTCAGTGATGGGCAATTCGCTCCATGCACTCATCCTGCACCGACCCGTTGGGTCTGCAATTTGACCAGACCACAAGAAGCGTTCTTCGCCATCCCGTGTGAACGAGCGCTTCGCCCATTCAGTGATTTGGACCACTGCATCGATGTCCCTTGCTCCATCTCGGAACTGAGAGATGGTCAGAACAGTTTGTTGCGACAAGGCATCGGCATTCGCGAAATTCTTGTCATGGAACACCTCGACGTTGGTCGTTCGACCAAAGTTCAATTCTGGAGTGTCCCTGAAGGTACGAACTTGCGCTCCATCAATTTTCAGCAGACTTCCGATTTCATGTTCGAATGGCTCCCATGAGAGGAAACCAATGGTTCCACTTTCGTCAGCAATGCGACCACGTGTGATGTCGAGCGAACCTGAACCATCCTTCTTGTGTATTTGATCAGGGCGAGCGGCGAGCACTCGGCCAACGACACAAACATAGCCATCAGCTGGTAGAGTGTTGATGTCTTGGGCTTCACCAGGTGCAACAACTGGACGGGTGCCTTCTCGAACCACGGCGATCCGTGTTGATTGATTGATATTGAGAGACATTCGGCCTTGGTATTCGTTGACCGAAGCACCTTCGATGCGGACGATTGAACCAGGTGCCAGATTTGCGCTTGGCCCCCAATCCTTGTATTCCCATCGGGTTTTCTCTCCTTTATCTTCCCAAGGGTTGTCCTCAAGAAGTCCGAATGCAATTTGCTTTTGTTCACCACGGATGGTCTGTTCCCGCATGTTGTGCGAGATGATTTCCACTTCAATTTCGATGTCTTTGTCTTCACCGTTGAGTTCACTCAAGCGGCTGACTTTTCTCGAGTTACGAGGAGCAGAAGATCCACCCTGTGAGGGGCTTTTGTTGGTTGGAACGGATTGTTCCCCTTTGAATCGACGCAAGATTGAGCGCATAGCATCCTGTGGCGGAATGTAGAACTCCGTCTCATATTTGGCGAATGCCTCGGCGACCTCTTTGGGGTCTGCCTCAGGGCATTCACTGAGAATGGCGCTGACGTGCGTTTCGTACTTTTCAGACATAAACAAGCACCTCGTCAGATGTTTTCGTTCGATTCCTGTTCTGAGAACAGGCTGCGGGCTTTCGTGCGGATTGGTTGAGTCGATACACTCCCTTGACCTCCATAGTAACAAAGAGACCCGACGAAGGGACTTAAAGAATGCCGTTGAAGTTTTTGACCAACAGCAAACACTGGTGGATTGGGGAAGTCAATCACGCAGGGTTAACTCTCAAGCCTTGCATTAAAAGAACATCAGGCAAATGCATGCTTCCAGAGGAATACGAGCCTTGGACACGCACTTCATTGCCGAGATGGACATCGGCTGAGAGCGCCTTTGCGAGGTTACCAGAAAGCCCAGCCTGTTTGACAGGGCCGAGAATGGAGCCACCTTCAACGCGTAGAATTGTGCTCGTTGTGACTGAGAAATCACCGCTTGTAGGGTTTGCAGTGTGGGCTCCCATCACGCTGTGCACAATGTAGCCATCTTCCATTCGTTCCAAGAGAGCGTCTTGTGCATGACCACCGTGTTTCGATGTCATCGTGAGATCGCTGCATCCGGTGCCTGGCGGGGCTTGGTGCCCTCCCCGGACTGCACAACCAGTTGTTTCAGCGTGTTCAATACGACCTTCGGCCACCTGTTGAGCAGCATCTCGAGTCGACCATAGAGACCCAACGAGGCGTCCGTGATCGACAAGGGTTTGGCGACGAGTTGGCACGCCTTCCCCGTCACGAGCACTTGCTGATTTGCCACCGTCCATTCGCCCATCATCAATCAGCGAAAGGTCGTCGGCCAGCACGATTGTTCCTTCTTTCCCTGACCAAAACGATTCATTTCGGACCAGGCGGTCACCGCGAACTGCAGTGGGAACAACCATCGAAAACAAGGGTGAAAAGCCTTCACTGGTCATGAGAACCGGTGCTTCATGAGGCTCACTGCTGACTTCGATTGGACCTCGAGTGATTTGAGCCCAATTAACTGCGCTGGCAATGCATGAAGGGACATCAGGCAACAATCGATGACCTGAATCACCCTCATAGGAACTGGTCAATTCGTCGTCTGCATCAATCGAAACTTGGACACCAAGTCCATGTGAAGTGGTGATACCAGATGCTTCGATACCTTCACTGGAGAGAATCGCAGAGGCCGTAGCACCAACACCGAGCCCACCGCCAGTTACGACGGCACGAGCATCCAATGAGGCGACTTCGCCGAGCACTGAATCAGCCTGCTCGAGCAAATCTTCTGGACCAAGATCGAGGATCCTTTGATCGCACAAGCCATTGACTGGAGCTGCATCTTGCGCACTTGGCAAGACAAAGCCAGCCACGGATGGTGAAGCACGAGCAACATCGAGGGCTTGCTTGATGGCAGGTGTTGCTGAGTCAGCATCGACAAGGTAAGCATAACCAAAGCGACCATCTTCCAAGACACGGATACCATACCCACCTTCACCGCCACCGGCTGCAAGAGAAATTTTGCCAGCCTCAATGTCGAGTTGGTGGCCATAGGATTGGAAAGCCACAACTTCCCACTGGTCAACGCCCTCGTTTTTGCAGAGGTTAGCAATGCTGCGGCAACCTTGGTTGATACGATCCACTGCGTCATCTGGAAGCATGATCATCCCACCAAAGCCTGAGAAATTCGCATAATCGGCCCGCCGTCGCCAACCGGCACCGTTTGCCCCTTGCCACAGAAACCAGGGGCTGCAAGGCGAGCATCCTTTGTCAATCCATCAACATCTTTCAAGATTTGAAGGGTCAAACCGCTGACGCTGACGTCTTTGAGAGGCTTGGTAAGTTCACCGTTTTCAATCAACCAAGCTTCTTGTGCGGCGAACTGGAACGAACCTCGACCCGTGTCAACCTGCCCACCACGTGAGCCACATGCGTACACACCATAGGTGATGTCTTCGATTAATTCATCCAAGTCGTTGTGTGTACCTCCTTGGATGAGGGTGTTTGACATTCGCACGAGTGGATGGTGAAGTCCGTCTTGGGCACGGGCGCCTGCGTTCGGATCAATTCCAAAGTGGTGAGCCGTTTCTCGATGGTTGAGGTATTCGGTGAGCACACCGTTCTTAATCAAACATTTTTCGCGTGTGTTGAGGCCCTCGTCATCGATTGGATGAGCGCCATAACCGCCACGGAGTGTAGGATCATCAACCACTGTGACAATGCTGTTGCCGATGGTTTGACCAAGCTTGCCATCAAGGCACGAATCGCCCGCTGCAACAAGGTCCGCCTCGCAAGGATGACCCAGTGCCTCGTGGATGTACACGCCTGTCAGATCGCGGTCTGCTACCAGTGGAATTTTACCCGAAGGAGAGCGTTCTGCTTTGAGAAGGCGAAGGGTTGCAATTTGGGCGCTTCGCCCAAGTTCTCCGAGGTCACAAGACTCGATAACTTCGAGACCGCCTTGACCACCATGCCTTGTTCTATAGGATACGACATCGTCGCCATCTCGGCCAGTAACTGTGGCGTTGATCAGTGAGCGTTGATACGACCAGGTGCGGTTCATCCCTTCGGAAGTCAGCAACTCAGTGTGCAGGTGTTCATCGTGCCAACCGCAGGTTACAGAAACAATTCGGTCGTCTTCAGCTGCACTGTCATGAAGGGTCATCAAGTGATGGAGTTTGGTATCCAAGTCGGTATTGCGAACATCTTTCTTAGGTTTCCAGTGAACTTCATCTTCGAAGATTGGCACCTCTGCGAGAGCGACAGGTCGGTCTTTGGAGGCTCTGCGTGCTGCTACTGCCTTTGCCAGGCGAACGGTGGATTCAACTTGGGTTGGGAGGGAAAGAACATCGGTTGTCGAATGGACACCCCATGCGCCATCAGCAAGAATCCTCATCGTCACACCAATCTCTTGGCCAGGAATGGCTCGTTCTAATTTCCCGTCTCGGATAGCGACGCTTGAGTCGGTGATGGCCATCAATCGGACCTCAGCATAGGATGCGCCCAGATCTTGAGCATGGCCCAGAGCGGCTTGTATTTTCGACTGTTCGAGGTATCGACCAGTACCTGAATTATGACCGTCCGTTGGGCTTGCACTCATCACCATGAAACAACGGTGGACCCAACAGTGCTTGAACCCTGCTCCAACGCGAGCCTCATGAATGAAACTCTGCAGAGACAATATGGCCAATCAGGGCCTCGCATGTAAGGGTGGAAAAATCAGCCATTTCAAGTCCGAGACGTTGTGCACCTGAAGCGTTGCATTCAAGTTCTTCATCGATGATCTCCACTCCGAGTGCTTCGGCGAGCAAAGCCGCTTGTGTGGACAACGTCGAGTGTTGCTCGCCATCAAGCGAAGGAAGGGCATCCATCGGCCCATCGGGAGAGGGCAAAGCCAGAAAACAGCCCTTCTGATCGCCGTTGCGAACACCTGCTCGCTTGAAAGCCTCTGAGACGTGATGTGTCCCAGATAAGTACCTCAAGAATTCGGCATCCAGCGACCTCGCCAACGATGTACCACGGTTTTGTCGACGCACTGCACTGTGCCAAGCCGTCCAGAGTTGAGCATGGCATTGAGCAATACCCTCTCCAACCAAGACCCAGTGTTCATTTGGACGGTTTTTCAGGAAGGCTTGAGTCAACAACGCACCAACAGCGGGCTTGGAGGATTGCCAGAGGAAATGGGGGAACTGCACTTCATCCATACCATGCCGAGGAGGCGGTGAAGTTTCAATCATCCGATGGTAATTCACCTTGAAGAGGCACATCATCATCGTGTATTTGGTTGCTTGAAAGCGGAGTTGAAACGCCTTCCTGCTTTCGAATCACCTTCTCAACTTCAGCGAAGATTTTTTCCAACAAAAGGGGGCCCCAGCCACGAAGAGCAAGCAATTCACTGCGTTGCTTCCTCGTCATTTGGAGGACGTCTTTCGGAGAACGCAAACTCAATTTTGACAACTCACGCGCCCTCGCTCTGCCAATGTGTTTAATGTTGACAAGGTTGAGGAGGTCGGGCTTACAACCGTGGCGAATCCGCTGACGAAGAACATCGATAATCGTCGACAGTTGGTCGATTTCAGCAAGATGATCTTCTGAAAAGACATCGTCGGTGAGCAACACTTGGCGAGCCGCGGCAAGCAACCAACCCATCAAGTCGACGCGATGATGGACATCACCTGGGCTGACATCGAGGTCGGTTTCAATGTCCCTGAGGGTTTCCTCTTCGGTCCACTTCTCGAGCATCCAGGCTGATTTTACATAACCCAAAAGTCGTTCTTCAAGGGTGACGTCAGTGAGTAATTCTTCTTGAATCGCATTGGTTTTCAACCACAACAAGGAGTTCACCTCCATGTCACTGTTTTTCGCCCACAGTGAGTTGAAGTTGGGAGTTGTGCTTGCTAATTGGAGCAAACTAAACTCGGTCACCGGAGCGTTTTGACGCACAAGGCGGCGAACTGCACGTCGCAAGCCCGTTCGCAACTGTGAGGCAGAAAGTGGATCGAGGTACATTTGCGTCACCCGTTCACCCATCATGGTTGCTTCGTAGACCATGCCTTCATGATCAACGCCAGCTGGTTGATCCCAACCACCCACGTGGGCGAGGTCGGTTGCTTGAGTGAAGCCGAGTGAGGCTTGTGTGAAAGCAGAACTGGTCTTCGGCACGCTGGTGTGACGAACTTGGTTCGCCGACTGGAGGTCGACACCGCCGGTGTTTTGAGCAATGGTGGCCCATACGGGCATGGTGTCATCCCAATCTTCAGAGTCATCGCCACCAGCACGTTCGTCAGCACGGCGCGCCACATAGGCCTCATCGATACCCACGCGGCGAATGAAGCGCTCAGCCACCAGCCAATCGAGCATGCCGTCGAGTTGTTCTTTGAGGTAGGTTGGAGATACGGAGGCACCAAGGAAGGTGGCTTGGAAGAAGTCCCCAAGTTCACCACGGTGACGAAAGCCACCAGTGGCAATCGCTGCAAGCAGGTGGGTGCGCAGTGCTGGTTCACTTGCTAATTTTGAGGAAATTGATTCGACGGGTCCGAAAAAGTACCTTTGGCTCACATCATCTGCAATGGCCCATCCATCCGTCCCTTTGCACAGCACCCATGCTTCACCAAAGGCATCGTATTTTGGTCGCCCAGCACGTCCGAGCATCTGACGAACCTCCATGACCGGGAGCGGCCGACTCATGCCGTCATCCCAACGTTTGAGATCGCGAACAAGCACCCTCCGTGCAGGCAAATTGACACCAGCCGCAAGGGTTGGCGTGGCGGTTAAACAAACCAGCAAACCTTCCTTGAAAGCGCCTTCAATTGCTTTTCGTTGCCCGTGTGTCAGGCCTGCATGGTGGAATGCAACACCCCCTCGGATTGCGGTGGCCAAACGTTCGGCCATGGCTGTTTGTTGACCGCCCTCAAGGCTATCAGCAAACAAAGCAAGGCGTTTCAACCGGTCGGGATCTTCTTTGGTAAGCCTCTTTTGAACACGCTTTGATAGTTTCAATGCTTCGGACTGAGCGCTTCTTCTCGTCCCAACAAACACCAACACCTGTCCGTCTTGGTCGAGGGTATCGTTGACAACGACCCACGTCGGATGTGATTTCGGGCCTTCAATGTCACGAGGTGGTTGGAGCGAATCACCATCTGAACTCATGGCAGAAGATTGAACGAGGCGGGGCTCGAGGTGGAGGTCATGAAAGGTGCTGTACTCCAATGCGACCGGGCGCCAATCTGAGAGGACAAGTGTTGCATCAAGCCATTTAGCCAAATCGTCACAGTTCCCAACCGTTGCCGACAAGGCAATAATCTGGGCTTTCGGTCTCAGATGGCGGAGGCGTGTGAGGTTAATCTCCAATGTCGGTCCACGTGTGCCGTCGTTCATAAGATGAAATTCATCAGCGACCACGATCGAAACATTCGCCATCATCTCAGAACGATTTCGCATAAGTGAATCTAATTTTTCCGATGTGCAAACGAGCACATCACATTCATCGATTTTCCGTGCTTCAGCGGAAGCATCGCCAATGCCCAATCCGACCGTTAAGCCAACGGCTGAACACATTTGAGAAAGGTCATCATATTTTTCGCTGGCAAGGGCTTTCAGAGGGACAATATACACCGCCTTCGAACCAATGTCATCCACAAGTAAACGCTTCATCATGCCGATGTAAGCAACAAGTGACTTGCCGCTCGCAGTTGGAATCGCGAGAAGTGTATTGGTTCCACTTAGGACGCTAGGCATCGCTTCTTGCTGAGGTGGGTGGAGGTGAGTGATCCCCCAATTATGTAGAAGAAAGTTCAAGAGTTTTTCGGGCAAATCAAGCCCTGAAACTGCTCGTCCTTCCGCCTCCATGGATTGCCACCTGCGCCAACAGTCCAAAAGGACAACGCCTCAACCCGTTCAATCCGACATCCCTAAGACCTACCTTTGCATGAGAAGAATTATGACCGACGATGTTGAAAGCATGGTAGACGATGTTGAAAGCATGGTAGACGAACGCCTGTCCGTGTTTGATGATGAACCAGATTTGAACGATTGGGTGGAAGTGATGTGTGGTGCTGCAATGGTAGTGCTCGGTATTTTCCACCTCATCCAACCCGGGGAACTCGTCAATCCTGATGTTATGCGCTGGTTCGCCGCAGCCGTTGTCGCCGCTGGTGGCGTTTGGGCCGGCCACGGTCTCAAGGACATGGCAGTCAAGGAAGTTCGTCGCTCGATTGCCATTCTCGAAATGTCTGAATCAGATGATGGCCCAGATCATGGATTGATTCGGGATGTTTTACTCAATCCAAAAGCTTACAGTGAATTCTTGCTTGATTCCTACGCATCCGCTTGGGAAGATGGCATCATCACCGAAGAAGAACTCGAGGAACTTCGCTCCTTCCAAGAAATCCTTGGCATCACTGAGGAGGACGCTGCAAAGATGAACCTCGATGCTGCTGTGAAGTCCGCCTCCAAGGATGGAACCATCACGGAAAAAGAGGAAGCACAAATCAAAAAGGCTGCAACTCGGGCAAAGAAAGACGCTGACCAAGTTGTCGCTGATGCCAAGAAAAATGTCAAGAATAAGTTCTGATTAAACCCATTGACTGGATTCATCGAACATGACGTGTGCAAGGTATCGTGCCTTTTTGCGCCTTACATATTCCATACGTGTGCACACCATAAGCATCAACAAACCGACCCAAGCAATGGTGCCGGCACCGTTGATCAATCCAGAAGCATTGCGAAGGTTCAACCCTTGAGGTACATCGGAGGCGTCAAAACCATCCGAAGGTTGGAACCGAACATCCAACAAATCCAAATCACAATCGCAAAGGGAAACCGATATTTGATCAGGGAACAACGAAGATTGGAGCAAAACCCAATCATTGGTGGTGATCGAGGCAGGACGGGTCCCCCAAGCAGGCACATTCACCGACCCGGTTGCTGGGGCATCGACCATCTCTTCGTCAAGATGGAACACCGAGGAAATTGGTTCTTCCTCCACGATGAGCAACGCCTCTAGCATCAATAAGTCAAGCAGCAAAGAGCGCCCAGCGAGAAGAATGAATCGGACGGTTTGCTCCTCAAGCAAGCCCTCATCTGTGGTTTGCGCCCCACCACGGGCCACCTGGCCGAAAATGGCCTCATCGAGGCGCAGAGTTTCAATTTCAGGCACAATAAGTTGCCAACGTCCATCGTCCAATGGTCGTGCTTCCTCGGCGACAAGACGGAGTTGCAAACGTTCCCCAGCCACCATACCCCAAGTCGCACCCGTTTGGGTGACAAGCACCTGTTCGGGGACACCAGGGTAGGATGCATCCCAAAGTTGTTGCAGGCGCATATCAACAAGATCGTCTAAGGTGTATTCACCATCCAATTGAACTTCGTCAGCTCCAGCCCATAGTGGATGGACCACGCCCCCAAGGAGAAGAAGGACAACACCAGGTGCAAAAACACCGAACCTCAAGCCGAGAGAGGTTGAGTGCCGAAATCCATCTAAACCAAATCCGACCAGTGCCAAAATCGTCACGAACATGTATGCATAACCGTGTTCGTTCAAAACAACGGCCCGACTTTCATCGCCTAACGAGGCAGTCCCCGCTGGATAAAACGAACTGCCAGTGAACCCACTTGGATCAAGGGGCCCTAGACCTTCAAACGCCAATTGACCCGTCCATGTATAGGGTTGGAATTTATCTGCAATCCCACCAAAGCAAAGGGTGTATTGCCCCAAAGGTAAGGCGCGCCAACGGTATGTGTTTCGGGTCGAAGTCTCGTCTTCTGAAACGATCACTTCCGGTGCTTGTGCCTCTCGCCCGTTCGGCATGAAGAGGTTCGGCAGCGAATGAGGTTGCGCCACTTCAATCGGCACCGCCTCCCAGCGAATCAAGACCCCAAGCACCTCATGTTGCTCAACCTCAAACGACCAGCAGTCACGGTCGTTTTCGACAAGGGCCCCTTCGTGGGTGGCTTCAAACTCGGTTTGTCGAGGCTCCAATTCACTTGATGGCTCATCGGTATTGCGTCCATCGATGTTCTCAGACCATTCGATGTTTAATTCTAAAAAGGAGGCTCCGCGCATATGAAGTTCCCATGTACCAGGTCGGTCAAGCACGAATGTGAGCCGCAGACGAACAGGATCTTCTGGCCAAAGCAGCCGCTCCCCATTCAAATTAAGCGGTTCATCCATCAGCACAAACGGTTCATTCAAACCCTGACCTGGAAGTGGTTCGCCATCAAATTCCCATTCAGTAACCGTTTGACCTAAAATCAAAGAAAGATCGAGCGCCGGACGAGCAGCACCGGTTGTGTCGCCGGTAAAACGGAGGTCAACTTCCATTCTAGCAAGCACAGTTGGCAACAGCGCAAGTTCGCTTTGAGCAGGAGCCATGTCAAATTCAAGTGTAACGGTTTTAGGTTGTGCCGGAGATGCAAACACACTTTCAGACACAACTTCTTCACCAATCGGCGTTGGTGAAAGAAGGCAATCATCATCTGCGACGCATGAAAGGTACAGGGAAGATTCGCCCACCGTAAGCGAAGCTGAAACCGTTGCATAAGGGCCCAGAAGGAAACCAAGAAGGAGTGCACTGAACACAACCGGGAAGATGCGAGTCCTCCATGGTAAAGCAGTGCCCATGAAAAACGCTAAACGATTCTGGGCTTGAATTCAATGGTGGTTTCGTTCACTCTTGAACTGCGTTAGGACGGTCGACAAGCACAGTGGAACACTGCCGGCATCGGTACCGACCTTTGGATGGTTTCTGGCGTGGATAATTACGTTCGCATGTGGTACAGACCCACAACCAAACAGCTCTTTTCCGCCGAAGATTTTCTGTAAATTCCTTGGCATGCTTTGCAGCAGAACGCCCAGGCCAAGCCCGTTCAAGAGCACGGAAAGTCGAATCATGCGGCCTAAATCCGAGGGCATGAATGTATTCATGATGGAGCACAAACGCTGCATATGCACTCCACTCCGGATTCAGCAACTGGGGGTGGAGATCGATCACCTCGACGTCAGATATCTGCATTACATCAAGATTGACGCCCCGTTTCCATCGAGTCACTCCGTGCCTTTGTGTTGCGTTTTTTCGAAGCACGCCGAGGGGAATTGTCCTGAGGTCATTCACTGGTGCGTCGGCCCAAATTGGCATGTCAATCATAACCTCCAGCACTGTGTCCCGGAGCATATGAAGGGCTTTTGCCGCTTCGGCTTTAGGCCGAACCATACAGCAATCAGCTCCATCGGTGGTAGGCAGGATGGCCTTCTTTCACAGCAACGAACATGCCTTTGCCCGTAGCACAGACCTTACCATTGGCTTCAAGGAGAAGTTCAACGTTGACCCGTTCGCCTTCGATGGAGGTGATTTGACTCGTGATGTGCAGTGGTGTATCGGTTGGCGTAGGGCGGCGGAGTTGGACTGAGTAGGAAGCCGTAACGGTGCATGGAGGCTCCTTTTCACCGTTTGAATCCATCAAAGCGACTGCTGCTGTCCAATTGCCATGGCAGTCGAGAAGGGTTCCAATGATGCCACCATTGATCATTCCTGGAAAGGCTTGGTGGTGTGGTTCAGGCGTGTACACCATGGTCAATCCATTGTCGATGCGATGACTATCGATTTGCAAGCCCAACTCATTTGCAGGCCCACAGCCGAAACAAATTGATGAGGGTGCGTACTGCCGTTGAACTCCAAGGTCGCCCATACCCTTCGGTGAACCCCCAAGCACTTGTTTTCTTTGCTGTAACAATGGAAAACAACGCAGTGTTCATGGGGGGTGTGGTGTTGTCAGGAACATGGCGGGGAAAAAGGGGTCCCGTAAGACAAAAGTTCGTGTGGCGCACGAACTTCCTAAGCGACGTCGCAACGCCATCCAAGAAGCGATGAACGCTCACCAACTTGAGGACCGTTCTGACTGGGACCGGAGCGCAGAGTGGGGTAATGCCCGATTCTATAGAAAAATAATCAAACCGGGGACAATGCGAACTGTTTCGTTACCCTTGCTTGAAACCAACCTTGGCGACCCTTGGCCAATCCCTGTTACAATCCTTCACGGTGCCAGACCAGGACCAACAATCACAGTCCTCGGCGGTGTTCATGGCGACGAACTAACGGGGCCCTCGGCTTGCACTCACCTGCTTTCAAACGCTTTTACCGACCTTGGGAAGCCACTTGATCCAACGCAAATGGCAGGCACCCTCCGTATTGTCCCCATCATCAATTTACCAGGCTACCGATCAAAATCTCGCTATTTCCCGGATGGAAGGGACTTGAATCGTCAATTCCCTGGTAATTTCAAGGGATCGACAACCCGCCGTGTTGCTGCCCAAATGTGGAAACACCTCCTCGATGACGCCGATGCCATCGTCGACATACACAGTGGTGGAAGGGGGCGTTCAAACATGCCCCAAATCCGTGCCGACCTCGCCCATGCTGGGTCAAACATTCTTGCCAAAGCCTTCGGTATTGAAATTATTCTTGATTCCAAGCCACCCTCTGGTTCCCTTCGAAAAGCGGCTGTTGCCAATGATATTCCCTCCATCACATACGAAGGTGGAGGTGCAAACCTATTGGATCATGAATCGGTCAATGTGGCCCTTCAAGGGGTCATCAATGTGCTCAAATCACTTCGAATGATTCCAGGAAACCCTAACCGCCCGAAGTTTCGAATGTTGGCGAGTGGATCCCACTGGTTGCGAGCAGGTGAAGGTGGATTGTTGGATATGTTTGTCAGTTCAGGTTCAGTCATGCGGGAGGGTGAAGTGATCGCGACGATTTCAGACCCTGCAAACCCCGGGCTGACCGTTGATATTGTTGCACCAGAAGATGGGTTGCTCATCGGGGCAGCCACCAATCCATTCACAGCAGCCGGCATGGCGGTTGGTCATTTCTTACCGATTTCAAGGCATATGGGCCTGCTTCGAGACCAAATTGATGAGAATCGACGCTTCCTTGTCTGCGGATCCCAAACCGATGCGGCCTGGAGAGAAGAAACTGAGATTGATGAAGTGGCCCTCGATGGTGAATGGAGTGGCGGCGGCATTGATTCGGAATGGGTTGGCTCCGAGCCAACTCAGAATCAGCCATCGGTTGACACTTTTTCTGAACCTGAAGAAGAAAACGAGGCGTAATCACGCCTCAAAGGATGCGACTGCAGCCTCAATTTCTTCATTGCTCATGTTTCGACGTTGGCGCTTAGCCACTTCGAAGAGGTGGGCAACAAGCCCATCTGTTGCTTCGTAGCCGTTTTGTTCCAACCACCAAATGATGTTTGAACGCCCAGCCATGTGGCCAATTCGAATCACTTGTTTGAGGCCGAAATCACCTGCTGGAACGCCTGAGTAGACTCGGTCTGCTAACCAATCATCGCCTTTGCGCATGGCTTTAATGACAGCAGAGGCGTGAACACCTGTGCCTGTTTCAAATGCATCCTCACCAAAGACCGGGTAGTTGCGAGGCAGAGGAACTTCGATGTATTCGTGAGCCTTCTTGACATAGGCATCTAGTTTTGTCAAATCGTTGTCAATGACACCCATCAGTTTGAGATTGACCAGTGTCTGATCGAGAGGAGCATTACCGGCTCGCTCACCAACGCCCAAGGCTGTACCGTGAATCACGTCTGCACCTGCTTCAACTGCAGCGATGTTGTTGGCAACACCAAGACCACGGTCTTGATGGCCGTGCCAGTTCACTTCAATTTCATGACGCTTGTAACCACCATCTTTGATGACTTCTTCATCGATGAAATTGAGGAGTTTCTTCACACCGTTTGGAGTGACGTGACCACACGTGTCGCATATACACAGACGTCGTGCCCCCAGTTCCATAGCTCGAAGGTAGATTTGCTTGACATCCTCTGGCTTCGAACGTGTGGTGTCTTCGGTGACAAACATCACCGGTACATCATGGTCAACAGCGTATGAAACTGCTTTTTCCATTGTCGAAAGGAGTTTTTCCATGGTCCACCCTTCAGTGTACTGGCGGATTGGGCTGGTGCCCAAAAAGGCGCTTGCTTGGATTGGGACCCCGTATTTTTCTTGCATAGCCACCAAAGGTTCGATGTCGTTCATGAGGGTTCGAACCGCTGCACCTGGACTTATTTTGAAATCATGATCTATGATGTGCGAGACCATTGCTTCAATGTGCTCAAGATGGTAAGGTCCAGCACCAGGCAGGCCTAAATCGACCTTCTGCATGCCTAATTCTTCCATGAATGTCAACAATTCAATCTTTTGTTCGATGGTGGGATTACGTGCACTCGGACTCTGAAGTCCATCCCGCAAGGTCTCGTCATCAAACCAAACACCGTGCGGGTGATTTGCTGGATTTCGAGCAATGTCGTATTCCACTGTATTCCAATCATAAATCAAAGAGCGCTCATCCATCAGAAATCACCTTGCTGGCCAAACGAAGGCCCGTGCATTCCACCACAAACGGGAGTCATGTTTGAAGTCGTCGCTGCGCGAGCCTCACTCTTCTTCACTCGATAGGACAGTCTCAGCGGCCTTGGCTGCCTCGAACTCTTCACGGGTAACGACACCGTCGTTGTCCGTATCCATTGCCTCGAATTCGTCTTCAACCAAGATGGATGGAAGACGGGCTGAAAAGATGATTTCATCCGTGAAGCCACCCTTATCTTTGTTTCTTAATTCCATGACGCGTGTACCCTTCGTTGCCTTTCCACTGGTGGCTTTGGTTTGATTAGCACGCACTCGGATCATCATTCCCTTGGACGTCAACAAGAACAATTGATCAAGGTCGTCTGGGATGGTGTGGACACGAACGATTTCATCGCCTTGCTCCTCATCCAACTTCATGGTCAAAACACCATTTGCGCCACGGCTGGTCTTACGGTAACCGTCACGGTATTGTTTGTTCTTCCCTGTTTTTTCATCGAGGGTCGTGTTACCTTCATCGTCCACGAGGTCATGCATATCACCATCACCAAGGCGGCTTCGCTTTGCCATACCGTACTTTGAGAGGGTGAGGACAGAAGTCTCTTCATTGGATGTTGCAATCATGCCAACGACTTCGTCGCCGGTTTTTAGACTCATGCCGCGAACACCTGCAGTGACTCGACCTTGGACCTTCAGAGCGATGGTGACTGTCCCATCGGTGTTGGGTTTGGTTTCACTTGGCTTGAAGCGGCAAGCTCTGCCTCTCTTTGAGACAAGCACGACGTGATCTTCATCCGTTGCTGCGCGAACAGCGACAAGTGTATCGGATTCTGATTTGAAGTTCAAAGCATACTTTCCATTCCTGTTGATGCGCGTATAATCTTCCAACTTGGAACGCTTGACGATGCCTTCATGGGTTGCAAAGATCAAGTAGTGACCTTCTGGGCTTTCCTGAAGTTCCTTCGAAATAGGGAGGATTGTAACCACACGCTCATCATCTCTGATCCGTTCAATGACGTTGCGGATGTGAGATCCACGGCTCAAGCGACTGCCCATTGGGGTCTCCCAAGCCTTGAGACCGTAGACGCGGCCTTGGTCAGTGAAAATCAACAAACGGTCTTTGCTGAAGCACGTCAAGATGGATTTAGGGAAATCTTCATCTTTGGTCGTGACACCTTTGAGTCCCTTTCCTCCACGGTTTTGTACCCTGAATGATTCGACTGGTAAGTGGCGTATGTAATTGTCTTCAGACAATGAAATCACGATTGCTCGCTCTTCGATGAGGTCTTCTCTGTCCATTGAAAGGGGCATTGGATCGATGTAAGAACGTCGTTCATCGCCGTGCCGTTCAACCATAGCATCGAGTTCCGAAAGAAGAATGGTCAACCGTCGAGGACGGGACCCAATGATGTCTTCAAGGTCTGCGATTTTGAGTTGCAGTTCGGAGTATTCATTCTGAACTTTATCGACATCCAGTCGACTGAGTTGGTACAACCGTCGCTCAGCAATTGCTTTGGCTTGAGGTTCAGTGAACGTAAAGACATCAATTCCAGGCATGGTTTGTGTGCCTTGAAGAACGCTTTCGAACTGTTCCCGGCTGGAGCTTGCTTTACCTGCTGCAATGACATCGTCGATTCGATCCTGTGCTTTGACGAGACCTTCAAGGATGTGAGCGCGGGCTTGTGCTTTTTCCAATTCGAATTGTGCTCGGCGTTCGATGATAACTTCGCGATGCTTGACGTATGTGTCGAGCATCACAGGCAGTGTCAGAAGCACTGGGCGTCCGTCTAGGATACCCATCATGTTGGCAGAGTAAGACTCTTGCAAGCGGCTTGACTTGAACAGCTGGTTCAAAACAGCATGAGGATCTGCGTTGTTTTTGACTTCAATGACCACGCGGATACCTTCTTTGGAGGATTCATCACGAATGTCTCGAATACCAACAACAGTCCCTTTGTTCACCAAATCTGCAATGTGAACAAGCATGTCTGCTTTCTTGACTTGGTATGGGATCTCTGTGATGATGATGCGCTTGCCGTTTTCATCGTCGAGGACGTCGCAACGTGAGCGGACGTGGAAACGACCCTTGCCGTGGGTGTACATGTCGATGATACCATCGATACCGTGAATTGTAGCACCGGTTGGCAAATCAGGTCCCTTGATGTGTTTCATGTATTCTTGAATCGAAATTTGAGGCAAGGACGTGCTCTCTTCACCTGCTTCGACGATTTTACTGACGTGGAGATGAATCGCACCTGCGACTTCAGTGAGGTTGTGAGGTGGGATACGAGTGGCCATTCCGACTGCAATTCCATCGCTGCCGTTGAGCAAAAGGTTCGGCAATCGAGCTGGCAACACGGTTGGTTCTTGTTCTGAATCGTCGAAGTTTGGCTGGAAATCAACCGTTTTCTTCTCGATGTCATCGAGCATGTGCTTTGCAATTCGGTCCAAACGAGATTCGGTGTATCGCATTGCTGCAGGTGGGTCACCGTCAATCGAGCCAAAGTTTCCTTGGCCGTCAATCAGTGGGTAGCGCAACGAGAATTCTTGCGCCATTCTGACCATGGTATCGTAGATGGATTGGTCACCGTGGGGGTGGTATTTACCCATGACTTCTCCAACGGATCTGGCAGACTTACTGAATTTCTTTTCCGAGGTATGTCCGCCCTCGAACATTCCGTAAAGCACACGTCGATGGACGGGTTTGAGACCGTCCCTTGCATCAGGCAGTGCTCTGCCGATGATCACGGACATGGCGTAGTTGATGTACGAAGTTTTCATTTCGTGATTGAGTGAATGGTTGAGCATGGTGCCGCCTGGTGCAGCTGCTTCGTCTTCTTGCGTTGGTTCGGTATCATCAGATGTCAAGATTGGTCACCTCCTTAGCGTGGCGTTCAATAAACGCCCTACGGTCAGGAACATCCTCACCCATCAGAATTTCAAACATGCGATCTGTGGCTTCGGCTTCCTTGACGGTAACCTTCAACATCGTCCGAGTTTCAGGATCCATGGTGGTGGACCACAATTGTTCAGGGTTCATTTCACCGAGACCCTTGTAGCGTTGAATCCCGATTTTCGTGTTGGGGTTATCGCCGCGTAATTCATCCATGATGACGTCCCTTTCTTCATCTGTGAACGCATAGCGATTGATTCGGCCTTTGCTTAACTGGTAGAGCGGTGGTTGGGCGATGTAGACGTGCCCTTCCATAATTGCAGGGCGCATGAAGCGCCAAAGGAAAGTCAGCATCAATGTTCGAATGTGGGCACCGTCCACGTCGGCGTCAGTCATGAGAATGATTTTGCCATAGCGCAGTTTTTCAGTCTTAAACGAACCTTCGTCGTCGGGATTGTTTCCTACACCTGCTCCGAAAGCCCGAATCATGGTTTGAATTTCATTGTTCTGGAACACTTTAGCGATGTTGTGCTTTTGCCGCTCAACGTTCAAGATCTTACCTCGCAATGGGAGAATCGCTTGGATACGCCGGTCGCGTCCGGTCTTTGCCGAACCGCCTGCAGAGTCTCCTTCGACCAGGTAAACTTCGCATTCGCTTGGGTCTCGGGATTGGCAATCTGCAAGTTTTCCAGGCAATCCGCCACCTTCAAGGACGCCTTTTCGGCGGGTGAGGTCGCGAGCTTTGCGTGCCGCTTCTCTGGCTTTGGAAGCCAAGAGGGCCTTGTCGACAACTTGTTTTGCGACGGTTGGGTTCTCTTCGAAAAATTCCCCGAGTTTCTCATACACGATGGTTTGAACGATACCCGTCACTTCACTGCTGACGAGTTTGTCCTTTGTTTGGGATGAGAACGAAGGATCGGGGTGCTTGACACTGACAACTGCCGCAAGACCTTCGCGGACGTCTTCACCCGAAAGTGCATCGCCCTTGAGCAAGTTGCGCTTCTTGGCATATCCATTCACGCAACTCGTGAGTGCGGTCCTCAGGCCGGTCATGTGTGTCCCTCCATCCTTGTTGCGGATGATGTTGGTGTAGCACATGATGGATTCACTGAAGGCGTCTGACCACTGGAGAGCGAGTTCGACTTCAACAGGTCCCTTTTCAATCACCTGTTCCCCGATGATGTTGATGACTTCCTCGTGCATGACCTCGCGGCGTTCGTTGAGTTGCTCGACGAACTCACTCAGGCCACCTGCGTAATGGTGCTCGACCACGTGGGACTCATCGCTGCGCTCGTCGGTGATGGCGATCATGAGGCCTGCATTCAGGAATGCGGTTTCGCGCACCCTGGTGTTGATTTGTTCGAATTCGAATTCGGTAACTTCCGTAAAAATGGTCAAATCGGGCTTGAAGGCAATGGTGGTGCCTGTGCCTTCACTGACGCCTACCTCGGCCAGTGGAGCGACGGGGACGCCCGCTTCATACCGTTGAAAGTAGGTGAGTCCGTTACGATGGATGGTGACATCCATCCATTCAGAGACAGCGTTGACTGCAGAGACACCGACACCGTGGAGGCCCCCGGAGACTTTGTAGGAACTGTTATCGAACTTTCCACCAGCGTGGAGTTTCGTCATGATGACTTCGGCAGCTGAAATGCCGTATTTCTCGTGCACTCCAACAGGAATACCGCGCCCATAATCGCTCACGCTAACGGAATGGTCGGGGTTCAGGACAATGTCAATCCTCTGTGTGTGGCCTGCGAGGTGCTCGTCCACGGAGTTGTCAACGACTTCCCATATGCAGTGGTGGAGTGCTGTTCCGTCGTGGGGATCGCCGAGGTACATTCCGGGTCGCTTGCGAACTGCTTCTAGACCTTCCAAAACTTGGATGCTCGAAGCACCATAATCGTCACTCATAATTTATTCCTCCAAAAGGGGTGTTTGGGGGTGGTTTTTTCGGTCGCTGACAGGCGTGAAAAACGCCACAAAGTGTGGCATAATTTGCGGCGCAGTCTTCGATTTCTGAAACCTCACTTCCCCTAACAATATTACCCTGCGACGAGGGAGTATAAAGGTAGTGCAAAAAACACATCAAACCACCATGAATGGCGCTCTAAAACAAGGGGTCAGAACCCTCCGTAATCGTCTTTTTTTAGCCATTGAAAAAGAATGTTTTTTGGTACGGAAATACACTCGATTCTGCTTGGATGACAGAGCCTGAACATACGAGAGCGTTAAGAAGCGGGCCTAAGTCGGAAAGTTATGGCTGACCCCTTGGTTTGTGTGTCCCTTGAAGGAACGACAGTGAAAGAAATGCTCGATGAAGCAGCACGTGCCGGCATTGCTGGTGCCGATATGATCGAAGTTCGCTTCGACCGTTTGTACCTCAGCCGACCAGAGCCAACAGTCACAGAGAACGAAGAGGGAGAGATCACGAAAACCATGCCACCGGCAAGTGAGTGGCCTGTTCGGGACTTCGCCGACATCGATGTAGAAACCTCGATTACCTCGCTCAAAGAAGGCATCCCGCTCCCAGTGATTTTCGCTGCTCGCCCCGTGCGTGAAGGTGGCCACTTCTCAGGTGATGAAGACCAACGAATCAATGTCCTCGAGCAGGGCATCGCCTCCGGAGCCACTTGGATCGACCTTGAAATCTCCATCGATGCCGACACCCGTGCAAAACTCATGAAAGCAGCAAAAGCAGCCTCATGCAAGATTATCGCATCCATTCATGACACCGACAGCACCCCCAGTGCAGAAGAAATCCAGAACCTCCTCAAAACAAACGCAGAAATGGGCGATCTTGTCAAATTCTGTGGCACAGTTAATGACCACCAAGACGCTCTTCAAATCGTTGAAGCAACTCATGCAATGGTCAATGAGAAGGTCGACTTTGCTGCCATGGCCCTCGGCAACGGCGGCGACTGGGCACGCTTGCACGCTCCAGTCCTCAACCAAACATTGGTGTACGCAAGCATGCGGAATGAATTCCGACTTTCAGACAAAGGACTCGTCAACGTTCGAGACCTGCGAGAAGCTTGGAACCTCTTAGAATACTGAGCCCTTCAAACATCAAACGCGTTGACATCGTAGGCCTTTGTTGCCTCGACCCCAGGTTGATTTTCAACAGGTTGCACCATGCCTGCTTGCGAGAGATTTAGCGCAGGTTCTGCAGTCGCCGGCATGAGTTGCGAAGCCACAGGCATACCACCCCCATCAGGCGACTGATGTGGGATAAATTGAGGCAACTCTGCGGGACGTTCAAGCGACGGGACAAGCCCATCAGCGGTCTCCTTTGGAGCTAACCCCGCCTTCATGTATTTTGCATTCAGAAGGAAAGGCGCAGCGAGTGCACCCAGCAGCATAGCCATGAACGCAAGGGCCACGGTGTAGGAAGGGAGGATCAACGAGCGTTCCGTAGTAATAATGGTCACATCAGCCGCAATAGTGACCCCAGGCGCCTCGGCATCATTGTCATGGATGTTATCCCATGCATCGACGACGATGTAGAAGTCTTCCCAGTCACTGCCACCCCAGAGAGGTGAATACACTTCAGGTCGATCAAGATTCAAAGCGAAGTTCACTGAACTCACACGCTCGTATTCGTGAGCATCCCTGTACGACTTCCAGCCCAGTGGATTCCAACTTCGCCATTCTGGAGGAATATCGCTCAAAGCTTCTTCGACCTCACCATCACCTAAACAGTACCAGGCGGAAGTCTGAGCACATTGATAGGATGAAGAATAGGAGTCATATTCAGAACTGGTGAGGAGGTAAACATCACCTTCGATTGGATTTGAATCTGTGTCCTGCAACGTCACACAGATTGTGGTCCGATGAAGGGCTGAAAGATTCAACCTTAGCGAACCAACGCTGTTGTTTCCGATCAGCATGGTTGTGTAGTGGCTGGTGGTCAATGGCTCAAGAACGGGTAAATTCCATTCGTATCTATTTTGTTGATACATCCAAGGCTCCTCTGGACCCTCTTGGGCATCCGGTTTGTCCTCTGACGAAGATGAACCCTCGGAGTTGCTCGACGACTCTTCCGTAGAATAGTACCCCTCGTCATAGTAGGGATAAGATGAATCAGACCAATGAGGGACCTCTGAAATACGTTGCATGGTCTCATTCCATTGAATGGCTTGAGTGTCACCCTGACAAGCATCAGCAGCTTGCACTGGCATTAAAATCGGTGAAGAAAAGACCGCTCCGAGGATCGGAAGCAACAGGAGCATCGTCAGCGAAGAAACACCAAACGTTCGCATACCCATGGTCGTACCCATCCTTGCCTTTGGGTGGAGGTTGAAGGAAGTAGCGGTCAACCACGTCGACGAAGGGGTCGCACGTAACCACTGTCATCGCTGCGCCGTTCATCCTTCGAGAGGATGCCCGGAGCAGGCGGAGGAGCGTGATGATCCATGCCGAGCAAGCCCCCTTGGCTTTCGACGACTTCCACATCCGCATAGGTTTCAGCAGCTTGCTTTGCTTCATCTTCGAGGTCGGAAGGTTCACGCATGACCAACCATCCAAGGATCAGAGCAACGGCAATCAAAGCAACAAATGTAGCAAGGTCCGAACCTGCTTCTGCCGTCCAAGCCTTCCACTCTTCAACGCTGAAGTCAGAAAGAGAAGGCGGTTCGGTTGGAGGAGGGCTTACTTCAAGTTCATACAACAAAATGGTGCACATGTCCAAGCCGTCACATACCTCAAGTTTCAGGGTGTAAATACCAGGTTGCTCGTACATTGCAGAGACACGCGTGGTTGATCCAACAAGAGGGGCAACCCAATCATCAGCAGGGTCCCCGTTGGCATTTTCATCAACTTCGATGTCTAAATCCCAACGGACCAAGAGCGAAGATTCGAGGGATTCATCCCTGTCAGAAATGGAGCCATCATTGACATTTGTGTCTCGGTAGAGTGCAACTCCCAAGTCAACTTCGAGGTCGGAGATATTGGCTCCAAACGAGTTGGAGTCTCCTGAGAATAATTCATCTGGAATCAGGAGGTTGTGAATCACCGGCGGGTGATCGACAATTACGGTGAATGTAGCGCGGCTAACATCCCCCGTACCGAATGCGTCTCGGACAGTCAACGAAACTGTATATTCGCCCGGAAGGGTGTAGGCATGCCATGGAGATGGAGTGTCATCGATCGGCGTGCCATCGCCAAAGTCCCATGAATATTTGACCAAACCGTTCCAATCAGGCGATTCTGCTTCGAGTGGAATGTACTTGCCCTCAAACATCCGATCGCCATCTCGTGTGCCGTCGGAATCAAAGTAAAGCAAAATGTGAGGTGCTGCGTAGGTATCTCCTGCTTCATTGAAGGTGCGTGACCACATGTCAGGCATGGTGTTTTCATCAAAGGTCGTGGTGTCAGTGATCATCTCACCATCCAACCAAGCGTCGAGGATTCGAACTGTGATCATTGGGAGGGGGTTCGCCATTTCGATGGTCAAGATGGTCGGGCTGCTTGCCTCACCTGCTTCATCAAAGACAACGAGAATGACGCTGTGGATTCCCGGATCGGTAAAGGAATGGGTCACTTGAGGTCGGTCCCCAAAGGTTCCATCTGAAAACGTCCAGTTGAAGGTCAAGTCAGAAGAATCGCCGACTGTGCCATCTGGATCAAAGGAATCTCGCCCATCGAAGGTGTAGGGCGTGTCCACTTGGCCATCTTCCATTCGGAAATCGATGTTCGAAGAACCAGTTGTGGCTGTCGTCCGTACAATGAAATCACCAACAGGAAGTTGGTTGTAAACCATGATGCTCAGCGTCGTGTTCACTGAACTGCCGTCATCATCGGTGACCATGAGTTCAACATTTTTGAGCCCCGGTGTATCCCATGCGGGCATTGGATTCGCACTGTTCGAAGTGGTCTGAGTGAAATCATCATTGCGGTCACTGATGCCACCGTCAAGATTGACGCCTTCGGGGAACGACCAAGTATAGGCCACAATCAAACCGTCTTCATCTGTAAACACATCTGGCATGACCAAAGCGGTGTAGGTGTTGGTTGAGAGGTTGTCAGAGAAAATCTGGAATGGAATCCTGTTGTTGACATTCACGACAATTTCCTTGATGCCGGTGTTGATCCCGTCAGAAACAGTCAGGGTGAGGTTGTAACTCACGATGGTACCGGAAATATCGCCCCATTCATGCGCCACGGTGTATGCACCCGTGCCCACGTCAATGGTTCCATCACCCCAATCCCATGAGAATTCAAGTTGGTCCGAAGGCACATTGTCCACCGTCCGTCCAGCTGAAAAGAGGATCAGTTGGTTGGTGAGGATGTTGATTTCATTTTCGATAACGACGTTGTTCACCGTGATGATTGGCAACGGTGGGGATGTGTCAGTGACGTTGATTTCCATGATGGAAGTGTCCGACCAGGTGTTTCCTTGATCCATCACTCGCAAGGTGACATTGTACATTCCAGTCGTTTCATAAGCCCGCAGTGGCGACTTGAGACCAGAGGTCATGTTGTCCCCAAAATCCCAAGCATAGGCAACAGGAGCGTCGAGGTAAGGCAAGGAATTATTGTCAAGGGAAAGGCCCCATGCATCAAAACCATCGCCCGTGAATTGGACATTCTCCCATGTCTGAGAAGCGTTTGGATCCAGAAGGCCATTGGCAGTTGGCCGCATGTTGATGAGCACTTGAGGTGATGTAGTGATGCTGTCCACCGTGGTGCCAATCATATCGACCATGTCGAGTTTGAAGGTGTACTGGCCGTTGAGTGGTGCAGTGAACCAAAATGATTCTTCAGTAGCCGCACCGCCACCTGCAGGAACTCGCTTTGTCAATTGATCGACTTCGACACCTGATGCATCCAACACGGTCATGGTCACATCAAGATCTTCGAAAAAGGCATTTGAGAACACCTCGTAATCGATCTGGGCAGTATCAGACGAACCGTCGCCATCTCGATCGCTTAGGGTCGTGGTGTTGAGGGTAAGGCTTGCTGGTGAGGTGATTCGTGCTGCTTCAATGTCCACCGTTCCTTGTGGATAGGATGAACCGCATGAAGTGTAATCGCAATCTGCAACTGTGCTGGCGTACCACGTGATAGCCCAAACCTCATTGGTCAGGTTTCCAAAACCTGGGACGAGAGCTGTTGCAACGTTGTTCTGGAAGTTGAGATCGGTGACGGACCAAAGACCATCTGCTGTAGCTTGACTGACAACAACCCCATCGAATTGACTGACATCTGCCGTAAGGCGCATGGTCAGCGGAGCCGGTGATGCCGAACCTGGCGTGAATTTGAAGGCACGAATGCCCCAACCTTCGACCGAATGTCCAGTTGAGGACCAAGGGCCACTCCAATCGTCATTGGTGTCGGCTGGTTGAACCCGACAGAACGAACCTGCAGAACAGGTTGGGGTCAAATCAAGATTCGAGAAACCATAGATTCCTTGACTTGAATCGAGCACAGCAGCAATGGAGAAGTTCGCAAAAATCTCACCCATTGTTCGGCCCAGCATTCCGCTTTGCCCACTGACTGGAGAAAGTGCCAAGTTTTCAACGCCCAATCCGCCAGTGGCAGAATCTTGGACCAACTGACGCACAGCAGGACCACCGCCAAGGTGGTCAGCCAAATACATGGTGAAGATGAATCCTGCACCGTAATCGGCAAACCTCTGGTTCCACCATCGCACTGAAAGTTCTGAAGAAGCCGTCCACTGGTTCAAGTGGCTAATCAGTGTTGAATCGGCACCAAAACAGAGGTAAATGGCGACATCGGCATTTCCTTCATCGATCCACAAGTTTTCATATGGATCTTGGGCATTATGGAGCAAATGTTCCATTTCGTGAGCGAGAATGGATTTGCCCCAAGAAAGGGTAATATCTGCATAGTCGACGTACAATGCTTCCCGTGCATTGGCGAGTGAAGGAGAGAAATACCCACCGATGTTGTAGGCACCATCGATGTCGTAAATCACAATCTGAACTTGACAGTTATTGTCAACATCAGGGGGCGCCAAGCCTCGCCCGTCAGAGTAGTCCTTCCCGTAATAGGTGGTCATTGTTGGGTAAATGGTGCTGTCCCAAGAAGATGCGAGGTTGTTCAAAACTGTTGATGACAAGGTACGACCGGTCTGCACTAAGAAAGCAACAGTGTTGGTGGTTTTTGCCACATAGGTGTCAATCGAGCCACCCGAAGTTGGCACAGTGAGTTGATCGTTGACGGTGTGAGGGTTGCATGCACGGCCAGAAGCCCGAGCAGAGGTCTGAGGTTCGACGACCATGTCTTCTACCCCGGGCCGTCCTTGTTCGATCCAGGCGTTTTTGAGGAACGAAAAGGCAGAAACAACAGGGACCTCTTCTTCGATCATCAAGTATTCTCGCCCTTCAGAGGGGTCGAAGTTGGCGATGTCACCGATGATATTACCGCCGGCATTGTAGGCTTCCACTTCGAGAGATTCGTCCGACGAAGCCGCTGCTGGAGTCAAAATTGGAGTGAAGGCGGCAGCAAATAAAATCGCCACCAAGAAGAAAGCGGAGTTGGAGCGTAGTTCCGACATTGATGATACCTCAGGCATTCGCATTACTGCTTAACAAATACACGACTTGAAATGAGGTATTTAAGAGTGGGTCTATGAGGCTTCACTAATGCTCACTCGCGCCGGCGGTGTTCTTGCCTCCAAAAAACATCCTGCAATCGTATTTTTAACGACCTTTTTGTTGCTCTCAGTCACCGCATTTACCGCTCAATCTCAAATTCCACAAGAACCCTATGCCGACGCCAATGCGTGCGCTTTCTTCGAAGATCTCAGGTTCAACGGAACAAATGCCAACACCTCAGTTCATCAACAAGTCGATCTCGGCCCAAGAACAACTGGCTCAAATGCTTCGAAGGATTTGAGAGGGATGATTCATGATGCACTCCCCCTGTGGGACGTTGAAAACCACACCTACACTGAAGACAACCTCACCTTCACAAACGTGGTAGCGCAACACAGCAACAGCGTGGTTGATTCAGAGACCCCAAGAATTGTGCTTGTAGCACATTATGATACGAGGGATGTTGCCGAACGTGATCCAGACCCTAACAGAACCTCAGAACCCATCCCTGGTGCCAACGATGGCGCAAGTGGTGTCGCAGTCTTACTGGAATTAGGACGGCTGATTCCGAGCATGAACCTCTCTTATCAAATTGAGATGCTGTTCACTGATGCAGAAGATCAAAACCACAGTTCTAAACTCTATGGAGCAGAAGCATGGGCAGCTCGACAAACCCCCGCCGATATCAACAGAACAACTGCCTACATTGTCGCCGACATGGTCGGGGACGCCGACCTTCACCTCACTCATGTGTACCCGGGCGATGCGACATTATGGTCAACAATCTCCCCCCTCGCCACCTCATTAGGGCTCATCGAAGGAAAACAAGATTGTCGAGGAGACATTGGGCGTGATGTTGTCAATTTAAGCATCAGCACGGGCGTCATTGACGATCATGTCCCCGCTTTGAATATAGGCATACCAGCCATTGATTTGATCGACATTCGCTACGGTCCCGGCGCTGAGCCTTTCGAGGGATACTGGCACACCCACGAAGACACTCCGGACAAGGTGAGCGCGGATTCATTGGAAGATGTTGGGCGCCTGATCGAACTGGGGCTCCGATCAAACGCTTGGATCTTCAACGTCGACATCGCGGAAGAAATCACACAGGAACCCGTTGAACCAGAACCAGAATCAGAACCCGTGGAGGTCGAAGCCTATGCTTGGCTCGCCTTGGCGGCGTTGATTGGACTCATGGCAGCGCTCACCATGATGTTTGTATTATCTCGAGCAGTGACCTTCAAACCGGGACAATAAGGCGCGGACAGGAAGGGAAAGGCGTATTATCCGCGCACGTGCCCAGTTCAAACAAGCGGGGGGGATATGACGATGGAAGATTCCGAAATGGACGCCCGCCGCGATGCATTAAAAGCACGAGTTCAGGCTCAAATCGCAGCATCCCGTGAGGCAAAACTTGAGCGTCAAACCAAAGCCGAGTTAGAACTCGTGGTCGATGAATCGGACCTCGATGCAGCCATTCAAGAAGCCAATGAAGATTTCAATCAACACATGGCCTCGATGGAACGATCGAACGCCTCCCAATTGAGAACCCTCGCAGCATCCTTAATTTTAGTAGGAAGTATCCTCGGTATGGCCTCTGGTGGCTTGATTCTTCAAGGCAACCCGGCAGATTTGATCAACAGTTTCAGCCTCATCGGTAGCGACGAAAGCGTCGATGTCTCTGGCCTTGCGCTTGAACAGGATGGAACGGCGATTGCAGACATTCAAGTTGAACTTGTCAACTTGGCCAACGACGAAGTCATTGGCCTCACGACCACGAGTGCAGATGGGTACTTTTGGTTCAAATCGATTGACATCAACGAATTACAATTGACCTTTACTCTCGATGGGTACACAACGGTCGAGCGGATTTTCATCCCGGATGGGGCGCAAATACGTACCGTGACCATGCAAGAAGGCAATGGGACAGACGTACAGAATGAAATCCAAGCAAAGGATGGCTGGAACGCCGAAGATGCGGTGGCACTTTCCACCGCTGTTGGTGTGCTCACGGTGCTCACAGGTCTTATCGGCGTGCAAGCTGCAGTTGAAGCACGTCGAGCAAAGCACTACCGTCGCACACAATACCTTGCAGGTTTAGCTTTGTTCAGCCGTGGCTTGATCATCTTCGGACCAGCGCTGATTCTTGGAGGTATGGTGATGTTGATGATCTCTCGCGAACAATTTTCAGATGTTGGCGGTGAGTGAATGTACCTCATCAGCGTCGAAGGTGGCGACGGATCCGGCAAAGGAGAAGCAGCGCGAATCCTTCTCGAACTGGCAGCAGAATTCCCATTCCCGGAAGTCCACGCAACACACGAACCAAGGCGACACAGTGAACTTGGTAAGTTGGCTCTTACATCAGTTAAACTTGGTGACAAAACCCCTCTTGAAGAAGCGGGTCTTTTTGCCGCCGACCGACTCGACCATTCACACACTTGGATTCGCCCATTGCTGGCGAAAGGCCACATTGTCATTTCAGACAGGAACATCCACTCGTCCCTGATCTACCAGGGCGTCGTTGGGAACCTCGGTGTTGGCCAAGTTGCAAAAATGAATGCAGCAGCGATGATTCCGGATTTGGTGCTGTGGATTGATTGTGACCCGGACAAAGCAATCAAACGTATTCGTACCGGCACCTTGAGGATGACCAGTGAGAAGCAAGAATACTTCGAAACACCGGAAATTCAACGCACCATCCGCCAAGGATTCAATGATCTACTTTCAGGAAAAATAGAGGTCCCTGCGCCCTTTGACCGGTGCTGCGTCATCGGGCCGATCCTGAACGAAGGCGGCCTTGATGACTTGAAAATGAAACTACGAGAAGTGCTCAGGGCGTTCTTTAATCGGAAACCAACACCGCTGAACGTCGATGCAGACGAAGTGGATCGTTACCTATTGAGCACGCTTGTCAAGGACGTTCAGAAACAAACGCGCCTTCCAGGCGCACCCCAGGAACGCACAGCCATTCACATTGGTTGGCTTTCAGGCCGTTCACCATCACAATGGATGCAGGAAGCTGAAGATGAGTGGCCACTGGAAAGTGCTCGTTCGTTTGATGTGCCTGCCACACCGCACGCACAATCGTGCTGGTCGGTGCTTGGAACCCTTTCGCTGATTGTAGGTTCCAGCGAAGTGCCGCGCCTGCACAGGGCGTTTGGGCCTCACCGCATGGTGACTCAACGCCACACACAGCGTCTGGTAAAGTGGCTTGAACAGGAACGATGGATTCACAAACAACAATCTCATGTACCTTTTGCTGAAGCTCAAGTGTTCAAACTAAGAGATGAACGACTTGGCTACGGTCGATTAGCCCTGGCCATGTGGCCCCTACGGTCACAATTGGCGTCGTGGCGAAGAGCAAACAGAGAAGGTGATTGGGCTCAAGCATTGCCTGAAATCGCCACACCGGTTGATGGAAGAGCACCTCCGCCCGCCGTACGCAAAGGCCTCGAAAACATCATCAAACGACTCCAAATGCTGAGCAGCGGCCATGAAAACTGTCCCGTGCCGACCTCGACTGAAGAACTTGTCACTTGGTGGCAAACGCCGCCACCGTGATCACTCTTCTTCGGGTTTCTTTTGGAGTTCAAAGCGAGCGTTGCCAGGCAAAAGAACTGCTCCAGCACCTTCGAACTTATCCGCACGGGATGCAATAGTGGCACCGATGAGAACTGCAAGACCAAGCCCGAATGGAGCACCTGTGAATGGCCGAGCAAGATTGTTTGATTCATACGAAGTCAGCAGTTGGGTGAATCCATCGATGAGAAGTGGAACACAAAGAACAACTCCGAAAGCAAGCCATGCAATGGTTCGGCGGTTCTTGACATACACATCATTCAACCATTCATCGGGAAGCATCGAGAGGCATGTGTCTCGAACAGTCCAACGGTTGAACGCACGGCGCGAGAAGAACAAACCGCCGATCATCAAACCAAAGAAAATCCCTACATCCCTGGTGCATACAGGCATTTGGTTGCCATTAATCTCCCATGAACGCTCATGGTTTTGGTGACAGTTCAAATCGCCAAAGGCGTAGACAAAACCAGTGTATGGGTCCAAATCCGACCATACAAATGAATCGTGATAGTGAATCGAACCATCTGCGTGCGTGTGAGCCAGGCCCTGAGGTGAATTACCATGGGAAAGCGTGCCATTTGAAGAAGCGAAATCGATGGCATTGGCTCGACCGTTGATTTCGGGCACCGTGCCTTCGGCAAGCAAAAGAGGGGCGAGAAAAAACGAGAAAAACATAAATCCGGAGACGCCAGCAATCCAGAGTCCGATTTTCCGTTCCCTAAAACGATGCTCAAGACCGTTTTTCTCCATGGCCCATCCAAAGGTCGTGAACCCATATAGTTTGGTGCGTGCTAAGGCGAGCCTTGATGAGTACCACCCCAACTTCACAGCCATGAACCTCGAAGAGGGTGAACCGGTTGGCCTTTCCACGGGCCTTCAGGCTGGGGCCTTCTTAGGCCTCTACCTTGGGTTCAGTCTGGCGGTGATTTCAGTCCTCACCGATCCAAGTCAACTCGGTCGTCTGGGAGGCCTGCTGTGCACGCCTCCGATGATCGGAGCGGTGCTTCTTGGACCCTTTTTGGCCCGAAGAAGAAAACCTGTTGATCTAGGAAAGCGACCTTTATCGCATGCACGAGAAACACTGACGCCTTACGGAGAAGGACGAGGCAGATGGCGGGTCTTAAGTCATGTCAAGAGCGACGGTATGTCGATTCGGATTGATATGCACGACTTGACAAATCTTTCAGGCGTCGTTGATGCAGCCATACCGCTTTCAAACATCTGTTCAGTCAAATTCATCGTCGGGAGTGGCGTACCTACTTCTCGGCAACCAGAATTGAGACAAAAAGTACTCGATATCGTCGAAGATCGAGTTCAGCTCACCCGGCGTAAACGAAGTGCGAAATCAATTGAGATTTCACCGATTCCAACGGTAAAATATGTCAACCAACAGCGTAAAATCAACCGGGCATTGATGATTTTGCTCCCAGTATTTTCCTTCTTTGCTTGGCTCGAAATGAGGCATTGAACTAGAGAGAAGTCATTAAGTCCTCACTCCGACTAACCCAGCCATGCGCGAGGTCACTTTTTTCTGGAAACGTGCCCACGGAAATGTTGTTTTTGCCGGCCCAATGACAGATGTTTTCGACAGCGTTCACTTCATCTCATATGCTCGCCGCGTCCCAAAGGACATCCGATTGATCTTGAAGGCTTATTTCAAGCCCGGGAAAGGCATAAAGGACTTGGAAGCGATCAAGCTTTTCTCTCTTCTTGAAGTGTTGATGGAACCTGAAAACGAGGGAGAAGGGACACTGATTCTCGTTCGCGTCAACCATCCTGTTGCGAACCTTAGCGCACGAGCAAACGGGACTGCTGCAGTCCCTGGTGCTTGTTTCTTAGACGCCGAAGGCATCACCTACACAATCCAAGGGCCACCTCTTAAACTCCGCTTGATAAGTGGATTTCTGCGAATGGTAGCCAGCCCTGATCGAACGAGCGCTCGGACAGTCAACTACACCACGAACCTCGACAACGGCGCACTGTCGCAAAAACAGGTTCGGCTGGCTAAATTTGCTTATGACCGAGGGTATTTTGAAACCCCAAAAAGAATCAGAATTGCTGAATTGGCAGAGGAATTAAACCTCGCCAGGGCAACTATTTCTGAACACATGGCAAGGATTGAATCTACGATTATGGACGATATGTTTGCTTCCTTTTCCGATGTCTATATCGCCCCTGAAACGCTTCGTGAAATATTACAATCTGTGATCGAGGATCAAGAAGAACTTGAAATAATCCACAATGACGGTTTCTCAAAGCTATTGATACAGATCCGAAGATCGATTGAGGAAGAAATGACGACCAATGAACTGCATCAGACGGAAGAAGATGTGGACATTGAAACTCTGATCCAAGAATCGATGCGGCTCCACGAAGGGAATTTGAGTTTTATCGATGAAAAGTTAGCCTACGAGAATAGCCAACTGGACCAACATTGAGCCGATGCTTTACATGGGCCGGCATTCATCAGGCAACTGTGTCGGACATAGCAGGCTTACTCCGTCGCCTCGAAAAAGGCGGCATTCCAGTGACCCCAAGCATCCGAGAAGCAATGCTCAACGTTGACGTCGAGGATTTTACAGACTATGACACTGAAGCCTTCTATGCAGATCGACCCGTGGCGTTCATGGAAACAGACCAGGGTGCAATCAAAGCGATTTCAGCACCTCACATGGTCGCTACGCTGTTGCATCACATGGAACTAAAAGTTGGAGAAGAGGTTGTCATTCTTGGAGCAAAAGGAGGCTACATTGCAGCCCTTGTTGCACAAATTGTTGGAGCGGAAGGAACCGTCCGGGTGTTGGATCCTTCACGGGATGCTGTGTTGCATGTTCGCAGCCGTTTGGCACATTGGCCAACGGTCGAAACACGCGAACTTGAATCAGTTGATGTCGCCCCCGTCGCATTCCCGGGCGAAATCGATCGAGTGCTGATCACAGGCCAGTTGCTGTCGCCTCCTGAATGGATGACTGAACGTCTCTCAGATGGCGGGTTCATCGTCGCTCCTCTCGGGCCAAAAACAAGCCAGCAATTGGTCAAGCTCGAGCGCCAAGGTGAGGACTTGATGCCCACCGAGTTAGGACCTGTTGCCTTTGGTCCCGTCGATGTACGCCAAGGTGAACCTGGCCCAATGGATGCCAATGAATTGGCTGATGTTCTCGAACTAGCAATGCAAACATGTGAAGATCTTGAGTTGATCGAAGATGAGGAGCGCTATGCCATGGAGGACCTCATCGTCAACCTGCGCGAACTCCCAGATGATTTACCACCACCAGGGGGTGCTGGTTTACCGATTGAACAGCATCCAATGATTCGGCTGATGTGGCAAGCTTCACCATCGTTTTTCCGTTTGTGGCCAATGATTCAAGCAATGATCCAGCCAAACTTGGCCCAACCAGGTGCTGAAGGTTGGAAGGATGAAGACGGCACTGAAGGCACTGACTTCCAACCATAATCCTCTCCTGTCCATAACCACAGGGCTATGAAGAGGGGGTCCCTGCATCAAGCATGGCAGGAGGCTTGGATGGTGAAATCTCCAAACTTCGCCATCGAGACATACGAGAAAGGCGGCGCGCAGTTCGCGTTCTCTTTGATACTGACTTGCCCAGGGCGTTAACTGGGTTTGTACCGTTGCTCAACGACAAGGACCCTTGGTTCAGATCCAAAGCGCTAGAAGCTCATCGCAGATGGTCGGTCGCCATGGGGCCCGAAACCCTCAAAGTTCTTGCTGAGCATCGCTCTATAGAGGCACGACGCTGCGCTGCAAACCTTCTAGGGGAGTTTGAAAAGGACGTCACTGCCATTGCCCTGCTTCTGGTTGAGGATAACGACCTGACGTGTCGAAGAAAAAGTGCTGGAGCACTGCTTAGTGGATCTGATGCGGAAGCATTTGTCGAACGGTTTTTGTCGTCAGAAGATCCATACCTTCGGCGATTAGCGATAGCAAGCCACGGCGCCAATGCTGAACAACGACGGCAAGGCCTCGATGATGCATCGAGCGCTGTTTGTGAGGTGGCCCTGCAAGCCATGAACGCCCATGATGAAGCATTGAATGAGGCGGCAATGCTGAATTTGTTGGCCCGTGGAATTGATGGCAGCACACTCATTGATTCAGCGGTACAAAATCCCGGCCAAGCACTGGTTGAATTGGCACAACAGGCCAAAGGACCAACCATGAAACGCCTTGTGAGTGCCTTGAAGAATGCCTGTACTTCGCAAGACGATCTACAAATTCAATGCCTACTGGAAGCTGAACAACACAGTGTTGTGGGCCGATGGTTGCAAGGGAAGCGCAGTTCCTCGGATGATGAACTCCGTTGGCGTCTTCTTCGAATCGAAAGCATCGATCAAATTGAACGAAGCCGATGGATAGAGCGGCTGTTGGGGCGATGTGGTGAGGAGGAGTTGATAGATGAAGCGAGGGTTTTTCTCACTGAAGACCATCCTCAATTGCTTCTCGACGCGGCACAGAACCTTTCAACCGCCTTCGATATACTCAATCCATGAGCCGCACCGCATCGGGCATCCGTTTCCAAATTGACGCAACAGAGGGAGCAAGTCGACGCCTTCATGTGGGACTTGAAATCGAGGGCCCATTCACATCTCGAAACCTCGTTCTCCACTTCCCAAGGTGGGTCCCAGGGTCCTACTTTTTGCGGGAACCGATTCAGCACATGACTGACTTCACTGCAAAAGATGGAAACGGTCAACTGCTAAAGTCAAGCAGGCAGAATGTCGATGCTATGCGTATCCAGATACCGGAAGGCACCAAGCATGTCGCCATTCACTACCGTTTGCTGGCCGATGACCTTTCTGTGCGTGCAAACCATCTGGATTTGAGCCACCTCCATATGATGCCACCATTTACTTGGTTCTTACCAACACAGGGCATTGACAGTGAAAGGCTTAACCAGAGTCATACAATTGAAGTTCATGCCCCAGAGGCATGGGCCCCAGCGACACAATACACTTTTGAGAACAACACCAACGCCAAGGGCACGTTGACTGGAAACCAAGGCAAAACGCATGTTTTTTCTGTTCCAAACCGCGATGAACTCTTGGACGGCATCATCGAGATCAATCCAAACCCGATTCAAACATGGATCGTTGATGGCAGAACCCACCACCTCAAGTTGTGGGACAGCGGTGGCCACCCTGTTGATGAAGGCATGCTGGCCCGATTCAAGCAGGACATGGACAAAGTGGTCAAAGAACACCATGCATTGTTCGGAGTTCCATCATGGGACAACTACGTCACCGTCATTCAGTTGACTGAGAAGGCTCGTGGTGGTTTAGAGCATCTTAACTCCCAAACCTCAATGCTCCCAAGGCAATGTTTGATGGCTGGCCATGAAGATGCTTACAAAGACCTCGTCAGCTTGTTTAGCCATGAATATTTACACCAATGGAATGTGAAAAGACTGCGACCGAGGAATTTCCTAAACTATGATTTGCAAAAAGAAAGCCATTCAGATCTTCTTTGGTGGTTTGAAGGTGGAACATCTTGGCTTGGCGACATGCTTTGTGTTCGTTCAGGAGCATGGACTGAAGAAGACTGGAGGAAGGATTTCATGCGCAAAATGAAGCGCCACACCACACGGAACGGTATGGAGTTTGAATCCCTTACTGAATCAAGCCATGATGCATGGATTCATCTTTATCGAGGTCATGCTTTTTCTCGGGAAACTCAAATCTCATACTACCTTGAAGGAGAACTCACTATGATGGAACTGGATATGGAGCTCCGAAAGCGTTCCAAAGGCCTCAATGGAGTCTGCGACCTTATGGCGTTGTTGTGCCAACGTCACGCGCTTGAATGCAACCCTTCTGAGCGACTCGGTGTCACGCACAAGTCGATTCGAAAAGCCTTGACGTCGATGAAAGGCGGCGGCCGACTTGGCGGCATGCTCGATGCGATGGTCAACCGAAAAGCAGCACCGGACATGAAAAAGACGATGGCTTATTTTGGATTGAAAATTGAATCAGAGAAGCCACCTAAAGAAGGAGATGTACAACCAGCATGGTTGGGCCTGAACCTTTCTGTGAAAGGTGGAAGAATTATCCTTGGAAGCCATATGAGTGGCAGTCCGGTTCGGGATCACCTTATGCCGGGGGATGAGATAGTGGCGATCAATGGATTACGTACATCAACGACAAGTGGTCTTGAAACTGTGTTGAAAGGTATGACTGAGTCCGAGGTCGCCATCACCTATGCTCACGAAGGCGTTCTTCGAGCGTGCACGATCAGACTTCCGGGACCACCTCATCACGATGTCAAATTGATTGGCAAAGGCAACAACCGTTGGCGGTCTTATATTGCTACGCGACAGAATGATTGAAACGTCGTGTTCCTGCGGTAGCAGGGTTTGAAGTGTTGTTGATTTCGAAGAAGTTCGAGAATTACTTCTGAAGCATTTCTTCGATTTCCTTGGTTGCTAGGATCAGTGTTGGAGCCCAGAGACCAACGAAGATACCCAACATTTGATCATCACCAATGAAGTAGATATACAAAGATCCTACTACTGACAACATGCTTGCTACAAATCCAATTTTTGATACTTGTCCACTCATTTTAAGTTCACCTTATCTGCCCTTTTTACTCGCTTTCCTATTAATATGATGTTTGAAAATAAAATAAAAAGCACTGGTTTGTCCTGTTGCACCTCAGAACCGAAGAGTTCAGTCCCTTAGGTGTCGAATTGGATGCAGCCAAAGATTCAGGGTGAAGGGAGTCCATTGCATGGATGTGTTCTTGTGGCCTTTTCATTCATCAAGCGTCGAGGCAGCTGGCTTGGCGAGGATCTCAAGAGGCACGTGAATTGGCGGTAAGTGGTCTGCAATTCGATGCCTGCTTGTTTTAGGAGGGAACACATCGACTGAAAGGCTCATTTCAATCACCTGTTGTTTTGTGAGCGTTTCCATTTCTGCTGACGGCCAAACATCGACTTCTATGTGTTCATCATTCAGGTAATCGACAGCGATGACAGGTATCTGTGCAAGTCCGAGTTCAATCGCAATTGAATATCGATGATGGCCATCCAAGATTGCCCCCGTCACTTTGTCGACGATCAGTGGTTTGGTGTATCCACCCCATCGTTTGGTCATTTCCAGCAACTTATCACGGTTGCGTGGTTTGATTTCTTCATGCGGTTTGAGCCATTCGAGAGGCACCAGCTGAACATCATCCTCGTCCCACATTATCCTTTGCGAACGGCTTGTGTGCGATAATGCTATTCATGCATCCACCATCGTCAGCATTGGAAGGGAGCCCATGACGTCACCCCCGGCTTCCACTCCACTGCCATTGCTCGGTGATGCACCTTCCCTTCCGTTGCCCCCTTCACTTGTGTCCTGGGTCGAACAACTCCCAAGCGAAATCCATTCCATTATCGATGTTGTTGCAGAGGATGGAGGCGGCATATGGATCGTTGGTGGCGCAGTTCGGGATGCTTTCATCAGCCCGGAACTTGAGGTCAAGGACGTCGACTTCGCAGTATCGATCCCTCCCGAAAGGATGCAGCAGTTGTTCCCTGATGCGATTCCAACTGGAGTCGATTATGGAACGCTCACGCTCAGGGGTGAGCAAGGTGGTTTTTACGAAGCAACAACGCTGCGAACAGAAGCAGAGTACACCGATGGGCGCCGGCCAGAAGTCGTTAAATTTGGGACTTCTCTTCTCGGCGATCTTGAACGGCGTGATTTCACCTTCAACGCCATGGCAGTCGATGTCCGCAGGAGCGTACTTCATGATCCATTTCATGGCTTACGCGACCTTGAACAAGAAGTCGTAAAAGCAGTTGGTCAAGCCTACCAAAGGCTTGCTGAAGATGGCTTGCGAATCTTGCGAGCCTATCGTTTCCTCGACAGAGGGAGCGCAGGTGTATGGCGCTTTGATCCTGAATTGGCAGAGGCATTGAATCAACATCGATCGATGTTGGCAGGTGTTACAAATGAACGAATCTGGATGGAATGGAAGAAAATCTTAGCAGGATTCAATGCCCCTCAAATCATCGAGCGAATGGCTCGAGACCAAGTACTCGATCGTTTTTTGCCAGGCCAGTGGCGTGGTCAAAACCATCGAATGTTTGCTCAACGACATGCCCTTTGCCAAGAAATAACACCGCTGGAAAGGTTCGCCCTCCTCCTCGCAGAGAATGATTCTATAGAAGTAGAACATGCGTTGAAAGAGCTAAGACTCTCGAAGAAGGAGCGCGTTCAGATCCAACAAATCCATACCCGCTTTGGATCCGTTCCCGACAACACACTGGCTGGTCTGCGTGTCTTTCGCTCGGTGCTTCAAGAACGGGCTGCATCGCATTTGAGGCTTGAAATTGTTCTTCGTGAATCGGGATTGAAACCACCTCGCCTTGATGACAGCGGCACCACCCAATTAGCAGACCTTTTACAGCAACTGGAAGATTTAGCCCCACTTACAGCAGGGGATGCATCGCTTGTTGATGGGCATTGGATCATGCAACGGACCGGACTGGGAAAAGGCATTGTGCTCGGAAGACTCAAACTTTGGTTGCACAGGCTACAGATCGAACGTGACCTTCGTGATGTTGAAGCAGTGGAAAGTGTTCTTTGTAGCCTCAATTGGCACCATGAGAATCATGAAATTTGGCCTAAAGTAGAATTCTGACTTGACCGGCATCACATTGATGAAAGAGAAGCACCCCTCGGTGTACAAGGGGAATACCATGTCGGAACTCATCATGCAACAAATCGAACAACGGATGGCGCAGAAAGGCATTGACCTGAATCTCCTTTCCGATCAAGAGTTGGCCATTGTTGCAGAACGTTTTCTTGGTGACGCACCCCCCAGTCACCTCCCGAGAGCGACTGTCATTTCAACACTCCAATCCCAAGGGCCAATCCAAGATTGGGCCATGGGCGTGAAGGCACGCGTCGCTGCTGCTGCCTCACAACGGACAACTCAGGCCACACGCCAAGCAGTCAGTCAAGCACGTGACACCTATCAACAAAAGCGAAACGATGACCCACGACTGGCCATGATTGCTGACAAATTCGGTGAATGGCTCCGCGAATCAAATTACAATGCAGCCGAATTAACTTCAATGGCTGATGCCAATAAAGATGGAATGATCAGCAATGATGAGATTTTGTCTCTCATCCGTATCATGTCCAATGCTGAGCCGCCTTCCTGGGTTGTTGACTTGGTGGCAAAGCACATTGATTCTGATGGAAACGGAGCGATTACGCTTCCAGAATGGTGGGCCTTTTTGGAATCTGTTGGATTTGAAGGCGCCACACCCCCGACACCCGAACCTATGACCGTTGAGTCGATGATTCCCGAACCTGTGACCGTTGAGTCGATGATTCCCGAACCTGTGACTGCTCAATCAACTGCAGTTCCAACAACGCCTGAAGCTGTCGCTGATCCAGTGAAAGAGATTTTACCTGCAGTAGCAGCAGGTACAGCAGTTACAGCAACCGCAGCCGCTGCGATCGTCTCCAAACCAACACCAACACCAACACCAGTTCCTGCCCCAGCAGTGCCAACCCCTGCACCTGCTCCTGCCGCAAAACTGCCGGCACCTGCACCGACCCCCACTCCTGCAGCACCTGCCGCTGCATCGGCTACAGACCATTCAAGTCTCGTCGAAGCACTTTCCGGGGCCCGACTGCTCTCTGAATTCAACGAAATTGTTGCCCAGTCTACTGTTCAGACATGCACCATCAAAATCGAAAAAACTGAGCGTTCTTTGATGGCTTCTGGTGAGTATCGAGGCGGACAAACAATCACGGGCGTAATGGATGGAGGGGACCACGTGGTGACCATGAGGTTCCCTGTTGCAGAATCTGACTTCATCGAAGGATTGAAAGTTGGCCAGAAAGTGATTGCTGAAGGTTCAATCTACCGCTGGTCTGGAGCATTAAAGCAAGCCAACCTCGAGTGCATGAATGCACGCTTGTCTTAATCACTTGAGCGCTCGAGCAATCACGATACGCTGAACTTCTTGCGTACCCTCATAGATTTGAGTGATCTTCGCATCTCGGAAGAACCGTTCAACTGGGAATTCTTTGGTGTAACCGTATCCACCGAGCACTTGGATGGCTCGTTCGCTCACCCACATTGCAGTGTCACCAGCGTACAACTTGGCCATGCTTGCTTCTTTGGAATGCCTCGGACCTCCGTGTTCGTAATGCTGCTGTTTCACCCATGAAGCCTTGTAGACCAACAAACGAGAAGCATCGATTCGTGTGGCCATGTCTGCAAGGTATGCCATGATCATTTGATGATGAGCGATTGGTTTTCCAAACGCCTCACGCTCATGGGCGTACTGCAAAGCTGCTTCGAAAGCCCCTTGAGCGATGCCTAGGGCTTGTGCTGCAATACCAATCCGGCTGTTGTCGAGGGCATTCATAGCGATTGGGAAACCTTTGCCGACGCCTTTGAGGACGTTCTTGATTGGAACCTTGCAGTCGTTGAGGACGAGCGTACAAGTATCAGATGAGCGAATACCGAGTTTGTCTTCTTTCTTACCAACGGAGAATCCTTGGAAACTCGAGTCGACAATAAAGGCAGTGGAACCACCGTGCTTTTTGACTCCATAGTCAGGGTGGTCAACATCTTTGGCGAACAAAACAATAATTTTTGCTTGCTGGCCGTTGGTGACCCACATCTTCTCACCGTTGAGAATGTAATGCTCACCGTCTTCAGAAAGTTTCGCCTTACAAATCATAGCGGCTGCGTCTGTTCCTGCACCTGCTTCAGAGAGTGAGTAGGCACCGACTTCGCCTGCGGCGAGGCGAGGCAAGTACTCTGCTTTCTGCTCATCGTTGCCATGAAGTGCTATTGTTTTGGAACAGAGCCCAACATGAACGCAGTACATGACGGCAAAGGAAGGATCGACGCGGGCGAGTTCTTCGACAATGATTGATTCTGAAACATCATCCACTGGCGAACCACCGTAGGCTTCCGGAATCGTGACGCCTTGGAGACCGAAGTCAAGGAACTCTTGCCATTCTTGGCTCGGCGGAATTTGATGTTGGTCTCGATGCTCAACAGTGCGTGACAAAACACCCTCTGCGAAGTCTCGAACCATCTCTCGAATCATGCTCTGTTCATCGGTTTCGCCGTAGTTCATGTTCGTCCCTAACCATGGCAATACGCCGCCTCACTTAACCCGTTTGACGAAATCCAACGGCATGCGGTTTGGCCTCAGTTTGATATACAATGGCGATTCGGGCAATTTTTGAGGAGTGCCCCATGGATGAAGAAGTTGTAGAATTCAGCGTCGCCCACAATAGAAAATATTCTCGAGACCACCTTTGGTATCAAGAAAAAGACGACCGATTGATGATTGGAGTCAGCGAATACCTCGCCGTTGAAATCGGTGAAGTGCTTCGCGTAATTCTCCCCCAAGCTGAAAACGAAATCGATGAAGGTCGAGACATGTTCTCAATCTGGACTGCTGAAGAGAAGGTCGCTTTCCCTTCGATGTTCTCCGGCGTCATCGCAGAAGTTAACGGTGAAGTGGAAATCAATCCTGACTTGGTGAACGACTCCGCTTATGACCACGGCTGGATCATCATCATCGAACCTCATGAATTGGACCTCGAAAACCTCCTCGAACCTGATGAGTACGTGGAATTCCTTGCCGAAATTTGAGCAAAGGTCTTATTCTGTCACTCTGGCCATTTGGCTATGAGCGATGCCCTTCAACGGCTGCGAGCAAGCCTCGCCAACGCACCTGTCATTTGGAAAGGCGATTATCCGTACTTCATCCACCCCATCACCGACGGTGTACCTCGTTTAGACCCGGAAGTTCTGAAAGCCGTTACCGACTTGTGTGAAGCCGCAATTGACTGGTCCAACATTGACTTGATCTTGGGTATTGAAGCCATGGGGTTGCCGCTTACCGCCCCGCTGAGTGTTCGTACCGGCGTCCCCTTGGTTGTTGGGCGTAAACGCTCCTATGGTCTCGAAGGAGAAGTGGTCATCGACCAAGCAACTGGATATTCAAAGCAACCAATGTACCTCAACGATATTTTGCCGGGCGAAAGATTAGCCATCGTCGACGATGTTCTGTCAACGGGAGGCACGCTCCGAGCTGTTATCGAAGGCGTGAAAGCAACCGGAGCCACCGTAAATCACATTCTTGTCGTGGTGGAGAAGGGACCGGGATTGAAGCAATTACAAGCTGACTATCCAAAGATTCAGATCGACTCATTGGTGCGCCTAGAGATGGATGGTGGAACCGTGGTCTTGTTGGATGATTGAAGCTTTTTCGCATAGGGTGGATTGATGAGGGGGGGGCGAGCCCCATCAACCGGGGACGACAATGGATTTGGACCGCCACGATTTTCAACTGGACAAATTGATGGAGCGTATTCAAGCGAACGATAACCGCTTAATCGCTCTTCAAATTCCTGAAGGTTTGAAAATGCAAGCACTTGAAATGATGGACACCATCGAATCTGAAACAAGCGCCAAAGTGGTGCTTGCTGCAGACCCGTGCTATGGTGCGTGTGATCTTGTCCACGACAAAATGCAACTGATGGGTGTTGAATTGGTCGCCCACATGGGCCATTCGCAAATGAACATCGATTCTGGAATGCCAACACAATTCATCGACGTCACCTATGATGGCGACCCTGAGTTGACCCCTGTGATCCCATTCCTCGACGCTCATCGAGCAATGGCAAAAAAGCGCATGGCTGATCAAGCCAACCCAGAAGACTTGTCCGAAGAGGAAGCTCAAGAGCGATTTCTTGACGCTGTAGGCCGCATGGCACCTTTGACCAACACCAAACTTGGTCTGGTTGGGTCCATTCAACACCTGCACTTGCTCCCTGAATTCCATGACCGATTGGAAGAAGCCGGCTACGACGTCACCATTCCAATCGGAGGGGCTCGACTTTCGTTCCCAGGCCAAGTTCTTGGCTGCAATTACTCCGGCGACGATGATTCCATTGGCCACTATCTGTTCCTTGGATCAGGAGATTTCCATCCGATTGGCCTCGTGCTTCACACTGGCAAACCATTGGCAATGCTTGACCCTTACACAGGTGATGCAGAGGAAATGTCGCTTGAACGCATCGAACGCATCCTCCGTCAACGCTCTGGTCTCATCATGGCGTGCGGCGATGCTCAACGATTTGGTATCTTGATTGGTGAAAAGCCAGGCCAGATGCGTCGAACCTTGGCGTTGCGAATGAAGCGTCTGTTGGAAAGCCACGGCAAGAAGGGCTACCTGTTGGCCCTCGAACACATCGGACCTGACTTGATTGATTTCTATCCGGTTGATGCCTTTGTCAACACCGCATGCCCACGCATTGCTATCGATGACGCTGTGCGTTACAGCAAGCCCCTCATCACTCCTTTCGAACTCGAGGTTGCCCTCGGAGAAAAGAAATGGGAAACTGGTTACCAATTTGATGAGATCCCTTGAACCCATCGTTCAACATCTCAAACCCGCTTCCTTTGGCAATAAGCAAACCGTATGTTCAAGAACGGTTGGCGTAGACCTTCAGTTGTTATGGCGAGTTACCTTGACCGAATTGGAGCAGGCGGCGTGCTTGCAAATCCAGAAGTCTTGGATTTTGATTGGATGCCTCCCGAACTCGTCGGACGGGAACCGATTCAACGCGAACTGGCTTCCAAATTTTCGACCCTCAGCCATCCAGAGGGAGCGGGCCGTGCTGTCATCACCGGACCTGTTGGAAGCGGTAAAACAGTGCTTGCAGACACGTTCTGCAGGGACATTCAACGCCACCTCGTTGGAAAGCGAAACGTCCGTTCAGTCAAGGTCAACTGTCGGAATGCTTCGACGAGCATGAGGGTTATTCAGCGGATTCTTCACCTTCTCGACCCTGGCCACCCCGACCGTGGACTCTCGATGGGAGAACTCCTCCTCAGCTTACGGCGCTTGGTTCGTAGGGAAGCATCGCACCTCATCGTCGTGCTCGACGAAGTGGACCACATGCTACGAAGAAGCGGAGATGACTTGCTCTACCAACTGCTCAGAATTGATGAAGATCAGGATGGAAAGGGCACCATGTCATTGATCCTCATCAGCCAAGAACAGGTGCTGGATGTCCTCGAAACGGCTGTCATCTCTCGAATGGGTGCATCAAATCACATACGCATCAGCCCCTACACCGTCGATGGATTGGAAGCCATTGCTTTGCAGCGTGCTGAACTTGGACTCGTCCCCGGCACTTGGGCTCCAGAGATCATTCGCTTAATTGCTGAAAAAGCAGGGCAAAACGGTGATGCAAGAAAAGCGATTGAACTGCTCAATGCGGCCGTCGAACGTTGTGAATTCCGTCAAGACGGTCACAATGAACCCCACCTCATCATTGGCGACATCCATGAGCCATCCAATTCCTCAATCGCGGCGGCCGGAAGCAACTTGGAAACCGTCGATGACCTCAACGCCCACGCGATGTTGGTGCTTCTGGCGATGTGTCGGCGGCTTGCCAACCAAGAAACGATGACCACTGGAGATGTGGAACAACTCTATGCCGTGGTGTGTGAAGAATATGATGTCAAAATGAAGAGCCATACCACCGTCTGGAAATACCTCAAAGACTTCGAAACACGGCAACTGACCCTGTCCCGAGTGGCTACAATAGGTGGCGGCCGAGGACGAACCACCCACTTGAGCATGCCCCATTTCCTACCCAAAGATCTCGCAAGTCGACTCGAAATGCTCTTGAAAAAGCAATTCCGATGAACGAAATCCCTTCCAAGTTCAAACGGTGGGGCTAAATACGGGTCGATGGTCGGAAGGTCGTTCTAGAGGTGTAATTATGGCAATTGGACAACAAGGAGAATTCGTCGCCGTCGTCAATGATACTGACCCCGCTAACAGCGGAAAGTCGTACTCATTGAAAATCAGTGGAAATAACCACGCTCAACTTTTGGGTAAAAAAATCGGCGATACCGTCGATGGTATTTTTGTTGGTGAAGGTGAACAAACCCTCTCTGGATACAAATTGCAAATCACTGGCGGATCCGATAAAACCGGCACGCCTCTTCGCCGAGACCTCGACGGCGGTGCCCGCCAAGCTGTTCTCGTGACTCAATCCGTCGGTTTCAAAGGACATAACCTCGTGTTCAAGAACAAAGGTGGAGAGAAGAAGCGTTTCCGCTACAAGCCAGACGGTCTGCGCAAGCGACGTTACTTCCGTGGCAACACCATCAACCAAGACACACGTCAAATCAATCTCAAAGTCATCGACTCAGGCAACAAGTCCCTCGGTGATATCCTCGCATCCGGTAGCGAAGAAGCATCGGAGTGAAACCCGAGAGGGCTTTCGAGATAAGGAGTGAAGGAAGCATGGCACGAACGCTTCCGGAACAACCCCAAGTCAACATTGGTCTTGTTGGTCACGTCGATCACGGAAAAACAACCCTCACACAAGCTCTTTCAGGCATTTGGACTGACACACACTCCGAAGAACGGAAGCGTGGTATCTCGATTAAGCTCGGCTACGCAGACACTGCTTTTTACAAAACCAAGGAAGGCCAGTTTTACCCAACTGGACGCCGACCTGACGGAACAGAAGATGTGGCTGAAGAATTGCAGCGTGTCGTATCCTTTGTCGACGCTCCTGGTCACGAGACCTTGATGGCCATCATGATCACAGGTGCTTCGATCATGGATGGGGCCATGCTCATGGTTGCAGCAAACGAAACCTGCCCTCAACCTCAAACTCGAGAACACCTCATGGCGTTGGAAATCGCCGGAATTAAGAACATCGTCATCGTTCAAAACAAGATTGACCTTGTCAGCAGAGAGCGAGCCCTTGAATCACATGCTGAAATCTCAGCATTCCTCAAAGGCACCATCGCTCAAGAAGCGCCAATCATTCCAGTCTCCGCCCACCATGACGTCAACCTTGACATCCTCATTGATGCTATTGAGAAGACAATCCCTACGCCTGACCGCTCCAGCGACAAGCGTTCGATCATGCATGTAGCACGGTCCTTTGACATCAACCGACCTGGCACCCGCCCTACAAAACTACGTGGCGGAGTCATCGGTGGCAGCATCGTCGAAGGGACCTTTGCAATGGGTGATGAAATTATCATCGGCCCTGGTCGAAAAATCGAAAACGGGAACAAAACTCACTGGGAACCAATCGAAGCCATCGTTAGCAGCATGAAAGGCGGTGGACTCGATCTCGAAACTATGCACGCCGGTGGCTTGTGTGGCATGGCTACAATGCTCGACCCCTCCATCACCACATCCGACAACCTTTCTGGCCAAGTGGTCGCACGCAAGGGCGACTTGCCTGAAGTACGAAACTCGGTTAAAGTTGCAATCAAACTCATGGAGACCATGGTTGCTGGCGAAGGTGAAGCACCAGAACGAATTCATCCTCTCAGAAACAATGAGATGTTGATGATCAATGTAGCAACAGCGACCTCCGTTGGCGTTACCAAAGGCGCTGAAAAGGGACGAGCAACGCTTGACCTTCGGTTGCCAATTTGTGCTGATGCTGGCCAGCGTGTCTCCCTTTCTCGACGCGTTGGAACACGTTGGAGACTGATTGGCTACGGTACAATTGAATGACCACCCGTCAGACCTCATGATTCGGAGGAAGTCATGCAACAAGTTCTCATCGATGCTTGCGGCTGGGTTGCTGTGATTGATTCGGGGATGAACTTTGATTCGGAACTACGATCATCTCTTGGACGCCCTGAGCTTTTTCTTTTACCAAAGGTCATGGAAGAACTCCAGCGAATCGATGCATTGCGGCCGCGTGGAAAGAAACTTCTACTCCAAATGCTTGAGATGAAATCAAGTGAAATTAGCCCCAGAAGTGAATCAGGGGCACACACTGACGATCAATTGCTCGACCTCGCAAAAACTTCTGGCATGATTGTGTTAACCGTCGACGTCAAACTAAAACGCCGCCTGTTTGAACAAACAGTTGCCGTGCTTGAAGTGACTAAAAAGAAATGCCTTCGTTTAGTCGAGGGTCTATAGAACAGTTTACACAGTGATTTGCGGGCTTATCTCAGAGCAGAAGAAGAGCGCGATTCTTTTTCATAGGCGGAAACGATGGTACGCCGGTGCGAAGTTGATATAGGATAAATTCCGCCATCTCCCCATGTCTGAACTTGAATCCGTGGATGAGGTAGCGTCAGAGGTCCTTCTTAACAGCGTCAGTGAACAAAACCGGGAGCTCGCTGCCGCTCTGATTGGACTTGGCGCCTCAAATCATGTTGTGAAAACCATGCTTTGCTTGAATGCACTCGGCCCCATTTCGAGCAAAGATTTGCAAAGAAATTGTGGACTTCGGCAACCTGAGATCAGCACCGCGATTAAAGTTCTAAAAGAACGTTCACTGGTTGAAGTTCGACTTTCGGGGGCGAAGAACCGAGGACGCCCCTCGCACATTTACGAATTGACTCAAACGCTCCATGCGTGCATTGATCAAATCGTTAATCAAGCCAAAATTGAAGTTGATACATTGCAAAAAGGCATTGACGAAGTTGAGATGATTATGCAGAAGAAGTGATCAGGGCAGCGTAAACAAAACATCATCGCCATGACCATCAAGCAACCCTAGTTTCACACCAGCGTCGATCCAAGCATGGGCATAATTTATTGCTCCAAAGGCACGAACACGATCGCCAATGTTGAGAAAGTGTTGGGCATCTGAGGCATAGTCATCAGCCATCCTTAACATCACTGATAATTGCCCCGCCTCAGGCGTATCTTCACCATGGAGCGGTGTGGCTTTGGCACGTGCTCTGCGAGTAATGTCGAGGTATTTCTCAACCCTTTCAATCGAGAGGTGATCCATTGATTCGGTCACTCTCCACCCTCCTTTTGTCGCTTGAGCAGCCGGCGAACATCTTCAGTTCGTCCAAGGGCCCCGTACAGTTCAACGGCCCTCGATAATCGACCTTCATCTTCAGCGGTTTGAGCACGAGCAAACAGGGACTTTCGTTCATCCCAATTCTTGGCCAAGGCCGCTTCAGCAGCGGCTTGGTATCGACCCTGACGTTCAGCTTGGGCGAGATGTGGAGCAGACCAGCGACGCACGAGACCATCCCGAGTTGCTGTCGCCATCGTATCTGGCGTCAAAGCGACCAGAAGGTCGCCAAGGTTCATTTCGTGACCGAGGGTTTGTGATTCATCTCCTTCTTCGGAAGTGCTGGAAAGGTGATGAAGGTGGCCTTCGATGCCAAGCACCCACCAACCATCTGCGCCTCTCACCCCTTCCATCGGTTCAAGCGAATCTGATTCAACGCGCTCCATGGAATCCCATCCAAATGGATGAGGGACGCCTTCCCAGAGGGAACCGTCACTGGATTGCATCAAAAGACGACCGTGCATGAGCGGTGTGATCCAACTCCAAACCCGATCTTCAAGGCACCGCTTTTGATCTGTTTGTGCCAACCTTGCACACCACAAATGGCCATCTGCAGCTTGCCACATCATGTGTTCTCGGTCCAGCCAGCCAAGCAAACGTCGTACCTTTCCGCTTTCCAAGCGCCTAAGACCCCTTCCTTCGTGAGAAAACAAGTGAAGGTGCCCTTCACGTCCAGAAAGGATCCAACCGCCTCCAGGGCGTGCTGAGACATCAGTAAAGCCGCCCGTAGTGGAGCGCCCTTCATGCAGCATCGAACCATCGCTGGTCGAGAGAACATAGAATCCATGCGCAGCAAGAACGGCGACGATACCATTGTTGACGCAAACTGCGTGGGCTTTGAATGGCAATTCAATGCGCCATCGGATCGATGCGTCGACATCGAGCATGAACAAGTCCAGCCCGCTGCTGACGATCATTCCGCCTTCTGCGCCCGTAAGTGCTGCGATTCGACCAGGTGCTTGCCAAGACCAGGTTATTGACCACATCAGGCCTCACCTCCATCGACGCCCCATGCTACAAGTTGGGCTTTCGCTGTTGAGGTCATGGCATAATACCGGCTGCGCCCAACGGTATGGGCGTTTAACACACCGCCTTTGAGCAAACGATTACAGATTTGCGAAAGACGCGAGCGTTTCACCTTTAGGGTTGTCAGAAGTTCAGGGTCTGAGGGCGAAAACTTACGCTCTTTGGCCACAGCCAGAACTGCCATTTCATTGGTGTTCAAACTCGAGAGCAAAGCCACATTGATATGATGTTCTTCACGGGGGCTTGAAGGTTTATTCTGCAAACTCGCTAGAGCATCAATAAAAGCCCGTTGTGACGTCCCTCCACCGTTGATGGAGTTGCTTGATACGGCTGCAATCAAAGCCTGAACTGCTTGTGTGAGCGCTGCGACATTGCCGTCCTGAGCGGGCACTGTTGGTGCTGCTAGGTATTCTGCAGGGTCGAACGATTCGATTTCAGTTCCGAAGTCAAGGTCATCTTCTTCTTGGACAAAGAGACCGACTTCATCATGAATCAACTCAGCTGTGGTCTCTTCGATTGGTTCTTCCTTGAACCCGAGTTCTGGAAGAGGAGCAACCCCCTCTGCCATCCACAATTCAGTACCGGTCTCAACCTCAGCCGTAGGCGAGGAATTCGCCTCACGCACACGGCCCACCAAACCAGAGAACATCCCACTGACTTGAGGAGGGCCTGCCTCACGTATTGATGGTTTGAATTCAGGCATTGGTGGTAGGGCTTTGAAGGGGATCTCGGGAAGTTCGGCATCGCTTGATTGATCTTCATCCAGTTGCTCTAAATTGAGGTCGAAGCCTTGCATGCTATCTAAAATCTTGACATCATCCTCTTGGTCAAGCATTGTTGGACGGTCGGTCCAAAGGGCTGATGCGTCGATGATTTCAACGTCACCGCCAGACGCCAGCTCCGGTGCTTCTTCGATTCTTTCCAAGACCTCTTTGACCAAAGGGACTTCCACCGCCGCCAGCGGGCTCATGTCAAAGTTCTCTTCAGAGGGTTCAACTTCGATTGGGAGAGGTGGAAGGGTGAGGATACGGTCAATACCCGCCAACGAAGCAGGGTTTTGAGAAATGTCAACTGCGTTTCGAAGCATTTTGATAATCATCCCAGGATTGCCAAAGGATTTGTCCCGAAGATGGCGTGCATCTTCGATTGAGAGCACGAATGGTTCGCTTGATACACTCTTAATTCGAGTCTCAACGAGGGCTTGGACTTCATCGAGGGTAAACGGTTCCAATTGATGTTCACTGCCAAACATACGAAGCAATGCATCGGGCAATTGAGTTTTTTGACGGTTCTCGGTCACAACCACGAGAACACATTGAATCCGGTCGAGTGCTGCACCTGCTGATGAAAGTGCCTCAGAAAGCAGGGCTAATTCAACACCCTGGGCATCGATCACGATGAGCGGTAGGCTATGGGTGTACGAATGGGATGCATCGACTAACTTCTGAACGACTTGCGACCAACCCGTTGGAGCCTCTGTCCCAGTCAGTTGGAAAAACATCTCTCGCAACAGGCCAAGGCTTGGGTTTTGATGAGAAATGTGGTCGATGTGCACCGATGTTGGGGCATGGTTAGAAAGGCACCTCAGCAATGATGATCGGCCAGACCCCATGTCTCCCGAGAGCAGAATACGCCGCGGGGATTTGAACCGAATGTACTGCGTAAGGGCACTTTTTAGATGGACACGCCCCACAAGGAGGTGACTTTGGTTGGACTCTAACGGCAACGTCGAGAACGGATTGGACTCAAGGGTGGGTAAAATGATTTCTTTACCTTGGACTTCCATACGACGAGCAATTCCTCAGGGGTATTTCATCTTTGAGGGATTTGAGGCAATCAAGGCACGTGTTACGAGGCGTTATCGTGTAGGCCGAATGCTTTTTCAAGACCTAAATAACGCCTCATTAACGCAACACTAACGCGTTAGTAAAACCGTTAGACCCGTTAATCAAGCCCCCCGAGTCACACTGGCCAACACCGCCAACAACCGAGCCTGCAACCGTTCTGGGGCGATTGCTTGATGGTGCCGAGGCCCGTGGACCAACCAGGGCGAACACCATGCCGGTTGAAAACAGTCGATTGAGCGGATTTTTCCGTCATTCTGTAGCAGAACGCAGGCAAATGGTCGCCAATATGGCCGACCTATCATCTGAACACATCGAGGCACTGGAAGCCTGTGGTGAGTTGAACGAGACCGCAGCAGACCGAATGATTGAGAACGTCATAGGCACAATGTCCCTTCCCGTCGGCGTGGCCACAAACTTCGTGATCGATGCCAAGCACTACCTCATTCCGTTCTGCCTCGAAGAATCCAGCGTCGTCGCAGCAGCATCAAACATGGCAAAGCGTTGCCTCGTCAATGGTGGCTTCCGGTCCAACAATGATGAACCACTCATGATCGGTCAGCTTCAAATCATGGAATGTTCAGAATCAAAAAGGGCTGAAAAAGCCCTAGCAGGGGCAAGTGAAGAATTAATCGCACTCTGCAACAGCCTCCCCTCAACCATGGTCCGCCTTGGCGGTGGATGCAAGCGTATTGAAACCCGGACGATTCAAACCCTCAGTGGTCCAATGGTCATCCTCCACATTGTGGTGGATTGCCGCGATGCAATGGGAGCGAATGCTGTCAACACCATGGCGGAACTGATCGCACCCCGAGTTGAAGAACTGACAGGTGGTCGGGTTCATTTGAAAATCCTATCAAACCTCGCAGTGCACCGTTTAGCCCGAATAGAGGCTACCTTCACTCCCGAAGAAATCTCCAATGATGGAACCAAAGAAAACGGTGAAGCAATTATTCAAGGTATTCTCGAAGCCCACCATTTCGCCGTCGCAGACCCATTCAGAGCAGCGACACACAACAAAGGGGTGATGAACGCCATCAGCAGTGTTGCATTGGCTTGTGGGCAAGACTGGCGGGCAATTGAAGCTGGTTGCCATGCATATGCTGCCTTCGGCAAGGAACACTATGGCTCGATCACCCAATGGGAAATGAACGATGAAGGCAACCTCATCGGTCGTATTGAGACGCCAATGGCCGTTGGCATCGTTGGAGGAGCCTCCAAGGTCCACCCTGCTGCTCAAGCGAATTTAGCGATCCTCGGTGTTGAATCCGCCCAGGAACTTGCAGGCGTCATCGCTGCTTCTGGACTTTCGCAAAACTTGGGAGCACTGAGAGCGCTTGCAACCAGAGGAATACAGGCTGGCCACATGAAGCTCCATTCACGCAACATGGCCGTCAGCGCTGGGGCCGTTGGTGAAGAGATTGAAACCATTGCAAAGCGCTTGCAAGCCGTCGATGGGCCAAAGACACAAACCGTTGTCGAACAGTTGCTAAAGTCCCTTCGCTCGGAATAAAACTTCACTCTTCTTCGAGAAGAGGAAGCGTTGATTGGACGAAACCATCGATTTGACCCTCTTCTTCCAACACCGTAGCATTTGCCATGCCGTCCAACATCCCCGAGCCTTTGACTTGCTCGCGGAACCATTGTTTGACTTTCTTACGTTCTGTGTAAGGGCATCCAAAGGCTTCAGAAAATCTTCGTGTGGTGATCAATCGACGTGTGTTGCCATCCTTGCGCCGGTCAACCATACCAAGTTGGGCTAATTCTCGAACGTAGTCATACGCCTTCTGACCGAGAAGTTCGACCAACCTTGATTGGGCCATTGGTTGGTGATAAGCGATGAGAGCTGCGGCCTTGAGGAGTTTTTGTGGAATTTCAGTTTTGGTTTCCCTTGGTAAATGGTTTGCAATGTCTGGCTTTACTTCAATCGCCCAGCGATCACCAACTTCTGCGACCTGAAGGGCTCCGCCACGGCGGCGCTTGAGTGTTGAACGAAGGGAATAGAGTGAATCGAGCATTTCATCATCATCGTAACCCAGGGCAGCGGATAATTCGGTGACTGTCATCGAGCGGCCTGCGCCAAACAATGTTGCTTCCAAGAGGGTATCGAGTGGTAATTCTGACATTGATCTCCCTCACTCCACCAACCACTCATGTGGTTCAAACGATTCTTTCGCCTCAGTCTCAAGGGTCGTTTCCTCAACACTTTGAGGCGTTGATTCAACCTTTTCGGCCTTTTCGGCTTTCTTTGCTGCTGTTGCTTCTGCACGTTGAGCTTTCTCAGCCCGGAGTTGTGCGTGGCGAACAGATCCTGAGTCTTGATCTTGTATTCGATCGGATTCATCTTCCTGTTGACCTTCAACCAGAATTTTGACTTCTTCAAAGGTTTTGATTTCCGGCCAAGCATCTTCGAGATAAATCACACCATCGGGGACATGGTCTTGAGTGATTGAACCAAACCCTCGGTGGGTAAGGAATAAGCCTGCAATGAATGAAGCAACTTTTGCTTCATCATCATAGCCTTCGGGGACAGTCCCAAACGTAGACTCAAGCACTTCTGAAAGGGCAATCATCACGTCAACAACGGGGACTTTGTTGGTTCCTGCTGCCAAGCAGGTTCGACGCATTGCCGTCCAACAGCGCTGAATATCGCCTTCGAGATCTTCATTGTGCATTCGGCCACCGACATCGGAAAGGTATTCTTGCAACTCCAATTCGTGGGCAATCCTGTTCTCTTCTCGCAAACGAAGCGCTTCTGCATCGTCTGCTGCGTCTTTGAACGCTGAAAGCAATTCACCCAGCGTCACAGGACGACCTTCTTCCCTTCGAACGCGTTCATCAAAGAGTGTTGGTAGGATTTCATCAGCATCGCCTTTGAGGATGGAATTGGTAAAATGGAAGGCCTCATCATCATAGTCCGCTTCCCATCCAAAGTCAGCGCCGTCATCCCAGATTTCTTCCTCTTCGATGTACTGGACTCGATCAAACAGCACCGCTGCTTGTTGGTGGAGAACTTCCCATGAGAGCCGAATAAGGCGGCCACATGCTGGTAAGTCAAGGGCTGATGCGCCTTTTTTGACCCGGAGTGTAAAGACTTTCAAGAAACTCGACAAGTCAACGTTCCACGGGTCAAGTTCCTCTTCTCGTACAAGCGATAACACCAGAGCAACTGAACGGTCGAAAGGATCGACAAGGGTTTGATGCTCCGCTTCCTCAGTCTCAGCAATCGCCAAAATACGATCGGCGAAATGGGAAGCATCTGATGATGCCTCGCCAGAAGCAAGCAGTTGATCCATCACATCTTGACGGAGGAACCACTTGTCCAAAACTGCCTGCTGTTCGACCATTGTATCACCTCACTGGAGTTCTTCTGTTTCCTCTTGTACTTCATCTATAGAGGTTTCTTGTTCGGCCTCACGGATGGCTTCAGCGACTTCTTGATATTGCTCAATATCTTCGGTCATGTCGGCAGTTCGCTCGGAGAGTGCTGCCAAGGAGGGTGCTTCTGAGACTTCAGACGTCGCTTCCTCATCCTGTGCTTCTGCGAAGTGAGGGAGAAGGCCACCCAAACTCATCGGTGCAGCCATAGGCTCAGGCACTTCTGGCATCTCGTGTTCAGCAGCTCGTGCCTCTTCAATGCGAGAAGTGTTCTTTTCGTTGTCTTTGACGGCTTCTGCGAGAGCTTTCTCTCCAAGAGCAATGGCTCGCTCACGATCGAAATCGACGATGCGTCGGCTACAGCCGTCGCCACCGTGCGTGATTCCGATGTGATGGTCAGCAAGTCGCAAGGATACCTTTCGGAGGGTCACCATGATGAATTGAGCACGCTTGCTGCGCTCTCTGCACATCATAGCAATGCGTTCTGCATTGTAACCGTCGAGGTTTTGGTCGACTTCATCGAAGTAATAGAATGGGCTTGGATCGTAATCCTGTATTGCGAAAATCAGGGCAAGTGCGGCCATTGATTGCTCACCACCTGAAAGCTGGTGTCGCGTCACTTTAGCAGATTTACCACGTGGTTGAGCCCAAAGTTCGAGTCCACCCTTGAAGGGTTCATCCTTGTTCTCAAGGAACAATTCACCACGGCCTCCATCACTGAGCGATTTATAGGCGACTTTGAAGTTCTCATTGACCTTCTCCAGAACGTTCAACAATCGCTCTTTACGTTGTTCTTCGAGTTTTTCAGTCACATCAAGCAGATGCTTCCGACGGTTTTGAAGGGTTTTGAAGTCATCCTTCATGCCGTCGAGACGGGCTTGGCAGGCATCGAACTGCTCGATAGCAAGCATGTTGACAGGCCCGTAGTCATCAAGACGGCGTTGGAGGTTGCGTTCACGACGCTCTGCATCACCAAGGCTTGGTAAAGCGGTTCCTTCCTCTGCTGGCTCATACCCGCGTTCTGTCATCTCGTTGAGGGTTTGTGAGATGGTGATCTCTTTTTGCGCCAATGCTCGACCAATTTCAATGCTCATTGCACGCCGGGATTGTGCTTCCTGAACTTTTTGTTGAAGATCTGCTTTCAAAGCACTGCGTTGTTCAATTAATTCGACACGCTCGTCTTCAAGCCCTTGATTCTCTTCAAGGAACTCTCGACGCTCGCTTTCCTTTTCATTCAGCGCAATGGTGTCGGAGGCAACTTGGCCCTGTAAATCATCCATCCGTTCACTGCGAAGAATCGATGCTTTGTTGATACCATGGATTCGAGTGGTGCATTCATTGATTCTGGTTTGGAGGAGGGCGCGGTGGCCTGTATCGCTTGAAAGGGATGCTTCTGCCTTCGCCTTGAGTCCTTCAGCCGCAACGCGCTTCACCTCGGTTGCATGCAGGCGATCTTTGAGATGGAGCGGGCTCGCGTCTTCAAGAGTCGTTTGGGCAGTGCTTCGAAGTTGGTTTGCGTTTGCCAAGCCAGCCTGCGCTGCATCAAGGATCTTGAGATGGTGCACGCCTTCTGTCTCAAGGCCGCTCAACCGCGTTTCAGCAGCACCCACAGCCCCTAGGGCAGAGGTATGATTGGTCTTTGCTTGCTTGTGAGTTGCTTTCCAATCAGCGTGGAGGAGCGAGTGGTTGTTGTTGGAAAGTTCGTTGATGCTGGAACGAATCTCTGATTGTTGATTCCTTGCTTCAATCAATGCCCCATTGACGGTTTCAGACATCATGCGGAAGCGTTCAACATCGCTGACAAGAGTCTGCACTTCGTTGGCACCCTGGATGTTGCCTCCAAAGGATGTGGTCATCTTGCGCTTTGCACCACCTACCATAGCGCCACCCGCTTCGGTGACATCGCCTCGGAGGGTGACCAGACGGACACCGCCCATGTTAGCACGAGCTGTTGCGAGGCTGTCCACAATCAAGGTGTTTCGAAGAACAAAGCGGATTGCGATGTCAATACGAGGATCATAGTCCAAGAGTTCGTTGGCAAAGCCAATGACTCCTGGTTTCTTGGAAATGATTGTTGCACGTCCTGCTGGCCGGGTGTTGGTGAGTTTGTTGAGGGGAAGGAAGGTTGCACGGCCTGCACGGTTAACGGAAAGCCATTGAATCGCTTTTGCTGCGACTTCATCGTTATCGACGACCACTGAGGTCATGCCGCCACCGATTGCAGTTGCAAGCGCATCGGTATGACTTGGATCTCGAGGCTCACAGAGTTCAGCAACCGTTCCAATGATGCCAGTCAATTCCCCACGATCGCGTGCTGCGATAACCGCAGCCGCTCCGCCTGCCATGCCTTTTGCACCCGCTCGGTTTTCCATCTCTGCTTTTGCGGCAGACAGTTTTCGCTCTGTTTCGCGTAGGCGAGTTTCGACCGCTTGAGATTCTTCGACCAGCCGGGATTCAGCTCGCTGGGAGGCGTGGAGTTGTTCAGCGAGTTTGGAGCGGTCTTGTTCAGGAGCGTTTGCTTTCAATTCCTCGCCTTCGTGTTCGGATTCGGCAAGTGCAAGTCGCGCAGATTCAGCAGCCTCTTGGACCTCGCTCAGTTGTTCGCCAAGCATTTCAGCCTGAGTGGCGACTCGGTTCACTTCGCCTTGGGCGGTATCAAGAGCTATTTGTGCGGCTTCAGAAGCCTCTGTGGCTTGAGAGAGGGCACGGGTCAACTCGGCGCTTGCAGAACCAGAAGATTCCAATGCGATTCGCACTTCATGTTCCTCTTCTTTTGCTTCGCCCAGGGCGGCCAACGCTTCTTCCATGTCTGCTTTTGCGGCCTTTCGTCCGGTATCGAAGGCATCAAGGTCGTCAACTGCAGCTGTATGTGCCGCAGTCAATTGCTCCAATTCCACGAGATCCTCGGCATCCTTTTCCTCTGATTCATCCAGACGATCTTGGCTGGTCGCTATTCGGATTTGTAATTCATTGATGGAACCCATCAATCCATTGTTATCGCCACCAAGCAAATCTTCAATCTGCTTTTGCAAGGTGCCGATTTGGTCATCGAGGGAAATCATCAACTTCGCACCTTGCTTGACTGTTTCATCAAGCGCTTCTGCCTCGCCTTCGATTCGGACACGTTCATTGATTTGGTAATGACGTTCTGCTTGTTGACTGGCATACTTCGCTTGGGCGGAAAGTCGGCGTGCGACCTTCAATTCCTCAACGAGATCTGTCACCTTCAATGCGAGATCTTTCTCCTTTGTCAAGTCCTTGAGTCGCGCTTTTTGTTCCTCTTCGAGGAGGCCGATGCGTTCAATGTAGCCCTCAACCATGGACCGTTGCTTTTCGGCCTTGCGGATTTCATCATCGTATGAGGTGACGCCTGCGACACCATCGAGGACCTTTCGTCGCTCCTTTGCCGTCATCTTAGCAAGCCTTGTCACGTCGCCTTGGAGCACAATGTTGTACCCATCAGGCCGTGCATTTGCAGAACTCAGTAGGCGATGGAATGTCTTCTGAGTGCTTTCTTGGCCATCCAGCGTATAATCGGTTACGATGTTGTTGCTTTTGGTAAGGCGGACGGCCCGCGTCATTCGAACTTCTTCTTGATCGAGGGGGAGGCGACGACGACCACTGGAGAGCAGTGGGTTGGCAAAAACAAGTGTCACTTCACACGAGCGCGCTGGTTTGTTGTTTTTGCCACCGTTGAAGATGAGATCTTTGGCATTTTGAGCACGGATCACCTTGTTCGATCGTGGCCCTAACACAAACTGAATGGCGTCACCACAATTGGATTTACCTGAACCATTCGGCCCGGTAATCGCAGTGAAACCGCGGTCCATGGGAATGGTTAATTCTCCCTTGAACGATTTGAAATTTGAAACTTCCAGTGCTTTGAGATACATCCCATTCCCTCATAATCGAGAATTAAATCCTCGACCTTATCCGCGACACCCGTTCGCGACGGGTCTTAAAGAATGCGAGTGATGTGGGCACAGTGCAACGGTTTTGAGACCTCTTTCACAGAAGCCGAGCGATGCTATTCGTGTTGGGAAATCACGAAATCAAAAAATCAGGGAATGGCTCACAGCGTCCCTTTCATTGCACATTTGGAACATCCGCCACCAGAGCAGAAAGGACATGTTGCGTAAACTTTGATGTTTTTCGAAGTTTTTCGACGCATGTGAAGGCGTGAGTCTTTCTGTAAGATTTTAGAACGGGTGATTCGCGTACTGGAACCTGAACGGGCATGGAGAGGTGAGGACACCGAACCGAACTTCGTTCGGAATTGTTGTGCTGCATCCCTTCGCTTTGAGATTTTATCGCTGGCTTCCGTGATGCCTTCTGCCTCCCAATACTTCGGCCCCATCATCAGGACGCAGCCGACAAAGGCAATGCTAATTTGAACGGTCCATGGAGGCACGCTTATCGGCACAAACGCTGCCAATCCTGGAGATCCTACTTCGACAGGAACCAACCCCAACCGATCCATGATGGCAAGACAAAAAATCATCACACCAACCACAAAAGTGGCTTTGTACACACGGTCATTTTTCGCACCAACCATGGCAAATCTGATTTGACTAGATATTAAGACGAATACGGAAGGGAAAATCAAAAAGAAATCCATACCAGTCCACTCACCTGCAGGAACGAAGCAATTGATTTCACTGTCATCGGAAACCAATTGTTTTAGACGTTCGAAAGGGGGAGCACAATCTGGCTCAGTAATCTCAGCAAAGTTGTATTTCTCAGCAGGCGCCCCTTCAATGATTTTCGGAGCGACCATGCCAAATTCCGCATTGGCCACCACGAAGACAACAATCCCTACTGCAAGCAGCCTTCCGATAAGGATACGAAGGCTCGCCATGCCACGCTTAGGTGAGTGCCAACCATAGTGATATCGCTTAGCGATGGGGTGAAATGTGCGGGCGGACACGCTTTGACCAACGGGGACGGTATTTTGGCGCATATCGCAATCATCGGAAGTGGAATCGCAGGCTTATTTGCGGCCCTTCGATTGGGCGATGGTGGCCATTCCGTCACTGTTGTCACCAAACAACGTCCGAGCGACTCCTCTACGAATTGGGCGCAGGGCGGCATTGCCGCAATTCTCGACAAAACCGATGGCATTGGACTTGAAGCACACATCAAGGACACCCTCGAAAGTGGCGATGGATTATGCGATGAAGAAGTCGTTAGAAGCATCATCACTGAGGCTGCAGAGCGGATTCAAGACCTGTTACACATCGGTGTGCGCTTTGAAACGGATCAGAACGGTGCATTCAATCTCGTTCAAGAAGGAGGGCACTCAAAGCGAAGAATTCTGCACGCAAAGGACGCAACCGGTAAAGAAATTGAACGCGCCCTTACTGAAGCCGCTGCTCAGCACCCAAACCTCACCATCAAACCAAACACCCTTGCCATTGATTTGATTCAGGCCAATCATGGCCATCCCGAAGAAGGAGTCGACGGAGTTTGGTGCCTTGATCAAGTAAGTGGAGAAATACTTACTCTTCCTGCTGATGCTGTTTTCCTCGCCACAGGAGGCGTCGGACAACTATGGGCGAACACCACAAATCCATCGGTGGCAACGGGTGATGGTTTGGCCATGGCCTACCGGGCTGGCGCTGCGGTCAAGGACATGGCTTTCATCCAATTCCATCCAACAGCACTTGCGCGCAAAGACGATCGCCCCTTCCTTATCACTGAAGCAATGAGAGGGGAAGGCGGTGTCATCCTCGATGAGACAGGCCTCCAAGCTTGGGAGAAAGCAAAGAAAAGCGCCCTAGAAAATGGAGAACTGGTTCCTTTACCGGGGGCGTTCTCTTTCACCCTCGAGCATTCCCCGCTAGGTTCGATGGCAACACGAGATATTGTGGCAAGGGCCATTGACCAGAACATGAAGAAAACGGGATCGGCCCATGTCTACCTCGTGACAGACCATCTTGATGAAGTTCATCTGTTGAAGCATTTTCCAACCATACAAAATCGATTGGACAGGCATGGCTTGAAACTTGGAAGGGACGCTTTACCTGTCGCTCCTGCTGCACATTACGTTGTTGGAGGATTGGCCGTGGACGGCATTGGCCGCCCTCATGTTCGTGAGACTGGAGTGGTGATCCCTGCACTCTACGCCATCGGAGAGGTCGCCTGCACGGGCATGCATGGTGCAAACCGATTGGCATCGAACAGCCTGCTTGAAGCGGTGGTTTATGCGGCTCGGGCTGCGGATCACATCATCTTGAACCATCCTGAAACTTCGGCAAAAAACCTGCCGAAATGGCGCGCTGACGGTTTGACCAATCTTGTCGAACATGCCCCCGCCATCAATGATCGGGCATCGCTGCGATCGACGATGTCACAGGAAGTTGGCATCGTCAAGCGATATGACCGCCTTCACCGTGCTCAACGCAGGCTTGCACTGCTTTCAGAAGAAGTGGATATGATTTGGAAACAAGCATTGCCTTCTCGAGAAATTGTCGAACTACGAAACATGACGCTTGTGGGGCAGTTGGTTATTGAAGATTCACTGGCCCGAAAAGAGAACCGTGGCCTGCACTTCAATGCTGATTTGCTTGAGGTGTAAGCGCATCAATCATTGCACAAAGCATATGATTCATCGGGGCAGGAAGTCCAACCCGCTCACCCCGCTCTACAACGGCATGGTTGAGGTATCCAATTTCGGTGATACGCCCAGCTCGGATATCTTGAAGCATGCTGCAATGGTTCTTTGCAGTCGCTTCGAGCACATGCTGTAGGTGCTGTTCGAGTTCGAGATCGTCTGGGAGTTCAACCCGCTCTTGACGAGCAATACGAGCACCTTCGAGCATGGTTTCAAGGGATGCTGAAAAGAGTGCTGGGGAAAGGAGAGATCCATTTTCAACCCCTGAAAGAGCAGCAATAGGGTTGATTGCAATGTTGAGCAAGACCTTCATCCAAACAGAGGCCGGTCCGTTTTCAGTCCACTTGCTTTCGATCCCTACGCTGTTCAGCATGTCTAAGAGAGGTTGAGCTTGATTCAATGTTGGCCCACCTTGAAGGTGCCCTAAAACAAGGTTCCCACGTCCTGCGAAGTGCACCACACCGGGGCTTGGCCGCCATGCCGCGTACGTTGTGGTTCCCGTGAAGACGCGGTGTGGACCGAGGATTGAAGCACAGGTTTCAGCATGGCCAAGACCATTGCTGAGGGAAACAGCAACCCCTTCTGGATGAAGCAGATCGTGGGCGATTCGAGCGAGTTGCTCAGTTGAATTGGCTTTCCCGGTCAGAAGAACGGCATCCATTGTGCCAAAGAGCGAGGCTGGAAGGCCCACTTCGTCCAAAGTGAACATGACCTGTTCAGGTGAAATAACCATGCTTGCTTCGCCTTGAATCTCCAATCCTTTCGCCACCATCATGGCGCCGTGGTCGCCCTTCGCATGAACAAGAAGGTTGAGATTCTGGTTCTGAGCGAGAAGGCCTGCAAGCAAGGAGCCAATTGAACCAGCCCCAAGCACTGCTATCCTCATACCATCGCCTCAAATATAACTGCCCAAATGTATGACAACTCGTCCTTCAACATGTTCAAACCAAAGCGTCGAAAGCGTGGAATTGCTGGGTTCAAATTCAAATTGATTCTCACCAGGTTCGAGGTTTGCCGATGAAGAAATCGCGGCCCATTGGGCACCATTGCCTTCGAAGTTTAATTGGACTGGAACCGTTGAGTTACCTGGATTATAGAAATTAAACGACCCTCCGTCTGCATGAAGAAGCGTGCCGTTTGTCGCAGCCATCCACACGTTTGACCACATCCGATGGACAACCTCTGTACGAATGAGGATCACTTCGGGGCCTTCTTCGACTGAGAAGTTCAGGCGGGGCAGAGAAGAGAGTGGTTCTGAACAAACCAAAACAGTTGCTTCGTCGGGCATCAGAACGGTCAGGTTTTGCGTTCCGTTTGTGACGGCTGGAATGCTTGAAATGTCTCGGACCTCAAGGTCCCATACCCAATCGCCAGCAGCCGGAGGTAGGGGTGTAGCAAGGCTTGCATTGAACGGGCAAGCTTCACCAGTGGCGCTGAGTATGGTGCCGGCTCCAAGTTCGAAGCCCCAACCGGTGGTGGGTTGATTGGTGATCTGCCATCCCGTGCTCGGTACGACGGCTTTGAGAGGCAATTCAGGTGTGCCGGCATTGAACATCAGACCGTTGATGTGAATCACATCAAGCGTGGATGCACGTAACACAATTGGGTCAAGGCCCCGCAAGCAAATACGGTCTGGTCGTTCATCATAGGTCGCAGAAAGGCCTGCATGGTCTTCAATCCAATGAAGGCGGGCTTCCAAATCAAATGCTTCTTCGGCGTTAGGAAGAGACACGTTCACGAGTTCAGTACCAAGGCCCCCAAGTTCGAGGCAGCGCTTCAATTCCCCTTCCTCATCCACGAACGACCAGGGTGTGGCAACAAAAACCTCTGTGTCTGGTTGAACGCTGACCTCTTCGACGCTGAGAAGGCCAAGTGAAGAGGTTAAGATTCCAAATGTGGTTGTTATGGGTGCATCACCAACGCCGTTCCAGACCATTGAGAGGGTGACAGTGCTTTGGGTGTTTGGTGGCAGAATACTTCCGCATCCACCTTCGCCAATGGAATTGCTGTCTTCACCATCGCAATCCCAGGACAACGTCCAAGCGTTCAGATCAGCATCATAACGATCTTCGAGCACAGCCCAAGTTCGCTTGAGGGAAGATGGGTTCTTTGCCGTCATGCTCAATTCTGCACTCCATGTTTCATTTTCAAGCGTGGCTTGTGAAAAACCATCAATGGAATAGACGATTTCATCGTCCCAGTCCTCATCAACGGCAAAAGGAACCTGCTGAGGGAGGGCAAACAGAATGATGGCCAAGGCCACAAGTCCCATGTTTTTCATTGAAGAGAGTTCAAGCCCCTTCGGTTCATCAAGAATGATTGGAGTTCGACGGTCTGACCCCATGAAGAGAAGCAATGGAATGGCCATTGAAAGCACAAAGGTCCAGATGTTAAGACCGCTGCTAAAGGCACCAAACATCCAAGCAAAGGCAAGGAGGATCATGAAGATGAAGATTTGGTTGGAACTGCTGCGAGCTTCGCCGTGGCCTGAGCGGGCAACCATCAACCGGCCACCAGGGAAGGTCGGGATTGGAAGCATCGATAGACAGCCAAAGAAGGTGAGTAAGGCCCCAACATGGACGAACGGATGGGCCCAAACAAGACGTTGTTCATAGCCTGCATCAAGCGTCAATTCGCTCAACAACTCAACAGCCAGAGGAGGATAAGCGACGTTCTGTTGTGTTGCCACAGCGATGAAATCAGGCGTTAGCCAAAGACCAACGGTCCAGAACAGCATACCAAGGCTCACAAGGGTTGCTGGAACACTTAAGGCTGACCAGCCAAGTGCTTTGCGGTCTGGCCATAGCCTTGCATCCATTCGTGGCAACGATGGTATGAGGAAGAGTCCAAATGGCCAAATCAGCATTGATTTTGGAAATGCACCGAGGCTCCACAAGGCGATGGAGGGCTCTGGAACAGGAACGATGTGGCCAACCCTCAAGCCGAAGCGTGCAGCGATGTAGCGCTGGAGATGAGAGGCGATGAACAGGGCGCTGAGGACCGGCAAGGTGTAACCAATGACCGCATCAAGAAACGCTGATTCAACAAACCAACCACCGGCCGGTGTTGCTCCTTCAAGCCAGTATGCACCAGCAAGGGTGAGGGTGAGGGCGCTTAAGGCCCAGAGGGACCAGTAGAAACCACGCATGGGGAATTGACGCTCTGGAATTGGAAGGATTTGGACAACCCATGGTTGGTCGAGGAGAAGTTTACCCATCCATCCTAATTTTACGAGATGTTGGTTGAGGTTTGAAAGTTGCTCATGGGCATCGTCTTCACCTTTGGTTGAAACGTTCCAAGCAGGTAAAACAGTGCCACCTAGCGACCCATGGACAGTAAAATGGCGTGAAAGAATGGTTTGAAGGAGATCTTGCTGAGACCAGAGCGTCTTGTGGACGTCCATTGGTACCAAAGAAGCAGGGGGCTGCTCGTCGTTGTTCATCACCTCGCCTCATCTTGATGGGGGCTAGCCTCCCAAATGAATGAATCCCTCATCGTTTTCAAACCTAAGGGCGCAAAGCAGGTCCTGAAAGACTCACTTGTTCTTGAATCGCTTGAGACGGAAGGTTTCTTCACGTTCCATTTCTTCAAGACGCAACTGAATAAAGACACGTGCTTCTTCAAGTTCTGGAATCACCTTGAATTCCAAAGCATTGACACGTCGCTTGGTTGCTTCAATTTCTTGGAGTAAGCGCTTGAGTGTTGCTTCCATCTCTGAAGCACGGACGATTTTTTCAATCAAGTTGCCGAACGATTCACTGGCTTCATCGATGTAAGGCGAAGAACCGATGTAACCAACGCCCCGTTCTTGGAAAGTTGATTTCAAATTGGTTCCACTGACGCTTGGTACAACGACACCCATGATGTTTCGGCGTTCAACCTCGACTTCAGGGTGACCTGTGTTGGCGATGGCTGCGGCACGGACTGCCAAACCACCTTCGATGGCATTGGCGAGATCGATGCGTTGCTTTGCAAGCCGATAGGTCGCAGTTAAGTCTCGCTTGGCTTCAATCATTTCAGCAAGCAATTGACGGAATTCGTGGAACAAACCGTCCCGCTTCATCTTCAACAACTTGTACCCGTTTTTGGTTTGCTTAATGCGCCCCTTGAGCTTGATCAGCTCGCTTCGAGTAGGCTTAATGTCGAGTGCCATGTTCTTTCCCTCCAGTTTTTTCGGTTAAGCGAATCACGCTTTGTTGTCTGGGTGGTACTTGTCAATCCACTTCTGGTCAAGACGAACGAGGTACTTGGTGTCGATTGAGGACATGAGGTCCCAGCACAAATCGAGTGTTTCTTCGATTGTACGGTCTTCGTCACGGGTTTGGCGAAGGAACTTGTCTTCGAACACACCGGAGAAAGTGAGCAATTGCTTGTCACGCTCATTCAATGCATCTTCACCAACGATGGCAACCAATCCACGAAGTTCACGACCCTGTGCATATCCTGCGTACATCTGGTCAGAAACAGACTTGTGGTCTTCACGGGTTGTCTTTTCTCCGATGCATGATCCCATCAAACGAGAGAGTGATGGAAGCACGTTGATCGGCGGATAGATTCCCTGTTGGTGGAGTTCACGAGAGATAACAATTTGACCTTCTGTAATGTAACCAGACAAATCTGGGATCGGGTGAGTAATATCGTCACCAGGCATGGTCAGAATTGGGAATTGGGTAATCGAACCCTTCTTTCCCTTGACAATTCCTGCACGTTCGTAGAGCATAGCCAAATCGGTGTACATGTAACCGGGGTAACCACGTCGTCCAGGAACTTCTTCACGAGCAGCACCAATTTGACGAAGAGCGTCACAGTAGTTGGTCATGTCCGTGTAAATCACCAGAACGTGCTTGTCCTTCTCAAATGCTAGGTATTCAGCAGCTGTCAAAGCAAGACGTGGTGTGATGATTCGCTCGACGGCTGGGTCGTCGGCAAGGTTGACGAACAACACAGCGCTTTCGAGTGCACCGGTTCGCTCCAAATCGGAGCGGAAGAAGTTGTACTCTTCAGCAGTGATACCCATTGCACAGAACACAACGATGAAATCTTCATCGGAGCCCTTGAGCTTAGCTTGACGAGCAATCTGCAGAGCAATGTCATTGTGTGGAAGACCAGATGCCGAGAAAATTGGCAACTTCTGTCCACGGACGAGTGTCGTACAAAGATCGATTGCAGAGATTCCAGTTTGAATGAAATCGTGCGGGCTCTGTCGGCTGTATGGGTTGATTGCAGCACCGATAATGTCGGCTTTTTGGTCTGCAACGATTTCTGGACCGCCGTCACGAGGACGACCTGCTCCATCGAGAATTCGACCGATGAGGTCGGTGCTCACTGGAAGTTTGAAAACATCGCCCATGAAGGTGACACCTGCATCTCGGTCGATCTTTGCTGTGCCTTCGAACACTTGCACGATGACCATGTCATCGGAGGTGTCGAGCACTTGCCCGTTCTTGATGGTTCCATTGGTGAGCCGTAGTGTAACGATTTCACCGAAAGCAACAGGTTCAGTTTTGTTCAAAAAGACCAGTGGTCCCTTCACGTCAGTAATGGTTCGGTATTCTTTTCCAGTCATGATATTCCCTCCTCAGTTTTCCTCCACCGTATCGGCGATTTCAGCGGTCATGGTGTCGACCATCGACTCAATAACGTCGACGTAACCCTTCTCGAATCGACCTCGCATGAGGTCGGAGCGGGATGGGACGTTGACAACATCGTCGAGTTGTGCGCCGTTTGCCATAGCAGATTTTGCAGCGTCTTGGAAAGAGATGATGGCCTTGGCCATTTTGTACTGCAAGTGAATGTCACAGTATGCATCGACTTCGTGGAAACCATTCTGTTGCAAGAAGAATTCACGAATCATCCGTGCAACCTCAAGCGTCAGTTGTTGATCGGTTGGCAGTGCATCGGAACCGACCAGTTGGACGATTTCTTGCAGTTCTGCTTCAATCTGCAACAGACCACTGATTTGAGTTCGGACTTCTGGGAAGTCTTGTGAAATGTTGTCACGGAACCATTGGTCGAGGCTTTGTGGGTACAACGAGTAGGAATTCAACCAGTTGATAGCAGGGAAGTGACGTTGTCGTGCAAGACCGGCGTCGAGTCCCCAGAACACCTTGACAATTCGCAAAGTACCTTGGGAAACAGGTTCGGAGATATCTCCACCAGGTGGCGAAACTGCACCGATAACGGTGACGGATCCGTCGTCGCCATTGAGCGTCTCAACACGGCCTGCTCGTTCGTAGAATTCTGCAATTCGGGACGAGAGGTATGCAGGGTATCCTTCTTCGCCAGGCATTTCTTCAAGACGGGAGGAAATCTCACGCATTGCTTCAGCCCAGCGGGAGGTTGAGTCAGCCATGAGAGCGACGTCGTAGCCCATGTCACGGAAGTATTCCGCGATGGTGATTCCTGTGTACACAGATGCTTCTCGAGCAGCCACTGGCATGTTAGAGGTGTTTGCAATCATGACGGTTCGCTCCATGAGGGGCTTTCCGGTGTTTGGATCAATCAAGTGAGGGAATTCGTCCAACACTTCAGTCATCTCATTTCCACGCTCGCCACATCCGATGTAAACCACAAGTTGTGCATCGGAGTACTTTGCGAGTGATTGTTGGGTGACTGTCTTTCCAGATCCGAACGGACCAGGAATTCCAGCTGCTCCACCCTTAGCGAGTGGGAACAGGAAATCCAGAATGCGCATACCGGTGACAAGAGGTGTGTCTGGAGCGTACTTCTGCTGGAATGGACGCGGGGTCCGGACGGGCCACTTTTGCATCATCTGCATTTCAGTGCCGTTTTCGAGTACACAAACGGTTTGTGTGACGTTGAAGTCGCCGGATTCAATCGACTTCACAGTACCACTCGCAGTCGGAGGGACCATGATTTTGTGAATGATTGTTTCAGTTTCTTGAACGTGACCGATCACTTGGCCACCGACCACATTGTCACCAACGGCGACTTGTGGGTCAAAGGTCCAGATCTTTTCGAGATCGAAAGCATCAGCGTCAACACCACGGGTGATGAAAACACCCATTTCCTTCTCGAGGGTTGGGAGAGGTCGTTGAATTCCATCATAAATTTGGGTCAAGAGACCGGGACCCAATGAAACCGAGAGGGTTTCTTGAGTGTTCAACACCGGTTCACCGGGTCGAATACCTGAGGTGTCTTCGTACACTTGAATGACGGCTTTATCGCCGTGCAGTTCAATCACTTCGCCCATGAGACCTTCGTCGCCAACACGGACGACGTCGTACATAGCTGCTCGCATACCAGTCGCTGTAACAACAGGACCAGAGATTCGGTAAATTACGCCTTCATTGCTCATTTTTATTTCCTCCATTTTTGTTGGAACATTACTTCCAAAGGTCGACCCCTATTGCCTTGCGGATGGTGTCCCGCAAAGTGGTGTCTTCTTCCGTTCCAATGCCAAGCACGGTCGGAGAGACGGATGCCGAGAGTTGGTCACGAAGACGCTCTGGCAAGGCAGCGAGGATTGCGGAGTCGACTACGACAATCCCGACGCTTTTGTTGTTGAGAAGTGATTTGAATGTGGAGACCATTGCGTCTTCACCTTCAGGGTTGAGCAGGTGACTGACACCTGCAAGTTGGAAACCAAGGGTGAATTCTGGCGTACCTACAACTGCGATATCCATTCCATTCACCTCAGTTCAATATGTGTGCTTCCAGCACATCGGTTGGCAAACCCGCTAGACGGCCTCGCACAATCAGTCGCAAGTCGTTTACTTCTTGCACCTTCATGGCGATGTAGTGAATGACAGGGAGAGCGGAAACAGGGTGCAGGAAGCTCATACGAGCCATCATCTTGTGTTCGCGTTCCTTCAACCAGGTAACGACGACATCGAGGCTTCTGTTTTCCTTTGAGGCCGCAAGAGCTTCTTCAAACGAAGATCCATCGAAACGAGGCGCTGTTCGGAGCAGGTCGAGCAAAGCGTCTTTTCCACCGGCAGCAATGGCAGAGAAGGAACGCTTAGGCAAAACCCGGCCTCCAGAAAGGAGCAGGCCGACGGTTTGTTCGTTTGACAACCCCACAGCCTCTGCTTCGAGGATGTTGAGGATGTTGCGATGATCGATTTCAGCAGCAACCAAACCTCGGAGGAAACGGACAACTGGTCCTTTCCCATTGAGGGCTTGGAGGGCGTGAGCGAAGTAGTGTCGGTCAAGTGCGTCTTCGTAATCTGAGAGACGTGCATCGTCTGGTACCGCAGCGAGTGCTGGACCAAACGACTTGCGGCGCATCTGGACCGCAGCGGAGCGCAAATCGTCAGCGCTCTCAATGATCTTGATCCAAGGCGTGTTAATGTCGTTGAGTTCAGGTAGGATTGCGTGAATGATTTTTTCCATTTCCACATCGTTAGCCACAGACCGAAGAACAACCTTTGCGTTGTGGTATTGGTAGCGTGAGGTGTAGATTTCAACCATCGAACGGATTTTTCCGTTACAGATACCAACCATTTTGTCGAGTTCATGTTCGAGGTTGTGGGTAAGGGCGGCTTCGACCAAATCGCCACCGGTCAGACGACCGGCGTACAGGTCCATTTCAGCTCGATAGCCAATATCACTGATGGCGACGGTGAGCTGATCTGGGGATTGGCTGATCAATTGGCGCAAACGGGCACGGTCCGCAAGTTTCTGCCGTCGAGCCTTGGCTCGGGCAGCAACGTATGGTGTGTTTCCTGTCATTACCATAATCATCCCTCAGTCAAATAGAATTTTGTTGGTGGAACTCAATTGGTCTTTCCACGACGTTTCGAGAAGTGTGTCGAAACGCATGTCGTATGATACCGAGCCGTCGGTGGCTTCGAGGACAAATCCTCCAAGACCATCAACAGCGTCGCCCATTCCTCGCTTTCCAGCGAGTTCCGAGAGCGCCTTTCGATCCATCTCAACAGGGCGGACATTGAAGTCCTTGCCAATCTCGTCAGCCTTTGCCATGAGGGACTTGAGCAAACTAGCTCGTCCTTTCATTTTCGGGCTGCTGAGTTCTGCATGAGTCATGGCCAAGGTTTCGTCGAGCACCTTGCGTCGAGCGACAAGAATTTCCTTTTGGTTGGCTTGTCGAGCACTGGCCACAATTTCGCGAGCAAGTTGAGTTGCTTCACGTTCGGTGCGGCTGGCCGCTTCGGAGCGGATTGTTACAGCCTTCGCCGTTGCTTCAGCCACGATAACATCGGCTTCTTTCTGAGCCTCTGTGATCATAGCATCGGCTTCCGCCTTGGCTGATTTTGAGATATCTTTTGCGAGTGTTTCAAGCGTCATTGTGTTTCCTCCGTAATGGTGATTTCAATTGACCAAGCGAACTTGGTCCTTCCATCGTTAGGTGTCTTCATAGGAAGAGTGGTAGAGCACCGAGAATAACGATAGATTCAGGCAAAGCAGTGAAAATCAATGCTGGGCCGAACTTGCTTCCGTCTTCTGCGAGCATACCGACAGCTGCGCTGCCAATGGCTGCCTGGGAGAGGCCAGCGCCAATTGCGGCGAGGCCGAGTGCGATACCAGCGCCAATGGCTGTGTATCCGTCACCGTCTGATGCTCCGGCTGGGTCTGCTGCTGCTGCGCCTTGAGCAACCATGGTGATGGCTGCCAAAAGGATCAGTGTTCTTAGGCTCATTTTTAGGGTGTTTGTGTTCATAATTGCTGCCTCCGTATTTTTGTATGTCCATTGGACTCTTATTGCCCCTCCAAGTGAAGGGCGCGGCCACCGAGCGGTGCAAAAGCACGGCCGGATCCGTCGTAGAATTTGCCCATCCATTCCACAAAGTGGAGACGGGCTGCGTGAATTGTAGGTGAAAGAATGCCAAGCGCTAGAGCAAAGACTTGGACGAAGAGGAAGATTACCATGCACAGAAGAGCTGTCAAGTAACCCGCAGCGCCACCGGCCTCAATGCCAGCAACCATGTTTTTCCATCCGAGGACAATGGAGACCTCAGCGATTTTGACACCAGCCACACCAACGGCCATGATGCGCAGGTATGAGAGGGTGTTTGCGAGAAGGCCGAAGGTTTCGATTGGCCCCATGATGATGCCGCCAGCCCATCCGAAGCCTTCGTACACTGCAAGACCGATGATGAGGCAAACAATGCCGCCGATGAGCAGGAGGTTCCACAAAGGCTGGAATTCGAACAGTTCATTGTGGCCCATCACGAAGTTTCGGCAGACCATGAAACCACCAGCGAGGATCATCAGCCACGAGCCCTTTTCGAAGAAAGCAGCAGAGAAGCCGTGCGCCTTGTTGACGTTCATGAAACCGATGATGAGGCCGACCAGAATGTGGAAGACGCCAAGGTAAACTGCGAGCGCAACATATTGCTCAAGACCGTGACCTGCGCTTGCTCGGTGGAACGGCATGAGGACGAATGGATGGCTTGCATCTCCGAGTCCAGTTAGGACCGCAATCGATTCTGGCAAGGTGAAGTGGTGTGACCAATCATAGAAAGAAATCAGCGGTGCGATGTGGGGGTGGCCCGCATGGCTGCCGTCCCAGACGAAGCCGAAGCCTTCTGCGAAAATGATGCCCCAAATGATGCACCAAACGCCCATCCAGCGAAGCACTGTCATGCCTTTTTGGGCCAACGGGTCAACTGCGAATGGTTTCGAGCCTAGCCAATATGAAAGACCAACAAGAATAGCGCCATAGCCCCAGTCTCCAAGAATCATCCCGTAGATGAACGGGAAGGTCATCATGATCAACATCGAAGGTTCGAAGGAACCATACTTTGGACGGCCGACAAGGTCGACGAGCAATTCAAACGGTTGTGTAGCCTTGCCGTTTTGGAATTCAATTGGCGGTGTTGGCTCATCGTGATGGTCTGCCTTTGCAGGCATGGAACGAATCATGGTCAGGGTAATGTCGAGTTCTGGCAGGTTGATTTTACCATCGCCGTCCAAATCCATGGCCTGGACCAGCTTACCAACTTCCCAAGGTGGAAGGTTAGCGATGCTCGCAGACTTGAGCGCTTGTTGGAATTCGTAACTGTCAACCATTCCTGAGTCATCGAGGTCGATGGTCTTGAAAAATTGGAAGACAGAGAGTTTGTTCTTGAAAAGATAATCGGAGAGCATGGTCAACTCTTCAGCGTGCTCTTCGTTATGGGATTCATCGTTGTGGTGGCCGTGATGTGGATCAACATAGGCTTCGATGCTGACGTGAGAGGCGATGCTTCCAAGTTTATCCTGGACCATCTTGCTTTGTGCAGTCGGGACCCATCCGTCAAGAGCGAAGGCTTGTTCGCTGACTGCGACCAAGGTTGGCGCGGTGTAGATGGCATCTTCACGGGTCAGGAATTCTTCCAAAGCGACGACATTGCGTGCGTTTCGTTGAACCCATGCATCGAGGGCGTTCTGCGTGGAAACAATGGTGTTCTCAAGGGATGTGATTTCTGAAGCCAAGTCTTTGGCTTTCTTGGCAGGCGATCCTTCTCCGGCGGGGATTTGAATAGCTTTGGCGCCAAGTTCAGCCAAACATATCTGGACTTCAGCAGCGTGTTGAGTTTGGCACGCAACCGCCACGACGCCAGGGGCGCTGTGAAGGAGGATTTCCGTGCCAAGGGCTGCGAAAACGGTCTTTGCTTTGCTTGCACGTGCCGTTTCGCCAACATATACTTCCAAGCCGTCGAAACCGCCCATCAATTCCAGAGGAATGTCGAGGGGCGCGAGGCGCTCAAGGACCTGAAGTTGCTCAGCAAGAGTGCTGATCGAGGATTCGCTGTCACGCACGGTGTCGATGTACGCAAGTGCGTCGTCAATTTTTGGACCAAAGTTCTCCATCAGTTTTTTTGCTTCTGCAATTGAAAGTGGGCCTTCGTTGTTGTTTGCCTTTACTGATGAGGTGACGGCTCGCACTTTGGTGAGCAATGCGCTGACTTGGTTGGCTCCTTCGTTGGAAAGTGCACGCCCAACGCCGATGCCGTCTTGGAATTGCCCGTACTCTTCGATGTGTACGCATGAAAGCGAAGCACACATCCTGAGCACCTCTTCCATCTTAACGACGGGAGCCGCCACGGTGAGGCGGGACATTTCTGCGGTGGCGAACATGGAACCAGCTCACTGTGAATTTACGGTATCGAGAAGATGTGCTACGGCCTTGTCTTTTCGGCCAGCGGCTGAAGATTCGATTGCATCAACGACTTTTTGGCCGTCCTTAGCAACACCTTCTGCTTCTTTGTTTGCTCCTGCTCGAGCAGCGTCTAAGGTGGATTGTGTGTCTGCGACCGAACCATCGGTTGCTTCGGTGATCAGTTGCACGGATTGACGCCGAGCATCTGCTGCGATTTTGCTAACTTCTGCTTGGGCATTCGCAAGTTGCTTTTCGGCATCTTGTTCTGCTTGCTTGATTTTGCGAAGGACATCGGCCATACCCAAGATAATCACCAGCAAATTCGCTGAACAGGAGGGGGTTTATGAGGCTAATGGGGGGGGGCTCTAGAGGGGTAAAGAGCACCTAGAGCGTTGAATTACTGCTTAGGCTTGGTTGCACGGAACCGGCTGGCCATGGCGAAAGGCAACAGTAAACGGCCTTGGACACCTTCATAGCCAACGTCCTTGATCATGGCACGGTAATACCCATTTGTGCCATAGTGCGAATATGTGTTAGCAAGACCTTTCCACGGGTGGTTCTTGTCTTTGGTGACGTATCGAGCAATCCATTGGACAACAGTTGCCATCCAAATCCGACCTGCAAAACCATGCAACCAATTTGCCTTGCCGGCATCACAGATGACTAAACGGCCACCGGGTTTGAGGACCCGATAGATCTCCTCAAGCCCCTTCCGTTTGTCTTGGAAGTCTCTGAAAGAAAACAAGCAAAACACCACATCATAGGTGTTGTCAGGAAGCGGGATTGCTTCTGCGATAGCCTCGACGTAATCTGCTGGTGGCTCGCCGCGTGCTAATCGAGCGGAATCAACGCGCTTTTTGGCGACTTTCAACATTTCTGGTGACGGGTCGAGGCAGGTCACTTCGAGGCCGACCAAATCTTCGGCAAACGAACCGGGACCACAGCCAACTTCGAGGACTTTCATCCCTGGCTCAGCATGATTGCGAACGTTTCGTCGCCAGCGCTTGTCCTGCCCGAACGTCATGAGCTTATTGACGCGGTCGTAATTCGGGATGGTCGCTTCCAACTGTGCCTCAAGGATGGTCCATGCGTCCAAATCGATACCAGAGGGGTCGTAACCTCCAGTCGCTTCTCTGCTTCCCATGACCCATGCGCATCTGCCAACCTCTTTGGACATGTCGACGTATTGCCAGGCCCAAAACTGGGCGCAATACCCACCCCGTCAAGCGATGCGCTCGACAGTTTCCGGGGTGATTCCTTCTTCGGGCGTTACCCGGAAAACGAGGATCTTCAAGTTCTCTGGCGCGTTTCTAAATTTGGAAACGATCATTGAGGTTTCGAAGTCGGTTCCGATGGTACGCACTTTGAACGAGAGAACCATGTCTGCAATCGATGAAAGTTCTTGCTTGATCACGGGGTCAAGACCGTTGGTCGAGACCGAGATGAGCAACAATCCGCGATGGAGTTGAGCGTGAGCTTGGAGCATACGCACCATGGCAACAACTCGGGCTGGATCTTCCCGTTGAAGGAAAAAGTCGAGGCTGTCCACGACCGCTCGGAAGTAAGGACCCAGAGCCATGATTTCATTGGTCACTTCGGTGAGGTAATCTTGGTTGGTTTCATCAACAAAGCGAGTTTGGGCAAGCCGTTGAATGTCAGCGAGTTGGAAGCCTTCCAAGCGGTAGCGACTGGCAAGCAACTCTCGTTCGAGAACCGTTGAATTGTATTCTTCACCGATGGTGCGTACGTTGATGTCCATTGGCCAACTGTATTTTTGGAAAATCCGAACAATCTCTGCTTGGCCTTCGTTTGTCGAGACATAGAGTGTGTTTTCTGATTCTTCTGCAGGCGAGGTGAATTGCTTAGCGAACAATTCGCTTCCAGACCCTGTATCGGTGAACGCAATCAACGTGAAACCTCGAGGGATACCACCATGCATTTCATTGTCGAACTTAGGCACACCGAAGGAACCCACCATGCTGAAGAACTCTTCATCTTCGGGATCAAAATCAAACTTGCGTGCCATATCTGTTCACCTCAATGGATAACGACCTGGCCTCGATCGATTAAATCGGTGCAATAAAGATCAAGATTCGACAACACCAATGGCGGTGTTTGATCGGGTACATTCAGAACAACGGAAAGGATTTCTCGCTGGCGGAAGGTGTTGATGAAGGTGTGAAGGTATTCCGCAAGAATGCGGTCTTCATTGTAGATGGCAAGTGCGTTGACGCTGTCGAGGAAGACAAAGTTGCGCTCTGATGAGGTGGTTCGCAAGATGTAGAGGGTGCGAAGAAGCACTGATTCGAGCATGATTGGACTGTCGACGAAGTGAATATTGGAATAAGGCACATCCGTCCCGCCGAGGATACCAGATGAGACCAGGTCGATGAACTGGATTTTCGATACATCGATGCCGATGGATTCGAAAGCCTCAATGATTTCAACAGCTCCACGGTTTGCGCTGATGTACACGCCACCCATTTCGAACATTTGCATGAGAGGAATGATTGTGCTCGCCGTGACCATGAAGGCGTTGGAGTTGCCGCAGCGCACTTGCACCGCACTGTTGAGTGCTACTTCGGTGAGTTGTTCTGCTATTCTCTGATCCAGTTCAAACATAATCATGACCCCCATCGCGAGGTTTTATCGCTTTGTGCGCCCCATTTGAGCATTGGTGTGAGCATAACGCCAAGCGGCGTGAGTTCAATGGCGTGTTTGGCACGACTGTGCGCCGTACCTCGCATCTTGACCACCTGTAGGAATCGAAGCAAGTGCCCCATTCGTTCCACGTCACCCATCACAATGATGCCGTCAGCGATTGCCTCTTCCACACCGAATGAAGACCAGTGGGCGTTCTCGGTCGCTGAAGTAATCTCGGAGATGAGGATGGTTGTGCAACCGAGGGTCGCCAATTTCTTTCCAAGAGTGAATAAGAAGTCACGAATCAGTTGTTCTGATTTGATCTTGTAACAGAGGGTTGTCACCGAATCGATCACAAGTCGCGTCACCCCAATGGTGTTGACAATGTCGACGATTGCTTTGATTAAAGCGTGAACGTCATCCAACTCGAACGAGGCTTTTTCCAAGCCGAGCCAAGAGTAAAGAACGTCCATATCAAAAACGTTGATCAGTCCTGAATCGACCATGTTCATGTCGAAGAAAGCGTATTGGCGGATGTTCTCGAGGAGTTTGACCGATGGTTCAGTTGCGGTGAAATGGGCGCATGCTTCGCCTGCGAGGGCTCCCCGTACGAGGAACTCCATTCCAAGGGTGGTTTTTCCTGAACCACAAGTACCTGCAGCCAACACGGTGGACCCGTATGGGATACCGCCACGGAGAATCTCATCCAATCCATGAATCCCAGTGACACATCGGTCCCGGGTGTAAACGGCGGCTGGTTGCATGGTAACATGCCCAACCAACCGGCCCGGGTTCATCAAGCAATCGCCCACCAAGCCTAGGAGGATTGCATTGGAGATGCAAACAGTCAGCCTCGTCAAACGTCACCAGGTGAAGGCACCTGCTGAACAGACCACGAAGTCAAGGCAGTCGAATTTCCGTCCCATGCCAGCGATTGGCCTGTGATCATGAACAGGCTTGTGTCGCCACCCCATTCAGCACGGAACATGTCGTAGGGGCGCGCCTCATCCACCTGAGTGTAGCGTAAGGTGAGAACCCCGCTGCCATCGCTCATGCCATTGAACATCCCGACACCGAGGAATCCGTCAACACCTAAATCGATGACTTGTGAGGCGTTTCCAATCGCTTGTGAACTCGGATCGCCGGTCAGAACCATGGTGGCCTTCCCAGCGATGACACCCGATTTAAACAGATAATCAGAGGTGATGGCCGAGGAGGTATGGTTGAGCGACCAACCGCGAAGGGCGATGGCGAAGTCATTCGGATTATAGATTTCAATCCATTCTGGCCCACCGTTTGCTGGACGGGTCATAAGTTCGGTAATGTGGAGGTCGTTGCTGAGTCGCCCACCGCGATGCACTTCAAGGACAACCTGCCAGACTTCACCATCTTGGATGAATTGACGGTTTGCTGTCGAAGAAGCAGATGCTGTTTTGCGGTTTGTACCACCATCAAACAGCATGGCGCCGATTCGACTTGAGTTGGTGCTGGAAACCACTTCGATCGAGAGGTGAAGAGAAAAACCTTCATCCAATCCTAAACCATCGATCATGTCACCTTCAGTTAAGTTCTGGATGGCGTTTATTTTGACCGGGTCAAGGGTACCATTGGTGACCAATCCTGCTTGAATGCGCCCCTCGTCCAAGGCCTCCGCTGTTTGTTCATGCCAGTCGGTTGTGGCGTTGTTGTAATCCATACCGGTTTCATTAGCCGGAACAAACCATCCACCGTCGGAGGTGAGGCGGTCCAAACCCTGCACTGCTGCTCGGTCGAGCCGATCAACTGCTGGATCATTCGAACCCATTTGTAATTGAGCCAGGGAGAGGAAGGCCGTGAGGATCATCAAGAATAAGGCAAAGGCAGAGAGGAATTCAATAACTGCGGTGAGGGCTGTCTCGTCTCTTTCAAGCGAACGAACCTCCTTACTGCGCATGTTTGTGGGTGAGGTTCGGCGCTTCAAGAGGTTGCCGCATGGTGTGAGGACAGAAGGTGAAATTCGGGGGTCTTCCCCCCCTTCGGGGGCGATGAGTCTTTGAATCCCCCATGCGAGCCATCGTTCAATGTCGAACCGGACGCAACAATCAAGCGGCCAAAAAACGGGCAGTTTCTCCATGGTGTTTCTGCTCCTGTTGGCATCGCTAACAGGCCTTATTTCACTGCCAGCAACTGCTGCCGAAGAAAGTGGAGATCTAGGCATCATGGCCTCTTTGTCCCCTCTCGATGATTCATGGGCCTCTTCATGGGACCCGCTTAGTTTCGAGGCCACAATTTCAAATCAAGGCTTAGGCACGAGCTCAAACCGGGCGATGAAGTGGTTCGTCTGCGAGGGCGACATGACCGGCCCTGTCTGCAAATCGAACGCTGATGCAAGCGGTTCGTTCTCCCTTTCGAGCATATTCCCTGGCCTCACCACCAATGTTACAGCGGATGCTGATTGGAATCCATCAGGAGACCAAGGCACCTTTACGATCGTTTATGCATTTGAAGTCAACGACCAAGATGCATCCGATGACATGTTGACTCTTACCGTCAACTTGACGCGCTCGTATGTTGATTTAGAAGTCGACACCACCTACAATCCACTTGAGGATCTGGAAGCAACGGCAACATACGATGGCGCCGTTGTCCTCAACACAGGTACGGATTATGTCCTCAATGCAAAGGGCCTTGTGAATGCATGTGGTACCTGTAATTTCGAAGCAAACCTTGGCTGGCAACTCTGGACCATTGATGCATCGCCTACCATGATCTCTGATGCCTACACCACTTTTACCAACCTCCCTTCATGGGGCGGTCAATCCCCCTTCACTCGCTCACTCCCTCAAATGAACAACAGCGCAGAAGGCGAATTTACACTCAAATGGGGCTTGTTCAGCAGCACGGGCACACCGTACGGGGACCTTGACGAAAGCAACGATATAACCTCGGTCAGCGTGGTATTCGATGACACCATCGACCTCCAAGCAACCTCGATGGTCCCCTCGCATGATCCCACCTCAATGACCTATTATTACGGGACAAGCATGGTTACATCCATCGTTTCCAACATCGGTAACAAATCCGTAGACATGGTTTCAGTGGCTTTCCAAGTCTATGACCCAATTGGTGAGGTCGAATATGAAACATCATGTATGCTGTATGCCTTCCACCCGGGAGAAACTCGGACGTGCTTTTTCAACGTTACAACCGTTGGTGCAGATCGTACGCTCACGATTCAAGTCCCAGCGAATCACGACGAAGGTGATGAAACGAAGTACAGCAATAACGCCCTCTCTGAGGTCGCTGACCTCGTCGCAGGAGGCATCAATGCGAACATCGATCAAGCCAGTGCAACCGGCATATACACGACCGGTGAAAACATTCTGATGAGCGCTCGAAACAGCGCCACCGCCGCTGGTCCACTCAATTACTCGTGGTGGGTCTCTGGTATCATCAACCTCGGGTATGGTGCTGCGTTGAATGTATCAGGTGGGACCCTCGGACTTGGCGACCACACTGTAACCCTCCGTGTCACCGATGTGTTTGGTGAATTGGAGTCTGTTCACAAAGAAATCACGGTTTACGAATACATCTCATTGGACAATGGCGAACTGTTTAGCGGTCAAGCCGTCGCACGCACTTCTGCATACTTAAGGTTCGAATCATCCCTCCCCGTGCTCGGCACATCTTACGGGATTGGTGAAGGGAAGGAGCCACTGCTCTTGCTTTCTTTTGAAATCCTCTCGACCATTGATGACTCACCCGAAGTCGGCATGGATTGGATGGACATTCAATTGAATTTGACTGCGCTGCTGCCTGAAAACATCCCCCTCGAGTCCGTGGGTGTACGCTACTTACCAACCTTGGATGACTACATCTGGGACTACCTTGGCGATTCCACGACCAATGAAGATGGAACGATCGATGTCACCCTCACAACGAATGGTGTGATTCTCATCATTGGAGAATCTCCTGCTGCAAATTTGAGCACAGGGCACCTGACCAGCACACAAATCGAAGGTGGACAATTGCACCTCAACTGGACCGCATCAGGCGATGCAACAAATCCCTACATCGGTGGCTGGAACATCTACAAGTTACTGATTGTTCAACAGGCAGGCACCCTTTTCCCCAACCCAAGCAATGGCGTGAACACATTCATTTGGAAAGAATTGACTGGAGATTCGCTTGTTGCCTCAATCGATGCTTCATCAAATAACTGGACGGACCCCGTACCATTGGCGACCGGAGATTGTGCATCGTATGCCATCATGCCAGCGAACCGTGAAGGAGCCCCCGACTTCGAACACATCAATGTCAGCTTAGATGAGAACGGCCAAGCAAGCGCTTTTTGTGGTGACGCAATTCCACCGGTCTCAAGCATCAGCAACTTCCAACACAGCTCAACCTTTACCAACGACACTGAGTGTTACAAAATCGTCAATGACTGGAACATGTGCTACGAACTCAACCTCACATGGACTTGGCCAGAGAATGAAGCGAACGGGGAACTGTTTTGGAACCTGTACATGATCGAACAAGAACCAAACGGCATTGATGTCAGGTTCTTAACACCCATTTTGGAGAACATTGCTTCAACCCCTGGTGAAATGGGGTATTACAATCAATCTGGTGTTGAGGATTCAAGCCTAAGGCCCCTCAGAACATATTACTTCATTCTCGCACCTGTTGATGCTGTTGGCAATGAAGAAACCACAACCGCTTACCCGTCACCAAACGTCGAACGTGTCTACATCCAAGATGAATGGTGGGACTTCTATCAACACCTTATCCCAGAGCCAGAGCCAGAGCCAGAACCACCGTTGGGTGTCCCTTGGCTGGGTACGTTAACCGATTACATGCAAGAAGACGAATTCAAGACCACAGGTCTCGCTTCACTGATTGTGTTGGTGTTGTCAATCATCTCCCTCCCCATTCTGCTGCAAAAGCGAAAGCGATTGAAGCGAGTGATCTCTGCCAGAAAACGCCGAGCAGGCGGTGCGACAGCGGCTGACGAATTCGATGACTTCTTCGATTGAAGTCAACTATGGCGCGGCAGGGGAGATTTGAACTCCCGAGGTGAGACACCACTGGATTAGCAATCCAGCGCAATGGCCAGGCTATGCGACTGCCGCAGACAAAGCCGCCGACCGATGAAGCAGTCATGAACATGACGGTGGGGTCTGGCTGAGCCTTATCGCTGTTAAACAGGCCACTGAGGCATCAAAGTGGTCCAAGTGGACCGAGCCAAGAGGAAGGAGGCACGCACACCAACACAAGGGCGAGGTGCATCCATCCGAGGTAATACAACGAGCGGAAGAATGATTTCGCAGCTTTTGGCATGCGCCCATTTTCATCGAGTTCTTCCAGTGGATCGATGTCCCAAACTGATTTTGCATACCATACGGTCAAGCCTCCGGCAATGAAGGCCCAAAGCAGAGGTAAGCCTGAACTCGGCCAAAAGCATGGGACACTACCGAGCAGAAGCAAGCATAGGCAGTAGGCTTTGGAGAGAAAAATGGTATGCTCAGGGCCTCGAACTTCGTTCATCATAGGCACTTCGGCTTTTGCGTATTCACCTGAGCGGTACAACGCCAGTGCCCAAAAGTGAGGGGGGGTCCAAAAGAAAATCAAGGCAAAAAACAACCATGGCACAGGGGAGCCAAGCGCAAGAGGGTTCAATCCTTCCAAAATAGAATCGCCTGCTGCTGCAGCCCAGCCAATCAGCGGCGGTGTCGCACCTGCAATACCCCCGATGACGATGTTCTGAGGTGTGCGTCGCTTCAACCACATCGAATAGATGAGGACGTAGAAGAACACCGAGAAAAACGACCAAAAGGCTGCCTTCCAACTGACGAGAAAAAAGAGCGAGGATCCGAGAACAGCAATGGTCGTTCCAAACGCCAAAGCCCCACGGGCTGAGATGTGCCCCTGTGGCACAGGACGGTTCTTGGTTCGCCTCATCAACGGGTCGATGTCTGCATCGTACCACATGTTGATGGCGTTTGATCCACCGGCAGAAAGGGTGCCTCCAACAACAGTGATGAAGATGGTGAACATGGTATCTGTCCATGTTCGTTCGAGTGGTGTCACCAAATCATGAACGAGGATCGCACAAATGGCAGTCACCTGCAACAGAACAATCACTCGCAACTTCATCAATTGACGAAACACATTGAACCAACCTGGGTGCGGGGTCTGAACCACCTCGTCAGCACCCAAATCCAAGGTTATGCCTCCTCTGTTCTATCACTGAAATGAGAGGCTGAGATATTCATTGAAAACAGGGCACTGCTGGCGATGAGCAAACCTGTGATGCCTACGACGAGATGCAGGAGTGAGACCCACTCAGGGAAATTGTCCATTTTAGCTGCGATGATGTAAGTGCCTCCAATCATGACGTTCAGCATCCAGAATCCAGCGGTAATATCGGTGATTCGCCCAATGCTTGTTCCTGCATTATGCTCTCTGGCCTCTGAACGGATTCGAGCTGACCCCGCCACCAACACCAGGCCAACAATCAATGCCCCGAAGCGATGGACCATTTGAACAAGCACACCTGGGCCATCAAACGAAGGAAGAACACTGCCATTGCACTTTGGCCAGCCGGTTGGGAATCCGACTGAACACCCTTGATTGTACTGGCCACCTGCTGTTGAGGAGACCCATGCACCAAGAATGAGCAAGGTGAACACCGCTCCAACCATGGCGTCGATACGACGCTTATTGGCCACGACAAAAGCTTCTGGAAGATAGAACAGTGGATGGAAGGAACCCTCTTTTGATCTCATTTCCATATGCTGGAAAATGAAAGCGGCTGAGAAGATACACGCCATCGATAAGTGAAGGGCAACCGACCAATCGGCGTTATCGAAGAACACTGTAAGCGCTCCTGCAGTCGCTTGAAGAATCAGCATGATACCTGCGAAAACAGCCAACTGGTAGGCCTTCGTTCCGTATGTTGCTCGCTTTGAACGCAACAGTAAGGCGTTGGCGAGAACTGGTAATGCGATGATACCAACCATGGCTCGATGAATCCATTCAGTGAAAATTTCGAACGTTGTGTAACGGTGGTCTTCGCCCCGTGAATCAACTTCTTCGGGATTCGCCTCCCAGTAAGCAGCCTGTTCATCAACTGAGATGTCAAAGCCCCAGGTTCCAAAACACTGAGGCCAATCTGGGCACGATTCACCAGCATCATTGATGCGAATTGTTCCACCGGCAACGATGATGACAAGCGCCATTCCCAACAAAACGAGAGGGAGGGTTGAGGGGCGACGCCACCATACACCCTCCATGTGCAAAGGTGAGAGGGGACCCCTTTTGAACACATTCCTATACCCACGCATCATGGAGGGAAGGAATTTCATGTGTTCATTTGCAGTGCTTGTTGTTGTGCTTGCTTCCAGTGGTTCGATTTTAGAGGGGGCTGCCGCTCAAGAAACGAGTTCTGTGCAAGAAGGCGCTACACTTGATGTGCTCTATTTGTCTGAAGCCTGCCTCGGTCTCGAAGAGGGGTGTGAACAGATTCGCCCTGATCATTTCATCGAATACTTTGGCGCTGATTGGTGCGAACCTTGCAAAGTGGTGGACAGCGACATCGACGCCATCAACACAACCGATGCGTTTGTTATGCGACATCACCCCTCACCGTTGGACATATCCTACAACAATGACTCAAATCTTAGATTCAATTGGATGTACAGGTTGCTGTTTTTACCAAGCCTGATTCACAATGGGGAAGGCTTGCTTACCGGCATCAGCCAAGCGGAAGACCTTGGTGACGTGATGAGCAACAGCACAACGACGTTTGCGGGTCTGGATACGGTTGCGCTCAACAACACATTGCTCACGTGGAACTCTTCGGTCAACGGTACTGTTTCTGTATGGCGCTTAGGTGACGTAAAGCATGAAACTGAAAACTACACACATCAGAACATGGTCATTGGAGCTGCCCATTTCAACGCCACTTCCTTGCAGGGGAACATCAGCCAGATCTTAGAAATGAATGGTACTGGTCTCGTGGTGATGCTTGAAACCGATGGTGAACGGAGTCTCACTGTGAAATCTGAAAACCCGGCAGCGGGTTTAGATCTCATCGACAACGAAGATGGGAGGGTCATGTCCGCTATCGAACAAACTTCTGGTGCTCGCCTAGCCATGGCGACAATGGTTGGTTTACTGGTGCTTTTAGCACCGGCCCTGGTCATGTGGAAGAACGCTCTCAAATCCACTCCAATGGCTGCATCTGAACAAGAATAGGACCTTCCTGCCGGTCAAGCCCTTGGGTTAGGTTCAAGAAGAGTAGGTAAGTCGGCAACTTGCGACACTGTTCGCAGGTGCATCTCTCATGGTCAAGCCAGCACGACTCCATACCCGCTTCGAACGAGCCCGAATCATTGGTGCACGCGCACTTCAGATTGGAATGGGTGCGCCACTTTATGCCAACGAAGAGGTTCTTCGTGAAGCATTCCGAGAAGAACTTATTTCACTCTACGGTCTTGACGAAGCCAACGTCCGATTTGTATTGGACCCGCTCAAGATTGCGCTCTATGAATACGAACACGAGTTGATCCCAATCGACATCGACCCTCACCTCGATTGAGTTTACTCGTTTATTGCAAACCCGTAGAATTCGGGTTGGCTAACATCAGCCAGTGATTCTCGCTTGACAAGCATGGTACGTACCGCCCATAAATCGACGAACACTCTGTATTTTGTTGTAGCATCCAAGTAATCAACACCGCTTGATCCACCTGTGCCCATGCGTCGTCCAATCATCCGTTCAACCATACGAGCGTGAGCAGAGCGGAACAGCAGCATGCCTTGTTCGAGTCCGACAAAAGCATCGATGAGTTTTCTCGGCCACGAAAGCAAGGGGAGTTCTGGGTACGATTCAATAAACAACAAACCTGCTCTAGAGCGAGAGATCACGCCCTCTGGCTTGAGGAATGATTCAGCTTGGATACGGGCTGCCTCGATGCGTGGCCGTACCTGAGCCTCTTCACCGTGGCCGATTGCAACGATGTGTGCGATGACATCTTCGCCATGGCGTTCCATGACCTCGAGGTGCCCATCGACGAATGCTGCGATGATCTCTGCATCACCTGGTGCACCGGAGAGTGACCCATTAATTGGAGTTCGAGCAAGCCACGCACACAGTGCATCGTTGAGGGAAGGGGCGTTGGAAGTGACTTGAAAATCTGACAACACTTTGGCACTCACTTTCCCTTCGGAAGCGAGTTTCTTCATGTGAAGCAGCGGGTCCATCCCACCCATTCGCTGTTCATTTTCAAGGCCGAGGAGGACTTCCATTTCCCTCATTTGCCAAGATTCAAAACCTGAAGAAGTCCCTAACTTATCTCTGAAAGCGAGGAAATCTTGAGGCGCTAAGGTTTCCATGACCTTCCACTGATTGGCAAGCAATCGGAAGATTTCGGTCACCCGATCTAGATGGTGCACCAGCTGGGGCAAAGACTTCTCTTCGACATGATCCCTGTTAAGGATTGAATGTGATTCCTTCAATTCTCGTAAGACCATCTTGAACCAAAGTTCGAAGGTTTGGTGGGTGATGATGAAATGTTGTTCATCGTTGCAAAGGGCGGGACCGTAACCTTCTGGACCATCTTGTAGGTCCAGAACTTCATTCAAACGCAGGTAGCCTCCGTAAGTCATTCGATGTGTTGGGGAACCTTCGGCCATGAGGCGACATCTTCAACGAGCCCTTGAACTCTTCACCCGAATGGTGAAGGTTGGGGATTGATTGAGCACGGTCAAGCGCTAGCGAAGACCTTGTTGGCAATGGAGATTCCAACAGCGTAGCACCCCGCAGTCATCGACATCGAAATCCAAAGGGCGGGCCAGAAATCCATCCCACGTGCGAGCAACAATGGGAGAGCGATGAAAAGCACCAGCGAAGGTAAAACAAGCCACAGCACTTCGTTCGAAAAAACAGCAATGCGTTCAGCATCTCCCGTGTCATGGTGAAGCCATACGAGCGTCATAATCGAGGCTAGAGGCAATGAAATGAGCAAAGCGCCGAGGAGGCTGTTTCGCTTGGCGACCTCACTCGCTGCTACCACAATGCCTCCCGAAAGCAGAATTCGGAGCAACAGATTCTGCCAAACCATCATCAATCCCTGCTCGTGGGGGTTTGTCGTTCTTGCGCCAGTTTCGCTCCTTAGGAGGATGGTTTTTTCAGTTCAAAAACCGCTTCTTCAAACATAACCCTCATAGAGCAAATACGGAACCCCTCGACATGGTCGTACACTCTGATAGTTTGAAGAATTGGCTCGCAGACTATGACGCAGACAACATCGTCATCGGTGTCGTCGCCTCGCACTCCTCCCTTCAGATACTTCATGGAGCCCGAATGGAGGGCTTCAAAACCCTCGGTATTGCTGTCGGTGAAAACCGTCGCCGCTTCTACAAAGCCTTCCCAGGGGCTGAACCTGATGAATGGTTGATGCTCGATCATTACCATGAGATGTTGGACCATGCAGAATGGTTCCGAGAGCGTAACGTGGTCATCATCCCACACGGATCGCTGGTTGAATACCTTGGTTCGGACAAATTCGGAGCTCTTGAGGTACCGACCTTTGGCAACCGAGGCATCCTTCACTGGGAAAGCAGCAGAGCACGACAACGCCAGTGGCTTGAAAGCGGTGGCTGCACCATGCCACGTGTGCTTGAAGACCCGCACGATATCGATGGGCCTGTCATTGTCAAGTACGCTGGAGCAAAGGGCGGACGGGGCTACTTCATCGCACGAGATTACCGAGATTTCCGACGCAACGTCGATATTGAAGAAGAATTCACCATCCAAGAATACGTCCTTGGATGCCGTTACTACCTCCACTTTTTCTTTGACCCAACCGCTGAAGATGGCTTCCAAGTTCAAGGCCGTGGCAAACATGCTGGCAAGAACCTCGGACGATTGGAACTCATGTCTATGGACCGAAGAGACGAATCAAACGTCGATGAATTCTATAAACTTGGATCGTTGCGAGACCTTCGTGAAATGGCTCTTGAGCCATCGTTTGTCGTCACAGGCAACCAACCAGTTGTGATCCGAGAGTCCCTGCTCCCTCGTGCCTTTGAGATGGCTGAAGGAACCGTTGCTGCATCGTTTGAACTTGAAGAAAACAGCCGTGGTATGCTCGGACCATTCTGTTTGGAAACCATCGTCACTGACCAACTTGAATTCAAAGTGTTCGAAATCAGTGCACGCATTGTGGCTGGATCAAATCCGTTTGTTGGCGGCTCCTCTTATTCAGATATCAACGAGACACGCATGTCCACTGGACGCCGAATCGCTCGCTCAATCCGTAAGGCAGCAGATGACAACCGTCTGCATGACATTCTGTCTTGATTGGCAGCGGTTTGTCGGCCGAACTGCATTGGTAGCCCTACCATGAAGTTCCTCTCCTATGGTGTAACAAAGAGTGTTTCTGAGCGCTAAGATTTGGTTCATACATTGTCAAGGCTGACAATGGAGATACATACAAAAGATCAACTTGTGCTTAGTTCTTAGTTTCCACAGCCGCAACCATGGGTTTGACAAGAAGGGTCTTCGGATTTGGCAACGACTTCCACTGGCTTTGTCTTCTTCGTTTGGCGGCGGACAGTATTTTGAAATCGAACTTTTCTCTGGTTCTGAGAGGTACGGCGGTCCATGTGTTTGCGTCCGACTCCCTTGATAATAACCTTTTGTAAAAAGTTAATAATCACCGTATCGTAAATTAATAACCAAAGGAGCGATTACATGCTTGATAAGGTAAATCAAAGAATGAATTGTTATTGAGCGGATGTTTTCTTTTCGTTGTAAAGGATAAAGATCCAAGCTGCAATCAGGAGTGTGGTGTTGGTAAACCAAAACCATGGAGTCGACCACCTGATTCCATCAAACATGAGATCTGAAATCGGATGAAACACTGGGGTCGGGAAAAATTTGAGCGTGTGAGATGGTATATCTGTCAAGATATGAAAAAACCACGGTGTCCAAAGTATGAATGCTTGTTTTCCAGGCGTATATGTTGAAAGGAATAAATCCTGCATGAACTTAGGCGTTCCTTTTTTCTCTAAGTAAAGCCACGTTAAGAGGCAACAAATTGTAACAATAATCAGGCTATGACTCCACTGGTAAATACCCCAGGAAAGCGGGTGGAAGTCTGCAGTGACAGTATTATCATTAATCTCTGGTTTCTGAAATCCAGTAAAGGCCCCCACAATCGATGCAGGAACAAATGCGACTAAGTCAGGCAACACTCCCATTGGCCCAGCGACTCTGGCTTTCACTTTCCCACGCGTAACGGCCATGCCCCATAGCCAGTGTGATAGAACATCCATGGCTTCTGGTTTGAAGTTGGGCTCTTATTGTTGTTGGTCGATGAACGGTTCAATACCCATACTTGCTGGCCATTTTCGTCACAGGTCGATCTTCCCCTGGTGGGCGGTCTCGATCCCTGCGCCTTTTCATTCGACGATCTAAGATAAACACCATGAGAATCATGAAACTAAAGAGCACGAGGAAGAGTATTTTAAACGTATTTTGCGGTGTGATTTCAGTGGACGAGGAAGAGGATTCACCAAGAAGGCACGATGATTGACCGATCTTATCTTGATGCATCCCGAGTGGACACTCGGTCTGTTCCGACTGACCTTCAAGTTTGACATAATGATCGGAATCAGCCCACAAACAATCGCTCTCCAATGTCGAGCCTGAAATTGGATTGTAGGTGCCAACGCGGCAAAGTATTGTTTGATTCTGACCGGTTTCCAAAACATAAGAGCCGGGTTCAGCGTCGAGGCAATCATCGATGGAACCCCTCCCTGGCATTGGATTGTACGTCCCAATAGGGCATGCGATTTCGATGGATTGGGCCGGGAGGTCAACGTAGTACCCCCGCGAAGCCAATTCGCACGAAGTGGATGCATTTCCACCCGTTGTTGGATTGTAGCTCCCCAAAGGGCACGGTGTTTCATCTGCGCGCCCTTCTTCATCCACATAGTGCCCCAGCGAGGCGTTGAGACAGTCCTGTGAATTATTGGAGGCGGCATTTGAGTTGTATGTTCCTTTTTGACAGGGAGTTTGCAGTTCTTGACCCGTCATGTTGACAAAATGACCAGGTGTGGCATTAACGCAATCAGAGGCATTGATTGAACCCATGTTCGGGTTGAACGTGCCAAGCCCACATTCACTTTGATTATATTGACCTTTGAGGGGTACAAAATGGCCGCCCCAAGCAGGTGTGCATTCCGATTGGCCACTGGCGGGTTGGAATGTACCCCGGCTGCATTCGAGCTGAACCGATTGGGCAGTCTCATTCACGAAATGGCCAGGATCGGCATCGGTGCACAAGACTTGGCCGGTTTGGTTTACGAATGTTCCAAGGCTGCATTCGGTTTGATTCCACTGTCCAAAGGCTTCAGCATGGTGGCCAATGTCTGTTGCTAAGCAATCATTTGGATCAGAAGAGCCGTTCAATGGATTGTAGGTGCCTGGATCACATGGGGTTTGATCACCTTGGCCTGTTTCATTCACGAAATGACCGCGAGTTGCTGGAAGGCACCACGTGGAGTTGTTTGCTCCACGAAGTGGATTGTATGTGCCCACTGAGCACGGTACTTCGGTGGATTGACCAAGAAGCGAAACATAGGAACCGCGTGAAGCGTTGAGGCAGGAAGATTGCCCCGTCTGATTTTGCAAGGTACCGATGGGGCATGCAGTTTGGTTGTACCTGCCCGTCTCATTGACGAAGTGACCGATGTCCGCTGGCTGGCAATCTGTTGAAAAGATTGAACCGTTGTCGGGGTTATAAGATCCTTCGAGGCATGCTGTTTGGTTCACTTGCCCCGTTTCATTGGCATAATGGCCCCATTCTGCTGGCCGGCAGTCGACTTGTTCAGTTTCGTTTTGGAAGGTCCCGATGGGGCATGGTATTTGCGAAGTTTGAGCGGTCATGTTGACGAAGTGACCCAAGTCAGAAGGAAGGCATGCTTGCGAACGGGTGCCAGGTTGGAAGGTCCCCACATCGCAAGGTAACTGTTCGCCTTGGCCGATGAGGTCGACAAAGTGGCCCGCTGTGGAATCAAAACAGGCGTTGATGCTTTCACCACTTGTTGTTGGGTTGTAGGTGCCAACGGGGCACGGTCGTTCTCCGATTTGTCCAACTTTGTCAACATAATGGCCGATGGATGCATCAGTGGGATAGATTGCATCATTCGCAGGCACGTACTTGCCAAGTCCCACCGTGGTGCATGCGTATCGACCATAGGTCGGTGCAACGCATTTCACCGTGCGCATGATGTCTTCAGGATAGGCGTCTAACGGATCGGCAACGCCGTCACCGTCTTGGTCCCCATTGTCAATGGCAAGGGAACGCGGAATCACAAGAGGAATGGTGTAGGTGAAATTGACTTGGTTTGAAGTGTCATTGTTTCCAATTTGTCCGCCATCCCCTTTTCCGGTGCAAGCAACAGATTGGTTGTCATAGAGCACACACGTGCGGTATTTTCCAGCTGCCAATTCAACAACACTGCGCTCAGAAGCAACACTGCTAGCAGGGGTTGGATTGAATTGATCAGATGTCCCTCCGTTGCCAAGTTGGCCATCGGAGCCAACACCCCAACACGACGCTGAGCCATCGTCAAGGACGGCACATGTGTGATCAAATCCTAAAGAAATGGCAACTGCAGTTCTTCCGCTACCAAGGGTGCTCGTCAAGGTAGGCGTGTATTTGTCAGGCCTCACTCCATTCCCCAATCGGCCACCATTTCCGTACCCCCAACAAGAGACTTCGCCATTGTCGAGGATTGCACAGGTATGCATGGCACCAGCAGAGATCGCTACTGCAGTCCGACCAACGCCAAGACTGCTGACTAATGTGGGTGTATTCTGATTTACCGAGGAGCCGTTACCCAGAACGCCGGAGATTCCTCTCCCCCAACAAGAGATTGAGCCATTATCAAGCAAAGCGCATGTATGCGATTCCTTCGTTGTAACATCAATCGCCGTTCGTCCCGCCCCAAGGCTACCGGTCAAAACTGGCGTGAAGCGCTTTTGAGTGGTTCCGTCGCCCAACTGCCCGTAGGTATTGTCACCCCAGCAGGCAACTGAGCCGTTGTCAAGAACTGCGCAAGTATAACCGTGTCCCGCAGAAAGAGCGACTGCAGTACGGCCTGCTCCAAAGCTAGTGGTCAAGATTGGTGTATTCTGTTGTCCTGAATTGCCGTTGCCTAATGCCCCCTGCCATCCAGTGCCCCAACAAGAAACTGAACCGTTATCGAGAAGAGCGCAAGTGTGGTACCAGCCGACAGAAATTGCTACAGCTGTGCGGCCTGAACCAAAACTGGATACGAAAACTGGAGCAATTTGATTTGTGGTGTTCCCGTTACCGAGTTGGCCTTCAGCCCCCCGACCCCAGCATGCAACTGAACCGTTGCCAAGCAAAGCGCACGAGTGATCGCCACCGGCTGAGATTGATGAAACTGAGGGCCCGAGTGTCTTTGTCAAGACTGGTGAGGCTTGGTTTGCGATTTCCCCATTTCCGAGTTGACCGTTGAGGCCCGCGCCCCAACATGATATTTTTCCAGAATCAAGAACGACACACCCGTGGTATGAACCAACTGAGAGGGATGTTGCAAGCTTTCCATCACCAAAGGAAACTGTTGGCGTAGGCACGTACACTCGAGAAGAGCTCCCCGTTCCGAGACGCCCTGACCCACCCTCACCCCAACAGACAACTTCGCCACTGTCAAGCAGAGCGCAGATGTGGTGGTCGCCTGATGAAACTGAAACTGCAAGTTTCCCTGCACCAAATCCACTGGTCAACCCTGGAGATGGACGCTTTGTACTTGTTCCATCCCCATTCTGGCCGTAGGCGCCTTCGCCCCAGCATGAAACATCCCCGACGTCGAGAAGGGCGCACGAATGGTGGCTGCCAACGGAAACTGAAATCGGGGTCGTGTTGGCAGGGAAAGCATTCACTTGAACCGGAGCGTTCCTTTGGCTTTCCGTCCCGTCGCCTAATTTTCCGTAATTATTTTTGCCCCAACACATCACGTTTCCATCATCGATTAATGCACAAGCATGATCAGTATAAAGGGACACTGAGAGGGCTTTTTTGCCCGCTCCAAAACTTGTGGTTGGCGTAGGGTCGGTTGAGGAAGTCGTGGCCCCGTTGCCAAGTTGGCCAGAAGTACCCTTGCCCCAGCACGACACTGTTCCATCGCTCAATACCGCACACGTCACCGAGGATCCTGTTGAAATCTGAACCGCAGTTCTGTTGCTTCCAAATTCTCCAACCAGTGTAGGGCTTGTCAAATCGACCTTTGTGTTGTTAGTAAGGTATTGCTCACCCCAACAAGAAACCGATCCATTATCGAGCAGGGCGCACGTGTGCGTCCATCCTGCATCAACGGCCTGTGCGGTTCTTCCTGCACCCAAAGAGAGGGTTGTTGCTGGTGTCAAGTGGTTTGTTTTGTCCCCGGTCCCAAGTTGCCCGTTTGTGTTGTCACCCCAACACGTGATCGAGTCGTCATCAAGAATGGCGCAGGTGTGCTTGTATCCCGCTGAAAGCCCGCTTGCCTTGAAGTCAAAGCGAATCGGAGTTTCAAAGATATTAAACACGCCATTTCCATTGAAATCCCGTTCCGAAACAGCGACTGATCTTAGCGCTGGCAGTATCGATAACGGGGTTGGCGAGGGTTGAGTTGAACCCGGAACACCAGGTGGTGAATCGCCCCAACAGGACACTGAAAAATCATCGAGAATTGCGCATGAGTATGTGTTGCCCGAAGTGATTGAAAGAGCGGTTCTGTTCACGCCGAGGCTGGATGTCAAGGTGGGAACCAATTGCGTATTTTCCACGCCGTCATTGCCGCCTCTTCCGTTCGCGCTCACGCCCCAACATGAAACATTACCATCGCTCAATACTGCGCAAGTGTGCTTGTGCTTTGCAGAGATCGCTACTGCCGTTCGCCCTTCTCCAAAGGGCTCGACGGCTTCTGGAGTGAGTTGGTCTGAAGTGGAACCGCTTCCCAAAAAGCCGTCAAGGCCACTGCCCCAACAAACAACAGACCCTTTGCTAAGCATTGCGCAAGTGTGGTCATCGCCCGAGGCAAGTGCAACTGGTTTGAACGCTGAAGGAATTGCTGCGATTGGTGCGGGTGAGGTTGATGAGGCAACACCGCCGTTGCCAAGTTGGCCCTTTGCCCCGTTGCCCCAGCACAGTGTGGAGCCGTTGTCAAGAATGGTGCAGGTATGGTAGAGGCCGCTTGAAATGGATTTAGCACTTCGATTCTCACCCAGGGAGTCTGTAAGTTGCGGCGAAGCGGAAGAAGAAGTGGCCCCGTTACCAAGTCGACCTTCAGACCCGGCACCCCAGCATGCAATAGCACCATCGTCAAGGATCGCACAGGTGTGCGAATGGCCTGCGGAAAGGGTGATCGCTTTTTGCCCCGATGGGAAGGGGAGCACAGGGGAAGGAACACTGCTGGTGCTTTGCAATGCACCGTTGCCAAGTTGTCCGTCTTCGCCTTCCCCCCAACATGAAACTGAACCGTTGTCAAGCAGAGCGCAGGTATGACGAGCTCCTGCAGTGATTGCTTTTGCAGTACGGCCGGGTCCAAAACTTGAGACATAGACAGGGGTTGATTGATCGGATGTGTCGTTGTTCCCTAACTGGCCGTCCGCTCCTTTACCCCAACAAGCCACCGATGCGTTATCGAGGATGGTGCACATGTGTTCAGCGCCGATTGCAATTGTGGCTTGAGTGAAAATCGATCCTTCTTGGAATCCTGCCGCTTGGGCAGAGGATTGAGAAACCAAAACTGGGCTTTGTCCCGTCGCTTCTTGAAGGGGGGTGGCAAAGGTGTTGATGCCAGCAGAGCAACTCAGTGCAGCCATCAGGAAAACCAAAAAATAGGCCTTCAGGGGTCTGCTCATACCGGAACCAAACAAGGGGGGGATTTCAACTCTCTTCTTTTCAAGAGGAACTGGCCTTCAAAGGAAAGCAGGTGATTCTCAATTCGAATCCGAAGCAGAGTCAGTGAGTTCATCCAAATCAGGGGCACTCGGCAATTCAGTCCCAGTTGCCGATTGGGAACCTTCTCTTTCAAGACGCTCATTGAGTTCATTGATTAATTCATTCGAAACTTCAGGGGTTTCCGATGGCGCACTAGGTTCCAGTACATCTTCTGGGATCTCACCACGCTCAAGGGCTGCGAGGCGGTCTTCGAGGGCCTGCTTGCGACGGCGGCGCTCTGCCATACTCGGCACCTCAAAGGTCGCCACGAGCATGATTGGATCGCCGTGAGTGAGTGCTGCCTTGTACTCCATCACATCAACAACGCCATCGTTGTCTTCATCGTGAAGTGAATTGATGATCACTTGGAACTTCGTAGGATCTCGAGACCGTCGCTTCTTGTGCTTCTTGTAATGGTGCACATAGACTTGATACTTGCCTGCGGGAGCTGTGCCTTCTGGCCAGTAGACGTTTTCCACAGGCTTTTTGCTTTCTGGGCGAACGTTAGCGTCGACGTCGAGTTCTCCACCGCACTTTGAGATTTTATTCCCTCCGTGTATCCGTTCGCCTGAAGGGCATACGATGTGCAAATCCAAGTCGTTAAAGTTGTTCCACATCAAGGACACTTGAACGTCAGAAGATCGAGCCCCTTCACGGCTTAGACGTTCCTGAAGATCTTTCATAGCGGCCTGTGCCGCTTGCTTTGATTGTATATCGTCGGCTTGACGAGCTGATTCGATTTCTGCGATTCGAGCTGTTTCTGCTTCATCCAGTTCGTTTTGACGCACGGTTTCAAGTTCAGCCAATTGAGCTGAGCGGGCTTCAGCAAGTCGAGCTTCTTCCCTGTCGCGTCGTCGCTGCTCTGCTTCATCTTCGGCCTGTTGAGACGCTGCGTTCGCTTCGGCTTGGGCTTCTGCGATGGCCGCCAAGCGGAGTCGTTCTGCATCGCGCACACGATTTGCTTCGTCCTTGGCCGTTCGCTCTGCAGCCTGATTGCGAACGTTGCGTTCTGCATCGAGTTGAGCGACGCGACCACGTGCTAAATCACGGGCACGGCGGCGTTCTTCGACAATAGCCAGTTTAGCGTTGATCTGTTGTTTGGCGCTGCCAAATCCTGGCCCACCTGTGTTGTAGCGCAAACCTTCTGGACCGATGCCCTGGCGCATGTTTAGTTTCGTATCGCCACGGGCAACAATGTACCACAAACCGATACCAAAACCGCCACCAAGGGCGGCTAACATACCCATCGACTGCGCATCCATTGACTCACCCTAGGTGGAACCTGTCTATTGTAGCATCGGTTGTTTAGGCTTGAATTAGGAAGACAAATCCTTGACTTTTTCGACCAAATCCATTCGCCGAAGTCGCCAAATGCCGAACGGCGTCATAGCCACAGCGATGAGAATGACACCCGTCATGAGTTGCCAAGCAACACTTGGAACGATCGTGACCGGCACGAAGAACTGCCAAGAAGAGAATGAAGCTGCTAATCCGACCGCTCCTCCGTATGCAAACAAAACTCCGACGATACCGCCAATGAGACCGATCAGCAGGCTTTCAAACAGAAGCATCAGACCTAGGCTGCGGGTCGAGGCTCCAAGCACTCGTAAAGTAGCCAATTCGAAATCACGCTCCGCTACGTTCATGATCATCGTATTGAACATCACAACAATGGTGAACAGGAGGCCGAGGTACATCATGGTCTGGAAAATTTGGGTCTGCTGGTCCAGTAAACTGTTGATGCCATCGAGCAAGGTTTGCCGCTTGACGACCCCTGTCGAAACTTCACCTAAAGCTGAGTCGACCTCTACACCTTCTGGAAATTCCAAATAAATCGAAGTTGCATTGACACCAAGAATCTCGCTCAGATCCCCGCGAAGGAAATACATGGTTCGGGCGAGTTCCGCGGTTGCGGTTCCAACAATTTCGACATCGTGTGGTGCGCCATTGATGTGAACTGTTTGTTGTTCTCCAACATTCCATTCGAGGAAGCGCATGCTCCCTTCTTCCATTACAACTTGAGTGACTGCCATATTCCCAGAAGGAGCCTTGCCATCCAAAAGGGATACTGCGCGCATACCGCTTTCGAATGAATCAATGCCAACAAGAGTGAATGTTCGCTCGATATCATCAGCATCAGCAACTGAGCCAAGAGGCATTTCAATGAGCATTTCATAATTGGCAGAATTGTTCTCCGCCCAATCAAAGACGGGTTGCTCCCCATCTGGCATGATGTAGACTTGCGCATCCCAAGATTGGTCGTTCTCCAAACCGCCTACCATCGTCTCTTCCAATCCTGCTGACATCATTTGAATCGAACCAAACAGCATCAGAGAAATACCGACTGCGATAAATGTCATCGTAAGTCGGATCGGTTTGCGAACGCTTGAACGAATCGAAAGGCCAAGCGTTGTAGGCATCCATGAAGTGAGTTTTCGAAGGAGGTTTGAGCCGACGCGCATTTCATTTTGCCCACTCAGCACCTCAAGCGGGTCGAGTCGACTCGCTTTCCATGCAGGGAATGCTCCGGAAAGGAACACGACACACATGGTAGAGCCGATGACGGTAAGATAGATTGATGACGGAATTGTACGCACAATGATTGGCATACCAACGAGGTCTTGATAGAAATCAAGCATTCCATTCATGCCCCATGGCCCTGCTAAGGCACCAAGCGCACAGCCAATTCCACCGATGACAAGAGGCGCAACAAGATAGCCGGTCATGAGCGATGAGCGCTTGACGCCCAGCGTCCGTAATACAGCAATTTCCTTCGCTTGACTTTGCACCAAACGCTGCAAACTCAAGACGATCGTGATGGACGCGATTGAGGCAATCATCACGGTAAAGGGAACAGTTGTTCGCTTGGTCCCTTCCAAATCTTGTCGCATGACTTCGACCGGTTCATTCTGTCCTCGGTCTCGAACGCGTGCATCCAATTCGGTGGCAGAAAGTGAAGCATCAACAATCCCTTTCAGCACATCAATTTCTTCACCTTCATACTCAGGCGTATCAGGTAAATCATAGGACGGTGTTCCTTCAACATCCAAAACAATTGTGTTACTTGTTCCAACAGCATGACCTGTCAGTCGAGCCATTCCAGTATCGGAAAGGTAACCGACCACATACTGGCCTGATTCAGGCGGGAACAACGTACCTTCAGGAGCCATCATCACATGCAAGGGGTGATACCCTGTCCCAACAACCGTGAAAGAAGCACTCGTGTTTCCTGCACTAATATTCACCGTATCTCCAAGCTCGATTTCGAGAGCTTCAGTGACGTGAGCATCGATCACAATTTCATCAGCAGCAGCCGCTGTTCGACCTATGGAATGCCCTTCAGGCATCCATACGCGGTCAGCATTTGCATCACCAGGAATACCATGCCAGAAAGAGTTGATGAGGTGCCCCCCAGTGCCATTGGTGTGGAACATTGTACCTTGGGTAACGGTGCGTCCTTCACATGAATCAAGAGAGAAGAGGGCGGCAGGGTTTGAGCCAAATTCTGATGCTAATGAATCGCAGAAAGCATCCACTTGGCCCGGGCTCCAAGTTGCACTGCGGTTGTCAATCCAAAGATCTGCAAGATTTGCACCCCCATCGTCATCGGCTTGCATGGTCTCATACATGCCCCCAAGATTGTGTGCGTAACCGCCAAAAGTGATTCCGGCAAAGACGCCGACAAACACCATCAAAACAACGGCTACGAGCCGGAGTTTTGTACGCCAAAGGCTTCGTGCCAAGCGCTTATTCAGGAGGGTCGACATCCAATAGCCTCCAATCAAGCTTCTTCATCGGAGCTGTCGACTTTTTGATCGGAGATGATTTTTCCACTGTCAATACGAATGACACGGGTTGCATACTTGACCAAGCCTTCATCATGCGTGACAAAAACTGCAGTGATGTTCTCTTGCTCGCAAGCGTGAACTAAAGCCTCCATGACTTTGTTTGAAGTTTCAGTATCGAGGTTCCCTGTCAATTCATCCCCAAGCAGAAGAGTTGGGCGCTTTGCGATGCTTCGGGCAATGGCGACACGTTGTTGTTGACCACCACTAATTTCACCAGGAAAACGGTTGATTTCTGCTTCAAGCCCAACAAGTTTGAGCAATTCTTTGGCTCGCACTGGGTCTTTTTTGCCAGCCAATTCTTGAATTAAGTGAATGTTCTCGAGGACAGTGAGGTCTTGCAGGAGGTTGAAGAACTGGAACACATAACCAATGTTCTCTCTTCTGAAGGACGTCATTTTCTCTGAATGGCTCCGAGGTACTTCCGTGCCTTGGAACATGTACATCCCATTCGTTGGGCTATCAAGCGCTGAAAGGCAATTGAGCAGGGTCGTTTTTCCAGAACCAGAGGGGCCAAGCAGGATGACGCGTTCACCTTCTTGGATTTCGAGGTTGATCCCATCAAGCGCTTTGACGGTACCAGCCGGTGTTTGGTAATGCCTTTGCAGGTCGTTCATTTGTAGCAATGACATACGCTCATACTCCCGATGCTTATTTCCAACAAGCCCGCATACTTCATAATGATGGTACTTAGCAAACCGATTCCTCAGAGTGGTGAAGCACTTATATCAAGCATGGACAATCGTCGAATATGCGCGAAATACACCTTCGTTGGACGGCTGACACCGTTGCGAACTCCGAATATGGGCCTATTGCTAAAATAGCCCACAATTTAGAGGTTGTAGGCCATCTTGACATCGGTGAGAAGGGCATCCGGCAATTGATTTATCCAACTTTTTGCGAAGGCAAAGGACCCGATGACCTCAACGATGTACCGTTTCTCGATGTTGAATCTGCGTTGGGGGTCGGCGAAGGAGGTTACCTCGTGGTGTGGAATTCTCACCCCCTTTCGATTGCCGCAATCAAGTTTGAAAACATTCACATTCTCCCTCCTTACACCTACGGTGGCGAAGGCATCTCAATCAAAGTAAGAGGCGTACCGAGTGGTATTTCTGAATTCTTGAAAATTGCTCGTAAGCTCCTGCCTCCTGATGTGGTGAAAGTCGTTGAAATGGAAAGCAGCAAAAGCATCGTCGAAACATTGCTCACTGAACGACAAATCGAATGCATGAAAATGGCCGTTACATCGGGGTATTACGAACACCCCAAGACCATCAATTTGAGGGAACTCGCAGAATTAATGGACACACCCCGTTCGACGCTTCAAGAACACCTTAGTCGGGCCGAAGTTGCACTTATGCAATGGGGTTCAGACCAAATTGAATGAGAACACTCAGGTGCAAAACCTTGAGGATGGGGACACGGTGGACACCTCATGGACAAAGCCGACCGGCTCCAAAAGCTGTTGCCAAATGGCCGTGGTGTCTGGATTCCAATTGACCACGGTGCCTCGGATTTCCCAATCCCTGGCCTCAAGGACACAGAAGGCGTGATTCGGTCCCTTGTTGCTGCTGGTGTGGACGGTATCATCGCCCAAAAGGGTCTCGTAGATCACTACCATCATCTCTGTGATGGAAGTCCGACTTCAATGGTGATTCATTTCTCAGTGTCCACAAGGCACGCAGGACCGGACACTGCAAACAAAGTCTTGGTTGGTCATGCCGATGAAGTCCTCGCCCGTGGTGGGATTGGGATTTCTTGCCAAGTAAACATGGGCAGCCCAAATGAGGCAAGAATGATCGAGCGGATGGGCGAAATGAGCCGACAGGCCCTCCATCACAACCTGCCAATGTTCGGCATGGTCTATGCACGTGGGGAACACCTCGACCCAATCGAAGGCGACACAACTGGCGGCAACGCTCATGCTGTTCGCCTTGCTTTTGAACTGGGTTGTGACGCTGCAAAGACCGTATGGACGGGTGATAGCGAATCCTTCAGAACCATCGCCTCTGCATCCCCAATACCCATCCTTGTAGCGGGAGGTCCTTCGACTGGAGACAGCCGAGGCATCCTCACCATGGTACGCTCAGCGCTTGACGCTGGCGCATCGGGCGTTTGCATGGGCCGTCAGGTGTTTGCTCACGACAACGTCGAGGGCATTGCCCGTGCTTTGGTGATGCTGGTTCATCAAAACGCATCGGTTGACGACGCTTTGCACGCCTGCAATTTGTGAGGTAGCATCATGGAACTTTGGATTGATCTGCGCGAATCCAACACACCTCAAGAGGAAAAACCAATGGGTTTTGAACGCTCAATCGGTGGCGATGTCACTGTCGAAGGCAACAAACTCATTCAGGCCGGCACGACGATTGGTGCCGCGCTTCACATCGAAAAAGGCGAAAACCAAGATGAAGCAAGGGCATTGATTGGCAGCGTTTCTTGGTTGCTTGTCTCCTTTGAAGACTGGTCGATGATTCCTCTTGAAAACTTGATTGCTGCAGCGGAAGGAACACCCACTCAAATCGCTGCTCTCCTCACCAAGGTGACTCAAATCCAAGGCGCTGCTTTTGCACTTGAACGAGGCGTTGATGCTGTCGTCGTCAGCCCTGATGAGGCCTTGATTGAAGCAGCTCAAATTTCGAAAGCGCAGCGACTGGAACGGCTGGATGTTGCATCGATACCAGCAACCCCCTCCATCACCAATCTTCAACTTTGCAATTTGAGGATCACTTCTGTCGAAGAAGGTGGTATAGGCGAGCGATACTGCGTCGATTTCACTTCACTGCTCAACATCGGCGAAGGCATGCTGATCGGTTCAAACGCCTCGAGTTTTATGCTGGTGCACAGTGAGACAATACCTTCTGAGTTCGTACCAGTGCGGCCCTTCCGCGTCAATGCTGGTTCGCCACAGTCGTATGTCTTGATGGGCGATGGCTCAACAAAATACCTCTCCGAATTAACTTCTGGCGACCAAGTAACCGTTGTCAACGCCCATGGTGCAACCCGGAATGTCGTTGTTGGACGGCTCAAAATTGAGCAGCGTCCACTTTTGTTATTCCGGTGGGAATATGAAAACCATAAAGAGGGGCATATGTTCTTGCAACAAGCAGAGACGGTACGAGCCGTTGATTCAACCGGAACCGCAACTTCAGTAACTTCACTTGCAATTGGGGATAAAATTCTAGGTTGGTCTGACGCGGGTGCACGCCACATTGGAGTCACTATCTCGAGCACCGTTTCAGAGAGGTGAGCAATTGGCGGTACTAGGAAATGGCAAGGCACATGGTGCTTGTAGCCTCCTCCATGCAGCCGGACTCGGCTACGGAGCAAGTGTTGCCCTCGACTTACCAATCGCTGTTCGACTTCTTGACACGCCAAGTAAGCGTGATTTAGATGACCCTGACGGCCTGCTCGACCAGGTTCTTTTGGCTTGGAAGAATGCTGGCTACGGCTATCCAAACGATCGAACAGCTGATGAATTGCATTGGGCTGTCGCATCCAAAATACCCGCTCGGCAAGGTCTCAAATCGAGCGCTGCGACCGCAGTTGCTGCTGTTCGGGCGCTGGCTGATGCGACCTCAACTGATCTGGAAGATGCAGAAATCGTGGCCCTCGCAGCACAAGCTCAAATTGACGCCGGTGTGTCGTTGACTGGCTCCATCGATGATGCATGGGCGTGTGCCACACCTGGATGGAAGCTTGTCGACACTCAAGCAGAGACCATCGGCGAGGGCGTCCTTTTGGAGAGCCCTGGCCCAAGTTCAGAAGATTGGTACGTCCTTCTGATTTGTCGAGGCGACAGAGCCCACAGACCAACTCTGGAAGATTTCGTCGACCATCGGGGAGCCTTCGAACAAGCGCTAAGTGCGCTTCAAGAAGGCAGGGAGCTTGTCGCTCTTACTTGGAACGGTCGAGCCATGCTCAATGTGCTGGGTGATGGACTCGGTCGAAAACTCACGAATGATGCGCTGATCAATGGTGCACGGGCAGCAGGAGTTTCGGGTTCGGGCACAGCCCTTGTGGTGATCGCTCCAAAGGTCAGCAAGCCGACATGTGACCGACTGAAACAATATTTTGAGAATCAAGAAGATGGATTTACTGTGATTGAGACTTCGTTCCTCAACCAAATCGTCGAAGAATAAACGCCCGTGATGCCGCACGCAACTTCTTGAAGGAAGCACTGCTGGAAAGAACGAATCACATGCAAATGAACCTTGGTGAACACCTTCGCTTGACCCTGTATGGGACGAGCCATGGCCCAAGTGTTGGAGCCATCATTGAAGGGATTCCAAAAGGGCTCATCGTAGATTTTGTAGCATTGCGCCAGGCCATGGCCTCACGACGCCCTGGTGGGCGTTATGCGAGCAAACGCCGTGAAGAAGACCATGTGGAGTTTCTCAGCGGTGTGACCGATGGATGCACCACTGGCGAAGCGGTGGAACTTTCCATTGCCAACCAAGATGCCAAATCAAAGGATTACAGTTTCCTACCCAATCACCCACGTCCAGGTCATCAAGACATGGTGATGCACAAGCGCATGAAGGGTGATGCCGATCTTCGAGGTGGAGGTTCGTCTTCTGCCCGTCTTACAGCTCCTCTTGTGGCTGCAGCAGCACTTGTTGCGCCATTGCTCAAACTTCATGGAGTCCAGTTTGAAGCCCATGTCGGAGCGATTGGGGCAATCCAAGCAGGTCCAATGCATGATCAACCGCCACGCTGGGCCACTGAAGCATGCAAGGAAATGCGATGCCGTGATCCAACGGCGGCAGAAGCAATGGTCGAATGCGTTGAAGCCCACCGCATGAACCTCAATTCAGTTGGAAGTCAAGTCGACCTCACCATCCAAAATGTCCCTTTCGGTCTTGGAGAGCCTTGGTTTGATGGCCTCGAACCAGCATTAGCTCGTGCCATGATGGCAATTCCAGCCGCACGTGGTGTGGTTTTTGGCCGCGGTTTTGAAGCCGTATCGATGACTGGAAAGGAACACAATGACGCGTGGGGGGGCACACCTGACCACCCGGAACTCCTCGGCGAGAAGCCGGACGGTGTGCTCGCAGGATTGGCCACTGGGTCCCCTATTTGCTGTTCTGTGGCCTTCAAACCTCCATCGAGCATCGCAGCTGAACAGCACACCCTCAACCTCGAAACGGGCGCCATTGAACCGCTGGTTGTCAAAGGTCGTCACGATCCTGTCCTCGGGCCTCGAGCGGTATCTGTGGTTGAAGCCATGGCTACTTTGGTCCTTACAGACCTTGCACTCAGAGGGGGCTTCATCGATGCCTGAGTCAATCACTGTTCACAAGTTTGGAGGCTCCTGCCTCCGGGATTCATCCGACCTCGATCGGATCGCTGAAGTGATTGGCGCTTGGGAAGGCCGCTCGATGGTGGTGGTCTCAGCCCTCTGGGGCACAACCGACCGGTTGATGCGAGCCAGCAAAGAACCACGTTATGCCAGTCGCTTGGTTAACGATCTATCGAGCCAGCATCTTCGGTTTGCCCCTGGACTGCTGAGCAGTGAACTGGGACCGCTGTTCACGAAGGTGCTCAAGGGCATCGAACAGTCGCTTGTGGAACTTGCAAGGCAGCCAAACAACGGTGTCGCTATCAACCGACTTCTCGCTGCTGGTGAACGCCTCTCCGCTTTGGTGATCGCTGACCGCCTCAAACAATACGGAATCAAAGCGCACCCAGTTGGTGCAGAAGACATCGGTTTGAGATTGAATGGCATCAACCGAGCCCCAACTGTCGATTTGGCGGCCTCAATGGGGTTGCTCGACCGCAATGCGCTTCATGACACACCGGTGATCACAGGTTGGTTCGGTGAAGGAAAGGACGGCGAACTTGCCCTTCTCAGCCGTGGTGGTTCCGACCATACTGCAACATCAATCGGTCGTTTGGTCGATGCAGCCAGAGTGATTCTTTGGAAAGATGTCGAAGGAATTTTGCCCCTCAACCCACGTTGGGGCATCGCCACCGACCCGATCGCTTACCTTGGGTACGGCGAGGCAATGGAACTCTCTCGACTTGACACTCCAATCCTTCATCCCGCTACGGTCGAACCACTCGCAGACACGGGAATCCCGCTGGAAGTTCGACATCTTCACGGCCAAGTGAACGAACGGGCTGCAACCGTGGTCGGTCCGGACCTGTATGAAGAGAACGTGATCAAAGCGATTGGGTGCTTACCGAGCGTGGTTTCAATTCACTGCTTAACACGCTCGCTTGAGCAGCAAAGCCGACGATTAGGCGAGGTTTTAGTCAACTTTGCCGAAGCGGAAATAGCCTGTTGGCACCTCGATGCTCAGCCTGGAGAAATCAGATGGATTGTTTCTCAACATGATGCAGACACAGCATGTGAATTAATTGAGAAGCACTTCAGTGAATCGACTTCAGAAACATTCAGCGCCATTGTGTCGCTGGTTGGAAACAGAAAAACAACCCAAAGAGGCAGTTATATTCGATTAGAGGAAGCCGAAAGATTGGGTGTCGAAGTGTTGTCAGACACCGGTCACGCAGTACGAATGCTCACCAAAACAGAAGACATGGCAGAACTCTTGCAGCAATTGAGTCAGCGCTGTGGTTTGAAGCACGCTTTGTAGAGAAGCAATGGCTCAATCTGCTCGCTTCTCTCGGAAGTTTTGCAGGTGTGTTGGAAGGTTGAGGGCGAATAAGCCGCCAACCACACAGAAGACAAAGAAGGTTCCAAGAGCGACACCGTAAACTGAAATCAGTTCCACTGATTCTTCCATTCGAGTGGCCGTGTCTTTGGAGAAGATCCCCACGAAGAAGGGCAGGATGGTGTTGGCAGAGAGCACAACAGTAGCGAGCACAACGGCGATGATTGGGTTGATGATGAGGGAACGGTGGTACTTTCCAACGATTTTTTGTGGGTTCATGACGTACACTTCATTGGTACGAATACTTGTGTCGAGCATTGAGTAGCGAAGGACGCCGTTGCTGAGTTCGAAGTACATGATCAAGAGCACAGCATACACCACGACGAGCGCAGAAAGAAGGAACGGCTTGTCTTGAAGACCGAAAAGATCGTTTGAGAGGGTGACTTTGGAAGAAGCAAATCGAAGAATAGCGAGGATGAACAAGATATTGCTCACCAAACTGAACCTTCCATCTCGCTGGAAGGTGCCCCAGAAGCCTGTGCCTGTCGCTGCAACAATCAATACGAGTTGAAGGATCGTTGCAAGACCGAGGCTGCCGGTAATCATGTACCAAACGGTGCCTTCTGGCGGAGAGATCATGTAAGTCAGCATAGCGAGTGCAACCAGCACTCCGTAAACGCAGAGTTGGAGGGTTTGCACCCACTTAGCGGGTGGTAGGAATTTGTTCTTAGGGACGAGAGGGCCACCAAGCAAACTTTCGATGAATGTTGGGATTTCAACTTTTGGTATTGCATCCTTAGGGATGTCACTGCCTGAGCCGATTTGGCCAGCTGCCTTCTTTCGAGAAGGAGCAGATGATCGGACGGTTTTACCATCGTAAAGATGGGCGGTATCACTGGATGGTTTGCTTACAGTCATATTCTTCACCTCAGAATCCTCGTGCTCCAGCAAGAGCGGTTGATAGAAGCATATCAGGCTCCCAATCCATGATGTTGACGCCGAGGCCACGCAACTCACTGATGAGTACGTCGCGCTCTGTCTTCATGACCTCGTATCCAGTTCGATCGATACGGCGGGCATCGAATTCGAATTCAAGAGAGGACGGTGTGAGCACCGTTACGTCGAAATCACGTGCTCTGAAATCACGCAGGGCGCTGACGATGGTTGGATCGTCTTCGAGATTGGAAAGGAAGATGATTGGGCTTCCTTTGTTGATGTGCGGCAAAATACGGTTGACGACCACTTGCAATGGAATGTTGCCTCGGGCGACAGCTCCTGAAAGTTTGGTCAAGATCACGTACAATTGCTTCTTACCAGTGTCTCGGTCGACGCTGACGACCTCATCGCCGTACACAATGACACCGACGCTGTCACGACGACTTAGGAAGTACTTGGCCAGTGAAGCAGCGGCGCGAGTCGAGTACACCAGAGCATTTCTGGAGACTGGACCTGTTTCTGCGACGGACCGGGAATCAACAATAATGATGATGTCCGATACAGCGTCACGTTCACGTTCATTGACCATGAGTTTGCCTGATCGGGCATAAGCCGACCAGTTGATGGCTCGGAACGAATCGCCTTCGAAGTACTCTCGCAACGAGTAGAACTCGGAACCAGGACCAGGTTGCCGGATGTTGACAGCACCGGTGAAAATCTTAGGAACACGGGATTTGACGAACGTTTCTTTGAGGTCTTCCATTTTCGGGAACACAAGGAAGTCATTGTAGACATGCAATTCTTTTTCCTTGTGAAACAATCCGAAGGGGTCTTGGATCCTGACAGCCACAGGACCTAGACTGTAGAAGCCTCTTAGGGGGCATTCAACGGTGTATTCGATGTAGGTTTCACGTCGAGGGCCAAGTTCCATGAGGATGTAATTTGCACCGTCTTTGATGCGCATTACTTCAGGAACACGGTCTCGAACTTCCAAAATCTTGGCGAGCGATGAATGATTCTGCATCCTTAAGGTAACATTGAGTTCGCCGTCTTCGAAAATACGGGCACTGGAGAGCTTTCGCATAGCAGAAACACTGCCGAGCGCAACGCCCTCCTCACCCAACCATTCCTCTGCACGTCGGCCGCTTGATGCGACGTCAGCGTGGCCGCCAAACAGGGCAGCCCAAGTCAGGAACACGAAGATGACCACCGCGATCGTTACAAGCTGGGAGTTTCGCAAGGTCAACCCAAGCAAATACATGGCTACAGCCAAGCTTCCTAGCATAGCAGATTTACGGCTCCACATCAATCATCACCTCAATTCAATCAGTAACGTATGTCGTCTCAAACAGTTGGTACGGGAACTTCTCGTAGAATGGCTTGAATCACTTCACCAGGTTCCAGCCCCTTGATTTGATGTTCGGGCTTGAGGATAATTCGGTGGGCGATAGCAAGTTCTGAGACGGCCTTGATGTCATCAGGTGTGACGAAGTCACGACCACGAAGAGCAGCAGCAGCACGAGAGGTCTTGAGCAATGCTTGGGAACCACGGGGCGAAGCACCGACGAGAACACGAGGATCTTCACGGGTTCGAGAGACGATTTCAACCATGTACATGCGCAGTGCTGGGTCGACGTAAACGTCTTCACAGGCTTGTTGCATGGCAATGACCCGCTGTGGGTCGGTGATCACATCGACATCGACTGCGTCCTTACCACGAGCAATACGTCGGCGGAGGATTTCGTCTTCGTCTGCACGGTCTGGGTAGCCCACGGACATCTTGAACATGAAACGGTCAAGTTGTGCTTCTGGAAGCGGGTAGGTACCTTCTTGCTCGACCGGGTTCTGTGTGGCCATAACAATGAATGGTGCTGGGAGTTTGTGAGTAACCGTACCAATGGTCACCTGCTTCTCTTGCATAGCCTCAAGCAAAGCAGCTTGGGTCTTAGGAGGAGCACGGTTAATTTCGTCAGCAAGGAGAAGGTTGCAGAACAGAGGTCCTGGCTTGAAGGTGAATTCACCCTTCTTTGCGTCGTAAATGTTGGTACCTGTGATGTCAGCAGGGAGCAAGTCAGGCGTAAATTGTACACGCTTGAAATCACAGCCCAACGCATCAGCGAAGGTGTTGGTCATCAAGGTCTTAGCCAGTCCAGGGTAATCTTCGAACAGAAGGTTACCGTTCGACAAGATGTTGATCAACACATTGTCGATGACGTGTGGCTTACCGATAATCACTTTCGCCACTTCGGCTGCAATCGCACGTGAGATTGCGCCGACGTGGGTCAAGCGGGCTTTGACCTCGGGGCTGGCTTGGTGCTTCGGCTGGGCCGGAGCGGCCGGTGCTGCTGGTGCTAGGGCTTGAGCCGCTGGTGCTGCTGGTGCTGGTGCTGCCGGCATTGGTGGTGCTGGCGCAACAGGTGCTGCGGGGGCGGCTGGAGCCATTGGCGCTGGCGGCGCTGGCGCGGGCGGGGCTGCGGGGGGGGCAGGGGGTTGCATGTCTATTGTCCTCCAAGTTTCAATTACCCCAACGTCGGATGTGCGGGATTACCTCTCGCAATTCTTCGCTGGAGTAGATGCGGTTGGAACTGATCAGTTCAACCAATCGCGGATCACGCACCATTTGCATGATTTCCGCAGAGGATTTGCGCATGAATTCGTCACGCGTCAAATCGTTAAATTGCCGTACTTTGGAAAGGAGTGCTTCTCTTGTACGCATTTGATATTGAGCAGCATCGACTTTCTTAGGTCGCTCTCTAAATCGAGTAAGATCGAAGACATGGCGCCAGTTTTCCTTTTCGGGAACGACCATGATGGCGATGGCCAACAGCGCAAACAAGTTGAGGATGATCAGCCATTTTAGGACCACGTCGCTGGTCAGCAAAACAATGGCGCCCATGGCTTCAGTGAACGGTGAAGAGAGGGCGCTTGACACGTGGCGGCTTTCATCGAAGACGATGTAGAAGTTGGAATTGAATCGGGTGACTGATGTTGAGATGTCTTCATTGTCTTTTTCCATCATGTCCTGCATCAGGGCTTGGAAGTACTGGCCGTTGCCGTTCCAGCTGGTGTCGCCTTGAGCGTCGGAAAGTCCGTTGGAATCAGAGTTCCAGCAGTTGTGACCATTTTCCACGTAATAGGGAGAAGTGCATTGTTGGTAACCGAGTTCTTCTGCGATGTCTTGATCCCAAAGGTGGTTTGCGAGCACTGAGTGGTCGGAGACGAAGACAATGGATCCTGTCACGGTGACTTCACCTTGGTCGTTGTCCAATGTCTGGTCCAAGACTTCGATTCCAGGGTAATCGATTCGGACAATAAGGCCAGTCTTTCCTTCACCCAATGTTGGGTTCTTGTCGCTGTTGATGTCCATGTTGCTGGAGTCTGTGACAATCACTGCCGATGTTGAAGCTGCAGCGAGGACATTCACCTCACGGTTGGTATCGGTTTGATCGTCCAGCACCTGAATGGCGGTCGGACGGTGGAAGAGAACAGGCAATCGGCAGTTGTCGTAGACGCCGATGTCGAGGCTGCCTTGGGCACAGGGAATCAAACGCTCATCACCCATTTCAGTGACGTTGGCACGGAGGCTTGCTGCAGCCCAGAGGCGGCGGTAATCTCCCGGTTGATTTTCATCGAGGTTGTTGGTCATCTCGTAGTAGCGCTGGTCATCAAGGACCATGTCGCCGAAGTACTTGACGCCGAATTCATCCGCAACGAGTTGTGCATTGGTTGAATTTGCAGCGAGGATCACTTTTCCGCCTTTCTTGGTAACGAAGTCGTACATAGCGGAGGCTTCTGCTGCATCGAAGGGCTTCTCGGGTCCAGCGATGACAAGCATGGTTCGGTGAGGGTCCTGCCAGTCGTTGACGAGCATAGGGGTCGACATTGTGTTGGCAATTGAAAAGTCATCGTTTGAAAAATCATTGCGCATCGAAGTAAGTTGTTGGCTGGAATAGGCGTCATCAGCCGTTGCATAAGGAGAAAGAACAGTTTGTTTGTCCAAGCTGACCAATCCGATGAGTGCAATTGAAAGAACTAAAGAGGTCATCAATCCAATTTTGAGCCAGGATTCAACGGAGAGTTTTTTTGCTTCTGTTTCTGCCATTTATCCCCCTCCTTTTTTGTATCTCGCGTAACAACTGCTCGTAAGACATCTGTCGGAACTTCGCTCCACTCATAATGGTTCTCCATGAGTGCTCCGATGAAAATAGAAGCGCCAAGGGGTTGATATACCCCCTATGCACAAAATATCGAACATTTTCGACGCAGAAGGGTAAGAAAACAGTCGTTTATTCAAGGGGTGGACCTTTTCCGACCGATTACGCCGACAGTGGCGAAGATCAACACAGCTTCCAACGCAAGGAAGCCGGGCAGGGTGTTGGATTCAACTTTCAAACCTGAATCTACAGAATCATCTTCACCGTCATTGGTGCTCGAGGAGGACACATCGTCGACATAGGCAAACACTTCGACATCAAACGTGGTGCTTCGTCCGACATCGTCGCCTTCTGAAATCAGAGAAATTGTAACTTCACAAGACCTGCGCGGTTGACTCTCAGAAGCGACCAAGGTAAGGGTGGCAGTGGCATCCTTACCATTGCGCGCACCGGTTGGGTCGACGAGGGTGTTCGCAAGTGCTTCAAGCCCATCGACGGTAAGATGGGGGCAACTACGAACTTGTGCTGATGCTTCCTTCACGGCATCGTTGGCGTTCCCGAGGTTGATCATTTGAATCGAAATTTCGACCGTGGAACCTGCGTGAAGTTCATCGTTTGACGGTGTGATTTCCGGACGCAAATTAAAAATTTTCGGAACATGAATCGTACCTTCAATCTCTTGATCCCCTGTCGAGGTGTCGCCAACATTTTCATTGGCCGAGATGGTCAATGTCGAGGTGTTGTCAGGATTGTATTCACGTGCATCTACGCTGGAGTCTGTTGCGATGTTGATGGTGAAGCTCTTGTTTTCACCTGCGCCAACCGTGATTGATTCCGGGCCATCGAAGGTGAACGGCACCCATGTGTTGATTTCATAGGTCAATTCTAATTGTACTTGGCTCATCCGCGTGTTCTCAACATAAGCAACAATTTCGCCTTCGATATCCCAATCATCTTCCATGCTGACGGTAAACCCATCATCCATGTCAGTGGACCATCCAAGGGTCCAACTCGGTGCTTCGAATTGATCTTGTGCAATCACCGAAGGAGGCAGGCTCAGCCCCACGGTAAGCAGGACTGTAAAGGCGAAAAAGAGGGCCCCGCGTTTGTTCATCAAATCACTTCACCATTCCTTGCACTGCTCGCTTTGCCAGGACACGAACCATCGATCGGCGGTACCTTGGAGGAAGCGCCGTGTTATTCACAGGTTTGACGCTCTTTTGAAGGCTGGAGGACAGTGCCTTGATCGATGCCGCCCCTTTCCAGCCGTCGGCCAGAACTGCTGCGACTTCTTCGGGATGGCAGCGTGGAATTGACTCAAGCGCTGTTGTGGCCAAAACGAGGGTCGAAGGATCGCCTTCAATCCACGATGCTGCAACGCCAGCTTCAGGGAAATCCCATGAATCACGTACACGCAGTTTTTGATAGGAACCTGTCCGAAGAGCTGCCTCTTCCGGAAGGGTCACCTTGAGAAGGAATTCTCCTTCTTCGAGAACATTCTTTTTCATCCCGTCAAGCTGGTAGAACGATTGAATCGGCAGGGTGCGAGCACCGTTCGGCCCAATCAAATGCACACTCGCTCCGAGCACCATCAACGTCGGGGCAATGTCGCCTTGGTAGGTCGCTACGCAGAGGGTGTTTTGATTTGGAATCACCCGGCAGTCTGCTCCAGAACCACAGTCTGCTTTGTGGCACCAATCGATGGAGCGGCGCCAATCTTCACCTTGGTTGTACCAGAAGCACCGCGTATCAAGGCACAGGTTGCCTCCGAGCGTGGCATTGGTTCGAATCAATGAAGAGGCCACTTTGGAAGCGGCTTGTACAATCACGGGGTGCACTCCATTGGCTTCAGTCAAGTCAGCCAGTCGAGTCATGCAACCTAATTCGCTGGCTGAAATGGTCGAGGTCCCCTCGATTCGAGCAAGTGAAATCACGTGTGGCTTGGTGTTGATGTGCCACTTGTAGTTTGGCAACAGGTCTGTTCCGCCTGCGACCCAGTCAAAGGATTCTCCAGAGGCCATCAACTGAGCAGCCAATTCACATGCTGCATCGACCGATATCGGGTGGTGAAGGGTAAAAGGTGGCATCAGCATCATTCATCACCGTCCATGTGTCGTTGTTCTTTTTTGAGCCACGCCTTTCCTGCAAGACCAAGTGCAGCAAGTTGCTCCGGGTCTGGTTCGGTTGCCATTCGCCAACCTTCAACTTGATCTTCGAGTGGAATGTTTGGATCGAAACCAAACAAAACACCGTTGACGTAAGGACTGGTGTCTTCACTGCGTTGGCGGGCCTGATCGCGGATCTTGTGTTCTGCAGCGCGTTTGACAAGCAATGGTTGCAATTCTCCGTGTTCGACGCGTGGGGGAAGGAGATCAAGTGGGTCGTCAACGCCTGCTGCTTTCATTCCTTTTTCAATGCCCTTGAACACCACATCAGGTGTCAATGGCAAGTCGCGAAGTCGGATGCCAATCGCATCGTAGACGGCGTTCACAACAGCTGGAAGAATCGGCAGAAGTGGTCCTTCGCCAGCCTCTTTCGCACCGAATGGACCCTCAGGGTCGCATGATTCAATGATGATTGGTTCGACATGGGGCATTTCATGCACAGACGGAATTTTGTAATCTAGCAAGTTCGGGTTCTGCAAATGTCCGGTTCGGCCATAGACCATTTTCTCAGAAAGCACTTGTCCAAGGCCCATATGGCAGGAACCAATGATTTGGCCCTTGACCGCTAAGGGGTTGAGTGCCTTACCACAGTCGTGGGCTGCCCATACCTTGGTGCATTTTATCATTCCAGTCTCGACATCAACATCCACTTCAGCAACGTAGGCTGAGAAGGAATAGGCTGGAGCAAGTCCTGCGGCCGCACCCTTGTGAACACCACCCATTGGAGGCGAACGGTAGGCACCACTCGCAATGAGGGCTCCTTTGTCTTCCTGGGCCTTGTGCAAAGCCTTGAGGTAAGACGTCCCTATGGCCGGGTCGTGTTTGTAGTAAATTCGGCGATCGTTGAGCACGAGGTTGTTCGGATGATAACCAAGAATTTCCCATGCTGCCTTGAGCAATTGCTCACGAATTTCAAGCGCTGCTCGAATGGCTGCGTTCGCATTCATGAACGTCACTCTGCTGGAATACGACCCAAGGTCAACCGGTGAGGTGTCGCTTTCATGGCTCTTTACGTGAATCATTTCAATCGGAAGCGCTAGAACTTCGGAGACCACTTGGGCAACGGCTGTTGTCGAACCCTGCCCGATGTCGGCTGCACCGGTGTGAACCGTGACGCCACCGTCCATGTCGACCTGAATGTGCACCGTTGCGTGTGGGAAACGGTTTGGATCCCAGTGGATCGGCAGTCCGGAGCCTGAGATGAAGAAACCACACCCAATCCCTATGCCTTTTCCGAGCGGCATTTGTCGGAACTTAGTGTCCCACTGTGAGCCTTCTCGTACTTTTTCAAGTGCTTCGCGCATACCATTGGAAGTGATTCTGAAACCACTGATTGTGCGGCTGTGGGGTGGCAAAAGGTTGGCTAAACGAAGATCCATCGGGTCGACCTTCATCTGGTCTGCCATCTCATCCAGCCCAACTTCGACTGCACATCGTGTGTTCACAGCACCGTGGCCACGCATAGCGCCAGAAGCTGGTTTGTTGGTCCAAACCCGGGCACCTGTGTAATGGAAAGAGCCAAGTTCGTAAGGTGCGGTTGCAAGGACACCGTTGTAGTAAGAGGTGACGTGACCGAAGGAAGCAAAACCGCCACCATCAATCAGAGCATCGATATCGAAACCAGAAATACGAGCATCATCATCTGCCGTCATCTTGACCTCAATGTGGCTTGGGTGACGTCCACGGTTGATCCAGTAGACTTCTTCTCGGTCGAATGTGATGCGGACAGGCCGTCCTGCTTTTCGAGAAAGAATTGCTGCACACATCTCGTGAGGGAACGGATCTGATTTTCCACCAAAACCGCCACCAACAAAGGTTCGGATGACATTGATTTGATGCATTGGGACATCCAAGACCGTTGCTAGTGCGCGATGGGTGTAGTGAGGCACTTGTTGAGGGGTATAGAGTTGCAAACGTCCGTTTGGATCCCAATGGGCAACCACTGCGTGGGGTTCAGTGAACCCGTGGTGGACACCTGCCATTTTCCACTTGCCGTGTGAAGAGGCAAGGGGTTCTTTGACCAGGGAACGGTCTCCAAATTCTTGGAACACTCGCTTTTGGACGTTGGTCCGAGCCAAGTGGTACTTGCCACGCCAATGAATAGGCTCCTCCACATCTTCGAGGCCCTTTTTAGGATCAAACACCGGCTCTAGAACTTCGTATTCAACCTCGAACAGGTTGAGTGCTTCCATGGCCGTCGCTTCGTCAACTGCTGCGACAGAAGCAACAAGGTCGCCGACGTGACGAACCTTTTCCACCGCCATTGCGTGTTCGTCTTTGGTGACTGGGAGCACACCAAATCGGTGAGGTGAATCAGCACCAGTTGCAACTGCGAGAACGCCTGGCAAGGCCTCGACCTTCGAGGTGTCAATCGACTTGATTCTGGCGTAGTGATGCGGTGAGCGTAGGATTTTCCCAATCACTTCATTGGCCAGACGAACGTCATCGCCGTACCAAGCCTGACCGGTGACTTTGGCGTTTGAATCAACCAATGCAGTTGGTTTTCCAACCGAAGTTCCGGTACGTACACGATCGTGCACGTGGGAGCCTGCAGGCTGCGCTTCTCGACCACCCACCGTTTCGGGGATGAAATCGAGGTCGCGTGGCGACATTATGGGTTTTGAACCACCTGAGCCGGGAGGCGGGAATGCTTGCTTTCCTGCGACGCGTTTGCCATCCTTGCGAGTGACTTTTCCAGCCGAACCTGGCTGTTGACGGTATCCTCCAGACATGATGATCACCTTGCGTGGCCCGGCGGCATTTGCGGCTCTTCGGGTCCTGTTGGATGTGGATCGGGGTGTGGATCGCTTGCAGGGGCAGCGGGTTCGACTTCACCGCGGTGAATTGCAGCAGCAGCTTGGATTGATTCGACGATTTGCTGGTAGCCTGTGCACCTGCAGAGGTTTCCCTCGATAGCACAAGCAATTTCCTTGTCACTCGGGTTGTTGTTCTCATTGAGCAGGGCTTGTGCCGTGACGAGGAAACCAGGCGTGCAAAAGCCACATTGGGAGCCGCCATATTCGGCGAAGCAAGATTGAATCGGGGCGAGATGTGCGCCTTCAGATAAGCCTTCAACAGTGATGATCGAAGAACCTTCAACTTGGCCTGCTAAGCAGAGGCAAGACAAACGAGGCGTTCCGTCAATCAGGACGCTGCAACAACCGCATGTACCAAGATCGCAACCGCGCTTCACGCCGAGCGTCCCTACTTTGTCACGCAAAACGTCGAGCAAAATCGCATTTGAAGGTGCGAGGACTTCAACAGGTCTTCCGTTGACCTCTGCAGACCAAATTTCCTTCTTCGCGACTGGGATCATATCAACGTGTTCAGTGCCTACCATGGTTGTCGCCTACGGCGAGGTAGGGGGCAGTGCATATCAACCTGAGGTATGATAATTTTCATCAATCATCAATGCTCGGTCGTTGACGAACAGACATGACATCATCTTCACCAGCTGGTGGATCGACCCAATCTTCGTCGCCTGGAAGGATTAAACCTTCACCGACACCAACAAGGCGGCTTGCCAAATTGCGTTGACGAAGGACCAATTCATCCCAATTGACTTCTTCATCACGCCATGCTTGCCACCGCTTGAGTGAGCGGTAATTCACAACCACCTTGGCGTAGAGCCGAAGGTGGGCCTTGGCTGAAGTCGGCCACCAAAGGAAGAAAACGCAGAACACCAGATAAAATGGAAGACGCGTTAAGTTTTCCAAGAGCCAATGCATCTGCAACAACTCATTTACCGGACTCGCATCATTGAGCAGCAACCACGTCGCAGCCAGCGATGCAATCAGCCACCAAAGTGGGAAACAGACCATGGCAGATAGCAACTTGATCGTGCTGAGAATTGAACCATCTGCCCCTTTCGATTTCATGCGACCGACAATCATGGCATTTGCCCGATACGGCACAAGGTTGCCAATCATGGCACCCCACGTGATCAAACCGAACATCCACACACCGGCCCAAGCCCACAAGAGGAACGATTTAGCGAAACCAGAGTAAGAAAGGCGTTCAGGACGTGAATCGACATCGAATGGAGTGATGCCTCGGTGGTCGAGCGCCTCAAAGTGGGCTTCGGCTTCTTCAACGATCGATGTGGCGGTCTCGGGGTTGTTCTTCGCCATGTATTCCCACCCAGCACGCACGCGACGAGCACCGAGGACGGCGTGGGCGTAACTTGGTTTGTTCAATTTACCAGTGGTTTGCCGGGCCCGCTCAGCATAAGCCAAACTTCGACCCTTCCAAATCAGGGTGCGTTCGCGCCATGTTGTCTTTGAGAGGCTTGCTCGTTGGAGTTCAGTGCTGATGTCTTCAGTTGCGACTTTGACCCATGCTCGATCTTCTTGGTCTTGGAGCACTTCATCGTCGAACTCTTCTGGGATTGGCGGGAACACCATGGCTCGTTCTATCACCACGGCTGCACGCTCCCGGAAGCGTTGAGAATTGGAATAATGCAATCCAATTGGAATCATTTGCGGTTCAGCCAATCCATCACGTTGCGCTTCCCGGCGAGCAGCAAGAAGAATTCGTGCAGCGCCTGAGCGCACACGTTTGACGTTCGAACCAGTGTGCGTAGTCCCTTCTGGGAATATCATCAATCGCCCACCTTGGGCTACAAGAGAAGAAACATCGGAAAGCATCTCTGCGTTTCGCAAGCGCGCAGCTCCCTTGTCGGCACTGTCCTGGGCCCGTTCGACGGGCACGCCGCCGCCAGCACGAAGCAAGCGGCCGATGAGTGGCATTTTGAACAAGGTGTGTTTTGCAATCATCGAAACCCTTCCAGGCAACGAGGCGTTCAACAGCATAGGATCGACCAAACCACTCGGATGCCATGAAATGAACATCACTCCCCCTTTTGGTGGAATGTTCTCATCATCGACGATGTTGATTTCGCGGAACCAGACTGAGACAAGGGAGCGGAAAACTCGCCGGGCAATGCGATAGGCCCGATTGGCTCGAGGATGGTGCTCATCCACGGGATCTTTTAGCCATCGCATAAACAGATGAAACCATGTTTGCTTTTATCATCATCTCCGGCGAAGGAGAGAAAGAAGGCTCAAATTAAGCCTCAAGCACTGTCACTGTCGGCAACCAAAACATCTGAATCGATTTCGGCTTCAATTGCTTCACCTTCTGTACGAAGGGTCTTGAAGTCGACACCTGCGAGGGATCCTTCTTCTTTGTCGCTGATCACTCCAGTGAGCAACAGGACCACGAAAAAGACCACAACGAAGCCAAGCAAAGCCACGGCCAAGGTGGTCGTTGAAAGTCCACTCGAGAGTTCACCTGTCGTCACAAAAGCATTGTCGGTGTCCATCAGCATGATGTTAGCAGAAATCAGAGGCGAAGATGAGGCCCCCCCACTACCATTGGCTTTGATCGCTCGCAATGAGATTGTATGGTTGCCCTCCACATCGATCCCCGGCAAATGCTCGAGTTGATGGATTATATCGATGGCCGCCAATGTACCAGAGGTGTCGCCTGGGGAAAAGCTGTGTATGTTCGACCAGTCATCACGCAAGTGGTTACTGCGCCATTGAATTGTGTCGACATCACCTTGAGCGGTATAGGAAAGGGAACCATCAGGGGACATATGGAAACGGCTGTCCATACCGACACCCGTCGTCACTGTCACTTCGAGCGTTGTATCAAAATCATAATCTCGCTCAGCGGCTTCATACACTGCTTCAAGGGCCCGGACTTCACCGTGGCCGTAGACGTTGTTTTGACGGTTCTTAGGAAGGAAGTCTTCTGCACAAGGCTCGTTTGCAGCCATGTAGATGCACAATCTGTAGGTGGACGTTTCCTGCATGATGTTCTTGATATCGAATGGAGACAAGTCCGGGTTGGCTTGATACATCAACGCTGCAACTCCAGCGGCGCCGGGAGTGGCCATCGAAGTCCCGGACATAGCGGTGTACTGATCGCCGGAGTTGAAGGCGACCGACATGACGTTGCTGCCTACATAGGCGATGTTCGGCTTGACACGGAGTTCTTCAGTAGGACCTTGACTCGAGTAGATCGCAATGGCCGAATTTTTGTCAAGAGCACCGACAGTGATAGCGTCCTCTGCGGAACCAGGTGTGCCGATTTGTGCAGAAACGCCGTTGTTACCTGCCGCGATAAAGATGGCAATACCAGCCGACATCATTTCATTGGCATATCGGTTGACGCTGTCATCTTCAGATGATGCCCACTCCGCAAGCCCTGGTCCACCAAGACTCATCGAAGCCCCACGAATGTTGAATTTGTAGCGGTTTTCAACCGTCCATTCCATCCCTGCCATCACCGTGGCAAAGGAGCCTGAGCCACCAGCATCAAGCACCTTGACGCCAACGAGGAAGGCTTGTGGTGCCATTCCAATGTGCTCATAATTTGGAGCGCCTGTTCCTGCGGTCGTACCCGCACAGTGAGAGCCGTGTCCTTGGTCATCGTAAGGGAACACTTCGGTCCCATTGGTGAGCGATGGATTGTTGACTGGGTCGTAAAAGGCGATGACCTTCGGATCATCAGTGGAATTATCGTCATCGAGGTCATCAAGGCTGGCGTGCGCACCATCAATACCTGTATCGATGATAGCAACGGCTGAGCCTGCGCCATCGTACCCTGTATCGGCCCAGACCGTATCGACTCCGTGGAGGACTGCAGCATCACCGTTTGCAGTGGTCAATATGCCATCCAATTCCAACATAACAACACCTGGGAGGGTGGTCGCTTCGAGAATTTGGTCAACTGGCACCCTGCCTGCCAACGCATCAATTCCTTCCAAAGTCCATTGGTGCTGGAATTCGATTTCACGCTCGAGCAGAGCGACGTCCTGTGCATCAGGAGTGTGATCGAAATCAACGATCAGAGGCAATGTGCCATCTTCATCCAAAAACAGTGGGTTGTCCTTGTGGAATTCAATCATGTCGCCGATGCCATTGCCGTCTCGATCGACGGTTGTTTCGACCCACCAGCCTTCTGAGTCATCGTTGGATGGCTCGGCAACAACTGGCACCGCCATTGCCAAAGCAGGGAAAAGAAGTAAGCTCAAACAGAGCATGGAAAGAATGGTTCGGATCTTTGACATAATGACGCCTCGCAGATAAACCAACGAGCCCGGGTTTTTCAACCCATTGAGGAAATGACTGCGCTCCTCAAGACGAAAATGGAGGGTCGCAAACAAAAGGGCGTTCAATTGCCAAGTAAACGGGTGAATCTTTTTATGGAAAATAAAAAGGTCATCTGAGTTGTATGGCAGCACCACGTAGAAACACACCCGTCGCCCAAGTACCGCATCAAGGCACAGCCCCTGCCCTTGGGACTTCACTGCTTGCGAAAGGACGTCAATCAGCGCCTCCGATGATAGTCCGGGCCCCTGGGGTGGACATCGATGACGCTGAACGGTCCCTCGTGCGGTTTTCACAAATCATCATGCTTGGCATTGCTATCTGTGGAATTTGGTTCAGTATCTACAACATCGCTTTCAGCAGTGAAGGCACGTCCAACGCCGACTTCGCCGTTCTCTTCTTTGGAGGAATGCTTTCAGCCGGCTTCGCTATTGGTTGGATTGAAGCCCAGAGCAGAGAGAACGACCATCAACTTCGTGACGTTCAAGATTACATGCTCGGAATTGGTTTCTTCTTCGCTACTGTCGGCACGGTGTGGGGCGCTCGCTTCATCATTGGCTTGTTTGAATCTGGAGCATGGTTTGGCCAGAACACTGCGGATGATGGATGGTACCCAAATGGAAACGGAATTTACGTGCAAACTGCTGCAATCCTCCTCCTCATGATGGGGCAATACAAACTGCTGCAACGCTACAAAGGTCAAACGACCTTCGGCTGGGCAGTTGCCTCTTATGCCCCAATGATTGTGTTGTTGGGTGCTGGAATGAACATCTGGCTCAAATGGTCCGGAGACGTTGTCAGCTATGAAATCGGGATTTCCCTCATTGTGTTGAGCATCGCTGCAATGGAGATGGCATTGCGTTCAAACAACTCGATCAACCTCACTGTAATTGTGATTGCTTCAAGCATAGCGCCAATCCTGTTTGAGATTGCGCATGATGTCACTTTTGAACAAAGCGGTGGTGCATTATCCCTCCTGCTTTACATCATTGCCATCCAAGGATATTATGCTTCGAAGAAAGAATTGAGAACGGATATCATTCAACGGGCCTCCTTGGTGCTCATTGGCGTCATTATCCTAGCGATGCTCTATGCCCGCGGTGATAATCTGAACCTGATCATAGGGCCGCTTACGACTGAAGCATTGGGTGGGTTCAGCACCTATCTTTCGCTCACCGTCGCCCTCTGGTTAGCCGTTCTTGGTTTCTACTTCCCTGCTATGCTCGATCAGCGATTGCCTTGGATTCCCGTTGGTTTAGCATTCGCTCTCATGATTATCCCTACCGATCAAAGCACCGTTCCTTGGTTGGTTACCATTGCGATCCTCCCCTACATGCTGCTTATCTCAACCGCAACCCGACGCTGGGTTGCAAACGCCACGTTGGGTATGGCTGCTTTATCATTCATCGTTGTTGACCTCATGGCTCGACTCCAAGACATTGAACAGGTTGACGCCTATGGGGTGCCTGGTTTGCATTTGCTCATTCCCGTTGCTTTGATTGCGGTATCTGAACTTGCTCAACGAGCTGAAAAAGTTGATGTTCAAATTCACATGTTCGTCATTGGCTGTATTACACTTTCCCGCGCAGTACTGTTCGCAGATGAATGGTATATGCCTTGGTTCTTTGTTGTCTATTTGCTCTACCTTGCTAAAAGAGGGTTTGATGCTATCGATGAAAACGCATTGCTTCAGGCCCGATGGAAGGCAACCATGAGTGCTTTAATCGCCAACGCTGTCATCATTGCATTGATGGTCGTAGGTTCCCTAAAGGTGCCAGATCAATTTATGTTTGGTGGATACAGCCTCCATGTCTTTTTCCTTGGAGGAATAACCTACCTCCTCTTGCGTTCCGGTCGAAGGAAAGAATTCGATTTGGGTATGATTGTCAACTGGATCGGCAGCCAGGTCAGTGGCGCCCCGCAGTATGACTCATTGACAAACACCTGGATCAAATCCGCTCCCAAAGAGAGCGATGACAACCAATGGATCAAAACCAATTCATGGAGCCCACTCGCCCGAAGTTCACTTGTGATTCCATTTATCATGATGACGGCTGGTATCTTCATGACCATGGGGAATGCAGAAACCGAGGAAATGAGAAATTTCATCAAAACCCCGATTGGCATCCTCCTGTTAGCCTTCCCAATTTCTGGATTAGTTTTGGAAATCCTTGAGTTGGAAAGCATCAGTTCCAAGGCCAGGTCAAGCGCTGTCTGGATCCTCTTTGGAATTGGTGTGGGCCCTTCGTTGACCATCAATGGTATTCGAGACGAAATGAGAAGCATGGATGAATATGCAGGAATGTATATCCTTCCTGCCGCCATTCTTCTCGACCTCATCCTCGTAGCAGCACCCTTAATCGTCGCTTGGGCGATTGGCCGGCGTGGTCTTGACAAAGATGGGATTTCAATCAATGCGGACTTGGCAGCCATGATGGGGCTGATTGCCTTGGCTTGCCTTGACACATCTGGTGGATTGTTGCTGATTCCGATGCTGATGCTCGTTACCTACCAGTCCGTACGTTATCGCCACAGCTTGGCTTTGATGTTTGCACCGCTCGCCCTGATCGTAACGCAAAATCAGTGGTTGGACTACCAAGGAATTGGATGGAAAATAGTTGATTTGCTTCCATATTCCATCCAAGAGACCTCATGGGTGTTTGGTTTATCGCAACTGAGTGGAGCACTCATCGTCCTTCAGATGACGTACATCCTGTATTCTCAATTCTCAGAATATCAAGACAAGCAGAAGCGGGAATTACCTTGGCTCGGAGCCTGGGTTTGGATGGCAATTGGACTCATTGCCATGTTCCCTGAGCTGGACTGGTTCCAATGGATGCCACTTCTTTTCACCTCTGGTTTGATGGTGAATGCTTGGATGAGGGGGCAGGTGCAATACCTACCGCTCCTCGGAGCAGCAGAATTTATTTCTTTGATCATCGCGTTGAGTAGTCAGTCTTGGAACTTGAGCGATTACGACGTGTTCTCTTATGCCTCACTGATCACGGGGGCGACTGCACTTGTGTACTCAGCCCTTCATGAAAATGGAGTCCTGTATCGGAACATGGAAAAGGTCATCACCATGACTCATTCGAACATAAAATTGCCAGAAACAGAAGAAGAAAGGCAAGAGTTGAATCAGCAGTTTCAGATTATAGGTTACATTGGTTTGACTTTCTCCTTTACCGTTTTGTGGGGTGTTGGAACAATGATTGGTGCACTACTGATCACGCGGAAAGTGGCTTTGAAAGGTCAATTCAACATGCTTCTTTTCGCCCCATTGGCTCATAGCCTAGCGCTCTATAATTTCTTGATGCAGACCGAGGCGCTGAGCGGTACACTCAGTCTTTCCTTGATTGGAGGGCTTCTGATTGCTGAGGGATTAGCGTTTGTTGTAGCCTCGATTAAGAACGATGCAATTTATGATCAACCAATCTTTGATTGGCCAAGTGATGAAACGTTCTTTGAATTCATGGATCGTCTTGGAATCATGGGTGTGGGTACGACCATTGCTGGTATTTTCTTCCTCCTCAACAGCAGTGATTGGAACACCTTGGCTTTTGGGCTGACAACCTTGGTCCTAATTGGCGTTGGAATTCAAGGATACAGTCCTGAATTTGAAGCAAGATGGCGTCGACTGTTCGGTGGCTATGGATCGATTGTAACGACGTTCATCACCGCATCCACGCTTGAGAATGATTTGATGCAGAATATTGGCTACATGCTTGGAGCCATCGTCACCATGGGCTGGATTTTCATGAGCAGCAGCCGCCTTGGAGACACAAACGAACTTTACATCCCTGACCCGAATGCAGTGCAGCCCGTTGAAACAATCCAACAACCAACAGTGTCAGCAATCGTCGAAGTGGTTCAGGAGCCGGTTGTTGATGAACAAGAAGCACCCGTTGACGAGAAACCGAAGGATGACTCATTGCTACCAAGAGAACAAGCTGAATTGCCTGACCTGGTCGTTCCGTTCGCAATCCCACCACCCGTACTTGCTGTGAAAGAACGTGTCCAAACACGTCACGGGTTTGAAATCGAGTTGCCCGATGGAATGTTTGAGAACATCATCACTTCGATGGATATGACGCCTCATGAAGGATTCAAACCTGTGGTCTCCTTTGGACCGAGGGGCGAGATCATGCTGAACTTCGTAGCTGTTTGATCAGTCACGTGTTCGTGCGCCTTCAGCACCGGTCACCTGCTGAACAGATGGGGCTGATGGGAAGGCATCCCAGTAGGCCTCTCGCGCTTGTTGGTTGATGTCCATGCAGAGGACAACGTCCGATGCTCGGTCAGGAAGTGTTTCTGTGCCGTTGAGGTGCTTGATAATCGGCTGAATATTGGACAAGTTGACCAACCCCCAGCCCGTTTGTGTGCACGGAGCCACAGGTGAGATGGGCATCGTTCCCGAGGTTGGGTCCCAGTCGAGGTCAGGGTACCATGCAGAGAGGTTGAGAGCCTCACGGACTTGAGCATTCGTGACTGTGAACGGATTACCATCTGTATCCGTACCGTTGACAAGGTGTTTGGAACGAGATTCAGGTGAGGCTCCTGATGAGGGGTCCTCGAATTCATCACGCAAGGATTCCAAGACAAAGGAGAGGATGCCAGCGGTTCGTGGCGTCGCAAAAGAGGTCCCTGATGTCTCGTGGTAGCCATCGATGTCATCGTGGTTCGGCAGGACCTGAGTCCAATCGGCTGAAATGTCAGGATACGACCCTGACATGATTTCTTTTTGGTCATCGCCTTCTTCTGCATAACCTGCGATGCCGATCGACCATGGAGGTCCTGCTGTAGCATCTTGAACGGCTGGAGATGGGCTGTTATCTGCTGCACCTGTGTGGATTTTACCATAGGTGACCACGGCCGATTCTGTTGCTCGTTCTATGCCCGGGACTGGAACTGAACCCGGCGCACCAAACGAAGTCGTGATCACATCCACAAGCGGTTGGTCGGCGGCTGATTGCACCGCTTCGCTGGAAAAACCTTCGACAAAGAAAATCACCGCCATTGGATTGGCGTCAAGAACGGCGCCAGTGACCGCTGAGCCATGCCCGTCAGAGGGATCATCTAAGATCAGAATATCACTGTCACCATCGGGTGAACTTCCGATGATTTTGGTTCCGGGGAAATAGACAATATCGCTGGCAGTGAGGTTGTCCCAACAGGATGCTTTGTCTGCATCATAGCGTTCTTGCCAGGTGCCTTCAAAAGTCAATTCGCACGTTTTGGTGACACCTAACTCGTCTTGCAACCATTGAGGATAGGTTTCATTGGTGCGGAAATGGTCGTGGTAGACATTGATGCCCGTATCGATTGGAGCAACGACTGAAAAGGGGCGCCATCCGTCATCTTCAGAGGCAACGGACTGAACCATGTTTGCTTCTGGGGCGTCATTGAAAATCGACAAGACTGTTACGAAGGAGACCACCAAAAGCGTGGAAAGGAGGAGGGCAAGCAATTGTCGAGAAGTCATGCTGCTTGGCGACAACTCAAGTGTCACCTGTGAAGCATCATCAGCATCGGCCATGTGTATACCTCCACCGCAATGGCTCAAGAACCCTGCGCCCTATTGAAGAACTACCGATATCTGGCCAAATCATGAGCGAAGCGGCCGACCGTTTGGTCTGGATTGACCTTGAGATGACTGGATTAGATGTGACCAAGGAATCCATTATTGAAATAGCAACTGTGATCACTGATGGAGAACTCAATGTGCTGGCTCAAGGGCCAAACTTGGCTATCAGCGTCGATGAGTCATTGCTTGCAGGCATGGACGAATGGAACACCACCCATCACACATCCAGCGGTTTAGTGGAGCGGGTGAAACATCAAAGTGTCTCTCTTGAAGAAGCGGAACGACAAACCTTGGAATTCCTATGCGAATGGGTCCCTGAGGGCACGGCCCCGTTGTGTGGAAACAGCGTTTGGAATGATAAAAAATTCATGGAAAAGGAGATGCCTAGCCTCGTTGCCCACCTTCATTACCGAATGATTGATGTTTCAACGGTCAAAGAATTGGCACGCAGATGGTACCCTGGAATCAGTCGCTATGAAAAGAAAGGGGCGCATCTTGCCCTCGATGATATCCTTGAGTCAATCGAAGAACTGCGCTACTTCCGAACACGAGTGTTCAAGAAATAAACGGCTCATTGACGCCACGTTGGCTCAGAGGGATCGACGCCTTTGTGCCTCGACATGATTTGAGCGACCACAGCGACTGCGATTTCTTCTGGTGATTCAGCCCCGATGTGAACACCAATTGGGCAAATCACTTGATTGAGCATGCTTTGTACGATCCCTTGTTCGAGCGCCGCTTTTTCAAAGGCCTGCCACTTCGACCTGCTTCCAATCACCCCGATCCTTGGTCCATTTTGACCGTCGAGGGCTGCTTCATCATGTTGTAATGTAGCCAAAATACCCAAGAGACGCTCCTGATCTTCAGACCAATCATGGCCGAGCAAAAGCACATCAGAGTAACGGTTGAGGGTGACAGCATCATGGTGTTTGACAAAGGTCGGTGCGTCCATATGAAGATGGTTTTTGGCGTTCGAAAAGAGGGTGACGTCACAAAATTCGGCTCGTGTGTCATGAACTGAATGATCCCAGCCAACCGCATCCAAGGCAGGAGCGATCGCTTGAGCACAGTGGCCACCGCCAATCAACAAAACATGTGGCATCGGAACAAGGACCTCCAGACTGAGGGTCACTCGACCCCCACAAAGCGAATCTAGAGGTGTTACTTCATAGCCCTTCGCACCTTTATTCAACCCAAACTTCACCACTTCACCAGATGGACGATAATGTTCATCCAAGAGGGTGTTGCTTCGCTTCAAAACCATCATCTCAAGGCCTGCTCCACCGACGGTACCCGTCCATTTCCGGTCTTTGGAACGCATTGCCAGGCGGGCTCCAACCTTTCCAGGAACACTGCCTGATGTCTGAACGACGCTTGCTAAGACAACCCTGTGACCTTGTTCAAGCTGGGTCAAAACCCAAGCGAGCACAGCCACAGTCATATCTGCCGCTTGAAGCGCTCCCACATACCCTTTGCCCCAAACCATGGTGCTCAAGAAAGCAGAACCGATTCAAGGCCCCTGAGGAGAATCAGATCGGCTGGAGTGTCGATGTTCAGACCAATGTGAGGAGCGGCTGCCTCAACCAACTCTGGTTTGAAAAGGTCCCGAAGTGGTGTTTCAGCGGGTGCTGAAAGAACGGCCGCAATGTCTGGGTCGTGAAGGAGAAGAGGATGGCCTGCACGGCCTTGGAAGGCCAAAGTCGAGGTCGCGCTTTGTTGCATCAAGGAACGAACGTGCTCTGTGGTCCAGCCTGGACGGTCGACGGGTGCAATGAGAACGCGTCGAGGCGTTCGCCCTTTGTCACCCATCAAAGAAAGCAAACCGCATTGTACTGTCCCAGTACGGCCCTTTTCTGGTTCTTTGTTGACGACGACCGTTGCGTTCAATGCTTCCTTCATCACTTCAAAGTGCAATGACTGCCGTGTCACCACAACCACTGGAGCACAACCTGCGTCGAGTAAACGCTGTACGGCAAGCCCCACGAGTGTGGTCGAACCGACTTCAACCAACGCCTTTGGCTGACCCAAGCGCTTGCTTGCGCCTGCAGCAAGGACAAGAGCGGGGCATCCTCGGACCATGGTCGTGGCTTGGTCAGATGTTTGATTGCCTTTTCCTTTTTGTTGATATAGACTGAAGCGGTTTGACGCCCATGATGGCGAGCGGAAACCCATTCACAGAACCTGAACTGCGATCGCTTGAATTGTTACAGAGCATCGCTGAAGCAAATCCATGGCTTGAGTTTATTGAGCAAACTGAAGAACGAATAGAGATTCATGTTCGAGGACAATCGCGTCGATGGTATGTGATTGAAGCAAAGCGGGCCATGATTCAGCACTTCCTCAACCACAACATCGTGCACAACACGTGGAGCCTCGAAATACAAGGTGGTGCGAGGAAAAGGGACATCATACATCGCAACCAGTACTGTGCCAATTTGTGCCTCAATCTTCGTCAGTCAGCAGATCTGCCAGTGGGGGATAAAATCGCAGCACTGTGCCTCTCACTGCACAACGATGTGACCACTGCCATGAACATTCATCTGTTGGCACAATTCCTCGTTTGTCCGCGTAATGATTTAGCAAAAGTAATGATTTTCCAAGATGAAATGGTTGTGCTGCACAGCATGTTCGCAGGAAGAGATGATCAAGATCTAAACCCTCCAGCTATGTTTGATATTGCAGACGAACAATTCAATTGGGACGATCAAATTGACGGAATGGAACGTGGCGAAGAGGTTCCTGATGAACCGGTCGAACATGAGCACCCAAGGGGCACTGAAGAAACCCCTCCCGAAAATGATCCACCTGTGATGAGTGAGGAAGAGATTGAAGAACAGCGATTATGGAGCGTTTATGAACAACATATGGAAGACATCGCTCGTCAAGAAGAATGGGACAACAGAGAGCCCTAACATCCAAGCCTTGCTCAGATATCTTTGGTGATTTCTCGACCAATGATCATGCGTTGAACTTGCGAGGAACCCTCGTAAATTTGCATCACCTTAGCAGCACGCATCAACTGGGCTACAGGGTATTCTTCTGAGTAACCATAGCCGCCATACACTTGCACGGCATCGGTTGAAACTTCCATAGCAGTGTCCGCTGCAAATCGCTTTGCATGAGCGGCCGATTCGGTATTACGGATGCCAGCATCTGATTCAGAAGCGGATTTCCAAGTGAGCATGCGTGATGCTTCGATTTTAGTTTTCATGTCTGCAAGCATAAATTGAATGGCTTGGTGTTGATGTAATTTCTTTCCAAACGTCATTCGTTCGCCTGAGTATCGCAATGCGTGCTCATAGGCGGCTCGAGCCAAGCCAGTAGCGTGCGCTGCAATGTTTGGCCGGGACATGTCGAAGGCCTTCATGGCGTTCATCCAGCCACCTGATTCAGAACCGCCGATCAAATGCGATGCTGGGACTCGAACATCATCGAAGGTGATGGAACGGGTGTCCGAGCATCGTTGACCCATGTTGATCTCCTTCTTGCCAAGGCTAAAGCCGACAGCGTCTTTCTCGACAATGAATCCCGACATACCGCGATACCCTGCATCCATGTCGGTCTTTGCAAGCACGAAGAAAAAGTCTGCGTGCCCTGCTCCTGTGATCCACATTTTGGAACCATTGATGATGTAGTCATCACCGTCAGATACAGCGCTTGTTTTGCAAGCTGCGACATCAGAACCTGCACCCGGTTCAGTCACGGCATACGAAGCGAGGGCTCCATCTTCAGCGACCTTTCGAAGCCAGATTTCTTTCTGGTCATCTGTCGCTCCGGTGATGATTGGTGCGCATGCAAGAGCGGTGGCATAGGCAGCCGTAGCAAAACCAGGGTCGCCCCAAGCCAGTTCTTCATTGACAAGAACCTCTTCCATCGAGCCAAGACCTGGGCCTCCGTAGGTTTCTGGAATGTGGAGGTTCAAAAGACCCATTTCGTGGGCTGCAAGGATGGTTTCCTTGGGGTAGGTCGACGTTGCATCCCAATGTTCTGCTTTGGGTCTGATTTCATCGACGGCGAATTCATGGGCCAGTTCTTTCAACATCTCTTGCATTTCATCAAGTTGGAAGTTGACCATACCAACGGGAGGAGGCCGCCCTTTATGTCTCCATTGATTCAACCAATGGTAAACAACGCTCGACGATGCGCTTCGAGGGTGAGGAGGAACAAACAATAGATGGCAATCATGACCCATCCTTCCCATTTCTTGAACTCATAGGAGGTTCGCATCATCAGCAAGGCAGAGAAGCAGCCAATGATGGTGAATGGTATGATGATGTAAACGATCAAATCGTAACCTGCTGGAGTGATTGCAAGCGGTGCAATCAATCCTGCGATTCCAATGGAGAGCAGGGGGTCGGTGATGTTTGAACCAATCAAGGTCCCAATCGCAACACCTTGGCTTCGTTTTGCAGCCATAAGAGCGATGGTCAGTTCGGGCAATGAGGTACCAATTCCGAGTAAAATTGTGCTGATGATGGCATCAGGCACTTCAAGTTCAGTTGCAATTGATTCAACGTTTTGAATCAACTGATCTGCTGCATAGACTGCAAATGTAAGACCGGCAACCACCATGATGAAGTAAGCCGCAGTGCTCCATGACGTGCCGTGAACTTCAGTTGGTTCCATACCTTGCATTTCTTCTTTTTGAATTTCCTTTCGGTTGGTTAGCAGCCAAGTGATGTACACCACATACAGGGACACTAAAATTCCGGCTTCCCATTGCTGGAGTGTTCCCTCCGTGATCAGGAAGAGACTGAGAATAAGAACGGAAAGAAGCATGATCTGCCCGTCCCGCTTCAACCAAGACTCCCTAATTTTCAAGCCCTTATTGACCACGACAATGCCCATGATGAGCGTGATCTGGACCAATACAGAACCGAGGATGTTGCCGATGGCTGTGTCAGCAAAACCCGGTGTCGTTGCTATCTTTGTTGCTGATGAGGCAGAGATGAGAATCTCAGGTAACGAAGTTCCAATCGAGACGATCGTGAGTCCGATGACAACCTCGGGCAAACCCACCCTGCGTGCAAGCCCTTTTGCCCCTTCAATAAAGAAGTCAGCTGAGAAAATCAGAAGGAAAAGGGCAAGAAGGACAATGACGACCATGACTGCGATGTTGTTCACGCTTACTTCAGTTGAAATCAGTTTGACCGCCATGAGTCCAAGAAAGAGCGCCCCTGTGGTGATGACGGTCTGGAAATGGACAAGTTGTGGAATCCCCATCACTTTCTCATTGGACTCCATGCGCCTGCGTACGCAACCACCTTCTTCACCATTATGTTGAACGGGGGGTGCAAAAGGTCGATTGAAAAGACACATAATCTGTGGTCACCGCCCCCCGATTATGTTGCGCCGTCTCCTTGCCGAGTTCATCGGCACATGGTTCATGGTTGGCGTGGGCTGTGGAAGCATTGCCATTGGAGCACCTGGATGGGTAATCTCGTGTGCATTTGGGGCCGCTGTCACACTTGCAATCTTAGTGTTTCAACCGATCAGCGGTGCCCACATCAATCCAGCCGTGAGCATTGCCTTTGCTCGAAGCGGGCACCTCGAAAAGCAAGCTCTTCTGCCTTACATCGCCGCTCAACTTGCCGGAGCCTTCGCTGCAGCATGGATGCTCAAAGGAGTCGGACCAACTGAACTTGCACCTGACGTAAGTCGTGCAATGGGGGCCGGCATTGAGGTGTTCATTACCTTCGCACTCATGGCTTCCATCTATTGGATTGTGGTGAAATCCGAAACGCATGTTTCGATTGCTTTTTTTGTCGGTGCCACCGTTGCTTTGTTGGCCTACCTGTTTGGACCATTGACCGGAGCCTCGATGAATCCTGCTCGAACCTTTGGACCAAACATGGTCCAGGGGCTCTATTCCAGCCTCCCCTTCTATTGGGTCACAACCATCATTGGTGCCCTGATTGCAGCCGAAATTTTTGTTCGACTTCAAGCATCGACAAAGCCTCAAGACTGAGCCGTAAACCGGACGACTTCAATGACGTGATCCGTCGAGGGCACGGTGAAGTCTTCCAGTGGAGGTGAGAATGGAACCGGTGTGTCAAGTGCGCCGATCACAACTGGTGCAGCCTCGAGTGCATAGAAGCAAGATTCCAAAATTCGGCTCTGAACTGTGTGACCTAAACCGCCGCACCATTGCCCTTCTTGCAAAATTACAAGACGACCGGTGCGGATCACAGAATCAATGCATGTCTGAGCATCAAACGGAAGTAAGGTGCGCAAATCGATGATCTCAACCTCGACACCTTCCTCGGCGAGCGCATCTGCTGCTTGCTTTGCCACGTGGACCATAGCGCCCCATGTTACGAGGGTGATGTCACGTCCTCCGCGAATGACTGCTGCTTTGCCCAACTTGTACCGTTGGTTGTCTTCGATTGCCTGCTTTACTGGAGCAGTGTCGACCTTTTGATTGATGTTTTGGCCCCAACCGGTCAACCCTCCACCCAAGCCATACAGACCGATGTGTTCGAGCATGATGACGGGATCGTTGAGTTCTGCTCCTTCCATCAGAAGGTCGTAAGCGTCCTGAGGCGTACCAGGAGCGATCACAATCATTCCAGGGTCGTTGGCAAACCAGGATTCAATCATGTTCGCATGGAACGGCCCTGAGCGAGTTTTAGCGCCAAGCGGGACCCGGATGGTCATTGGACAATCAGCACCCCAACGCCATCGCAGCATTGCTGCATTGTTGATCAGAGCGTTGTAGGCGAGGGCTGCAAAGCCACCAAATTGGATTTCGACCATCGGACGCATGCCAGAAAGAGCAGCCCCGGTTCCGGTGTGAACAATCACCGCTTCACAAAGCGGCATGTCAACGAGTTTATCGCTGTGTCCTGCGTTCTTCAACGCCATGTTCATCCCAAAAGCACCTGCAACTTCCATGTCTTCACCAATGAAGACGCACTGGTCGCCGTGTCGAGTAGCAACATCTGCCATGGCTTGTTGGATCGCGCGAGCATACGTCCAACCACCGCTTTCTGCGTATTCGAGCGTTGTTTCCCCCACATCCAAAGGAGATGGTTCATCCGAACCTTGGGAAGGCGATTGGAGGCGAGCAAAACGATCGTGATGTGTTTCTGCATCATTGAGCGTTGTCACCCCTTTGATGACCGTGGAAGGTTCTGGCCAAGCCATCTGTGTGACGTCGATCATAGCCTGATCGACGAGGGTTTGCTCTTCTTCTTCCATGTTGGTGAGCGCAACTTCATCGACGCCCAAATCCAACAGCAGTTGGCGGTGAGTTGGCAAGGGATCTTTTGCCTCCCAGTACGCAAGAAGGTCACGGTCAACATATCCAGGGGGCGTTCCTGATGCGTTGCCAAGATAGAGATCGTCGTGATGGTGAGCATGGCCGCAACCGCGCATGGTTTCAACATGAATGAGGGTCGGTCCGCCGCCTTCCATGGCAAATTCACGCGCCACTGCAGCGCTGGCGTGCCAAGCAGCAGGGTCTGACCCGTCAATCGTCCATGCAGGGAAGCCCATAGCCACAGCTTTGTCAGCCCAAACTTCGACGCCGGATTGCTTTGCTGGAGGTGTGTCAAGAGCAATTTGATTGTTTTGTAAGATGTAGCAAATCGGAAGACCTCGTGCACCTGCAAGGTTCATTGCCTCCCAAAACTCTCCCGAAGAAGAGGCACCTTCGCCGATACAAGCCACATGGAAACGGTCAATTTTTTGCCTCCAAGCAGCGAAGGCAAGCCCTGTCATGGTGACGCTTGCAATCGGTAGTGGGGCGGTTGGAGGAAGCACACCAACGTGCCATGCACCAACGTGAAGGTCACGCCCGCCAGCATGATCGAAGCCTCCGTTTTGGTTGGAACCGGCTTTGCCTAAATTCGCTGCCATCACGTCAAGAGGCGTGTCGCCCATCGCAAGGCCAAGACCAATATCTCGAATCATTGGGGCGATTAAATCACCATCGTAGCCTTTGCCAGGTCGAGCGTCTCGAGGTGCATCGGGTTGGCGATTGAGGGCTGTAGCCACGGCAACAACGCCTTCTTGCCAAGTCGAGCGGAAGCCTTTACCGCCAAATTTAGACCCATCTGGTGTCAGCATTCCGTCGGTGTGAATTATTTTTAATTGGGCGTCAAGCATACGAGTGCGGCTCATCATGCGCTGCCATTCCAAGCGTTGACCAATGCGAACTGCCATGTAATGAGCGAGCCGTCGGAAGGTGAGCCGCAAGTCGATCAAGAAGTGCTGATTGCGTCGGTCGAGGAACTCATTCATGCTGCGACGAGGGATCACTTCCACGGATCCATCTTGATCCATTTTGGCCTTGATTTGCGCCATCAACCCTCGATGAACTGCTTCGATAAACCGTTGTGTAAACGTGTGCCAAGCTTCGCCTTCAAACTGAGAAGGTTCATTCTCGACCAGCACATCCCAGACATTGGCTGCCAAAAACAAGTGACCATCGTGACGTTGAGCGATGAATCGGAGAACTTCACGACGCGCAGCATCTGCGAGCAGAGGCTGAGTGAACTTCAGCGGTGCGCTTGCCCTCCAGTCTGAACCGTGAATTACCGGTAAGTCGCCTTGGCCCATGGTTTGGCCAAACGTCACCCAAATACAAAACCAGCGGGCGATTGAATTGGTGATTTGAGATGCATCACTCGCTTGAATCGCCCATAGCGCCGCCTAAGGCCCGCATTGATGCGCGTGTGACAAAAACGGTGGCGAGGATGGAGGCGAGGAGACCCAAAAGCAGCATGGCACTGCCAGTTGTTGAGGTTTGAACGCCCTCCAAAGCGTTTCGATTGAGGGCCAAACTGCCCAGAGCGTGCCCATAGTAGGCATAGGCCAGGGAATAGATGATGCTCGAAGCATTGGAAAGTACGAACACACGAAGGGAAACTGGTCCTGCAGACATGATGTAGTTGAGCCATTCATCTGGAATAAGAGGTGACAGGCGAACCAGAATTGAAATTCGCATTGCATCTTCTGCAAGGGCTGTTTCAATGCGTTTCATTTTCTCATCGCCTGAAATTGAGGCTTGAATCATGTCCCTGAATAACCATCGACCCAAAAGGAAAGCGAGCAGCCCCCCAATCATCGATGCAGCATAATTCACCAGTGTAGCGATCCAAAAAGGAAAAATCGCCCCCGCTGCAACCTTGAGGAGGGGTGAAGGGATCAACAAAACGATGCCGAGAGCAACGGCCAGTGCATAGAGGAGTGGTCCGGTCGGGCCAACATCCTCAAACCAAGTGATGATGGCTTGAGCATCGCGAAACAAAAAGTAGCCTGCTGCTGCGCATGCAAACAGCATTAAGGCTCCAAAAAGAGCGCGCCAGCGGTAGAGTTTCGGTTGATTTTCTCGCATTTGTTGAAGGTTCATTCGACCATCAATCAATTGCATTTCAGCAGGTTTTGGAATGCTTCCGAGACGTTTCATTCCTCTTCCTCCGCAGCCGGCAAAGAATCGAGTACATCCTTGATCATCTGCGCAGCGTCTTCCACCTGCGTCATGAGGGTGAGATCTGAAATGGCCCCTGGTTGTCCAAGGTTCCACAATAAGTCTCCGACAAACTCGTTGGTAAGCCGTGTCATCTCAAGCACTTCAGGATCGATTGGAACCATCGTTCCCATGTCATGAATCGCTACAAAGTCAGGTGTTTCGCTCAGGATTTCATCCATCGCATCTTCGACCTCCTGAGCAAGCCCTTCAGCCTGGGCCTCGAGAATGTCTTCCATTGAGGACTTGAACCCCTGGTTCATTTCAGAAAGGTTACCGCTTCCACCACCTAAAGATCCACCTCGTTTGAGGTCTTGAAATGACGGTGCTTGGCCCCCAGGCCCACCAACCTGCCCTTCACCTTGAGGCATACCCAATTGTGAACCATCCGCTTCTCCGACAAGTTTGTTGAGCGCCAAACGAAGCATAGAGGCCATGACAGATGGATCGAGTTCTTCATTGACTTCCAAGCCCTCCTCGCCCATTTGGCCGAGGATTTCATCGATGAAACCGCTGTCTATTTTTTCTGGCCCAACAAGTCCTTTGAGCATTGGTAAGGCCCAGGTGCTGTCACCCATGGTCATGGCAACATCGAAGGTTCCACCTGTTCCCTTTCCGGAGTTGACCTCTGCAGGTGGAGCCACAAATTGCTTACGAGTGTGCCGATGAAGTTGTTCAATCAGTGAAGACATGTCGATCGGTTTGCTCATCACTTCAGCAACACCCGCCTGTGCCGCGCTGTTCAGATACTCTTGAGAGGTCTGGCGGGAAAGAATCACAATTCTGCACTTGAATGCGAATTCGGGATCGCTCATCAACCGTTGCGATGCATCGATAGCATCGCCATTCTTCCACTCACTGTCAATCAAAACAACTTCTGGCATGATGGCCAAAGCCGTGCCTTCCGCCTGACGCAGTGTACCGGCCCGAGTGATTTCGAACCCTTCACGTTCGAGGGTGTTTGCGAGAAGACTTCGGCGACCTTCGTTTTCATCAGCGACGATTACCTTGGCCATGCTCTCCCTCCCTTCTTTTCCAAGGGGATGCTGTGGAGTCTTGAACCTCACCCCTCATTGGAAAGGTGTGACGGTGATTGAAACACAAGAGTTCGTGTCCCAAAACGAGATTCACTTGACGATTTCATTCGGTAAAGCCGCATGCCAACCAAGGATGCCGCCCTCTAAATTGTAGAGTTTGGTTCCATCGAGTCCGGCTTGAATTAGAAGCATAGCTGCGGTCTGAGAACGCATACCGCTTTTGCAGTAGAGAAGGATGTCCCTGTCTTTTGGCAACTCTTCGAGGTTCGAAGTCACCGATTCGTGGCTGACTTGATGATCGCAGGAAGCAACTCGGGCTTGCCTGTACTCCAGATCTGAACGAACGTCCAGAACGAATGGCGACCATCCTTCATTTCTTTGAGCGATAAAGTCTGCCATGGAAATGCTTTGGAACATGGTTGAATCAGCGGAGGCACCCCCCACTTGAATTGAACGCTTAGGGTCGGCTACTGCACACCACTCTGGTGATTCAAACATTGCCGAGACTTCCTCGAGGTCGCTCACCGGTGGACGGGTGGTATCGTGGCTAAAGGTGAGGGTGTTGAACTGCATTTGTTCAGCATCATAGAGAAGCAAACGACCGTTGAGAACCTCACCGAGGCCGAGGATCATTTTCAGAACCTCATTGGCTTGTAAGGAGCCGATTACGCCAGGTAAGACGCCAAGTACCCCACCCTCTGAACACGATGGCACTGCGCCTGCTGGTGGCGCAGTTGTAAACAAGTCGCGATACGTTGGTCCTCCTTTGAAATTGAAAACGCTGACTTGCCCTTCGAACCGATATATAGAACCGTAGACCCAAGGTAAATTAAGTAACGAACAGACATCGTCGACGAGGTATCGAGTTGGGATATTATCCGTTCCATCAACAACAAGATCCCAGCCTTCACTCATGATCCTCAAGGCATTGTCTGGGGTGAGCCGGGTGTCATAAGCAACGACTTCAACCTCATCATTGAGTTCATTGAGTCGCTGCCCCGCCGACGTTACTTTCTTCTGACCGATTCGCTCGGTTGAATGAATAATCTGGCGCTGGAGGTTCGAAAGGGCCACTGTATCATCATCGATCACCCCGATTCTTCCAACCCCTGCTGCAGCAAGGTACAGCAACACAGGACTACCAAGGCCACCTGCGCCAACAACGAGAACATTTGCATTTGACAACTTTTGTTGCCCTTCAATCCCTACGCCGGGCAAAACGAAATGCCGTGAGAAACGCTCCTCTGAATCCATTGATTACACCATCAAAGGGTTGACAAAAAGAGAATAAACATGACAATAACAAAGACACCTGCCAGCATGATTCCAATCACAATCCATGAAAGAATTTGAGCAGCCTTTGCCACTCCGTGATCAGGATGGTTTGGGTACTGTGTGGTGATCTTAAGAGCGCTGTTCGCCATGAGCAATGATACAATCGAAAACAAGGCAGGAATCCCTAAAAATAATCCACCGACGATTCCAACAAGTGAGATGACAAGCGCTACAGTGGCGTTTGTAGACGGAGGAGGACCGTGAAGACCGCCCCCCGTCATTGGTGTGGCATAATTTGGAACGGTTGGAACCGTTGGAACTTGACCTTGAATCATTTGATTTTGCACTGGTCCACTTTGACCTGTGCTTGGGTCCCATTGGAACCCTTGAGGTGGTTGTTGAGCTGGCTGCATAAATCTGGCACAGTGCTCGATGAAATAAAAGGAACGGCGTTTTCACAGATCGTTACTTTCCAACCACTTTTCGAGGTCAATTGCTGCTTGACATCCCATTCCAGCAGCGGTGATGGCTTGTTTGTAGCGTGTATCAACAACATCGCCTGCTGCAAACACACCGTCTACTGAGGTCATGGTGTGCTCTTTGTGAAGAATGTAACCTTCGGAATCTGTTTCGACTTGCCCGCCGAGGAAGCCTGTGATTGGTTTGTGACCAATGGCGATAAAAGCTCCAGTTACATTAATTGTCTCTGTGCTGCCGTCCCGAGGATCGACCAAAACTGCCCCAGTGAGGCCTTTTTCATCAGAATTCCAAGATTGGACTTGCCTGAATGTTTTGATTTCTATTTTTTTATGATTGGCTGCTCTTTCGTACATGATGGTTGATGCCTTGAACACGTCCCTACGGTGGACAAGGGTCACTTTCGATGCGAATCTGGTGAGGAACGTTGCTTCTTCACACGCCGAATCGCCACCGCCGATGACCATGACTTCTTCATCACGGAAGAACGCCCCATCGCATGTAGCGCAGGTGGAAATGCCACGACCTTTCTGTTCCTCTTCACCAGGAGCGTTGAGCCAAATAGATTCTGCTCCCGTGCAGACAATGATGGAGTGGGTGAGGAATGTTTCGCCTTCGACAACCACTTTGTATGGGCGTTCGGAAAGATCCACTGATTCAACATTTTGATCCCGGACTTCCAAACCAAACCGTTCGGCTTGTTCTCGAAGTTCGATCATCATCTCCGGACCGCCGATGCCTTGTGGGTAGCCTGGAAAGTTCTCAACGTCGGAAGTAAGCATCAACTGACCACCTGACATGTAGCCTGCAAACATGAGTGGTTTAAGCATTGCACGAGCGGAATAGAGACCGGCTGTGTAGCCTGCAGGGCCCGAACCGATGATGATGAGATTCTGTATTTCAGACATGATGTTGGTCTCCAGCAAATTTCGATGGGTGGGCGTCATCACTTGAACATTCACATTTGTTTACATCAAATTGTCGATGGTGCTCTTGGTCAAGAATTCGTCAAAAATACCCTGATTCAAGCAATGAGCAGTCACAGCATAGCGCCCACCGCTGCGACTGCAGCTCGAGCGTGTGGTTCGAGGCGGGGTTCAATGTGTTCGGGATCAGCACCGGGTCCAATGATTCCTAGACCGACTGGCTTTTCGTGAACCAGTTGGAGTTCGATAATCGATTTGATGACCGCCTGACCCATAGCCAGGCCGTGTTGGGTTTGGCCCCTTTCAATGATGCCTAAACAAGCAACTCCATCGATTGTATCATCGGCAAGCAGACGGTCGATGGCGAGTGGGACTTCCATTGCGCCAGGCACCCAAACCACTTCATCGACCACCAAATCATGCTTGCTTGCTTCTTCCTTTGCCCATTCCAGCATGCGTTCAATCTCATCTTTGTGGAATGAACCACAGACTATAGCAATCGAGTGTGTCATTTTTTCAAGCCCCTTTTTCCTGTGACAGGTACCGTTCAACCGTTGCCACGATGGTTTGGGTTGTTGAATCGATTTCCAAATTCACCGCATCGCCAATGCCGTGATGGCCCAGCGTGGTGAGTCGAAGTGTCTCTGGAATGATATGAAGAGCAAAGCATCCATCCTCTACCGCTCCAACGGTGAGTGAGATGCCGTCAACGCCGATGTAGCCTTTTTCGAGAATGTATTTACGGAGGTCGGTGGGCACTAGGATTTCGAAGTTCATGCCCTCCCCCAAGGCTTCAGCAGACTGGATCAAACCGGTCCCCATGATGTGGCCCGAGAGGAGATGCCCGCCGATTTCATCACCAAAAGAAAGCGATCGCTCTACATTGACCGCATGGTCGATTTCCAGTTCACCAATGTTTGTTCGTTGAAGTGTTTCTGGAATCACATCAAAATGAACGTTCGTGCCGTCCATCCCTGTTGCAGTCAGGCAAACGCCATTGATGGCGACGCTGGCTCCAATGGCTAAGTTCTCGACGTTTGGGAGTTCGATGACAAGCGTTCGGATGGCCTCGCCTTCGATGAGGGAAATGACCCTCCCAGTCCCCTGAACGATCCCTGTGAACATCAATCCTCATCTCCGTTCTTCGATTGTGCCCGTGCGAGAATGCGAGCAATAATTTTCCGTGTCCCATCCAAATCTTCAGAGAGACCTTCAACACGGGTGACCTCGATGTTGTCATACCCTAATTCGATCAGTTTGGCACGGATTCGATCTTCAGCGTGTTCTTGATCGTATCCAAGCGCAATAATATCAGGATTAATCACAGGAAGAATATCAAAAATAGGGACGTCGGGGGAATTTCCAATCACCGCTGAGTCAACGGGTTTCAGACCTTGAACCATTCGAAGTCGGAGGTCTTGGCCAGTCACGGGTTCATGCTTTCGCATTCGCACAGTATCGTCATGCGCCACAACGACGGTCAAATGATCGCCAAGAGCTTTGGCCTGTTCCATGTAATGCAAATGACCCGCATGCAAGAGGTCAAACACACCAACCGCCATAACGCGCTTCATCATCTCACCATTTCCCGTCAAGATGCATCTGCACAAGGTTCTACCGGCTGTTTTCAAACTTCAAGTGCATCAATAAGTTGTGCACCTTCGAGGAAAGGAATGTTTCGCTCCTGAGCCCAAGTTCGTGCATCATCAACAGAGAGTGCATGGTCGCCATCGGGTTGAAGCATCTCTGCTCCAATCACGACTGGAGTCATTCCGGCGAGCCGAGCCAAGCCAACAGCAAGTTCAGTGTGACCTTGGCGGCGAGCGAGCCCGCCTTCGGTTTCTCGGCAGACTGGAATGTGACCTGGGGTTCGGAATTCTTCACCAAGCGCAACTTGTGCAGCTTTGCCTTCGATGCCAGCCTCGACCAGTTCTCCCGTCAGTTCTGCGAAGCGACGTGTCGTCAGGGCCCGATCGTGGTCGGTGATTCCCGTGTAGGTGTTTCGATGATTCAGCGAAAGGGTGAACGCCGAACGTGAATCATATCGAAGATCATTGGTCACCAATTGGGTGAGGACTTCATACTCTTCCATGAGGCTTGGATGAGTGTGGAGATCTTGTAAAAACGGAAGCGAAAATCGCTCGCCAACATCGTGACCGATTGCTAAGAACAACAAACCACCACAATCGAGACGCAATTGACGCATCGTCGCGGCCTCTGCAGACTGGCCGGGGAACAACAAATCGGTTTCGCCTTCGCGCTTTTCAGAGTCGAAAAGGCAGACTGGTTGTCCGTTTTTGAAGGCATTGACTGCTGCTTGAACCTGCTCGTCCATGCCTGCTGCTCACCGGGTGGAGTTCATGAAGGGTCGTATGGTATCGTCGTTCATAGGGGCGCTGAAACCGCAAGAATTTGCGGACAGCCAACGGAAAGGGATTATCATAGGAGGTCCCTTGGCCTAGACCTGCGGGGAAGCAAATTATGCCAGTAAAACTCGGACCCGCAGGCGTTCCTTTGTCATGTAAAGGACGAACAATTGTTGAAGGAATGGATGACATCATCTCCCTTGGACTTGAAACCATGGAAGTTCAAACTGTGCGCATGGTTGCGCCAAATCACTTCGAACAGTACTGGCAAGCCGGTGTCTTGGCAAACAAAACCGAGTTCGAGATGAACATTCACGGCCCATACTACTCTGAATTGCTCGGCAACAGAGTTGAGCGTGGACGCTCTCTCGCCAAAATCGAATCAACGCTTCAGGCTGCGCGCACCATTAATGCTCGACACATCACCCTCCACGCTGGCCATTACGGCGGCATGAGCCCCGGCTCGGCAGCAAATGAGCAAGTGGCAAATGTGTTCGCAGGTGTTGTTGACAGGGTCGCAGAAATCTGGCATGACGATGAAGATGAATTCCCAGTGTTCCCTTGGATCAAAAACGGCACCCCTTCAAAGATCGGTATTGAAACCTCAGGCCGTCAAGAACTGTGGGGGAGCCTCGAAGAGGTTCTCGAAGTTGTCAATCACGTTGAAGGCACAATCCCAGTGTTGAACATTGCACACATCCACGCACGGGGCCATGGAAAAATGCGAACTTCGGAAGATTATGGTGAATTGTTCGACCAGGTTCGCGAAACAATTGGGACCAAGGAATTCTATTGCCACTTCTCCGGCGTTGAACACCGCACTGGGAACGCAATGCATTACACTCAAATCAAGAAATCAGATTTGAATTTCGAACCCCTCGCTGAATTCATTGTCGAAGACGGTGGCTGGTTGGACATTACCCTCATCTCTGATTCCCCACTCTTGGAACACGATGCAATGTACATGCTCCAGAGCATTGAGAAGTCAAAGCACCGCCAACTTGAGCGGAAGGCCCGAGAAGATCGTCGCCGTGCACTCTCTGCACAAACAGGAACCACACCCGCTGTCCTTGCTGCAAAGGAAGCCCAACTTGCAGCACTCCTCCCAGACGATGCTCAAGCACCCGCTGAAACAGATGCCGAGCCAGTGGCCGAACCTGTTGTTGAAGCAATGGCTGAAACCGATGCTGAACCAGGAGCCGAACCTGCTGCTGAAGCAGTGGCTGAACCTGTTGCTGAAACAGAAAAGCCTGCAAAGAAGGCGCCAAAGAAGAAGGCAAGCAAAGCAGAAGAAAAGAACACCGACGTCTTTGATTTTGAAGAAGAAGACGACGACCTCTTCTGAAGGGCTTCGGAGCCTTGAATTGGCTCGTTAAATCCCCGTCGTGGCAACGTTAATCGTGGGAATCAAGATAAACGAAGTGGACAGCGTTCACCTTGTTCGCTATGGCACATATTGGAATTCTTGGACTTGGAAACTGGGGAACGGCTATCGCTCGTATGTGGCTGGCTGACGGCCATAGCGTCAAAGGTTGGACGATTGAACAAGAGGTCTACGAGTCGATCACCATGGACGGTGTCAATCGCAAATACCTCCCGGAGTACCCCGTTGAGGGCATGGAAGCAACCATGCACATCGAAGAGGTATTGGAAGGCGTTGAAATCGTCGTGCTCGCCGTGCCATCCTCTGTGATTTTGGATGTCGTTGACCAAATCATACCTCACCTGCGTCCAGGCCATGTTCTTCTTGACTTGGCGAAAGGCCTTGCACCCGGCAACCAACTCATTTCACAAGCCATCCATGAAAAACTGAAAGCAGCGAAAAAGAACAATCCGCTCGCTGTTGTGACTGGACCAACCATTGCTCCAGAAGCTGCTGCCGGCGTGATGACAACCGCTCTTGTCGCAAGCGAAGATGTTTCAGTGGCTCAACATTTGGCTTCAACGCTGACGACGCAAACGTTCATTCTTCATCCAGCAGCAGATCCAGCAGGTGCAGAACTTTGGGGGGCATTCAAGAACGTTGTCGCCCTTGCTTGCGGCTTAGTCGACGGGTTGAAGCAGGTCGGAACCCTTGGTGGAGACAACCTCAAGGCTGCAATTTTCATGGCTGGATTCAAAGAAGGATGCTTGCTTTTGCCTCAACTTGGTGCACGTGCAGAAGTCGCGTTCGGCCCAGCAGGACTGGGTGACTTGTATGTGACTGCAACTTCACCGCACGGTCGAAACCGTTCCATGGGTGAAAAGTTGGGGACTGGTCTTACATTGGACCAAGCGCTTGAGGAGATGCACATGGTTGCAGAAGGCGTTCGTGCTGCTCGAATGTTTGGTGAACGGGCAGAAGCACTCAACATCCAGATACCATTCACCAAAGCACTCAACACCCTCTTGGATGGTTACATTGAACCCGAAGAGTGCTGCCGACGAATGGTCGCTCTCCATTGAACAACCTTACTTCTCAATCGGTGTTGTTTTCACCTAAGTCCCCATGCGAGAACCATGGCGGAAGAATTGACTGAATTGGAAGCTCGGCTCTTTGAATGGATTCGACAGTCTGATTTTGAAACGGTTGATTGGTCAACCGCAAAGGCTGCACGTTCGTTCAAGGTCAAGCAAGATGAGATCTACGAAGCCGTCGCAGCGCTCACTCGCAAGGTTCCAGATCGCATACAGGTGTTCTACAAAAACGGTGCACTTCACATCGCTGCAGAATGAACATCAATCCTCGTCTTCTGCGACAATGCCGTGATGGATTTGCGCTGCTTTTTTGCCTGGCAACATCACAGTAAGCCATGATGGCCGGCGCACGTCCCCTTTTTCATTGACGAAGGAGCGAACCCCCATCGAAATGAAATCAATGATCACAACCACTAGGAAGATGATAATGAGCAGGGAGAACACCTTGTCATACATTTGGAATTGAAGGTAATTATTGATGTAATAACCAATACCACCGGCGCCTACAATACCGATCACTGACCCGTGACGAACGTTGTACTCAAACATAAACATCATCTGACTCAGCAGATGATTGCTGGTCTCTGGAACGACGACGTTGGTGAACACTTCTGGACGTGACATACCGGTGGCACGGCTTGCTTCGAGCGGAGCGCTTTCCATACCTTCAATCGCTTCATATTGCAGTTTTCCGAGGTAACCAATGGTGTAGAACGTCATGGCGAGGATACCCGGGAGTGGACCTAAACCGAGCACGATCACAAACAGGATGGCCCAAAGCAAACTCGGCAGGCTTCGCATTGCTGCGAGGAGGATTCGGATCGCCACTGAAAGCCATACTGGTGACAAGTTTCGTGCAGCAAGAGAAGACAAAAGAATGGCCCCAATGAACCCGAAAACAGTGGACACAAAGGCAATCTTGATTGTTTCGAGCATACCGATGTAGGCTATGGAGCAAAACACATCGTAACGCTCTTCGCAGGTTGGGTAGGACCTCGCTTCGAGCACAGACCAGTTTGGAGGGCCTGTTTCAGACAGGAAGATTTTGACGTTGTTCCAACCTGAAGTCACCAAATCCCATTGACCGTCAATCATGCCGTCCATGACCAAAAAGGCAAGACCTGTCAGCGAGGTAAGGATCGCTAAGACTTGGAAACTTTTCATGAAACGCAGGGCGCTTTTGAACGGAGAGAGTGGTTTTGGGGAATCACTCATCTTCAATCACCTCTTCTGTGATGGTCCCGTTTTCAACGGTCCAGATTCGATGTGCCAATTGTTTTGCTCGGACGAGGTTATGCTCCACCATGATCAACGAACTGCCAGATTCGATGATGTTCAGCATTGCTTCGATGACAATCGTGACGTTGGCATCATCGAGTTCACTCAAGAATTCATCCGCCACAATAAGAGAAGGCGATTGAGCAAGAGTGCGAGCGGTCGCAACCCTGCGTTGTTGACCACCTGAGAGGCGGCGAACTGGCTCATGTTGTTTGTCTGAAAGGCGCACTGCTTTCATCGCGTTCCAAACAATGGTTTGTTTTTGTTGATGAAGCAGTCGTTGGGACAGGACAGATGTGATCAGGATCCCAGGGCCACAAAGGAAGAACAGTGCTCCCCCAAATGGGTATTGGAAAAAGGACAGGAAAAGTGAGAGAATGAAGCCAAGCACCGCTGCACTGCGAATCCGTGAGAACATCTGCATTTTCTCGGAAGAAGAAATCGATCCCAGGGCAATGTTATGCTCAACGCTTGCATGCCGAATAAGGCCGAGTTTTTGGGGAATATAACCGAGGCCACCTCGTTTTTCAACCCGAAGTTCAACGGCCCCTTTCAAAGGTCGAACAAGACCAGAAATAGTGCGCAGCAAGGTGGTTTTACCGACACCGGAAGGGCCGGTGATGGCAATCACTTCACCGCTCTGAACCGTGAGATTGATGTTCTTGATCAGAGGTTGTGAATAACCAACATCGAGGTCTTTTAAATCGAGGAGGGTTTGTTTCATCAAATCTCACCCACCACAAAACACTCTTCGACAATTTTAACTCAAAGCCCATGTATTATTATTCTGCCTCAGGAGTTTACGGAGAGATGAAAGACAACCCACTCACTGGATTTTAGGGCGTGCTTCTTGAATCAGCCGCACGATTTCGATCCTGAGGTCTGAAGGTTCGATCACCCCGCTGACACCGTGCACCTTCCCCGTGAGGGGAAATGTTTCAGGTTCTTCAGCGGACACCATCGAGACAATCTACGACACAGCATCGGGACCACAAGGAGTGTTGCTTTTGCTTTTATCATTCCCTCATCGCCTAAAAGTGTCGACGATACAGCATGCAGTTACTGGGTGAGGCACTTGCACGCTGTACCGCCGACGGGGTTTCCGGTAAGGGGGACTAATCCCGTTGGAAAGTCTCATCGCTTATCGTTTGAGGGTTTCTTCTCAGACGAGGGTTGCGATGTCTGTAGCTGCGTCGATCCCCAGTGCAGTCCAGGTAGGCTGGAGTGCAGAGCGGACGGTTGCTTCGTACAGGGTTCCTTCAACTGGTGTGTTGTCGAAATTGTAGAGGCTGTTGATGACATCGACGCCGTAGTTCTCGTGGAACGTGTATCCACATTCGGTCTGATCTGCAACAGTTGCGTGAGTCATGGTGTTGTAGCAGCCGGTGAAGACTGTTGCACCGTAGTTCAGGTAGTAGCTGAATGCTTCACATTCTGATTGCGACATGTTTGCATCAGTGGAGTGAGTGACGGTGTTGTAGCAGCCAGTGAAGACCGTTGCACCGTAGTTCAGGTAGTAGCTGAATGATTCACATTCTGATTGTGACATGTTTGCGTCAGCAGCGTGGGTCATTGAGTTGTAGCAACCAGTGAATCCCATGGTGTTGTTATCAGTTTCGTAATCATAATACGCGTAAGCGCCGCAAGAAGATTCGTTGTCCGATGAGACAGTGTGGCTCACCATGTTGTAGCAGATATCATTGCCGTCCATCATGGTGTAGTTGACTTCGTAGGAGTAAGCTCCACAAGAGGCGTTGTCGTCTGTGGAGATCGTGTGGCTCACCATGTTGTAGCAAATGTCATCCCCGTCAGCCATGGTGTGGTTTTCCATGAATGTGTAATCGCTGCAGGTTGTAGCGTTGTCAGCAGACATTGTTCCAAGTGCAAGGTTGTGGCACATGTTGTTTCGAGCATCAGCTGCATTGTTGGTTGCGACCATCGGTTCGATGACTCGCCAGAACGAGTAACCTTCTGCTTGGTGGGTCTGAGCCTTCTCGACAGTGGAGTCGGTGGTCATCTTGGATGCGTAGCGGATGGTTGCTTGGGAGTAGATAATGACGAGGTTCTTGACGACATCATCACGGGCAGCGGTAGCACCAGCGAGGTCTTCAGCGAGAAGGGCGGTCTTACCGTCTTTCATAGCTTGGAGGATTGCTCCGTTTGCTGCTGCGGTTCCGTCTGCGTTAGCGGTAGCGAAGTTGCCAGCGCGCTTGTCGCCAGTAGCGTAAGGAGAGCAGGACGTGTATTCATCAAGACCGTGGTAGAAAGCCCATCCTTCGTCCCAGGCGTGAGGTGCACCGGAGTTGACGTCCCAGTTACCATCTTGTGCCTTGGCGATTGCAGCGTTGAGTTCATGAATCGCGTATGCGGTCATGATTTGGTTTTGGACGCCCTTTTCGACAGCTTGTTCTCGGACTGAGTCAGAGGCGCCAGCAAACATGCCGGTGCCATCCAATGCAGAAACGAGGTAGTCGTCAAGAGGAGACTCGGTACCGTAGTAATTATCGAGACCGTGTTTCTTTCCGGCAGCATCAGCGAAACTCTTCAATGTGCGGTAAGATCCATCGCTCTTTTCAGCGTGGGCGCCATCTTCGTAGATGGCGGTGATTGCAGCCCAATCGTGGGTCTCAGCGAGCGCCTTGATGTCACAGACGTCTTCAACGAGCATTCGATGGTTATCGACGTTCGATGCATACTCGTATCCACCATCAGCGGAATCGAGGTTTTTCGTTTCTTCTTCATCTCCAGCAAGGCATCCGGCAAGACCGGCTGTGGCAATTAGACATACGAGCAATGTTGATTTTAGAGTTTTTAGTTCCATGATATGACCTTCTGGTTTAGGCCGCCCTAAAAGAGGGCTATACATATAGTTTAGGCCACCCTAAATCTATCAATAGTTCAAATCCAACTCTTGCCGGGAGCACGGAAAAGCGTCATGAAGCGAGCCATTCGATGACCAAGGATTCTGCGAAGCGGTCAGAAGACAAACCAGGATGAAGAATGGGGCGGACAACGATCAGCAACTGCAATTCCCCACCGGGGAGGGCTTTTGCGACACAAAGAACTTCCCCGACCCGAGTTCCATCGGTTGAGGTGCTCAGCAAACTGCGTAGTTCGAACACACGAACGTCCACTCGTTCATCCACATCGGCGGTTGTTGAACGGTACCTGTGCGCGTCTTCTGTGCTGATTGCGACAAGATTCATCTGGTCGGGGTCAAGGGTTGGGCCAGCAGTTTGCTGGTCGAGCAATTCGATTGCCTGACGCATCCTGCCGCTTTCCATCCCCAGCAATTGGGCCAGATCTAAAGCGGTTGAAGCTGCCCCCCATGGACCGTATTGGTAAGGCAGTCGCATGCTGACTGACTGAACGATTTCGACATCGAAACCAGCCTCTTCAGGGAGCATCAACCAAGTAAATTGCTCACTTGCAGGGTACAGTGGGGCGTTTGGATTCTCTTTCATGAGCGGTTCACCCCAGGCTTCTGGAGCGACTGGCTGAGCGACTGGGACAAAACCTCCAACGATGACCATCGCTACCAACGATAGGCAAAGGGTGACCCTCGCTCTGCGATGCTCCGTCCAATCCGCCCGACCCGCTGGGCTCAAGGCAGACAACATCAGCAACACCGGCATCACAAGAAGAATGCCCAAAGGCACAAGCCAAATTAAAACCGTTCCGCAGAGTGCCATTTCCAAGCCAAGTGGGCCTAACAAAGATCGAGGATGACGCATTGGATCATCGGCCTCCAAACCTCGACGGAGCCACCAAATGACAATGAACAGACCCAAGATGACCAACAGTGTTGGAACAAGGTTCCAAAGTTGGCTCATGAGCCGTCGTGCAGTGCTGGCGGTGATGAGGATTGGGGTTCTTCGACAAATTGAACGGTATATTGTCAAGTCATGACCTCGTCGCCACACCATGGAGGAACCCCTGCTCGAACTCAATGGGGTGACATTCCGCCACAAGGTCAGCGCTCCTACAACCTTCAAACCATGGCGAACCAAACGGGGACCTGGCGTCATGGATGTGTCGCTGAGCCTCAAACCCGGTGAAATCCTTGGGTTGATTGGGCCGAATGGGGCAGGAAAAACCACACTTCTTCGAACCATTGCAGGTGTTCTCCCGGTTCAAGATGGAAGCATCCATCTGGGCAAGGTCGAAGCCGCCGCCCTGATGAGCGCCGCAGATTTACGAACCATCGTCGGCCACATGCCAGAACAGGTTCGATGGCAGGGGCGACAGTCAGTCCAAGATGCTCTGTTAGAACTCGCTGAAATGCGGGGCACGTCCCTGAAACGTGTTGAGGGGTTGTTGCGTCTTGTCGGCTTGGCTGATCGATGTGACACGCCCCTGTCAGGATTAAGCCAAGGGATGCGACAGCGGTTGACACTCGCAGTGGCATTGCTCGGCGCCCCAAAGGTTCTGCTTCTGGACGAACCACTGAACGGCCTTGACCCCGTTGCAGCCACAGCCTTTGTCCGATTGCTCCACGAATTGACGGGAAAAGGGGTTTCCATCGTCATCTCCTCGCACCAAGTCGAGGGGTTAGCCGCCATTACCGATCGGATTGCATTGATGCACCGGGGCCAGATTTTGGCCGTAGGAACGCTTGACTCGGTTGCTGAAAGCCTCGACTTACCCAGCACGATTGAAGTTACAGGCACGGGTGAATTACCAAATCTATCATGGTGTGAGCATGCTGAAAAAGCAACCATCAGCGACCAAAACACATGGCGTGTGGCACTTCCCGAGTCAAATGAAAATCTCCTCGCCGATTTTGTCAATCGGGGCATTGAGGTGACCTCTTGGAATCCTCGTCCACCCGGTATTGTTGAGATGCTTTGCGCTGCAACCGGCATGGACATCGATGAAGTTGGTTTGGATATTGCATCTGCTGCCTTGCTGCCGCATCGTCGAATTGGAGGGGAAGAAGAATGAATGATCTTCAACGACTCCTGGCGCTTGCTAACCGAGTCTTTTGGGACCGTGTACGTTCCACTCGTATGTTGATTATGTTGCCTATTTTGGTTCTCTTTCTTCCTGGAATGGCTTGGGGATTCTCAGATCCAAACATCATTTTGCCAGGTGGGCATCAACCCGATGAACCGATGGAAGTGCTGTTCTATGCCAGCCTCGGCGTTGTTTTTGGCGCTACGATGTGTGGCGTTTTACTGGCCTTTGACGGTGTCAGCAGAGACAGAGCGAGCGGCGTGTTTGAGTTGAAACTCGCACAACCAATGCCTCGTACGCACCAAGCATTGGCTCTGGTCCTTGGTATGTGGCAAGCTATTTTCATCCCAGTTGCAGTTCTCATCCTTCTCTCGCTAGCAATCATTCGATGGCGCCTTGGTGAATGGGCTTCAATGGCTGACATCACCGTGCACCTTGTGGCGACATCGTTGATTTTGTTGTGGTATGTGGTGTTTGCTTTATTGGCTTCATCTCGAACAAAGGACCAGGGAACAGCGGTCGCTTTTGGTATCGGAATGTGGTTTTTGTTCACCTTCCTCTGGGCATTGGTGACAACGATGGTCGCCTTTGCATCGGGCGTTACCATCGGTGAAGAAAACAACGTTCAATGGCTGGCACTTGAAGGCGCATTGGATCTTCTTTCTCCAAATGGGGTGTATCATCACCTGTTGGAAACAAGGTTGGTTCAGATTGATCGTGGCATTGCTGCATGGCAAACATGGAGCATGGCCATTGTATGGACGGTTTTACCAACATGGTGGTTTGTCCGTCGAATGGAAACCTTGCAACCTTGACTATGCTCCCCTTCGAGGTGTTCCAAAAGTACAGATTCTCCCCACAAAGAGGCGAAGTCTCTTTCAAACAAGACTGCACCGAGGTAAGCATGGCAAGACCTCGTTTCGCCCAAACTTCAACCGCAGTGACCATCATCATCCTGTTCTTATTGATGGCCGCATCAAGCATGGTCAATGAGCACAGCGCCATCTCTGAACCTTCAGAAGCACCAACAAGCGCCCGACAAGAATCGCTTGAAGTGGACTGCAGTGGCTACAAATTTGAAGATTTATTCGATTATAATTTTGCCGCTTTTGATATTCTCCTCAATGAAGACTGGGCCACAGCTCAGATGGGCGCTGTAGCCTACGTGAATGGCAGCAACTCGGCAACCGTTCGAGAAAACCTTGACGGATTGTTTGAAGGAACCCCTGGTGGGAACAACTCTTGGATGAGCACCGATGAACGTGAAGCTATTCGAGCCATTGGTCCAGACTGCATCGCTGACATGGACACCCGCATTGGGATCCGTGAAGGCTTGCCTCACCGAGGTGGCGTGGACTGGAATGATCTTGAATTCGTCAAGGATGGCATATCTCTGGATGAGGTAAACCTCGTGCCTGATAACCATGCAGAAGAGCGAAATTGTCAAAATCTCTTGGCTTCTTCAGATTGCAAAGAGGTCCCAGTCACCATCACAGATGACCTGCAAATCCTCATGTTCACTAAAGAAGGCGAAAGCAACAATGTACAATTCGACCAACTGCCAAACAGCGGTGCTTCCAATTTCACCCTCGCATTGAACGTTACCAACATGAGTCAAGCTGGTCTGGTGCTTACATTCCCGCAATTACAAGGCCTAAGGTTGGTCAACTCTTCACTCCGCGATGATGGCATGGAAAGCACTGCAATGCCGCTACCAGAAACGCAATATTTGCCTGATGGACGCCTTCGAGTTACACAAGAAGTCAATTACGCTTCGAGCGAATACCCGATTATTCGAAACCTTTTCTTGGATTTCACCACTCAATCTCCAGAAACCAATGAAGTCCCAGAATGGACTGCTGAAGCACCTGTTGATGGGACAGTGATCCCTTACACAATGGGAACACGATCCCTCGTGGCCGGTGTGGTTACAGAATTGTGGGCAACCGACGACAGTGGATGGGCCCTCGATTGCACCTTTGCAGACTCAGACTATGTTGGCCAGTGGATCACTGGACTCGATGAAGATGGTACACTCTTCTTGGACGGGCCTGCCGATGTGGCAGCAAACGCACAGGCAGAATCTGAATGCACAGTTGTCGATCCCTTTGGCGCCACCTCTGTTGAGACACGAAACTGGACCTTTGCTCAACCCTTCACAGCAGATGCGGTCATTTCTGAAGCAGGGGACGCTGTCGAATTTACCTTGACACCTACCGGCGTTGTGAGTGAGTTATCTGTGTCCGCTCACGCCCACCAAATGGCCACTATGGGTCAAATGCGAACCGTGACTGTTGCCTCCGATGCATCTACCATCTCGCTTCCACTCGAAGGTCTCGCCCCTGGTATGGTCCTGGTGATGGGTCAAGCACAATCCAATGGCATGCTTGACTACGAGTTCATGCTCGACTTCGGCTTGAAAAAGGCCAGTGCACCACCTGTGATTGAACTCGAAGTTAACCTCGATGGGACAAACGCCACATGGGATGCAAGTTACCTCAAATTTACCCTCCAAGGGAAGGTGCTTGATGCAGACGGCGAGAGCGTCCAGATGTCGCTGACATTGTGTGGATACTCCACCAACGACTTCGTTCGTTCCGGGATCGTCTGGGAAATTGACGTAAACATCGTTTCATGTTCGTCGCAAAACCCACCCGTTACAATCTATGATATCACATTGGTTGCGACCGATGAATCAGGCATCATGACAACGATGCAAGTGCAGGTCCCAGACCCTTATGCCTCCTCGAATGACCCGATTGTCGATGACAGTTTACCGGTCGCCGAAGAGAGCATGCCTGCTCTGTCAACACTCGCCACGCTCACCGTCACCTTGCTTGGTGTCATCGTGGCAAACAGAGCCAAAAAGGAATGAGGACGGCTACCGGTACCCTCAAGAAGGGAAGGTTGGCCCCTTAATTTGAGAGTGTTGAGTTATGTTTGCAGGTACAGTTGAGTCGTTAAGCCACGAAGGTGGCCTTTTGGTGTCCTTTACAGGATCATCACCCGCCCTTGAATCAATCATTGTGTATGGCGATACTGGTGTATACATCGGTAAAGTTGACGCAGTCTTGGGAAACACCAACGCACCACTTGCTCACGTCGCTCATCTCGATCGAAAACTCGACATTCCAAGCCTGGTCGGTGTTGAAGTCAACATACGTCCAAAGAAGGCTCGCGAAGAGCGAAGCACTGGAGGCCGAGACGGTGCTCGAGGCAACGACCGTCGAGACCAAGGCCGAAACGACCGAGGCGGCCGATTTGAGCGAAACGATCGAAACGACCGTTCCAGCAACGGTGGCGATTGGGATTGTCCAAAGTGCAACAACAACAACTTCGCTTTCCGACAAGAATGCAACCGATGCGGTGAAGCAAAGGGCAGCGGTGGCGGACGCTCCAACGACCGTGGTCGCTC
>Ga0115003_10000003_pt1 | contig 159934 bp, 209 predicted proteins | sample ArcticOcean_MG_C_7_FD_88736 | JGI IMG/M metagenome (GOLD analysis project Ga0115003, IMG submission 88736) | Marine microbial communities from western Arctic Ocean - ArcticOcean_MG_CB11_88 | ecosystem: Environmental > Aquatic > Marine > Oceanic | place: Arctic Ocean: Canada Basin | collected...
AAATGGGTTAATGTTCATGAATTCGGTAGCTTGTGGTTGATCAATATAGTTTTGGTTTGTGTGATTAAGGTAAACGCTATCACCTTTAAGAATTACACCTGTAGATAGATCACTATCGTAAAGCATTCTTACGTTTGCTTCTGAGAACCAAGGGCGCATTAGTTTAGCTTCTGGATCAATAGATGCTCTATAGTCTGCCGATTGGAAGGATCTTGCTTGATCAGCAAAGTTATCTACAAAGAAACCTGATTTAGTTCTGTTGTTTCCAGTTGCGTCTAGAACATTAAACGAATTGGTTTCCAATTCAAGAAGGCTCAATGCTGTAGATTCTTCTAGTCTATCGATACGTTCTTCGATCTTACCGATGTCACGCATAGTAAAACGTTTGGCTCTAATAGTAGTGGATGTTACATCTGCGTCATTGATTGTGAATGGGTTCATGTTCACGTGGAACATATCCAAAGCATTTGTAGGAATTGGTGGCAACATTGGGTTTACACTAGGTTCACCTTCAATTGCAGTAACATTACTTTCCCTATCAATAACAACACGTACTTTTTTACCCAAGTAGTATTCTGCATCACATGAGATCAAGCTTGTGTTCTTAGGCATCTCGTTAATACGAGCACCAGAACCAAAGTTGCCAGATGAGTTAACTGTTGAACGGAAATCTAGAACATTTCTTAAATTAACTTCTGCACCGTTTGATTGAGTGTATGATGGAATATCACCATAATCAATCTGTCCAGTGTAAGAGTTAACAGCAAAGAAATCGCCAGATGCGCCGTGTGTGAAGTGCTTATATCTCACAAACACATCAGCCGATTGAGTAACTCCAGCTTTCTTAACCATCCTACCATTTAGATAAGCAAAGTCACGTTGACCATTATCCAAGTCATAAGATGTTGTTAAATCCGCACCATCTGAATCTGCAAGAGTAATTCTCTCAATGCTACTAATATCAGCTTTTGTGAAGTTTAGATTTCCAGATGCATCTGGAGTAATAGTCTCTGTAACTTCTGTTATGCTCTTGGTTCTAACAGTACCAGCAGATTTATTAACATATGTTAAGACCTCATAAGTACCATCTGGAATGTTACCACCAATTGTACTAGCTGTACCACCAGCACCACTGAATGTAATGTTTGTGTTGACATCTGAGTCTGCATGTGCCGCAATCCAAGCACTAGTATCCGCAAAGGTTTCTCCTGTTGCAGTTAGTGTAAGTGTACCAGACTGACCAGAAACAACCGCACTACGTTTACGCTGTGTAGTTAGTGTGATGTCTGTAATAACCTTTGGACGATCTTCTGGTAATGGGAATAATAGACTTGTAGCCGCTTCGTCTTTAAACGCCGCTAGGGAGTTTTCAAGCACTAGTGTCATGTAGTCTGTAGAACCAGTACCAAGCGACTTAATGTTGTTTTTGTTCTTGTTAGCATTGATCTTAATGTCAAACAGGTAAACTCTAAAGTTTGCGCCATCTTCTTCAACAGATCTTACACGTGCTGTACCGATAAGAGTTCCTGTACCTGCTGTGTTAGGGTATAGGTTTACCAGTGCAAATGTGTCAATGTTTGGCAGACCTTTGTTTCCAGAACAAATAACATACTGACCGTATGCCGCCGCAACAACGTTATTGTTTTCTGTGATCGTTGTTCTAGGTTTTGAAACTGGAATTGATAGAGGAGAGTTAATAACTGCCCTATAACCATCTACATATGCAACACCCGGAGTAATGTCGAAGTCTAGCTTAGTATCATCAGTTTCATTGGTGTCAAAACTTACTGTAAATCTCTTGGCAATGTAGTTGCCTGATTCTTCTTTAGTACGAAGAGCCATCCTATCTTCGATTGTATTATAGTTGTCTGTTGGTTCGACTTGCGCCACAATTATACCATCAGTAATCTTACAGATATAGATAAAGTTCTCATCTGATGCAACATTAGCCTGATCAGTAATAGTTAATCTAATACGGTATCTGTCAGCACCTGGGGCAGACACGTTAGGTGTAGCACCTGAGTTATCATATAATGCTGTAGTGTCTGATACTGTAACAATATCTTGAGTAACTTTAAAACCAATAATAGCATTTGCTGTCGGTGTATACTTAGAGACGATTAGTGACTGTTCTGCCGCAAATACAAATCTATCGTTAGCAAAGAAGTCACCTGCGTGGATAGAAACTCTAGTACCTTGACCAACACATGGGTTAGCAACAGTGTTTGTTGCTTGAACAGTAAGTGTTTCACCACCACCCGATAGAGTATCACCTGCTGATACACGTACTGGTGAAGATCCACTAGTTCCACCTGACGTGCTTACATATCTTACGTAGATTGTAGCTGGTTCAGATTCTGATACTCGTGCAACTGCCTCATGAACCTGTACGATGATAGAGTTACCTGTTGAAGTAAACTGCACACCAACAATTGAATTGGTTGGAAGTTCTCCATCAAGTTTAATAAACTCATATCCGTTGTTACAAGTTGTTCCGCCCGGATTGACTGCCGCACCTTCTTTGAAGATGTTTCTACCCATTCGAGAAATCTCTCGTTGGGTAATAGTTTGCATTTGAGTCAACTCACGAGCTTGTAGAGCACGACCATTGTTAAAGAGAATTCTGTGATAATTGTCACTATCAGCAAAGTCGTCTTTGTATGTTGACGCAAAAAGGTCTTTTGTAAAGTCTCTAGTCATGTTTTTTTACACCAATTTAAAGTTGAATAACGATTTTAATATCTTCAGTTTGTTCTGCCGATCTAGTAACAGCCGCTCTATTATCTATATACAAAATATCACCACTTAATGGGTTTAAATCCCCATTGATAAATGCATTTGTATCACCATCAGCGTTTGCTAATGCAAGAACACCAGAACCAGAACCATCTGTCTCTGAGATAGATTCAGCTTCTTCAAACTGAATGAAGCCTGTTGTCTCGTTTTGATGATAGTAGAGGTTATCTGAGTCTACCTTATCGATATATGCTTGAGCACCACTTGTGGAACCAAGGATAGTTTTATCTGGACTGAATGCCGATGAGATTGTAGATAGGTTTAGTCTATTAAGAGCATTGCCTGTGTTATCTGTTAGCTTTGCACCAGCATGTGTTAGAGGATTTTTGATTAGAGCAACTTGACGGAAATCGTTTCCTACAATGAAGTCACCCTCTTCAATACCTTCTGGTTTTGTGTTGAACATGATTGCTCGTGTTCTTAGATCGTCTCTTGGATCTGCACCCACACCTAATTTAGGACCAAAGATTGGCCTAACAGATGCGCCTGTGCCACCACCACCCGATAAGGTAATGCTTGCATACGTGTAGCCCGCACCAAACACAAGTGTTCCAGATGAGTCACGTGCGTCCAATTTAGATACTGCACCACCAGATACCGTGACATCAGCTTTAGCCAATGTGCCACCGTTACCTACGATTGTTGCAGTCGGCGTTGATGTGTAACCTGTCCCACCAGCAGTTACTGTATAACCAACGATTTCTCCTGCTACTGCCGCATCTTGAATACCCTTTTGCTCAACAATAGATGCTGGGCTATCACTGTCTGTTGAAACAATGAAGGTAACAGGAAGGAAGTTAGCAGAGAGGAATTTAGATGCTGTTAAAGCACCGATAGAGAATAAGAATTTCCAGACATAACCATCTGCCGTTTTAAATGCGTTTGTGGATGTGCCTGTAGGTTTAACCGTAGAGTTAACCACATTGCCAGCGGCATTACGACCAGCTTGTAAACAAATGTATACGTGGTTCTCGTCAGTAAAGACATAATATGCAGAGACAGGATGTCCTTCGACATTGTCATTAAAACTTGAGTACGTTGCACCCGATGACCAATCTGTGCGTGGAACAACCAAAGACTTATCGGCAACTGCTTTGACAGACTGCAATGAAAGTCCCAAGTTACGAGTATCTCGTTGTGCGTTCTTAGGTGTGGGTGCGGTATCTGTACCGTCCCATGTCTCCGAACGACCTAAGCCAATGTAATAGTCATTTGCCGCACTATCAATATCAGTAATGATATTAGTTAATAGTTGCTTTTTGAGTGTGTCTGTAATAATCGCTGTCATTTTCTATGTCCTTAAGAAGCAACTGTTTTAGAGGCTAAGTGCCAGTTTGCACCATCCCACATCATGAAACCAGCTTCATGTGCCGCAAATGCTACTGTTGATGGGTTACCTGTACCGACTAAGCTTGTTACCGTTACTGTAGCAGTACCTATTCCCCTATTCACAAAGTATTTAGTCTCGCCAGTAATCGTCCCATCTGCCATCGTAATAGCAAGTGCAGAAGACGCATTGAAGATTGTTAGAGGAATTGTTAGGTTTACTGCGCCATCGCCTGTTAAAAAGTGTTCACGATGCACAATTTTGTTATTGATATTAACTGCACCAGTACCCTTAGAAGCTAGAATAAGAGATACGTTAGTGTCATCCCCATCTGCCGAAATTGAGGGGCTGTTGCCTGTTGCGGAGTTCGTAACCAAGATCTGGTTCACTGCCGATGCAGTAGCTGTTACTTTGATCAACTCAGCACCGTTGGTGTCGTTGATACTAGTACCAATCTTACCTGTGTTGATAAGAGGAGATGTTAATGTCTTAGCCGCCAATGTCTGAGTAGCCGCCGCAAATACGAAAGTATCATTAGTGCCAAGTACAGGCAATGTGATGTTGCGATCAGCCGCTAGTTCACTTGCTACAACCATATACTTATGGTCTGAAGACAAGTCGTTGATTTGTGGTGTAGTGATAATAGGTGTAGTCAATGTCTTATTAGTCATTGTCTGTGTAGCGGTATTGGAGATCAATTCAGTACCGACTATAGGAAGAGATAGTGTAATATCACCAGATGGATTGCCAGCCGCCAAAGTTGTCTCATGCTGATCAACATTAGTGCCTTCAAAGACAATGCCCTGATCGGTCATAGTGATGCCTGCGCTCAACTCACCTGAGTCGCCACCAAGCATCTCATAAACTTCTGCGAAGTTCTGATTAATTTTAAGACCAGCTACTCTGAGAGTATCGCCAGTTCCGTCATTAGCATTAGTGCCTCTGTCTATGTTCTGTCTTGCCATTGGTTGATCTCTATTCTAAATCTGTTATCTTTATTTATAAGGCTTATGCGGAGTCACTGTCGTACCAAGGGAAATTAACTTCATCAAATGTGTCTAAATCTGTAGACATTCTTGGTGTACGGTAATCAATCCCAGCACTATCTTCATCAAACGTTGGTGACTGTGTTCCAGCCCACTCTTCAATCGTATCATAGTTTCTATCAAGCTGTTCAAGTGTGATATTTTCATAATCTTGTAGTTTGCGTAGTAGATCCACACGTGTATCAGTTGGAACAATTCCTGTTGCTTCAAGTTGAGCACCAAAGATTGCTGTAGCAATACCTTCAACGACTGGATCTGTGTTTGCAACCAAGTCCACTGTAGGCATAACTAGGAGATCTTGTATGTTCTCAGAAACGATTTGTACTTCACCACCGATATACATGCCAGCAGGATGCACAAATAGTTTATATGCTTCTTTCCACTCACTAATAGGAATAGGAGCCTTGACAAGCAGTGCATACTTCTGATATAGTTTATCATCAATAAGATACTTGAGCGATTCGGATCCAATAGTTGAAGTGCTTTCACCAACATTAAAGATATTTTCCTTAGTGTAAACAACGTCAGGCGAAATACCAAAGAAAGTTCTAAAGAACTGTTCAATAGAGTATAGTGTACCCTTAGATCTATATAGTGTGTTAGAATACTTAGCCGCCGCACGTTTGTTTTGGAAGCCCTCAAAATATTGTTGCCCAAGTAATAGCTCGTCTTCGATAAACGATAGGTTAGTTAGATCTGTTGCGGTGATATCTCTACTAACAAATAGATCACTTACTAACTTAGAAGGTGAGACATCACTGTCTTCAAATTGGTAGTATGCTTCAAGGAAAGATACTAGTTTAGGATACTCTTCTATAAAGTAACTGGGCAGAACTTCTTTTACAGAATTGTGATCCTGTAGGGAAAGCTCCCTTCTATTATTATCTTTTAATGTTTTATCTTTTGACATGCGTGTTTATTATGTGGTAGATACCACAACTCCTGTAGCAAATGATGGACCTGAGTCATATTCAAGAATGTCATTTCTTAGTGGACTAATGGCAGATTGATTGGCAGGAACAACACTTACCTTGATGAATTGATTTCCGCCAATAACAGAATTGACGTTAAGACCAACGATGCTAACAATCCCTGTTGCGGAATTGTATGAACCAATGTTATCCGATTGCACAATCTTACTGCCTAATGCAACGATTTGAAGTTTATTGGATCCTAGTTTGTTTTGTATATTACATGTCGTACCATTAAAGTTAAATGGCGTTGATTTGACAATGATGTCTTTATCATCAGCCTCTGCAATTCCAACAGGGTATCTCAGTGTGTGATCCTGTAGCGTATTTGTTGTCGGAGTAAATCTACGTTGCAACTTGATGTTAGCACGTGATGATAGAACAGCCGTGTCAACCTCATCAACATCGTTCAATAGATTTGATCTACGGAATGATTGGTTGAACTTTCCGATATTTTCAGTAAAATACCTATCAATTTCTACCTGTACGTTATCCTGTACGGTTGTCAACGACAATGCGCCAAGCTTAGGGTTGAATTGGAAGAAGATCTCTGTCTCAACGAATGTGGTAACTGGATCTTCAAACTTCGTATCAAATCCCACAACCGCAAGTTGCTTAGTTAGATCTACAATAGAGTTTTTTGTTGTTGCAATAGTTTCTGCTGTTACGTCTGCGTTAAACACGATTGATAAGAACACTGTACCAAATTCTGGTTTAAGAGCATCTTCACCACCAAAGGCTTGAATGTCTTTAATGATTGTACCAAAATTGCTCAACACAAGGGTAGAGTAATCGACTGCCGTAACCATACGGTTCTGTGTGGCATATTGGAATGGGGCATTCTTACGAATAGAAGCCATTGTTTCTGCTTCTGCACCACCAAGAGAGTTGACTACAGTGACTGGTGTTACATCATAGTTTGTACCAAGAACAGATATTCTATTGTTAGCAGTCCAAGCCGTAGCTCCGTTAGCTTTAGATCCGTTAACTTGCAAGTATTCGATTACAATCTTATTACCTGCAACAGGTGCTTTACCAAGAGTTACGCCATCACCAAAGGTAATCTCGTAGAAACCATTAGGGGCTTCCTTCATAATATAGAGTTTGGTATTCTCATTGATCGTAGAAGCTTTAGAGATGTTGATATAGTTTGCAAATGTAGTATCAGTTGATGATTCATATACCTTTACTATGGCAGTTTCCATATCAATGTTCTTGTCTGGAATGACATAAACATCATCCACACTGTCTGGTCCTACAAAGAAAGTTTTGGTGTGACTATGACCCTCAAGGAGATCAATATTTAAAGATGATGATGGGGTCTTATATGCATAGTACCCAAATCCATTGTCAGTAGCAGTAACAGTTTCTCTAGTTTGGAATGTGTATGTCACATCATCAACAGTAGCCGTAAACTTAGTACCAGTTGGTAGAGATAGTGTTGAAGGTCTTCCTGATAAGTCGCCAGTGTTTGTCGTTAGTGTTACAGTACCTCTAGATGCAGTCTTCGACTTAGGGATATATCCAATACCTTCTGCAAGAGACACCAAAGAACTGCGAAGTTGTGCAGTAGACAAATATGATTCGTTTAATGCGAAGTTGGCAATAAGTGCATTGTAATGGGTATTAGTGGCTAATACGTCCAGAATATTGGACAAGCCAGATCCTTCAAAGTTATAGTCAGAAAACTCTGCATGTCTTTCAAAGTTTGTCTTTAGGTTGTTCTTGATCGTATCGAAGTCAAGCTCTGTTGATTTAATTGTGGTAGCCATATTATCTTAACCTCGTAACGAATGTATTGAGTGTAACAGTTTCTTCTGTATTAACTACCTTAAAAGTAATTGAAACAGAAAGCGAATTTCTATCTGGTTGCAGATTTACATTAATGTCAAGAACTTCAGCACGTGGTTCGTAGATATAAAGTGAACTTTCTATCTGTTCTCTTGCTTCATCAGCAATAGACTCATCAGCCAATTCGAAGAACAAGGACGTAAGGTCTGCACCGAAGTCCTGATCAAAAGGCTTTTCTAGTCTTCCTGTAGCAACAATGTTCTTAACACTTTGTTTAACCGCCGCCGAATCATTCTTTTTATAGATATCGCCTGATGGTCTTTTAGCAAAAGTCAAGTCTATATCTGAATACGATCTTGTGCGAGAAGTAAGAATACTTTCCACATTCGGATCTTTATCTTCTATTGATAGTACACGTGCCATTGATTATCCTTGAACTTATGCTTTTATTTATAACAGTTTTACTGAGGACCTGTGGATGGTGGTGCGATTTCCACTAAACTATCTGATGCCTGTAATGCGTTATTGTATTTGGTTTCAACAACTCCATCATATGTCGCCGTTTCGCCCACGTAATTTGGAAGTTCGATAATGATTTGAACATTCAGAGATCCATCAGGAGCAAAGGTGTCATAGTCTAGGGTAAGTTTATCGAATTTGCCAATTTCTGCTAGAGCGCATGCAAGTTCATATGTGGCGTCAAGATCAGAACCTTTGGAGTCGTGCAGTTCGTATACAACTGCCCTACCCTTGCTTCTCAGATCCAGTATGCCATCAGGAGTAAGTTCTTCAGTTTCCAATCCATTCGGACCTTCTCTACCATATATTTCCTTAGCATAGAACCCTTCAATAACCTTAAGCCTGTGGTTTGCAAATTGACCATCCACCCCATTAACAAAGTCTGTTAGTGTAGCGTGTTCAATATAATTATGACCAATTGCCTTTTTATCAGCCAAGCTCAGGTGTTTAAATGCACCAGCATCGTTGGCATTAATGAACCTAGCAAAGCGTATCTTTTTAATCAGTTTAGTACCTGTACCAATGTGAGTCTTATTGTCCATTGGACCGTGCCCACCGATAGCGTTTTTAAACACCTTCTTCTTTCGTTTTACACGGAAAGTCTTAGCGGCGGATGAAGAATTTCTTCTAGGAACCCAACCATTTAGGTCATCGTCTAGATCAGCATCTCCAAAGCCCGCAAATGGCGGTGGTGGTGCTGACGCTGGATCATATGCAGTAAATGGTGGTGGTGTTGACTCCCCTTCTGGTGCCGAAATAGTAGTAGATCCTCCACCAGTAGTAGTGGTATTAGTGGTAGTGGTAGTGTTGCCAGAAGTGGTAGTAGTAGTAACATCTGTGTCTTCAGCCTCTGCAACAGTAACCGTGTTGCCTAAATTAGGACTACTTTGATCCTGTTGAGGTGATGTGGAAGCGTTACCCACAGTTACTGTTCCTCTTTGACAATTGCCACCAGCGTTTCTAATTCTACCAAATCCATTAGGTGGTGATGTAGAAGCAAAGCTTGGGTTCAACGTACCAGCACCAACTTGTTTCGCCGTGAAATCTGGATTAGCGAGATTGATAGGATCTCTTAACTTGGATCTAACATCACCTTCTTCAAGCACACGTGTACGAAGTGAGGTCTTTAGGAAGTCATCAATATCAACCTTAACTTTCTTAACACCTAGTTCTGATTTTTCAAGGACAGATTTTAGGATACCAGATGGTGCTGTATATACAGGTGGCTGTTCTGTGTCATCTGCCGTATATCCTGCCGCCGAACCTGTGTTACCAGCCGAACCCGGATCAGTATCTGGATCCGAATAGTTCTGAGAGTTTGTTACGTCTGCCGTAATAGATCGAACTGCCGTACCCTGTAGATCTCCCCAAAATGCAGGTGCTGTTACACCTTCACTGAAGTGCGCACCTTGACCGTGAATTCTCATTTCAAGACCACCGATAGTACCACCGTCACCCCAAACATACATTTCTGTTGCTTGCAAATTCATCTTAGGTGATGATTGGATTATACGTGTAGCGGCAGTCAACTCTAGCTTGTCAGAAGCCGCAATGATATGGCTTCCTTCAGTCGCTTGCTTGTTGTTGCCTTTAATAGCTGTAGTGACATTTCCAAGGTGGGTATTTACTGTACTGCCAACAACCGTATTAGATGAGTTGCCTGACACAGTCTTACCCTCGTTACCAAATACCTTAGTTCTGGAATGCCCTTGGATAGTCTCTGTTTTGTCATTCTTAGCAGTGAGGTCAAAACTGTTGCAGTTAACATTAAAGTCGCCCTTGACATTCAAGTTCAAGTCGCCCTCATATGTGAGTGTGCCGTTACCCTCTACTATCACCTTTTGGTCACCGTGAGTAACTTCAACCTTGTTACTTGTTGCTAAAACAACTACTGTTCCGTCTGGAAGTAATTCAACACCAGCACCACTGTTGTGCTTAATAAGAATACGCTCACCGCCCGGAGTATCATTGAATTCGAATACGTGACCGCTGACTGTTTCTTTAACATCAGAATGTGGATATACCGTTGAAATTACTGGTGGGAGTTCGATATCAGCACCCAACCGTAATCTATGGGTCTTGCCAGAACGTATGGCCTCGTTTACACCTGATTGATTTTCGTATGTTTTCCTTGGGAATTGCTTACTAGGATCTCCAAATGCGTCATATGACATACCTTGGGTTTGCGTAAAGCCTGTGCCAAAGCGTTCTTCTCTATCCTTTAGATCGTCTCTTTCCGTTGTCATACTGGTATTCCTGCATTAATCTGTGCTGTTGTAAGTGGACCCGATGATTTGGGGTTTGTTATCAAGTTTGTTTTACCAAAGGTTGCTCTAACATATTCTGGTACGTCAAACCCAGGATCTACTTTACCTGCATCTGATGTGTCATTGTGTCCTAACGCCTGACCATCAGGCCATGCCTCATAGAACGACCTTACAAACATTCTAAATGTATTCATAGATGCAGGTGACAAGCTTTGTGCACTAATGTATCTATTGGGATTTGGCGTTCCACTTGGGCAGTTGTACCCCCCTGCCATAGAGACGCCGATTGAACGTCTGTTGTGACCATATGCGCCTGAGTGTGCACCCTGTCTATCCAATGGTCTTCCCCTTTGGAGTCTTCCATCCCTGCGTATAATGTAGTGGTATCCGCACCCAGACCAGCCACGATCTAAATGCCAAGAATGCACTTCGTCCGAACCGATATCTTGGTTAGTGTATGTGCCTGTCCAGTGGGCAACAAACTGTGTAATTTCCCTATTAGTGTTTCTGAACTCTGCGATTAACTCTTCGGGAGAGTCAACGTAAGAAAACTGACCAGTGGTTATTGGTGTATTAGAACCTTCCCATGTAGCATTGTTCGATCCAATCTCAAAGCAGTCGGTTGTCTTCTGCCCCACAACAGGACTGGCACCATTACTTATGTTAGCACTTGGTGATAGGTCAAGGTTGTTGACCGTTTGTTCTATCTCTCCGAATGGTAAAGTCGATTGTGCAGAGATAAGAGCAATTGCTGTAGCTTTATCACCCCTCTCAATCAGACTTGCAATGATATCGATATCGATGTCAGTACCGATTAGTAGACCTTGAGTTATCAAATCAAAACTCTTGTCCGCTTTCCTAATCAAATTGCTTAGGAGACCACCGCCAACACTACCCATAAGATCCTTGAAGCTACCTTCAAATGCCTTAGTAACATCCGCAATACCAGTTGAAATGCCAAGCCCTCCCGAAATGGATGCTGTTATTTTACTAATACCCTCTTGCCCATCTAGTGTAGCAACGGATTTTAACACTGAACTAATATCTTCTGCGGTCTTGCCTGTCACATTCGTGAGTGCTCTTGAGATAGCTTCGGGTGCGCCAGAACTAATTATAAGATCCAATTCACCGTTGGCAATTGTTTCTCCAATCGCACTACTGATATTGCTAGTTGTAGATGATATGTCACCAATGAGTTCGTTTGATAATCCAGGAACTTGGCCTGTGATCTCTACAATTGAATCCAAAGCACTCACGTTGTCAAGGATATTGTCTCCACCACTAAGGGGAAGGATACCCGACACCGCTTCACCAACCTTAGTTAGTGATGTCTCTAGTTTACAAGATGTTGCGCCTACAATCTGAGACTTTTTCTCAAGTATCGCATCAAGATTACTGTTCTTTAAAATGCCAGATAGTTGACTATTAAGATTGTTGATATTAATTGCCATTATAAGCCTCCAATACTGCTTTAGCATGTGCTACACGCTGTGCCTTATGTGCATACCTTGCATTAGGTGCTTCGTACTTGTCGCAGAAGAACTCTGTTGCAGTTGTGATATTTGTCATTTCTCTAAATTGGGAATACCCATAGTATCCCGGATTTATTGTAGAAAACTCATACAATAAAAATGCTAGTTGAGTTTCCAATTCACCAATCTGCAATCCACGTTCTTCAGAGAAGTCCTCTAACAACTGTAGTCTTCCAGCCGCTGGATTCCACTGAGCAATACCAAAAGAGTCCTCTCCTGTAAATCCAGATGTGACACCCGGATCTAGGTTAGATTCTTGAATAAGATTTCCTATTATAGCAGATGCCTGTATTGGTGTAAAGCCATTAGTTACAAAGAAGTTAAACGATTTTTCCGAATTAGATCCACCAACCGCACTCCTAGTATCAATTGTATTATTTGATACGACAGGGCTACCCACTGGTGTGGCACCAGTAGAAGAGTTTCTACCAACATGCTGATCAATCGGATCCCCTTGTTCAAATCGTGGCATCGATCCCATGATGACTGGTACTTGACTTTGTTCTCCATCCATAAACATACCAAATACCTGAGCACCCGGAAGTAAACCCACAGATCTACCAATTCCAGACATACCACCCTCAGTGGTTGGAATAAGGACTTGCGCCCATGGCAGTGAGCTTTCTGGAACTTCATTAACATCTTCGTTATGAATTCCAAATATCCTAACTCTAACTCTAGCAACTCTTAATGGATCTTGCACATCGATTACAACACCAATGAACCACCTATGAATATCTCCGTAGAAATTGGATTGAATGGGTGTGAAACTCATAATTTAGAAACTCCTAGTGTTACTTTGTGCTTCTCGTCAAAGAAGCTATGCCGTATGGATGATATGATAAACTCACCAGACTTTTGATCATCAAGAACTGTCTCTTCACCTTCCATAGCAGTAACTTCCAATTCGATTTTACCGCCGATTGTTGGAGTATCAAGTTGCATGAACAGAGTACCAGTGACTGTCATAACAGCCGTGTTATTGCCCATTGCTTTGATAACAGCTTTTCGTCTGATCTTAGACTTTAGATTATCAACTTCTTCGTCATATCCATACCCATCCATTCTAACCGATGAAGGTGCTGTAATGCCAAAGACGAAGTTTGACTCATATTCAGTAATTTTCTTACCCCCAACCTCAAATTCCGTATCGATTAGTTGAGTGTCAGGTAACATTTCAGTTATCTTAAATTCTGGATTACTAATTCTGTTTCCGAATACAGTATCTAGCACATCATATCTGGCACCAACCGAACCACTTGAGATATTGACTAAAGTATCGTTCCTACTGCTATATTCAATGTTTTCTATTGTGAATAGGTTTTTATCAGGATCGGCACTTGCCGCAATAGCACTCGATTTAACAAATGGTCTATTGAACAGTGGTTCTGCATCTAGAATATCTTCTAGACTTGTCATAAAGACATCATCACTCTTGATAGATCCAAACAAGAAGTATGGAAATCCTTTATTGGTTGTCAAACCGTTTAGCACCCAATTTAGAGTTACGACTGGTGTTATATATGGTGTAACAATGGACAGAGATCTCTGAACAGGATCTATGTTCATCATAGTGGTGTCTAAACTCACACCCAACTCACCATCAAGAACTCTCGTAACGATCTGTTCTGGTGTACCCTCATACGCTTTACTAATCACTTGAAGATGGCTTCTGAATACATGCTCAGTCATTAAAGAAAATACATATGTCATAGTGGTGTCGTTCACTACTGTAACGGAAGCTGTTTCATACATGATAAAACGCTTCTTAATGCTCTTCTCTTGGACGTGGTTTAATACTTCTATTTCAAGTATCTCTGTACCAGTGAACTGCGAACTAGCAAACAAGTTGGCGTTGTCAACAATAAGTATCTTACCAGAAATCCCAATGCTTTTTATATTCTCAACAAGTATCAGTTCACCAATAACAGTAGAGACATCAATCTCTTGATCACCCTTTATAATAATTGCTTTTTGATATTGATATTGACTTGCCGTTGTGTCAGACATTTAAGTTTCCTTTAACTTAGAACTAAACTGTGAGGCAACTCTTTGAACTATTTTAGGATTAAGAACAATAATGTTAGACAGATTGTCGTTGAAGTCAATCATTCTTTGTATATGGGTCTTGGCTGTGAGGCCACCCAAGTCTGGATTATGAGGATTGATATCGGCATACTCTAACTCAGCATTCTCATAGTGATGAACTGAATCATATTGTGTGCTTTCACCAGTGATGATACATGTTTGAATGTCACCGCCTGTGCCAACTGTAAGGGTCTCGCCTACGTTGAAGTTATCATTTGTTTTGATAACAATAGTACCAAGATTAAGGTTTACTTCCACAACAGGTCCTGTAGAACCCGACTGAGAACCTGTAACGATCTGCCCCTTTTTAAAGTTAGTCGTACCTATATCAGTTGTTGTCGTAACAACTCTATGGGGATAGTTCTCCAAAGCTGTGTGATATAGCTCGTTAGATCCTAAAGGCCAACCACTTTCTTTCAAAGAATTATTACATAGGAAGAAAGTCCAATAGTATTGGGTTGTTCCATAGAGTTTGTACGATAGAGTGTCGGGTCTTTCGCCTTGCATAATTGTATACTTTTCATATATCGTAGTATTGCCCACCGATTCTTCTGACAGAATTGCGGCTTTACCAAAGTTTTGAAACTTGACAAACGGCTCATTCGAACCAAACTTGTATATCGTATCTGGAAAATTCTTAAAAAACATCTATCTATCTCCCCATCTGTGCTATGTCTTGTTTATTGAGAGGACGGATCTCTGTAAACGATAGGGTAATCTGAGCATCAGTAAAGCCACCATCATCATAAAAACCTTGTCCTGCACTATTATAAGTGACCTGACAGTTCGTGAGGTATGAAGTCAAGATTTTAGTAAATACACTTTTACCTTTATATTTCATGGTAATGTCAAAAGGATCTGGAAACTTATATCCGACTGCAATTTGACCAACACCAATCTCATCTGGATACATTGCCACTCTAAATTTCTTAATGATTTCTTTGATACGCTCTACTTCCTCTGCACTATTAGGCACTAGCTTGAAAGTGAATGAGTGGGATCTAGAAGAAACGCTTTGAAACAGTGTACGACTGTTGGGGTTTAGAGCAACACGTGTAGCAGATGATACACCCTGTGCGGCCTGTGTGTTTAACCTACTTGCAACTTTTAGTGCCGCTAACGATCCACCAGATCCACCAGCAGTACCAACAATAGCATCAATAAAGCCCTTTGCTTCATTACCCATTGAGCTTGCGGCTGAAGCGATCATGCCAGATCCATTCGACATTCCAGCTTCTACTCCTGCGCCAATGGCACCTAGATCTGCATTTTGATATCCAATGGTATCATTGAAGTTTTGTGCTGATGGCATTCTAAGCTGAATCGACCAATCACCCAATTTTCCCTGATCCATACGTTTGATACTTAGGTTTGGTTCTCTTGGTTGAACGTTTAGTGCCGCTTCTAATGCTTCTGAGGCTACATTATTCGCCACATCCGCCGCACTGTTTCCCTCTTGCCCTTCTGCGACATCTGCCGAAACTTCTGCAACAGTCCTTGCGATATCCGCAGAATTACTAACAAACTTTGATATATCCAATGGTGCAATTTCTCGTGGTCTGAAAGAAATGATTGCAGGATATTCTCCCTTATTGTCAATGGGGAATTCATAGACCTGTTTAAGTTGTTGTGGCATGTTTAAACCTTAATAAATAGAAGTGCATCGGTATTATTTATAAGGCAAATCATGGCGCATAGTGGAAAATTTAAACCTAAAAACATAACAAAGTACAAGGGAGACTACACAAAGATCACTTATAGGTCTGGTTGGGAACTAAGATGCTTTAAGTGGTGTGACGATAGTCCTATGGTGAAGTATTGGTCAAGTGAAGAAGTGGTCATTCCCTACATGTATGATGTGGATAAACGCATGCATAGATACTTCATGGATCTCAAGATCACATGGAAGGATGGATCTGTGGATCTTATTGAGATCAAACCAGACAAAGAGACAAGACCACCAGAATATAAGGGTAAGAAGACCAAGCGTTATATCAATGAGAGTTTGACTTACATCAAGAACCAAAACAAATGGACAACTGCCCGAAGCTACGCCAAGGATAGGGATTGGGGTTTCCAGATCTGGACTGAGCACACATTAGAAAAGATGGGTCTTATGCCTAAAAAGACCAAGCCACTTAAGTCGGCTAAGGTTGCGTTTAAACCATTAAAACCGTTGAAGGTCAAAAAGCGGACTAAAAAGTAGTATAAATAACATTATGAACAAAAGCGTATTCGACAGATTAGAGATAGAAGCATTCCGTGCAGGTATTACTCCACGGACTGATCAAAGCCGTGCATGGTTTCGTAGACGTGCACAAGCAATGCGAAGAGTCAACAGAGAAGGTATTATGCAAGCCGAACAGATGCAGTCCACTGGTAGGACAGAGTCTGTTGTGGGAAGCATGTACATGTTTTTCTATGACCCTAAGCACAAAGAGACATTACCATATTATGACCAATTTCCTTTAATTTTTGTTCTCGGAGATGCGCCCGGTGGGTTCTTGGGTATGAACCTTCATTACCTACCACCACTATTGCGTCAAAAACTATTAAAAGCCTTACTTGATCTAGCGAGTAACGATAAGTACAACAAAAGAACTAAACTGATGTTGTCCTACGATCTGCTCAAAGGATCTTCTAAGTATGCCGCATTCAAACCGACAATTAAGCACTATCTAACATCACATGTTAAAACACGTCTAGCTAAAGTTCCAGCCGCCGAATGGGAGATTGCAATATTCTTACCTATGGCACAGTGGAAGAAAGCAAGTGCAACTCAGGTGTATAGAGACTCAAGGAAAATGATCTAATGTTCAATGTGGATGAAATGAAGGCAATGATCTCTAAAAAGGGTGGCTTCGCACAAGCCAACCAATTCAGAGTAGTACTTCCTGCACCAAGAACTATATCAAGACAGACTGATAGACGTGGTCTCGCTGAAGACATACGTGATATTAACCTACTATGTAAAGATGTGAACCTACCAGGAAGACAGATCCTAACACAGGAACGTCAGATTGGTATGACTAACCGTAAGGTTGCATATGGGTATGGGTATGAGGACGTGTCTATGACGTTCCATCTTATGAACGATTATGGCATGAAAAGATACTTTGAAAATTGGCAAGAACAGATAATTGATTTCGAAACAAAAGAGTTAAAATATAAGAACACATACACTCACGACATTGAAATTATACAATATAGAAAGGGTGTAGCAACTGCATCCAAATCTAGCACAACTAACATTGGTTTTGATATCAATGATAATCTAAGATTTGACCTAGACATAACTAAGACGAAGAGGGGCATCGTAGCCCCAGCAGTTGAAGTGTATAAGTGCAAATTGATAAACGCATTCCCAACAACCTTGAATGCTTTACAACTAAACAATGAGCAAAATGGTTTGCTTGAAATTAATGTCCAATTTTCATATGACGATTGGGTGTCTACTTAAACAATGGAGTTATTATGGCTTTACCTAAACTAAATGATCAACCAAAATACGACTTGACAATCCCATCTAGTGGTGTTGAGATTCGAATCAGACCATTTTTGGTCAAAGAAGAAAAGGTTCTCCTACTCGCTATGGAGAGCCAAGATCAGTCGCAGATCCTATCTGCTATTGTTGATACTCTTGAGGCGTGTGTGTTAGGCGATATTGACGCAAATGCTCTAACAACGTTTGATATTGAATACCTATTCACTAAGCTGAGAACTAAATCGGTGGGCGAAAGTGCTAAGATTGAATTGTCATGTACAAAGTGTGAAGCACAAAACCCTGTAACGGTTCCAATGGATGATGTTGGCGTTAAAGGTGATATGAATAGTCAAACTGCAAAAGTAGATTTGGGAAGTGGTATTAGCATCGATCTACAGTGGCCTCGTTATAAGACTATTGCAAACGACAAGACTGTTATTAGTGGTGGTGCAGAAGCTACATTCTCTATGATTAAACATTGCATTAGTCATGTATGTACTGATGATGAGCGTATCAAGTTTGATGAGGAAAGCGCAAAGGAAAGAGATGACTTTGTCAACTCTATGACGAGTGAAAACTTTGGATCTATCAAAACCTTTATCGAAGCTATGCCCACACTGAAACATGACATCGATTTCAACTGTGTTGAATGTGGTCACAAGAACGAGTTTACCTTAGAGGGTATGCAAGATTTTTTTTAATATGTCTATCCCATAATAGTATACTTAATTACTATAAGAACAACTTCGCACTGATGCAACATCACCAGTATAGTTTAGATGAGATAGACGGATTGATACCATGGGAAAAGGAAGTGTATATTAGTATGCTTTCGGAATACATAAAAGAACAAGAAGAAGAACGGAAGCGACAGAAAAATGGCTGAAACCACTCTCAATGATGTAGTCAAAACCCTACAGAAAGGTCAAGCAAAAGATGCTTTGCTGGCTAGAAGCTTTGACACATGGTTCAAGGCTATGGAACGTGCACGTCTTGATGCTCTAGAGGAAGCTAGAGAGCGCAAGAAAGCCAGGCCTCTTGAGGTGAAGCAAGAGCGTTCCAAACGACCTAAAGACAACGCTAAAGGCGGTTTCATGATCTTGGGTAAACTAATTGGACCTTTGACAGCATTCATTGCTGGCTTCGGCGCATTAGGTGCGGCTCTAGTGGGTTTCAGAGGATGGGAACTCAAGGCTATTAAGTCTTTGAATAATTTCGGTGGGTTCACTAAGCTGTTGAATCAAAAGTTCATCAATCTGAGAGCTACATTTTTTAGACGGTTGGGACTAGATCCTACGTTGGGTAAAGCTGTTGAGGGTAAGAGAACTCTTGCCACACCATTAACTACACAGTTGGCTAATGCTATAAGAACTTGGTTCTCTGCTTTACAACAGAAGTATTATAGGATCTTTGGTCTTGGTGTTGACGGAAAACCTGTCACGGTCAAAGGTGCTGATGGTAAGTTCAGACCACAAAGCATTGTGTCTAGACTTGGCGTGAGAATAAACAGCCTCTTTAGACCTATAACTCGGCTATCGACTGCTATTGGTGGTTGGTTCACAGGAGCAGGAGCAAAGGTTATGACCTTTGTTAGGACTTTCCTTGGTAGAGGTGCTGGATTTCTTAGGCTAATGGGTAAAATACTATGGCCTATTGGTATTCTTATGTCAGCATTTGATGGCATGAAAGCATATCAGAGTTCTGAAGAAGCCACAATCTTTGGTAGATTCGGTGATGGTCTTGCGGCAATGGTTGGATCCTTTATTGGTATTCCGTTTGATATGATTAAGAATGGCATCCTTTGGATTATCCGTAGTATTACAGGCGCAGAAGTTGATGAGGACGGTAATTATGACACATCGACTGTAAGTGGTAAGATACTACAAGCCGCTACAGACTTTTCATTCACCGAACTGATTGGCAAGTTTGTTAAAGCACCATTCAATGCTATTATAGGTGTTCTCGATTGGATCAAAGAGAAGTTTGCTATATTCTCTGATGAAGGAGAAGGTGGTGGCATGAGCGGTGTTCTGAAATCTATATTTGATGACGCCCTAGCTCTTATGGGTTTTGATAAGAGTATGTCTGTAGGACAGATCATTGGTCAGATTGCTGTAGCACCCGCAACTGCCGCTATAAACTGGCTTGCTGGTATATTTGGATTTGAACTACCAGAAGGCTTTACTCTAAATCCAGTTACTTTGATAACGAAATATGGTAACGATGCATTCAATTGGGTTGCGTCTAAGTTTGGTTTCGAGTTCGCTGATGATGACTTTAGTATCACTGGTTGGATTAAGAACAAATGGGACAATGCTGTTGCTAAGATGCAAGAAGCATTTGTCGATCTAGGGTTATGGATGTCGATGATCGGACCTAAACTAAAGGTCATGGCTGTTGAAGCTATTAAGGAATATACAGGTAGTTGGATTGTTAGTGACGATACACTGGAAGAACTTAGGGCAGACGTTCAGCAAAGACAAGATAATGCCGACAGGCTAAAAGAAGAACTGAGAGCACAAAGAGCACTCCTAACCGTAGTGCCAGACGCATTGCCACAAGATGGTAGTGGTAACACTGTTGTATTCTCAGCCCCAAGCGGTGGTGTGGATAACTCCACCTCAATTAATAATGAAATTAGACTAGATGCAAATCCTGGCGCTGACGCTTGGGTTGAAGAACAAATGTTACTACGTAGGCGTATGACAGCATTTTAGATTAGAGGAAATGAAATGTATGTAATGATAACACTATTGATGCTTCACGGTCAGTTTTCTGTACAGGCACCTAACATAACATTCACTACTTTGAATGATTGTATGAGAGCAAAGACTCTACAGAATAAGATATTAGATCTTACCAGACCAGATGCTGATGCTACACATATAACCAAATGTGTTAAGATGGTTAAGGACTTGCAAGCGTAAAGGCAGAGGTTTCCCCCTGCCTTTTGCCGATGTTACTTGCCGATGTTATTCTTCTGCGGTTAGACGAGAGAAGTAAGACAGTGTGTCTTCTTCGCCAACAGTAGAACTTTCCATTGCCTCTGCCGTGACAGGCGCAAACTCTCGTGCAGGTGGAGCATCATTAAACGATGGTGCTGGTGCTGTACGTGAAAGGTCTTCGGTTGCCTGTGTGGTCATAGTCGATTGACCAGTAACCTTCTCAAAACGAGCTTTCAACTCTGCATATGACTTAAAGTTCTTTGGATCGTTGAACTCATTCAAGTCGTGCATCTTGTTATAGATGACTTCCAACTCAGCATCGTTGCTTGACAATGCACTCTGAGGAGAGAACTCAGACTTATCGTAGTTGCGATAGCCTTCGACTTGGCGGATCTTCAGTTTGAAGTCTGCACCTTCCCAGAAGTTAAATGGATCTACAGGCTTCTCGTCTGCAAATTCTGGTTGCATGGCATCAATGATCTTATCATAGATCTTCTTACCGAACTGATACAACATTACCTTACCTTCGTTGGCAGGGTTCGCAGGATCTGATACGATCAATGCATTAACAACATAGTGCAAACGGCGTTTCTGTTTACGAGCAAGTGTCTTGCCCTCTTCAGTACCATTGTTCCATAGTGTTGAGTTGTATTCGGATACAGGATCCTGTTCGTTAAGAGTAGTCAAAGACTTCTCAATATACCAACCACCTGGGCCTTGAAAGCCGTGATCAAAGTAACGAACCCATGGTAGGGCTTGTCCTTCTGCCGCAGGTAGGAAGCGTAGAACGGCATAACCGTTACCCATCTTATCCACCGTTGGTTTCCATAGGCGGTCATCGCCATAGCTCTTCTTACCAGTAGCACCACCACCTGCGGCATCTGCCGCCGCTAGTAGATCACCGATTTGATTGCGTTTAGTTTTTAGATTTGCAAAAGACATTTATATGTTCCTCGTATTTGCTGAATTATGATTGTATTATTGTGTACTGAATTATTATACTATAGATTCGATGTGGTGTCAACCATCAATCATCGAACAATAGTACATTTTGTCTAGGGAGATAGTTCAACTTCATAGCTTCCCCCTCTAACTTCTCAACGATAACGTTGTTAAGAAACTTCTTTACATCCTCTGGTTCAATGTTTGTATCTTCACAGACATCGATGACTGCATCCATATAGGATAGGTTCTTGTCATATGCGGATGCTTCAACCATGCTTGAGAACTTGCTCTTATTTAGAAACTCTGTTTCACTCATTTACTCATTGCCCTTAAGATGATTGTATCCCTATTTAGTCTTCCGTTTGGAGCGGTAGTATTGGTAGTTAGTGCACTCCACGCCTTACCAATTTGATTTGGCGTTTTGCTTAAGGCAACAGGGAGAACATCATTTGGTTTACGGAGTGTGATCTGCCTTGATAGATCTGCATCCCAACCCTTAAGTGATGTTCCTTTAACTTCAAACCCTGTTGCCTTATGGCTTACGTATTCGATCAGTTTCTTTGACTTGATGTTAAAGCAATACAATCTCATCGCACCCACGATTGACATGGGGTGGATTGATTTGAGTTTGTACTCTTTGTTTTCAGAACAAATCTGTATCTTAACGACTTGCTTGTCCGCACTCTTAACACGTATTTTGCGTGGTGTGCGTGTAGCTTTCTTAGCCGCCACATACTTATCAGCATCATCAATGATACTCTGAACGAATGCGAGATACTTCTTCCATACACTCAGTGGTTGACTAGAGTATGCCTCAACAAGATCGGGAGTTTTCTTGCTGATTAGCTCAGTCAGTTCATTACGTAATGGTGTGTAGAAAGAAACCACTGCACTCGCTGTTGATTGTGGAAAGGCATCTTTAAGCAAATCAACATATACAGTGTGAGTGGACTTTTCTGTCCATTCATCAAGAGTGATTTCAATGCCCCCAATGAAGTCCGAAGTCTTCTCTTGGATAATCTCAGCGGGTGTTTTACGTGGTTTAGATACCACTTCCTCTGTCTTGGCATACAGGTACTTATTACCCATCTCCTCAAGGTAAGCAAAGAAAGTGTCCAAAGCGGACTTTGCATTCCAATTGTCTGGAAATGCCTTGCCCTTCTGTTCCCACAAGATAGTAGAAGCAATGAAGTGCTTAGGCGTGAAAGCCCACTCTGGTGCGGCAAGGTAAACTCTTTGTTTATCCTTGTCGAATGTCTGCTTGATGTAAGTCTTAATGAAAGACGCAACGTCCTTCTTATCGACTTCCATACGGATGTAGTCGTTGAAATGGGTAAAGTTTGTGTCAGGTGCCGCACCAATACCTGTACGAGCACGTGCTCTTGGTAATGATTTAGTCTTCTTCATTTTTTTGATAGCCATAACGAATCTCCTTCAAGTAGTTACATAATACATTAACCTAGCACAAAACTGTTGTCAACCCCTATTCAACATCTTTTTTAGATACCTTCTGTTGGTTCCAAGGATGTAGAACTAACTCGTCGTTAGCATCCCAATGATGTTTAACAAACCCCTCGTCACATAGATACTCAACGGTGGTGCTCACTATATCGTCACGTTTATCTGCCCACCAATGTTTATGGATCATCCATCCGCACCATGCACTAGCTACCCCGAAGAGAAATCCCAAAACATCTTGATCAATGTAAAACTGCAATCGCATTCTCCCTCTGTAAACAACTATTTAGGTGTCTATCTCAACGTCTTTTCTGAAGTGATATATTCCATGGGGTAAGTCCCACGCTTGCATTAGTTTACGATACATGTCGGATGTAAACCCAATAGCCATGAAGTTATTGTTTTGCTCATCCCACTGCCTAAGAAAGACATCCCCCTGAGCATCAACGATCAGTTGAACATCCTCATAGGTCTCGGTTGTGTCGAGTATAGTGACTAACGTTTCGTTGAAATGCTCGTCTTCCTCAATGGTAATCATTCTTAGTAATCGCCCCAATCATTATCAAGACCTGTAGTGGCACGATAAGCTTCGCCATAATGCTCTTCGGCATACTTAGATGAATCCGTCCAGTAATTGACGTTCTCGCCTTGGACAGGCTCACGGATCTCTCCTGATATCTTAGAACGATTAATGCCTTTGACATCTTCCAAAGACTGTTTAGATTTACGCTTTAGCGTATTCATGCGATTATTACGCTGTAGCGTATTTCGTTCAGCGATTTCTTTAATCATAGCCAAACGGTCAGCTTTTTGATTTGGTGTCATTGTCATAAGTTACAATCCTTCTCTTACAAATTCTTCAAAAGTTTTAGGGAATACATCTTGTGTAGTATCCAGATAGATTTCATATCTCTGACCATCTTCTGTTAAAGGTGAATTTTCATCATAAGTCATAATATATTCCTTCGATTTAGTAGTTTATTATAGCACAGTATCAAAAGGCTGTCAAGATCTTTGATCAGCCCCATCCAACCAAATTTGGTATTCACGTTCAACCTCGGCTTCCATGACAACCATGTTAGCGGCAAGTTCCCTCTTGAATTCGATAAGCTCTCTGATCGATTTGAAATCTGGTTTAGATATGTCAAGGATATCTTCCAACTTGTCGATGACCATTTGTGTATCAAGAATATCCATTATGCCGCTTCCTTTTCAAAGTTCATTTCTATTTTCTCAAACCCCATCATGGCGCAGATAAACCACTCGCCATTGAGTTCGAAGATATCGCCAACAGAACTACTATGAGTACGGTCACCGATGACATCAACAGTGGGTTGATTATTCCAAAGGTTAGTCCACTCAAAAGCTTTTTCAAGATCACTAGTATATACAGTATAAGCAAGGTCGTAGAATTCAAAATTAGAAGTGTCAAATTTTCCCATACTAGCTTTACACTTAACTTCAAAAGCGGGAACCTTTTCGTTAGCATTAACGGCGTTGTATTGCTCGTTGGTCAGTTGAATTTGATAAATGTTGATCATTTGATTTTCACTTTCTGTTTGGTATACATAATCTATAGCAAATTGATTCGGGGGTGTCAACCCACTATTTTAAAAGGAACCTGAGTTTCTAACCACTTTACGGCATCTGTTGCGCAAGTGAATACTTCTTCGTCACCTTCTAAAGTAACGGCATCTTCAAAAGAACCTACCCAACCGACACATGCGACATGCTCTACAAAACAGTTTTTTGTGGCATTGGTAGACTTAAAGAAGTTAGGGAACTGTGTCTCTTCGAACTTCATCATAGTGTCAAATACGTTTGTCATTGGATGTCTCTTTCTTTGTTTCTATACATTCTTTATAGGTGATTCGAATGATATTGTCAACAGCTAATATAGCTAATATTCATATATTTTATGGGTTGACAGAATCAGAGAATCTATGTATAATAAAGGATCAGCTTCGAACACAGGGAAAGGATATATTAATTGTCTATATACTCTGTAATGAAATGGAATACGTATGTACTATGAACTAGATCCTTCAATGAACGAGTTTAAGACTCTTTCTATACAGACCACGTATAAGTGTCAACAGACATGCTCCAACTGCTATTTGGGTACGATGCTGAATAATGATAGTATACCAGACGTAGACCTTATTAAATTTGAAGACGCAATTTCAAGGTTGCCCAACAGAACTGATATTAGGTTTATTGGTGCCGAACCTACAATGAACCCCAACCTAGTTAAATTGATTGGTATAGTAAGACGTAATGGGCACCGTCCATCATTACTTACCAATGGACTAAAGCTACGCCGTGAACCTTATGCCCAAGAGTTAAAGAATTCTGGTTTAAACCTTCTAGGCATCTCTATGAATGGTGGACTAGATAATGATGTATATATGGACTTTGATAATGGCAAGTATGCCAAGTCAAAGATGATTGCCCTTGAAAACATATTTAAAGTAAAAATGTTACCCCATATCAACGTAATCCTAGATCCAAGTAACGTACACATCGTAAAACCATTGATCGACTATATTGTTGATATGGCTTTAAAGCATAATGTTAAGTTTAGTCCTACCAAGTTTCCTGTGATGATCCGACTAAAGTCTATAGGTAAGATGGGTTTCTATAAGGATAGTCACACCTTCTCTATACACGAACTCAAAGATATTGTTACTGACTTGCATGGGGATGATATTAACTTCATAGATACTATAGATGGTCACCTAGAGAAACGATCTCTCACATATAAGTTTCCTACTAGGGCTGGTATTATGTTAGGAAAGATCACTGATTGGACTGTGGATGATGATGGCATACCAGACTCAGGCTCCACTAGACGTGGTATCTTAACAGATGATTATAAAGTCGCTCCATTCTTCGAGTATTACGATAAGGCACATAAAGAGACATGAAACACTTTGAACGAACATGGCATCTAAAGATAGATACCAATATCATTAAAAAGATAATAGACGCTAATAGTGATAAGTTCGTGTGTCCGTTTTCCAACACTGATAGCTATCTAAACATCTATAAGAATAGAGAGTGTGCGGTTCAGTTTTTTAATCTTCAAGAGTGTGATTATGACAGAGAGCCTAACAGAGACGGTACAAAGTATATTAGATACTTAACAAGCGTAGAGCATAAGTTGGGTAATAAGGATACTGTGGAGTTTCTCAAGACTAACAAGGATAAATTTCAAGTTGAAACAAACGAAGAAAACTTTGTTATACCATCAAAAGATCCTGATGTAAGGAAGTTCCTAATAGATCTGAATTCTATGTGGGCATTTGATGGAAGCCAAAGACCCAAGGGTAATATCTGTAGAGCACGAATCGTAAGACTTCCGTCTGGTGGTACAATGCCTTATCACAGAGATGAGACTGCCTCTAAGAACATTCGAGTTATATGTCCTATCGTCACACATCCAGATGTGAAGAATGCCTTTCGAGATGTTGATGGTGAAAAGTTATATGAATTCCCAGCAACTGGTCATTTCTATACGTTTGAAGAGGACAAGATAGAGCATGCGGTCTTCAACAACTCAGAGATTGATAGGTACGCTTTAATCTTTACAGTAGTTGATGTCACTGACCTAAAGGAATGGGACAGAGCATATAAAAAAAATGATATGTTTTGGAAGGCTTGGTCTCGTGGAATCTAAACTAATCACAGATAAGACAATAGCCAAGCACATCTTTACTCAGGGAAATCTAACTGAAGATAAGAATAGCGAGAACTACACTTTAGCAGAGTTTGAAAAGGGTTGGAAATCTTGGACAGCATTCTTTGTATTGTATGATGGACATGATACAGTAGCCTTTTGTGGAGTTCGTAAGTTTGGTGACAGATATGTACGAGTCTTCGATAGGTACTTTGTGTTCCCCGAATATAGAAGACTTGGATTAAACAATGCCGAACACTCTATGCAAATGATAAAACAACAGCTAAACTTCACAGATGGGCGGACACCATTCTTTTCTATAGAGAGTAGTCGAAGTGCGGTTATACGTGCAGTACGTAAGTTTAATACTGTTATAGATAATAGAGACCACTTCCAAGTTCTGGATGGTCTATATAACACAGCAGGTAGTAGCATGCAACATATTGCTATAAAAAAACCACACACAACTATCAACTTATAGGAGGATAGAAATATGCCTTTTACCGAAGTAAGCAAATTTACTAAAGCAGACACCACTTGGGACAACACAAATCAAGCTTTTGATGAACTCAAGACGGATATTATGGTGAGCGAAACATTTATCGAGTCTAAAACGGCGGCAGATGCTAACGTATTATCTGAGATTGTCAGTCTGAATGAAGAGGGTACTGAGCTAATCATCACTAAGACTTGGGATGAAGAAGCATCTTATACTGCATATATGGCTTCAGTATCGAGTCACCTCGCAGATATACAATCCAATTTAGAAGCTTATGGGTGGACTGAGACTGATGAGTAGCTTTAAAAGGCTTAACTTAGACCCATATCCTAATTTGTTATCAGAACTAAATGAACTAGATTTAAAATTCAAATCGAATCAAATTTGTTTAAACACTACTGTGGATAAGCCTGATGATTATCTCTTAGGTTGCGGATCTCTATATTATGATTGGAGTACCGCTAAACGAAATGATAAGAACGAACTTATTAGTGTAGATGTTTGGGATAACCCCCTAACAGAATCAGACTTTACGGAGTTCTGTTCAGTATTTTCTGGAACTACATTTGAAAGATTGTACAGAGACATCTCTTCTCAGTATGAGGTGGGTCGTGTTCGTATAATGAACCTAGCCCCTGGAAGAGTTATGACATGGCATCTTGATGATAGCCCTCGTTTACATTATCCATTTAAAACTCAAGAGGGTTGTTCTATGGTAATTGATAATGAAGTAATGCATTTAGATCAAGACGTGTGGTGGTGGACAGATACCACAAAGCATCATACAGCGTTTAATGCAAGTGGAGAAAGTAGATACCACATAGTTGCGGCTCTACTCAAACCTACCATCAGTTAATGATGTGATACGTTCTCTTACTTGATCGTAGTTGGTGATTAGAGAACTGTAGTCATTATCAAGCTTTATAGGTGTGCTTGATGGCACATCCTCTTTCCACTCATCACTACCAGCAATATTAGAAATGCACTCATCGATTTTACATTGATCGTCTAGGTCTTCGTAATAAACAACTCTGATATCCTTAACAGTGTTACGAAGGTTATAGAGGGTTCCTACCTTATCCATGAATGGCTTAATCTGATTTAATGTTTCTTTATTGATCGTCACTGGTTGTGCAGATTTATTTTTATACAACTCTTCGTGACCCACTGTCATGTGAAACATTTTAATCTGAGTTGCAAATAGCGTACTGCAAACGAGTTCTGTTACATCATTTCGAAGTGTGAGTACTATATCATAGTCTCGAAAGAAGTCTAGCGTTTCGTCTATAGCATCTGCTATGTTATACGTCCCTTTAATATAATACTCATTACCACTCTGTCGTGCTTGAGCAAGTAACTTCAGCTTACTCAACACACTTGTCTTATTATCCTTATAGACGTGTGGGTAGATATAATGAATGTCCATAGACTTATCAGTCATTATAGGATGCATCTCCATCAAATACTTTTCACCTGTCTTATGGTCTGTCATTGTCTTGTTCTGTAGGGTGTGCAGAAAGGGTTCGCTATGACCAACCAAAGGCAAAAGCTTAGTGTGCTTCATGACAAAGGGTTTTAGCGATTCGTATAATATGGTACTTCTAGTTCTTGGTGGGCAGATAAAAAAAGGTTTTTTCACGGACAGAGTGGTCCTTTACGCTCATGAAATGCCAATACACTAGGTCTAATGATTAAAGCTATTCTAGGTCTAGTAATACCCACAACCCTATGAGGAGTTTTTACATTAATCCTAAACCATGAGTTGGGAACTTCTTGGATCGTCTTAATCAAAGTACGTCCTTCGATGTCAATACCCTCACCCTCTATACTACCACCCTCTATAGGATCATCATCCAATTCGCTATAGAATTCAGTCTTAACATCGTCACCACCTGTATCAGTCAAATAAAGATACTTGTCTGAACTCGTTCCCCAATCATAATGAATAGGTAGATCCCCAGTAACTACCTGCCACCTAACAGCAACTTTATATGGGAAGTGTGATTGATATTGCTCAAACAACTCATCAGAAACGTCATAGACAGAAAAGATACTTTCTTTTTCTGGATCTATATTACCTGTTTGAGATCTTTCATACGTCCATTTAATAGCATCTAAGGCCAAGATGTCATTAGGATTCGGTGGCGGTAAGAATTCGATGTCAGAATGATAACGGTCATCGCCCATATCACTTATCCTTTATAAATTTTTGTGATCACATTCTCGAACTGTTCTACCTTATCTAGGCGATTAGGCCAAAGGATATAATCCTTCTCAGGGTTCTTCTTTAGATTGTTTAAGAGTGGAATGACTGCGTTATACAGACTATCCAATCGTTCTTGTACGGTCTCTGCTTCGTTAGCGGCCTCTACAGCCTTAGCCACAGCCTTCTGAGAATACTCTAGCTCGTCCTCAGTAACGGCAGTAAAGCCAAAGTCAAATATATCATCCGTCATTTAGTCTCTCCATGGAATTAGTTTACCTTTATTATATGTAGCAAACTGCGTACCCTCAAATGATACTTCTCCGAAGCCAAATCTCTTAGCCATGGAATGCCTCTGTTTTGTACCAATCTCCATTGATGAAGTCGTGTACGTTAGCCAATCCTTACATGCTCTAGGGTATACAACAACGGTATCTCCGTCTATGCCCTCAACACCACACCACTCACCCTTCACAGCCAGACCACGAAGGTGTTTAAACGCCTCGAATAACAGCCTTGTCTTATCAGTCTTAGGTAATTCTGTTTGATGATATGGACTTTTCCATTTCCATCCTATCTCTACCATACGACTTTTGTTATCATAACGAATGGTTTCCATAACCTTCTTCATATGCTCCTTAACATACTCAGGATCTTCGTTATTCATTACGTTGTCGTACATAGAAATATAAAGGTATTGGTCTTTACTCTCATACACCGTAATAAATTTTTCAAAGGTTGCACTCAGATTACCACGCTTTGCCTCAAAGGTTTCGAATTGGCTCTCTGGAAATGCAGAAATAGGCACCTCTTGCGAGATACCTAGTTCCTTTAGATATATGTAGTATAGCTTAGTGTACTTAAGTGAGGTACTCATAGATCTCTTTCCAAGTCTTGGCGACAAAGACATCCTCAACAGTGCCACGGTTAAAGCCGTGATCAACCATGATACAATCAAGACCAAGCTTTTTACCAAGCTCAACGTTCTCAGGTTTGTCTTCAATCCAAACCATACCGCTATCACGATACTGTTCAAGAGCTTCATCTTTATCAGCACCTGTATCTAGGCACACAACATCTTCAAAGACAGTGGCACCAAACAAGGCTTCTAGGTTAGCGACACGTGCTTTCTTAGCACTAACGCTTAAGCTCAAACTAGTAATGGCACGAAAGACAAAACCGTGATCTTCATGAAGCTTCTTAACATATTTAATAGCATCACGTAGTGGCGGCATGTACTGAATATCAGCACTTTCGTTGAACATTCGTACAGTCTTCTTACACTCCGCTTTAGGAATACCGAAGACCTTTTCCATCTCATAAGTAGCGTCTGGATACATCTCCATGACGTAACCCTGACGTAACATCCATTGGCAATATTTGTTGACCCAATCAAGCAGAACGCCATCACAGTCAGTTAGAATCACTTTTTCATTCATATTATATACTCTCTTATTACTCAATCATAATAGCACTATGGCACTATCTTGTCAATACTTAATAAACTTATCTGGGCTTTTAAAATTCTTTTTTCGCATAATCGTTTTCATAACAACATCAAACTCATCGTTACGTCTATCATATGTCACTGCGACAGGAATATTCAGATCCTTTTGCATGTCTTTAAGAACAGCTTCAGCACCTACAACGCCCTTTAGAGACTTACCTTGCTTTGCATAAACCTTCTTGATGAACTCTGCTAACTCTTTAAGAGTGATACAAGGTGTGTTACGCTCATCACTCATACGATCACCGAAGTGACGTGTAAAGTTAAAGTCGATGTTATACTTCTTAAACAGTTGATCAACAACCTTCTCGAATGTTTTAATCTGTTTCATACCAATCAAGTCGCATGAAGATGCTTCTTGTAGATGTTCTTTAAATGTTAGCATATTACCATTCCACTCCCTTTGGTACATATTGTGAGATCTTCATACGGATCTCTTTATCCAACTTGGCTACAGGGATGGGTTTAGCCCCTTTACGTTTGACATAGAAGTATTCGGCATTCTTTAGGTACTGACCACCCTTGGTGCTACCCTTCATACCAACCTTACTACCACTCTTATCAGACTTCATGAGTTCGCTGTCTACACCAACCTTATTGAATGCAAACACGATGTCTCCGTCCATATATTTTTTTAGACGAGTGCCCATACTCACGATGTCGTTCATAGTAGAGGATGCGCCACGGTGTGTGTTGACTAGAATATCAGTAGGAACTACACGGTCTCTCTTCTTGTTCTGTGTCTTAGCAACTTCGATATCATTAACAACCCACACGATGTGGATACTTTTTTTATCATAGCCCAATGCAGATACTTGACGTGTGATGTTATCCAACTTCTGTAGATCTTTTAGTGTCACATCAAATATGATGTTAGGCTTGCGCTCAGGTGCAGAGGAGAATACAGACTTAAAAAACGCCGCTTGCTTCTTATCAGGAAGTTTCAGCGTGTCTCCAATGATAGAGTGAAGCTTACCCACGTTCTTAGCACTCTTTAGATTAGCTCCGATCTTAGACAAGTCATCGCCTGTCTCAGCTTTAATCTTAGCAATAATCTTAGGTGCTTTAGAAGCGGCTAGTTTCAATGCATCAACATCAAAGACTTTGCCTTCAAGTCCTACGAGATTGTCTTTGACAAACCCCTTACCCGATCCCGCTCCGCCCGCCATAATAACAACGTTACCAAACTTAGGATAGGCTCTACCACCAAACGTAATAAGCTTTTCAAGGAGAATATCAAAGTGGGCTTCGATATACTCCTCGTCTAGCACTTGGGTGTCTGCCATAAAATTTCTAAAATTCTTCAACTCTAATCTCCATAGATGCTTTTCACATCTATTTATACAACTTGGTAAGGCTTGTTCCACTTACCAACATTGATATCTAAATAATAAGCAATGTGGAAGTAGTCAGTCATCATATCACTCTCGTCAAACCAACCAGTACCTTTCATAGCTCCGATCAACTCACCGAAGAATTTACCGATAACACCTTCGCCTTCGTCAGCACGGTAAGGATTAACTTGGTAATAACCGTCTGTGATCTCATAGGCTTGTTCGCCACGCCACTCAGCCTTTTCAGCATTAGACTTGTTAGCCGCACCGATAAAGTCTAGAGCACCTTCTTTAAGGTTAACAACTAGGCTAGAGTGATGACGAATAGCGATAGTGCCTTTAACGCCGTACTTCTTAAGAACAGCTTTGATTGAAGGAGCTAATGCTTTTTTGTCTTCTTGTGAAATGTAGGCCATGATGTATCTCGCTTTCTTTGTTTCTATACCATCTTTGTATTTGATTCGGATTGGTTTGTCAACCCTCTTATTTCAATAAATAAATCTTTTGGCATAACACCAAGACCAACAGAAGTTCTGGTCTGGCAGTAATGAGCGTAATCTTTACACTCACTAGCTGATGGAAGTTCGTAGGCGGAAGGAAAAAAATCTAACATATTAAGATCCTGTTACTAATTCAAATGAACCGTCTGCTTGTCTATCGAAACCTTCCACATATCTGTGGTGGTTGTCTTGCTCAATAGCAGACTGTGTGATCAAGTATTCGGCGGCTTTCCAAAACTCTTTGACAGTGTTGCCCATGACATAGGCTTTGTAAACGATCTTCTCATGAGTGTTGTTCATCATCTGCTCAACTGTAGCACCTTTAGCAATAACTTCATAAGTGATCTTCTGTTGACCGTCACCCTTTTGGGCAGAACCTTCCCACTCACCTTCATACATCACTTGATCAAGGCTAGTGAACTCGGTGTCACAAGACCAGATTGAGTTGTAGTTCAGAGCATCTTGGTGGAAACCGAAGTATTTGCTTTGTTCATCGTAGGTCATGTAAGTCTCACTTTCTTTGTTTCTATACTATTTTAATAGCACACCGATTCGGGGTTGTCAAGCACTAAATTGCAAGTATTAGATTCATTTCATCAACGATATCTTGGTATTTGGCAATCTTCTTCTCAATTGCATACTTCTTCATTCTTACTGATGAAGTGTTACCGTAAAACGTAGTTAGATATTTTTCTAACTTTTTGATTTCATTTTCATACTGTTCTAGCATTTCAATCTCCTCTACTAATCTACATAAGAATTAGTTATTTTATCCCATCCCCAAGCAACAAACTTGCCCATCTCTTCGCCTTCTTTAATGCCCACATTAAAAGCACACTCTTTAAAAGCAGAAGTGATCTCTAAATCAGGATACATATCGATTATCTGACACGCTTGATTATAGGCATTTTCAAAATTAGTATTCATAAAAATCTCCTTGTTTCTACATTACACTCATAGCTGATTCGGATCGACTTGTCAACCCCTTTATTGCCATCTGCGCAACTTCTTCGAATTCGACATTGGCAATCATATCCTCAAGACGATCTTGGATCTCGACTAACTCGTCAAACGATTTGTCCATATCAAAGACAGCATCATTACAAGCACCTGTGAGTTCTTCAATCTGCTTTTCGGTATCCCAATCAAAATCACCGCTTAGGGCATTTGATAGAGCACGTTCAGCATCACGCTTATTTGCTTTAAGAGCATTAGACGCTATGATGATATCTTCAAGAGTTTCTTTGATTAACTGGATAGACATTGCGAATCCTTTCTGAGATTACCCTTATAGTAATAGCGAATGATTCGTCCTATGTCAAGCACTATTTTCCGATATATTCGTGTGAGTAACACACTCTATCTGCGTGTTTGAAATGACTATCAGCAAATCCACCATAACTAGGTTTATCTGGGTTTGCCATTGATCCTGTCTTATAATCCTGTCTGGATATACCATTCTTGGATGTAGCTCTCCATTTTTCGCTACGGTTACGATACTCTCCCAATCTAGGGTGAGCCGTTTTTGTAAAATATCTTTTACCTTCGGCTAAATGAATATCGCCCAAAGCATCAGTCAACCTAGCACCTATGCCCAATCCTTGATACTCTGGTAATACCACTGTGCGATGACCTCGCCAAGCTTTCTTTAAACTACCAGAAGGCATGCTTAAGCTAGAAAGAAATCCGACAAGTCTGCCGTTCCATGTTGCGATCCAACAAGATGCACCTTTGTGGATGTGGTAGTCGAGATAGTGATGGTCGCTGAAGGTCGTCCAGATGTCTCTGGTACAAGGCTTGATTTCCAAAACGATATCTGGCCTTTGATACCCCCTTGTGGTCAGCTTACCTGTTTGAGTATCGAATACCCAATCAGGTTGCAACCACTCAATGATGTCATAGTGACAAGAGGAGAATACGATGTTCTTTAGATTATTTCTTTTAACATAACGTGAGATAGCATTAGAGCAACTCTTAGCGACATCTCTATCAATAACAGATGTGAACTCATCCACAACAATATTACTGCCTAGTTGCCTAGCTAACCTAGCTCGGAACTGTTCTCCATTAGAAAGAACATGATAGGGACGCATCCAAGAGGGAATACTGTTAAACCCAACAGCACCTAAACGATCTTGAACATCATCAATATCCTTGAAATGAGAAGCGATAGATTTGTTATCAAACCAATAAGGATCCTGTTCAGAACCAAATTCTTTAAGTAGAGTGGTCTTACCAGATCCCGAAGGTCCTACAATAAGACCAATACCAAAGTCTTTGAGCGTTGTCTCACGATCAATTGAATTGATTTCATGTGGATGAAACGTAGATGTCCCATCAAACTCATAGTCAAAGATCCGACTGATCTCATCCGTGATACCATCACGCTCTACTGTTACTTCCATTTCGCTTTCCTTTCATCTTTGGGTTGTTAGCCCAATATATAGTGTTGGGTGGTAGGATCCCATGCATGAACCAAGCATTACCAAAGTGTGGTGCGCCACCACCTGTGAAGTCTACTCTGTTATTATACACCAGTGTAGACATTCCATAGTCCATGAACATCTGTCCACGTTTACCACCTTGGAACGATGCTACAGGTAGGAATAACGCAAATGGTTTGCCTAACGAATAGCAATGCTCAATAAACTTATCCTTCAGACTGTATGGTGGATTAGTTATAATACCGTCATATACATCATCAGGTTGACACCCAAAGAAATCTTTTCCCTGACTGCCTACCATATTATAACCGAATTTGTGCATTCCGTCAAGTATATTCGAAGAGATCCCCGAAGTAGCTTCGTAGTATGTCTTATCCTTATCTAGATATTCCAACAAAGGAATGATTTGATCTGATGGCGTGTAGCACTCATCACTTTCAGCATTCCGACTAGTTCGTTTAATCATTTCAAGATTTGACATTCTGTTCCACCTTAGTCATTTCTTTCATCCCGCCCCTTCTTAATTTCAAGGTACCTAGTCACCACTAAGTATGCGGCACCTATGTATGCAACTGATACCAACGGTACACTCAACAGTAGTCCAAGCAATTCTTTAGTCATTACATAAACTCCTCAAGGCTGTTACCCAAAGTAATCGAATGGGAATTAACACAGTATCTGCGCATCTCAGTCATATTCAACCTCAACTCCAGTCTACGCTTTCCTAATTGAAGATATGTTCTACCGTACTTAGGATCTATCAATGGTATGTCTACGTTTCGAGTTCCACGAAGCACCATCTCATCAATTAAATTGGGATTATGACGTTGTATTACTTTCAATAAGCAATACCAAACCTGACCATCCTCTTTATCACGTATAGCACACAGCACGTGAAGATTGTTGGTCTTACTAACTTTTCTGATAAACGGTTCTATGAACATCTCATTTAGACCTTCATAGTCACCCTTCTTTAACTGTACATAAAAATTATCTTGGCTTGATTGTAAGTTTTGAAGAATACTGGCTTCACTTGTTATGCTTTGTAGATTATTGCAACTGATACCTTTAACATCAATATCAAGCCTTGGCGTTACGACATCAACAACGTTATTGCCTGCGCCACACCACTTAGCATTCTCTATACTATCCGATACAGCATACTCCCAAGTCTCCTTACCGATGTTAACAGTTCTAGACTTGTTTTGGTAAGGGGCATAGTAATCATTCATCTCTTTAGCAAACTTTTCATTAAAGTCTGAGCCTATAAGAGCATCATGCTTATCTATCGAAATTGGCTCATAGTATATCATATATTTCCTATTGGCAAAGGTGGAAGGAGTTGAACCCTCGCTTGCGGATTTGGAATCCGCCGTGCTACCATAACACTTCACCCCTACGCATTTGGTGTTTCCTGTAGGACTCGAACCTACGGCCTAGTCATTAGAAGTGACTTGCTCTAATCCAGCTGAGCTAAGGAAACTAACTCTTATTTCACAAACTCTGTCGTGTAAGTAATACCATCAATTTTCCAATTAATGATTGAGTAACTATACTCTGTACGCTCAACGGTACGATAATAAGTTACGTAATCACAACGGTTCTCAGTTCGGTATCCTGTAATACCTTGACCGGGTTTTGGTTTAGCACCTTTGTCAGCACCCACAAGACCACCAAAGATAGCTCCTGCGGCGGCACCCTTATCGTCGCCTGTGACACCTTTACCAACAAGACCACCAAGGATCATACCAAGTAAGGCTCCCTCTGCGGCATTGCCTTGTTTATGGACTGTACCATATACTGGAACATTTACATTCACACACTCTTTTTTAGTGTATGGTTCACTGTCCTGTACTACTGAATAGTAGTCCATCACTGTGCCCTTAATAGGTGTTGAATTCTCAGCACTAGCCTTTGTTGCCACAACAGCAGTTAGTAGCATAGCCGCACCAATGATCGTGTTAGTAATTAACTTATCTTTATTCATCTTTTTCTCCTATCCAAACGTTTATTGTTACCATTCTCTCATTATGGTTCTGAAAAACTGCCCATTCGAGATCTGCTCCGCTTAATGCATTTCGTAAGACTTCCATCTTAGGCGTCTTAGGAATTGTTTGTTTCGGCATCATGCGATTCTCCTTGTTAAAGTTATGATAACATCGTTTGTATTCTAAGTCAAGGTTTAAATTTATCTCTTAGGTTCTTCGTATATCTAATAGAGCACCTTCCACTCTTGATGGATACTCTCCAAGATATGTTCCTGCCATAAGCATGTCCTTAGTTAGAAACTTCTTGTGTTGATGCTCTACGGTGTCCCACACCTTTAGCAACTTCTTAGCCAACCTATCAAACATAACGTCTTCTAGGATGGGATCGTCATCTATATAGTAAGCATACGCCGCCATCAAATACCAAGGAACAAGCATGTTATCGTTGTTATCAATGGTATCCATCATGATCTTTGTAATTTTGGCTATACTTCTACTTTTCTTCTTTTGGTTTGGGGATTGTGTGTTTTGACCAGTCATCGCAAGGGTCATCCTTCTCGTTGTCGAAGGAAGTTGAATTAATCATCATGATGGTGTCCTTCTATACTCGGTTTATTATTTATATAATAACAAACTACAATATAGATGTCAATAGCCTTATGGCGTTACAATTGTAACATTCTGTGGGCATTCCATCTTAGTATTAGAATGTTTATGGAATAGTCTGAACTCCGTGTCAGGGAACTCTTTAAACAACTGAGGCCAAATTCCTCGCCAGTTGTTAGCCAGTCTGTTGGTGTTCTGTTGACCACGATCTGATTCTAGATAGAAATCAGTAGAGCTTGTCATGTCAAAGTCGAAGATAGAGTTAAAGCCAAACATGTTACACACCTTTGGTTTCCATCTACTGACGCCATAGTGTGTTGCTACGTGACCACAGTTGAAATCGGTTGCATTACGTGCGTATGGTGGCACATCAAGGTAGAAGCCACGGATCTGTGATGCATGTCTTAGATAGAAAGAAGAGTTCTGTTCCATGTGGATCTTAGGTCTGTTGCCAAGGATCCAATGACCAGGAACTTGTACACTACCATCTTGGATTGCTCTCATCATTTTAAAGTCAACCATTATAGTCGCAAATACATTATCGATAGCCATGGGTGGTAGATTGCACGTTAGTCTAATACCCTTTTGGTCATCTCTAAAGTACCCTGCACTTTGACCATTACCAATAATGTTTACAATATCTTCGCTCATTACTTCATCATCTCTTTAATTACTTCTTTACCCTTACCGCCTGTCCAATGCACGATAGCCGCATCGTCAAACCCTGGGTACTTATCTTGTATATCTAGGCGTAGGAAATTGTACCTTGCTGGCAAATGATTGATATGGGTAATCTCTCTGATGGGATCCCCACCAAGCATCCAATTCAACACTTCCTGATCACCAACTTCATTCGTTAGACCATCTTTGATGTATCTAGCCCATTCAGATAGAATAGGTGGAATACCTTCAAACCCCACAACACCACTGTTGTACCAAGTACCACGATCACCACGTCTTGTAGTCCATGGACGATCTACTGCCATAGTCAACTTCTGAGATGAAATGTGATTAAAGATACCGTCTAGGTTCTTCTTAACTTCGCAATCGCTGTCGATCCACACAACCTGATCTGCAATAGCGGAAGCATCCATCATAGCGGCAGGTTTCTTAAACCAACCCTGTAGATCCTGTCTGAAGGTGTCAAACTCATAGACTGCTAGTTGCGCATCTGGATTGTGTAGGGTAAAGTTTTCTTCGAACCACGGCAACATCCAATCAGTCTTTTTATCAGCCCCTGTGATATAGAGTTTGTTAAACTGCTTCTTAGATAATGCCATAGTCTTCTCCATAATTATGTTTGGCTAGACAGCCTGTCTCATTCTGAATAGTAGTAAAACTATCGTCACAGTCTACAGGCCATGGATAGTACTCTTCTAGCCATGGGAATAGTCTGTTGTTAAGATATATATCTGTGGGTTGTGCATTGAATACCGCTTCGGCAATGATAGCTTCAGCACCCCTTGGAGTGACTGCATATGCGTGTGCTCCGGGTAAGTATTGTTTTGAAACCAATTTACCAAGACCTAGATTGGGCATAATGTATTTACCATAGGATGGTTTACCGATGTTTACCAACCCATTGAATGGCATCTTGGGGATAGCCGCCTTGACAACCGCATCGTGCTCGAAGATAATGATTGATTCATTTAGTTCCACACACTTCTTCCACAATAGGAAGTGTGACATGAATGCCGACACAACTCTATCATATCTTGAATACTTCTCAAGGAAGTTCTTAACAGGGATGCCGTGCTTTTCTGCCAAAGAAAACACACTCTGTTCTGGTGTGATAGCGTCAAACACCTCTATACTATCATCATTATGCCGTTTAAACGACTTTATGCAACGATCAGACATCTCCACACTCTGTGGATTATCTTTTATTGTGATAACAAATGCTCTCATAGTGTAGTCGTACTCCTAGTACGTTGTATCGTGGTATAATACTTCTTAGTCACACCGATATTCTTAATAATCTGTCTGCACATTATAGCATCATTAGGCCATAGGCCATACTGATAACATGCTCTCAACAGATCATCTGCCCCATCTGGTGTTAGTATATATGCACTGTTTCCAGCGATACCTTGAGGCACACCCCAACCATCTATATGAGGAACTGGTTGCACCACTTCTTTTCTATTCTGTATTACATCATGAAACTGTTGCGATTTGCGTGTTGCTCCTAGTGGAGAATTAACACCTATGATATTATACCCTTTGTTTAGGTAATTGTCAACATTAAGATTGGTGGTAAATATCGCATCGTGTTCGAATATCAACATAGGTGCTTTGTTTCTAGAACATCTGTCCCACAACCTAAAGTGGCTCATAGAGCATGCTACACGTGCATGTCTATTGGCTGTCTGATATGCCACCTTCCTCAGTCCAGAAGCCATATCGTGGATCTCTCCATCCCAAGGCCAATTCCACTGAAGCTTGTATGCCTTAACCCACTCTTCAACATCGTCTGGCGTAGTGGCCTCGAAGGTCTTTATCTTAAATTTGTTATCAAACTTAGCAGAGGATGCAATGCAATTTGCGGCGGCAGTTTCGCTTACTTCGTTACCCTTAATGGTTATAACGTGTGCTTCCATTATAAAATACCTTTATCAACCAATGCCTGATAGTTCTTGATCTTCTCTTGCTTCGGTCCTGATGGTGTAATCTTTGTACGTACATGGATCATACCAGCGTATTGTGGATACTCTAGGTAGTTGTCATAGCACCACTTTGGATGTAGGAACTGATCGTCGGAGATCTTAACACCTGTTTTGAAAGCAAGTGTGTGAAAGATACCCTCGTCTTCCCATTGATACGGTTTATTGTATGCGTTCATCCAACTCTCATTACCACCAAGTCCACCACGTAGTTTCTGTCGCAATGCTCTATCCATCTTGTAGATAGCACCACCCCAATAAGGAGCATTCATGGATCCTTGGAATGAGTTTTGTCTTACAAGCTTAGTGTGTAGATTCTGTTGAATAGGGTTGTATAGACCAACCCCCACTTCGTCAAAGATGTCCTTATCCATATTCTTTGGAACAAACATATCAATGTCTACCATCAGGACGTTGTCATAATCGTCATACTCTTCGTCTATCATGTAAACTTTTTGACAAGGTGCTGTTAGATGATCACGGAATGGCATGCCCAAGACAAGCGAATAGTCCGCACCCACCTGTACTGCATACTCTTGAATGTTCTTTTGACTTTTCTTGTCAAGTTCTCCCATGTTGTCAAACTTGTCGAAGTGTTGTAGGATTATATTACGCATCTCGTTTTAGCACCGTAAAGCCTACATTAACTATGCCACGTTCAATGATATTCCATTGACTATTGTTATTACAGAAACGCTCTAGGCAAGCTTGGAGTTCTGGTACTGAGTTGGTGTCATGTGCTACGATATACTTCTTAGCAAGTCCAGAGTGTAGATCCAACTCTTTCGTCATATGATAAGCTTTGTGGATACTATCGATCAACAACATATCTACCTGTTGACCTACTGCACCTAGACCAGAACTATCAACTTCTTTCATAACAAGTTTAATGCCGTTCTCTCGTGCATAGTGTTCCGCATGGGGTTGACAGAATTTGCGATAGCGGCTCATGTCGATATCCACACCTTCTACATAATCAAATCCACTTAGAAGTGCATTGGCTAGTGTGCCGCCTTGGTGCGTACCCAACTCACGATAGGAAGAACATTCAGATGCATAGAACTTGATTGCATCATGTTGACCACAATAATCATCACCATGCGCACCTTCTTGACCGCTACGGATCTCATCATAAAATTCTACCAAGTTCTTTACGTGGCCTAGTTCAACGTTAATCATATTAATTCCTCTTCAAAGTATTCGATGTTATCTATACTCATAGGTTCCACCCCTCAACAGGTTTGTTAGCAATATCTTTCATAGTCCACAGGGTAAAATCGCCTTTACCTCGTATCTGTACATGTACAAACTTAGTATCTTTTGTTCTTAAATCATTGATAGGTCTCGGATCCTGTGTCTCTGGAACGTAGTTCACTGAGCTATTCCAAGTATAGTCTAGCAACCCCCAATTAACACCACACATCATTACATTCAAATAGTTCTGATCAAGTGTATAAAATCTAGGAAATCTACTAGCTCCATTTATGTAATTAGTAACCGATAACTCAAAGTTACCGACAAGAGTACGAAACTTCTTTCGTCCTTCTTTAGAATATAGCACGACACCAGAATTAAATACTCTTACTCTACCGTCTTCGGTTCTAGGTACAGATGCGCCATATGTGCGTTTAGCCCATTCTGCCCACTCATTATCTCGTGCACCAGTAATACCACCAACATTGTATTTGGCTCTTGCTTCTGGTTGGTTCCATTCTTCGGCAATCAATACATCACGATCATTCATCTCATCAAAGATATTATCGGTAAGCCCATCAATAGGAATGATATCGCAATCTGCAAATAGGATGTTGTCATACTTATCAAACTCAGGATCAATCACTGGACGAAATGCGCCATAGTATGGATTGCTCTTAATCCACCCCTGATTATCATCAAAGATATATTCAGCACCAATTCTTTCAGCATAATCTTTCATAAGAAGAACACCAGCCGCCACACCAGTGGTTACCTTACCCTCATAGTACTGATATATTAGATTAGACAATTTTCTTCAACTCCTCTACGTTCTCGCCCCTATCAGGTAGTTTATCTTTAAGGAAGAAGTGAATGAAGTGTGCGTCTTTCAGAAGTTCATTAGGAATAGCAGTGTACAATGCATTAAACTTATAGTCTAAATGCTTTACCTTCATACCAGTCATATTAATGAATGTGTTAAGTAACGTCTGATCCGTAGACCATTTCCATGTGCCCTTACCATCAACGAATGCTTTAAACATAGGTTGGGTGATCCACTCTTTGGGTGACATACCATTTAATTGTTTTGAGAACGATTTATTCATAACCATCATACCCATGTTCATAAACGCACCACCATTAGGATGATTGAAGTCGAAGTCCATACCAGACTGACCGTCAAGAGAACCATACTGCATTCTAGAATAGTTACGGATCTTATTAGCGTATTGGGGAGTTACAGGCATCTCACGTTCATAGACACCACCAAAGTCATGATCATCTAACTCGTCAAACACATTAGGGGAGTTCTCACGAATGTAGATGTCACTGTCGATGATAGCGATCTGATCATACTCAGGGAAATACTCAAAGGCATTCTCTTTCTCAAAGATAGGTAGATACCCCAAACGAGAAGCACCCTCACTACGATTGGTAGTAAAGGGATCTGGTTTGATAAACAGTTTAGGTGATGTCAGTAGAACATAATCGGCGTTAATGCTATCGGCATATGCCTTTACACTCTCGGTACACCAATTGTATAGGTTGGACGATTGCCCAACATAGACTTGATAGATCAATCTTTTCATAACAAACTTTCATATTACTTCTTAGCGGCATTAGACTTGATAGCGGCGGCACCAAAGAATGCCGCAATTATTCCTGCAACTGCAATGAAGTACACACCAGCCATATCACCAAGGATCTTGGCGGCACTGTCTACTCCAAACACAACTGCTAGGATAACCGCAAATGGATAGCCTAACATTCCCACGAGACAGAACCATGCCATGGCTCTTTGGGCGTCTTCCTTCTTGTCTTCATTCTCAAGACGGATTAGACGCTCTTGTCGTGCTATTTCTGCATCAGTAATGATACCGTCATTATTAGTATCAGCACTATTAAGATCTGAGTCGACACACAGCACCTTCGGGGTTACGCCGAACGAATTCGGCTTTTCTTCTATTGCCATTGGCTTCTCCTATAATAGCTTTAGCAATATCACAGGCTCTCGTCTTACGAGTACACTGCTTTACAAAAGCTGTTAAACTATCTATATCACTTTTAAATGACTTTTTGTTCTTAAACATAATATCGTCAAATTCTGAGCGTAGGTTCAAGATGGAGAATATGTTCATTTTCGTAGCTTCCAATCAGTCCAGTTGTTGATAGAATAAAATTTAGAGAAGACAAACGAGTAGTTCATCTTCCCATTACGCTTACGTTCCCACTGTTTAGCTGAGTGGGTTTTTAGCTTTATCCGCCCAATAGAGATCAACCGTTTCAAGTAACTTGGGAACCCAAGTGTCACGGTGCTCTTTATATACAACAGGTTCATGTCCATCTACATCCATTATTGTTACAAGGTTTGTAATGGGCATTCCTGTACGCTCTTCCCACATAATAGCATATGCGGCTTCCTGTGCAAAGTAGCTTGTTACCCATTCACGTTTCTTAGGTCTTTTACTTGTTTTGAAATCAATTATACTAGGTACTCCGTCAAAGTATCCAATACAGTCAACTCGTCCTGCCACACCAAGGTGTTTAGAATAGAGTGGAGCTTCTTGAATAAAGATGTCGCCAATACGCTCATCTAAGATGGGCATAAGGTTCATCCAACTTTGTATCACATCATGTGTATATTTAGTAGGATCGATAGTTTCATTATCTAGGTACTTCTCCACAATATCGTGCACTGCCGTGCCTCGTGTGGAAGCCCGATGGGAAACCTTATTGGCTTCCTCATCTCCTACTTTTCTTCGCCATGCGGCAATGGAGTCTCGACTGAGGATTGATAAGACAGTGGTGATACTAGGATATCGATTACCTTCTGGATCGATATACGTTCTACCAGTTGACTTGGTTTCTGCCAATAGGTCTTCATACCCTAAGTCCAATGGTGTGTGGTTGAACTTTCTCATTCTCTAAATCCTTCACTTTCTTTTCAGTGGGCTTAATTCGAAGGTCTTTCTCTAAAGCCTTAACCTTGTTTCGTCCCATTTTCTTATTTCTTGGATCATATCTGGCGAATTTAGCCATTACCTTACTCCGTTCATCTCCTTGGTCATAATATAATCTCGTACAATCCCTGATCGTACAATGTCTTTCCAGTCAAAGTTTACAGTCGTGAAGTCTTTCATCTGCTCCAATAGGTTTAAGAAAGGGGGCAGTCCATTCTTCTCGTCCTCAAAGCGGAAATCCGACTGATGAAAGTCTCCGCAAAAGATAATCTTACAGTTGTTGCCGATACGAGTGATAACTGAATCTAGCTCGTGAAAGGTCAAGTTCTGCATTTCGTCAACGACAATGATTGTGTCGTTTAGTGTGATACCACGAATAAAAGACGTACTCTCAAAAGAAACACTGTTAGACGCTTGTAACTTCATCCATGCTTGGTTGTCTTGAAACAACTCAGTCAGGATCCCCAAATAGGGTGCGGCATAGGCTTGCTTCTTTTCGTCTTCATTTCCTGGTAGGAACCCAATGTCCCTTGTAGGAACAATAGATCTGATTACCGTTAGTTTATCATATTCTGTCTCTTTGTCAAGCACTTCTTCAAGACCTAAAGAAATTGCTAGGAACGTTTTACCTGTACCAGCAGATCCAGACAGGACAAGGTTATCGCCCTCTTCCCATGCTTCACACGCCAGTGCTTGGTTTTCGGTAATCGGTTCAAATTCAGCCATATTATCTAAACGTAGGATCATGCTCTTAGTCGTTTGTTTACGGCTCATATTTTCATTTTGCTTTCTCGACCTGCGTGTTTGTGCATTGATTTAGTCAAGTCTTTCCACCCATCAGAGGTCTTGGCAATAGAACCACCAACTGAAGATAGGATCTTGGGTGTAGATAAAACTTGGGTGTAGAGGGGGTTTTCAGATAGATACTCTGTAAGCTGAGACCAAGACATTACTGTGTCCCACTCTTCATCACTACTGGTATCTCGTATTGTATATACTGGCATGCTATGCTTCCATTATGTGTTACGCTTTTATATAGCTACGTTATATCGGAACCAATCGGGTACGACAGAGTTAGTCCAGACCATAGAGAAACGCTCTTGCTTGGTTTGATAGAACTTACGGTATGATCCAATAGGATCTGACTTGTCAATACACTCTGGTGATGCACCCATAGCAAGTTCAAACGGTGTTACAATATTGCTATAGCATGTCATAGTAGGAGCACGTTTGAGCAAATCACGTAACTTAGTATCAGTCATATGCACTTTACCATAACGTTTTGTATACTCGTCACATAGCGCAATGAAGTGTTTATAATGCCAATTGTAATTGGAGTTAGTTTTCATAGTCCATACAGTACAGGGATGGCCTGTGTGTACAGCCTTATATAACGCTTGCTCCATGACAGGGTTTTTGAGTTCCCAATACTTTGACATAGTCTTGCCTGATTGTGATGGACGTTTGGTTAACTTACCGTCTAACATACGGTGTGCAGTCGATAGCATCTGACCACTCTCTAGGATCATCTTGACTACATGTTTGTCGCACTGCATTTGTGCTGATTTGATTGGGCACTTATCTAATATAAAGATATTCATGGTACTCTCCACCTTTGCTTAACAATGTTACTTTATTATACACACGTTAGGCAAAGGTGTCAAGTGATTCGTTTTCCTAATTAAACTTAGCGTGTTCCGATACTACATCTGCGATATGTTGATCGATGAACTCTTTCTTTAACATGATTTTATGAACTAGATCGGTTCTACCCTTCTTCTCTAGTTTTTTTCCATATGTTGTAAGCTCACGACTGTCTCTTTTGAGACGTTCAATTTGTGCTGATATCATATTAGTAAGTTTTCCTTAAAGTAAAAAAGGTCAACCCACAAGTGAGACGACCTTTGTTATAGTTGTTATGGATGGATATTCATTAGCCAGATGCATCCCTGAGTAGACCAGGAAATGCTTCGTAAACTACCTTGCGGGTCAAACCTTTTACTGCACGTTTTTGGTTAACCATATTGATCACGTGTTTGGCGTCCTCTGGATGAATTGACTCCAGAATTTCTACAAACAAGTTCTCTCTACGGATAGGGGGCATGTTGTCCCCAGGACCACCTTTAATGAAGTTAACAAACTTCTTGTGCTGTCGGTGAAGGTTGGATGGTTCGGAACCATTTTTGTTGGGCGTATATGGTGGTGCGCCCACAGGCAAATTCCACACAATAGTGCTGTCCATAGTTCCTCGAATGATGTCCTTTAAAGGCCAAGATTCGTTCTTCTTAAGGATCTCGACACGATCCTCTTTAGTTGATGCTTTGACTAGGTCTTCAAGCACCTCATATACTAGTGTCATTAAATAAACTCTCCTACACTTTCAATTAATAATCTACATCTGTTAGTCAAGAGATAGTTAAGAACCTTGGTGTTATTTGCCGTAGGATCTTGGCTATCGTAGTTATTTATAATATCTTGTTTGACAACTTCTGGACATTCCTTCAAGTCGATCAACTTTCTGTTACGATGTATATTACGAAGCACTTCATCTCCCAATGCAGATGGATCTTCCATGAGCATTGCCTTCTTCTTGGCAGTCAGCGTATTCTGCCTACGCTCATCTACAAAGACATTATCATCAGACAGTACGTTAGGCACACCATCAGACGAGTCTCCCTTGAGGATGTGATCAGCTAGGAATAGTCGTGGATTTGGCTCCACTAGGAACTTTTTAGTAACCGTCGAATACTGCTTAACGTTCTTCATCGTCTGCAACTGCAAAAAGTCTTTATCTCCTGAGACGATCATGACAGGCTCGTGCTTGCCAAACTCTTGAGTTTCGTAACACAACTGAGCAATCGCATCATCGGCTTCACAGCCCTCTTGATGTATGACCTTGTATGGAAAGTTGTCACGAATGTCATCACGAACAAGATCTGAACAACGGTACACTTCATTCCAATCAACCTTGCTCTCATTACGAGTTTTCTTACGCTTGGCCTTATATTGTGGAAAGATCTCTCTACGAAAGTTATTCGTACCATTATCAGCAACAACACAGATTTCTCCATATTCTCGCTGAAACCTTCCACGATATATGCGGATTTGGTTAAGGATCATGTGCCGCATCGAATCCTCATCAGGCAACATCTTTGAGGCTAGAAACGTACTAATCGCAACAGCATTATAATCAATTAATATCATATGAACTCTTCCATTCCCACATCACGGTGATCAATAACGAAACTCTCTAACAGATTCGTACTGTTAGCTTCAGTAACCCAAGTCATAGCTTGCTTATCTGTATAGAAGTAAGCTTCCTTGGTAACGTCATTATATAGCTTATACTTAGCCACAAACATTTTTTGTTTTAGTCCCATTCGAATCGCTCCTATTTGTTATCATAACTAATATAGCATGTAGCAAATGGGGTGTCAAGACTAATCGTAACCTAGACGTGCCACCTTAGAGATCTCTTTGGCCTCTTCTTCTAGTCTATCAGACCAAGCAAGCTCAAAGCCTATGAGCCTATAACAGTATTCGTGGTTCCCCCACATGCGTTTAAGGTAACTGTCATAGATCTTTTTGATCTCATCTAAGTCATTTCCCTTGGGGATCAGGTGACCCTTGACCGCCCAATGTAGTTCATTGGCGAATTTAACGTCCACCATTGATCATTTCCGGGGCTAAATGAGAAACGTGCTTTGAATGGCACTTTAACCCTATGAATTCATTGTAATAATTAGGGTCAAAAAGTACGTTTTTCTCGAATTGTTCTTTAGCTTCCATATAAGACATTTCCCCCTTACTGACACACAAACGCACGATAGAACGTCTAAAACGATCTCCACTATGTTCGGTCAGTATTTGTTTGATTGCTTCGTTGGATCCATAGTAATCCATCCAGTCGGATTCTTTTACTATCACACGTTTACGGCTCTTTCCCTTAAGTGGTGGCAACCGTCTAGTAGACCAAAAGTTCTTCTTTCCGATATACTTCATACCGTTAGCGGTATCAAGGATCTCATACACAAAACCCACCCACGATGATAACTCATCAGGGGTGGGCTTAAATTCTTTATCTTCTAATAACCACATAATTCACCTTTTCATTACGGTGTTATTTAGTCATCTTCTAACTCTTCATATCCTTCTTCTTCCATAATGATTGGATAGCCACACATAGGACAGTGGCAAGGAACTTCTCCTGAGATTACTTCTATCAAAGTTTCCTCTTCACAGATCGTACATTCGTGTTTGATTGGTTTCGCCATTTACGCCTCACATGCCGCACAGTTCATGATATCTCGTACCAATTCCTGAGCTGGGTTAGCTGATCGTTGGTAATAGAACGTCTTGACGCCCAACTTCCAACCTTCGATAATCAAAGCATTGACATCTTTTGCTGGTACATCGGGATGGATCAGAATGTTCAAGCTCTGTGCCTGATCGATATACTTCTGTCGAGCACCTGCTTGCTGTACAATGACCAATGGTGCAATCTCTGAGAATGTCTTAAAGACAGCTTTCTCTTCATCAGACAAGAAGTCTAGTTGTTGTACGGATCCACCGTGCTTCAGAATGTCCAACCAAGTCTTATCATCATTCTTACCATGCTTTGTCAGAACATCATCAAGATATGGGTTGCGGTATGTAAACTTACCTTTAGCCAAGTCTTTGGTGAAGTAGTTAGAAGCCAATGGTTCGATAGAAGGTGACACTTGACCTAAGATGAAAGACGAACTTGTTGTCGGAGCAATTGCACATGTAGTCAGGTTGCGCATACCATAACCAAGCATACCTTCTGGTTCACCATATTCAATAGCAAGTTCTTTAGATGCCGCCCAAGAACGGTCTTGAATGAACTTAGAGATCTCAACAGTTAGGATGTGTGCATCAAACGACTCAAATGGGATCATCTTAGACTGTAGGTACGAATGCCAACCAAGTTGACCTAGACCCAAAGCTCTCCAACGTCGAGCAAACTTGTTAGACGAACCCATGAATGGAACATCATCAGTCTTCTCAATGTATTCTTCCATGACAGCATCAAGGAACCAAATCATTGTCTCAACAGCGTCTGTCTCTTTCCACTCATCATACTTCAGTACGTTCATAGATGCTAGGTTGCACACAAACGATTCATCTTCTGAAGATGGTAGTGCAATCTCTGAACATAAGTTAGATGCCCAAATCTTGATACCCTGATCACGCAATGCTTTTGGTGCGGCATTATTAATCGTATCTTTAAAGAACAAATAAGGATAGCCACTCTCACGGCGTTTGCGTAGGATACGTGCCCAAACAGTACGCTTGTCCTGATCACCGTCGATCATAGACTGCATCCACTCATCACCAATACAAACACCAAGGCTTAGATTGATGATAGAGGATCCCTCTTCACGTGCATCTAGGAACTCCATGATGTCAGGAGATTCAACATCAAGATATGCCGCCATGGATCCACGACGAACATTACCCTGTGCCACAACATCAACTGTTGTTTCCCATAGGTTCATAAAGTGTACAGGACCATCGGCTGTACCACCACTCTTAATAGGAGCACCTCGGTGACGTAGTGCACCAAAGTATGCAGATGTGCCTGCACCCATCTTAGTCTGCATACCAACTTCTGCAACCTTAGCTAAGATCGATGGCATGTTGTCCTCTACCTTAACCCCATTGCATGAGATTGGTAGTCCTTTACTTGTAGCATAGTTTGCCCACACAGGAGAAGACAATGAATAGAAGCCACGACTCATATAGTCGTAGAACTTATCAGCCCATCCTGTGCCTTCCAAGCCAAGAGATTTCTCCCCAGCTTGTGCAATATTTCTTGTTCTTTCTTCAACGGTCATATTACCGTCGATGTATCCACGGCTCAAAAACTTCCGTGAATCATCATTTGCCCATTCGAAACCCATCATATATCCTCTAAAATAAATCGTCTGCGGAGATGCCTTTACCCTTTGCATACTCAACAGGTCTCTTCTGAAAGAAGTCTGTCATGTTTGCGCCAAATAGTTCTTCATCAAACCAGAACGTTTGCTTAATGTGATCATCGTCATAAACGATTTCACTGCTATCTATGCCAATTGAATCCATGCTATCTGACATGCGTTTCGCAATGAAAGACTTTAGGATATCAGCACTTAGACCATCGGCGGTGTGTCCGTCCATAATCCACTCAATAACTTTACTCTCAGCCTTCAAAGACTCAATGCACTCATGCTTGATACGCTCTTCTAGCTCTTCGTCAAACAGTTCTGGATACTCTTCACGCAATGTCTGGATCAGCTTGATGCCAACTTGAGCATGCAACATCTCTTCGTTACGTGTGTATTGTACTTGTTGTGCACAGTCCTTCATTACCGCTTTGTTGCGATTCATGTGCATGATAATGTAGAACTGTGAGAACAAACTAACATTTTCCACAAACAATGTAAAGAGGATAATTGAGTAGATGTACTGCTTTCGGTCATCAGCATATACTTTTTTATTGTATTTACGTAGGTAATCTACACGACCCTTTACGACCTCTACATTGAGGTTCTCTTCGAATACATGGGTGAGGTGTAGAACATCTAAGATCTTTTCATAAGCCATGTTGTGAATGACTTCTGAGTTCGCCATAGCGTAACCTAGATCTTTAATTGATGGGTGTGGTAGGTTGTTACCTACGTCTGCCCAAAATGATTTAACCGCAATTTCAATCTGTCCAATAGCGGACATTGTTTTGACAACAACTTGTTGTTCTGCTGGGGTTAAATCATTTTTGAATTGGGAATAGTCTGAGCGGAAATTGAATTCTTCGGGTGTCCAAAAGCCTTTCCAAATCGCCTCAATGAACTGTTTAGTCCAAGGGTATTGATCAGGCTTTCGTGAGATTTGTTCTTCGAACAACATAAACGGCGTCTCCATAGAAAATGGGATGAGAGAATACTCACCCCAGTTGGTAGTAGTATATAGCATGTTGGGTAGTTTGTAAATAGCTAAATGTAGTAGATAATCAAATTAATGTACTACATGTGACACTAAGGCTCAGATGGTGTTAGAGCTTCTTCATAGTAGCCTACAACAGCCTGTGTGTCTTTGATATATCGGCGTAGATCCCCAATACCCAAGGCAAGGTTTTCATATCCTTTAGGTGTAATAGCAAAGAAGACTGGTTGTCCAGTATCGTTTTGAACTCTCTCTAGGAATTCCTCAACGTTATCTCCGTTAACCACATACCAATCCACAGGTGGCATTGATACACCTTTGGGACGTGCTTGGATAGGCACCGATTGCTCCACAAACTCTGTCTGTGTAATGATTTTTGGTTCGATTAGTCGAGACGCCGCACCACAGTTAATCAGCAGTAGCGGTGCTGTCAACAGGAGGAGATGTCTCAGTTTCAATTCTTTTAATAAGTTTAGCGACTGCATTGTCAACCCTTTCTTCCAAACCCTGTGGGTTTGTTATAGCTTCCATAGTTAAATCAATCTTCGAGAACTTGTTTCTCAAAGCGTCCAAGTGCACCTGTGAGTTCTGTAGTGCTTTAGATAGGTTTGCGTTCAATTCTTCATTACGTTCCGCATTCTCTGTCATCGTTTTGATGGTGTTAGCTTGTGTGACCGTAACGGCCTCTAGCTTCACATTGTTCTCACGAAGAGTATTCATAGTTTCTTGGCTCCATAGGTAGTATTTGTAACCACCATATCCAGCCGATCCCATAATCCCTACGACTATAAGAAATAGATATACTTTAATCATAACTCAATCCTTCCACAAACTTCCTAAACCGCTTTAGCAGTACAGGTTGTTTCTTCTTTGAATGTCTTTTGTCAGTTACATTGATCTCTTTAGGCTTAGGCAATGCATTCGGTGCCATGTCCACGCCACCATGAGCGATAGAGTTAGTCGGTGCATCTTCTTTAATCATCTGATTAGTTCCCCTGCCGTTATATAGATATTCTTACCTGTTCGCATATGAGTTACCTCATAGATGTCTAATCCTAGAACTTCGCCAACAGGGAATGTATCTTCTTTAATTCGTACTTGATCTCTTTTGATAACAACTTCATCACAAGTTTCGTTGATTACCTTGCTTCCGTTCACCCTAAACACTCCGGGAGACAGTTGCTTGTTTTCCAAAACAAACCACTCACTGGACTCTGCTACCATATCAACTGGATCTATCCCACTCTCTTTGAGGATCTTGTCAAAGCAGGTTACTCCATACTTCTCCTTTAAAAGGAATAGTGCGGCGGCATATGAGCCAAATCGTTTTCCGGGCAAAAGCCTCTTGATGTTGAACACGAGCTTGTGAAAAGCATTATAAACATTCTTGTCTTCTGGTGTGACTGCTTTCTTTATAACTTTCCCCGAACCGTCAATAAGACCTGCTTCGAATGCACCTGTGTTTTCCCAAGGCGTGGTTAGTAGCCTCAGAAAGCGCAAGGTGTATACTAGATCTCCTGCTCTGGATAGAATGCCCATTTAGATGTTCCTCAACCTTTCGACCACTTGTGGATCCATAGGCGTATTTGTTATTTCGTCGTTTTTAATGTATCTTAGAAAAACTAAGAATGGTTTTATCACACTCATCTGACTATCTGTCAGTTTAATCTTCAACATATTAACACCCGGTGTGATACCAAACACATTATGAATGACTATCAAGTGATTGAGTATTAAGCGGTCAGCTAGGTAATCTGTTTCGATATACCTATTCACCAACCGCTTAATATACTTAAGTCGTTTTAAGTCCTCTATGAATTCCTCATGATCTGAACCAAGTGGATTGTAGTAATGCTTGGCGGCATATAGTGGGATGTTATCCTCAGTTAATTGCATTTCCATAGATTGTTCACTTTGATTAGGAGAATTTAATTGCTTTCTTAACACTATCTATCAAAGTTTTTTTACCCTTTCGGCGGTCAAGTTCGATACCATTTTGACGCCCAAGAGCCTCAAGTTGTACCTTAGTCATACTATCCAAGTCGCCTGCAACAGGAGCTTCAGTCAACATAGAAGGTTCTGGTGTTTGTGGAACTTCCACGATCACTTCGGGTTCACCGTTCATATGGTTCATGTACTCGTCTACCTGTTCTTGAGTGAAGCGCATAGGCTTCAAGATTTCTCTACGTGCGTGGTGTTTCCAACCACGTACTGTTGGAACTGCCTTTGAGCACCATTGTGGGGGTTTAATCATTTACATCCTTCCTTCTGGCTTATCCGCCTTCAAGTCGCCTTGCTTATTGTCGCCTGGACGAAGTGGAGCGGCTTTCATTGGGTTATCAATAGCATGTTTATTCTTAGCCATTGCAATTGTAATATCGGCTTTATCTGCTTGCCTGTCTGCCGTGCCCATCTTCTCATGGTCATCAACAAACTTCTTTTCTTCACCAGATTGATTATCTTCTGGATCCATAGCTTTAACAGAGTTCTTAGTTTGATCACCACGAACCTTTTCCATGATACGATTGTATACAGTCCACTTAGTATTTTCTGTTTTGGTTTCTGTTTTGGTTTCTGCTTTAGGATTCATAACAGCCTTCTCAGCACCACCCTTTTCAACATCAGGGTTCTTTGGGCAATCCTTAGCATGGTTCTCTGTAGATCCATCGCATTCACTACAAGGAGTAGTTTCATCTGCTTCTTCGGTATAAGCTTTAAGAGACTTACGGCGACCAGATTTCACATGGCGACCCATAGCATCAGCATGCGCTTTATCTTTTGCACGTTGAATTTTAATGGAATCTCCACCCATCTTTGGAGCACCTTTGCGACGAGCGGCTTCTTCAAGATCGACCTCTTCTTTGGCAATAGATTTGCCAACAGCCTTACGGCGTTTATGAAGGTACTCATCAGACGAGTCAGTATCACCATCGTTGTCAAGATCTTTATCTTTACGATCTTTGAACTTCTTCTTAGCGGCTTTAGGATCTGCTTTATCTAGACCTTCGCCATCATCGGACTTGTCGTTAGAAGCATCTTCTTCAACTTCTTCCTTCTTGTCCCACGGTGCCTTCTTAAGAGACACCTTGTCTTTTGGTTGAGCATCTTTAGCGGCTTTAGCCAATGCTCTTTGCTTTAGTGTAGCTTCTTGGACTTCTGCGTATGCATCGCCCAATCTGTTCATTACATCTTTTTCCATGTGTGTTTTCCTTTTACATCCACAATTGGGCGGCAATTGATCCTGAGATAGCAACAACTGCTACCCAGAATAGTTTGTTAATGAGACCTACAGTTGCGGCATTGTCCGCAACCGACTTCTCTATATCATCCAGTTTCTGACTGAACTTATTCATTCTATCATAATTTGCAGAGTTCTTCAACTCCATTTGTATCAATTTCTCTTCGGTTCGTGCGATAGCTATCAGTGCGTCAGATAGTTTATCTATCTTCGCTTCAATTCTATCCAATCTGTGCAAGTCATCTGGCATATTAATCCACTTTTCCCATTTTTAGGTTATTGTTACTACTACTGCTTTGGTCTTCTGGTCTTACGAACCAATTACTTATTTCTTGGTGGTAGGGATTTGCTTTCTTGCATATTGTTATTACTAGACCGAACAAGAGTGATGTCACTAGTATCATTGCGATCATACACACCATAGTCTTTATTGGCCTTCGGGGTTCTAAACGGATCATTTAGTTTAACCTTTCTACCTTGATATTCCGCTTCTGTTATAAAACTTGCAAATGAATATTTGGTATCTGGTTTGGCTACATCTTCCTTAACATGTCCGCACACTTTACCACTAACCTTCTCCACTGACTCCAACCATTGACGTGTTCGTCCTTTGGCTGTGTCAACAATTAGGTAGTTAGCACCAAGCATTGAGATAGTTCCTACCTCATCGCTTTCTTTAATAATTACGGAATCTCCGAGCGAAAAGAGATCTCCATTTACAAAAGCTTCACGTTCTTCAGAGACTGACTCTAGTTCTACGTGATGCCTAAACGATGCTTCTTCCTTAATGCCCATAGCATTACGAATATCGCTGAATAGCTTTTTCGCATCTGAATTACTTAATGGTTTGGGTACACCCTGTGAAAATGTGGTGAAGTCATTGGCCTTCGCACTTCCACGTTGTTTGCTAGAACTTTCTAAATCTGGATTTTCGCCAGCCGATACGACTGTGATCTTCTTAAAGTTATAGAAACCATGTCTACCCTTGACACCGTTATATTTTTGTAGTAGAATCTCGAATTCGTTTACCCTCTCAGACCCAACAGTCATCACAACAGTCTTAAAACCCTCATCATATAGCACAGTTGCTACATCTATAGGTTTCTTAACTTTAGTGTTGACCATGATCTGTCGAGCATGCTTGGGAAACATCTTTCGAGCATACTTAATCTTTTCTTTGTACAACAAAGGGTTCTTGTTCTTGTCTTGACTTTGTGACAAGTAAACCCTATACGGATTCCTACCCGCTTTAGCCGCTAGTTTATTCAATAGTTTGTCATGATCAATAGTCGGAGGATTCATTTCACCAAAAGTGAAATAAACAGCTTGCTCCTCTTCGACTAAGAACTGGCTAAATGATGCGAATGCCATAAAGGTTACTTCTTTCCACGTTTTCTTGCTATCTCTGCTTTACGCACATCTTTCATCATACGCTTTGCTATATTATTTATACGTGGTCTCATCTTGTCTAAACGCTTTTCGATCTCAGCCTTACGTGCTGGAGTCATGTCCTTTTTAGGACCATCCTTAGCAATCTTAAGAGCCATTTGAGTACGAGCCTGTCTTTGGGCACGTTTCTTCAACTTATCTGTAGAAGCAATCTTATTAGCGGCTTTACGTCTGCCCATTGCCATCTTGGTCTTGTTCTTACGAGCGGAAATACCCCGATCACGGCGTTGCTTGATATTTAGAACCTCATCCAGTTCTTCATTAGGAAACATCATAGCCGTTGCACGTGCAGTAGCTTCTGGTGTACCCTCTTGGTGTACGTTAGGATCATAATCCTCATCAAATTTGATATTTGGATACTTTTTACGGAAATCTGCATGATCTTTAGCGGCGGCTTTAGATCTAGCACTAGCATCCTTCTGATCTTTTTGGTTCTGAGAGTGTGTCTTATTTACAGACCTTGCGAATGCAGTACCCTTCACACCTTTGCGGTGTAACAGACCCTTATGACGAATACCTTCTTCTACAGGATTGTCACGCATGCGTGGCTCTCTACGGTTCTCGCCCGGATCTTCGAGACGTAAGTTCTTAGGATCGTTGTTCAAAGGATCATTGTCCTTGTGCCCAACGTCTTTGCCCTTGACGTTCATCTTCTTAGCCATCAAACGTCGAGCTTTATTACGAGAAGATCTCTTCTCGATTTGCTCAGGTTTACCCTGATAGTTTTCGTATTCTTTGGCATAGTTTCGTTCTAAGAACAACTTAAACGTTTTCATTTAACACTTCCACCTTCTAAGCGACATTGCTTTACGAGTTGGTCTACCCTTCTCGTCTTTCATAGGACCCTTCATTCCACTCATACGAGCACAGAATGATTTGCGGCGTCCAGCATCTTTACTGCCTGCTTTAACTTTGCCTGTAACGGCTGTTTTGAGTTTACTTCCTGGGTTCTTACGTCTATAGGCGGCGACACCTTTAGGGGTCATACCAGCACCATCTTTGGTTGCTATCTTGTGTCCCTTGGAATCTTCCCCACGAGCTTCTCGTATTGCCTTAAACGTTTTCATGTTAACGTTTACTTTTTTGGTAAGCGTTGTACTCTTTACGGCGTTCTGCTTCGGCTTTCTTTTTTGCTGGAGTATCCTTTGACATGGATCCAGTCTTAACAACACCAGAGTTCTTAATACGATTGATAAGCTTCAAGTTCTCATCAAGAGATTCTTTGTACATATTCAATTCGTACTTACTGCCCATGTTATAGACTTGTACTTGAATAGCACCCTTGTCACCCTTTAGGCGATAGCTGTTTGTCTTACCATTTCCTGGTTTACGTGGGCCAGAAGCAACCTTGTCATCAATTTCACTAGGCTTAACGGTAATTCCGTAGTTCTTTTTGGCAGACGCATATGCGTGTTGCATAGCACCAGAGAAGTCTTTGTGGTAAATTTCGTATGGAGCTTTTTTGGCTTCAGATACTTGACGCAACATAGCTTCAGATAAAGCAGATTCCATTGCAGTTTTCTTAACCAAGGCGTGAAACTGATCATCCCCTTTAACCTTATTAACAGCCTTTGACATAATCTTCCTGTGCTCAGGACCATTAAGCATTTGCTTGTATAGCTTATCAAACTTCTTCTTTTGTGCAGAAGTCATTTCATCAAGTTCTACAGACTCAACAAATCCTTTGTCGCCCTGCTTCTTGCCATGGTTCATGACCTTTTTGCCAATAGGGGTAAGATTGCCCTTCTTGTCATACATTGTATTGACAAGCTTCTTTTCGGCGGCAGTGAGTTCTTGTACTACTTCTACCTCTTCTTTAGGCACACAGTTAGGAACTTCTTTTCCACCCTTTTTCTTCATACCAACTTGTTTGTGACTATCCCAACAAGGATCGTCATTCTCATTAGTTGCCTTGAATTTAAGGTTCTCTAATAGCTTATCTTTGAATGTCATTTTAGTCATCTTTCCCAGAAGTTCCCATATCTTACGTTGTTAAGACTATTTATAAGATTTAATTTGGCTATTTTTTACTGATTCGACAGGCAAAACCTTACGTGCTTTCCGAAGTTTGCGGTACTCTTCGGACAGGTGTACGGTTACACCACTCACTATGTTGTGTGCGGCCTTCGTCCTGTTTACTACCCCATAGAGTTGCTCTTGAGATGGTATCGAATAAACGGATCCTATTTTCATACGCTCTTTACCTCAAACAGTTCGTGAAGATCTTTGACGTTATCAAGGCTGTATCTAGATTTGACGTGCGATTTCAATCTACCCTGACAACGATAACCAGCACCAACAACACGATAGGTCTTATCACCAACCGTGCGTACTTTACTGCCTGATGCACCTAATCGAAACTCTACGTCCATAGCTCCTTTTAGCTCAGGTATGGGTAGTCTCAGGGGATTTTTGCCAAGATAGAACAGACCTGCGCCACCGATCTGAATGTAATAAACATTCTTACGATTGTATGCCTTGGCAATGTTCTTAGTATCGGGAAATGATCGTGTGGCATTCATTTCTTTTAACAAGCCCGCATTCTTAGCGGCAATCCAAGCTTCTTTAGTCACCGAACCAAATGGTATCGTATATGGCACTTTGCTATGAAGTTCTTTGGGTTCTTGTTTACGAATGAAATCCACCCAAACCTTGAGTGGAGCATCTTGCACTTTAGCGGCTTTCATAAAGAATGGGATAGCGTCAGCATCAACCGCATCGGGCTGAACAAGAGTACATGTTTTTTCATTACTGTCTATTCGTATAGACGTACCACCCATCTGTGGAAACATGTCAAGTTTGACCTCAATATTGAATTGCTCACCTCTGTAAGTTGCTTCAATATCTCCTGCGCCTTGGTTACTGAACCCTGCACCATTAACACTACCAACATCTAATCCATCAATCTTGGCGGATTTCATGATATCAAAAACTTTTGTTTCGTAATCTAAGGCTCTTGATCCTGTTGGTTCTTCTAGTGGCGTTGCTAACGCCTCTGCTTCATAGTTCATATTGATCTGCCAATGTAGATCATGATGCCTCGTTGATCTGCCTTTATATATCAACTCACTTCTCCTTGATAAGTTGATACTATTTATACCATCTACTTGCGGCGAATAAACACCTTATTACCGATACTCTCTACATAGAATTGGTATTGTTCGAAATTGTCATCCATAAGATCTACGTTAAGAGTTTTGATAGTAGCTTGCAGAGATACCATCTCTGCTTCGCTAACATCTTCGGCATATAGATCTGGATCACGTTTGTCCATAATCAGTTTCATAACCTATCCCCTATGAAGCCAGTGCGTATTGCACTGCCTTCTCTGCCGCTTTCATCTTGCGGTTTTGGTTTGCGCCGAACCACTGGCTGTGGAGACGATTTTCTGCATTACGACCTTGAACGTGGTCTGTAACATAAGTTACTGAGTTGAATGCTTGCCACCAAGATCCTTCGGCGTAGTTGGCTCCCGGTTGGCTCTCTAACACATCATAGCAGTTCTTTGCTTGACGTGACAGATCATCAACTGTCTTCACTGAGGCAACCTTACGCTTAGTGTCAGTGTGTGGGAACACATCGTTGTAGAAGTTGATGAGTTCTTCGGCACCGTAGCGGCGTGATCCAATGAACTGAGCCATCTCTTTATACTTCTCAAACTTCTCGTGTGCGATACCCAAGTGCTCTTTAGCCTGTTGTGGATCAAAAGCTTTACGGTGTGACACCTTCTCAACACGCTTATCGTTAGCGTTAAGAGACATAGTCAATGTGTTGTTGCATACCACACGAACAGGTGTGAAGCGCACATCGATTGACTTACCGTACATGTGTGGATTGGAGAACAGCAAGAATGATTCTACTGTATCATCACCAAAGACATCGAAGCTTTCCTTGACCTTAGCCAAAGCCCATACCTGTTGACCACCTTTAAGCGATCCCGCAGTATGCATCTCCATATCTCCTGCGGCAATGTATTCCGCAAAGAATTCAAACGCAGTCTCGTTCTGCACAGGGTTCCAATTCTCTCCAACATTGGTCAGAACTGAGTTATCAGATGTACGGATCAGGGACTGTTGTCCTGTCTTGATCTGTTGACCGTTAACGTTCACGAATGAATCGTGCTTCTCGACGTTCCAATCAAGACCCGCTTTTTGCATCATCTGAACAGGAGTGAGTTCGTTAGATACCTGAGTACCCAAGCCATGCCAAGGCGTATCGCCCGCATAAGCCATCTGAGCAACACCGTCGATAATTTCTACTTCATGTGACATTGTATTTCCCTTCACTTGTTTTCATAACTAATATAAACAATATAGCATATTGATTCGGAGTTGTCAACCCCTAATCGAAGAAGTTTCCTTCAACCCAATCAAAAGCATTAGTGATCCCAACTTGGAACCATGCGCCATCTTTAGATCCTGCAAATTTCCACAGGAGTTCTTTGTTGGCGGCTTCCATGGCACGGCTACAAGTTCCGTGCTCTTCAGTAAAGGTTACCCCATATGCGTTGAATGTATAAGTTTCCATAATATATCTCCTAAGCGAACATTGGTTGCATGTTTGAGAACACAGCATTGTAGGCATTTACTTCACTGCTATAGTACTCAAAGAATTCGTCATCATCTTCAAAAGCTACAACAGCTACTTTTCCGTTGAAGAAATCATTTTGACTTGCAACGTATTCTGTCCAACAACGATCCATAGCTTCCATACCCTCAAGAGTATCACCACGACCATGGCGTTTCATAGTGTCCCAACCTTCTTGGAAGGATACTTCGTCTTGGTAAAAATTAGGAATTCTAAACATGTAAGTCTCGCTTTCTTTGTTTCTATACCATCTTTGTACCTGATTCGATATCAGATGTCAAGCCCTATTTAATTATATTCGACAATTTGTAGAAGTTCTGTTACCAAACGCTTACCGTAGGCGGTGAACAAGATCCCTTGCTTCCAAACCCAACCTTCTACACACTGACTATTATAGAATGTCTCAGTTTGGGTCATCCAACGTAGAGCACTTTTACGATTAGGGGCACCAAGCTTCATGTATGCTTTGATGTCTTGCTCCACCTGTGCAACAGCTTTCAACTCTTGTACACGATCAAACTCAGCATTAGATGCCAACTCTTCGCAAAGCTGATCCCAACGAACTTGCTTTTCAGTAGGTGCCATTGAGTTCCAGTTATCCATGATTACACCACGAGGGCGGAAGCCATAGACTTCTTTGTGAAGATCTGAAAATACGTTATCGTCATACATGATTCTCTCCTATTTGCTTTCATAACTAATATGACACAAAGGAGTTTAGCTGTCAAGTCTTATTTTGTGGTTGCTCTAAAGATCCCATCCCAATCCTTTGGGAGATCTTGTGTCTTCATATACTCACAACGTTCAATCCAGATGTCATAATAGTCATCCATCTTGCCTTCGAACTTACCCTTCATATCTTTACAGATGTAGATAGCTTCGTCAAAGTGCTGTGTTGCATAGAAGTTGTGCATAGTGTTGTGATTGAGCATATCCACACCATGTTTGTTAAGGTCAATGTCTAATACTGTATAAATCGTTAACCCTACAGTCTTACCCTTAACGGCAAGATTGTCAAGTTGTAAATAAAAGAAATCATTTTGCGTTAGCTCGTAGGTATGGGGTCCCACAATTAATAGAACCCCATACCCTTTGCATGCGCTCTCTAGTCGAGCGGCTGTACTGACACTGTCTCCGAGGATATCATAGGAGTGTCTGGATGTAGAACCCATCTCTCCAATATAACCAAGGCCAGTATTAATGCCAGCACCCATACCGACTTGCGGTTTACCTTGTTCCATAAGTTTTTCATTAAATTTCTCCACTGCTTTTAGCATGTTTAGTCCAACCTGTACCGCAGTCTTTGGATGACTGGGATCTGGGATTGGAGCGTTGTGTATGTGCATAGTTGCGTCACCGATATATTTGATGATCATTCCGTTGGCATCTAGCACAGGTTGTGTTATTGCATCCATGTAACTGTTCATCACTGTTGTCAAACCTTTAACATCATCTCCGAACGATTCACCCAATGGGGTGAAACCTCTAAGATCAGAAAATACAATGCTTACTTTTTTCTTCCGACCTTCTTTAATTAGTTGTGGGTTCTTCTGTAGTAACTCCACAACTTCTGGTGAAGCATATCCACCGAATTGTTTCTTAATTGCTTGTTTCTCTAGGAACTCTCTAACAAACTTAATACCATATACTTGCAATGCTATGATCACAAAGACTATGGTAGGTGCTGTCACATCTATTAGCATCTTCTCTGTATTATACATGTACATTGAATATGGTATGACAGAACCGATAAGAACACCTGTCGCAATCAGTCCTACTATCATCCATTTGCTTAGTGCAATTAGAGCCAAGCCACCAATCACAATAGCAAGTAGTTCCGCCATTGGTGCCCAATCGGGACGTTGGATGTTAGTTCCATTAAACATTGTGCCTAGAACTGCCGCTTGGACTTCCCCTGCATATACAGATCCCATAGCAGTTGGGGTAGGATTGGCTATACCTGCGGCTGTCACGTCAACGATAACAACTGCACCATCAAAGTTTGGTAGATCCGTTATGGACACTCTCTTACTCTTTTGGCTCCAATCGATCCAGACACGACCTTCACTGTCAGTTGGGATAATACCGAACTGAGGGATCCTCATCTTCTCTATACCGTTGGGCTGTAATTTGATTTGAAAGCTAATGTCGCCTGCAAGAACACGTAATGTCTCAAGTGCTAGGCTAGGGTATAGTGTACCATCAACCATTGCTACGGTTGGCATACGTCTAACCACACCATCTATCTCTGGTTCTGTGCTAATGATCCCTGCACCAACAGAGTTTTGTTCTATGATTGGGACGTTAGCAATTATGCCATCGTATGGAAGAATTGCATGCAAATGCTCTGGATTGATAATAGCCGCACCAGGATTGATAGGTTCGTTCTTAGTTTTGTCTGATGGGCGTGAAGCTAGGACTACAGGATAATCGTATAGAATATCACCCATATATGCATCACCACCTAAACGATCCTCTTCTGGCATCATGATTGTCCAGACCACAAGACCCGCACCCGAATCATATAAACCTTTTATTATATCACCATAAACGTTTCTTGGAAAGGGGTATTGACCATATTTGTTTAAAGCTTCTTCATCTATCTCTGCAACATAGATGTTATTATCTACAGGCTCTTGGTTAATGATCAGTTGATCAAAATAGTTCAGTCTAATGCTTTGTACAAAGTTAGACGGATATACAAACGTATATACTAAAACTGCTAGGGTTAATATTGCCCACCAAGGACTCAATAGTTTCTTCATTAGTTACCGTTCTGGTCTATGTTAAGTGCGCAACCAGTATCAAGAAAACAAGTTCCCACAACAGAATATGTCATACTGTTAGATCCGTACTGTGTAGAGTTAATATCTGCCATTGCATTACTTCCTGTTTCAATATCTATACTCACAGAATGGTTGCCAGATCCTGTCTGAGATATATCGAAATCATGGGGTGAGCCTAACATATCGAGAAATGCGTATTTGGATGATCCTGTCTGTGTCAACAGCACGTCATTATCATCACCACTAACCATGATATCTGCTTCATGGGTATTACCATCTTGGTCTACAGTAATAGTATTGTCATCACCGTTTGCTTCTATTTTCGCACTATTGTAATCACCGTCTTGATCAATAACAATAGTTTGATCATTATCACCACCATTACCTAGTTCGCCATTTGCAAGGTTATAATTGCCATTTTGTTCAATATCAATAACACAATTATTACCATGGCAATCTAAACTTGCTGAGTTGTTATCACCTGTTTGCGACAGATTGTTTATTCCATTACCAGAACTCATCCATACCCACGCTTGATTATTGTCACCTGTTTGCGCATATGTAGTGCTTGTGTTGTTACCACTCACTTGAGCCTTACCGCCCGAACCAGTTATCTTATTGTTAGCACCATCTTGAGTGATGGTCATGTCTGTATTATCACCAACTTGCCTCACATAAACCTCATTAGACCAACTAGCGTTGCTGATAAATGTCAATAGAGTTGCCAGTGTTATCCCCCAACCTGTAGTCATATAACTCCCAATCGTTCTGTTGCAGATCTATGGTATAACCATATGCCTGATTTAATCTTAGTTGTACGAAGTTTTCTCCGCTATCATTTCTTCTAGAGAACACCCAATTAGGTGTTTGGTTTAGTAAGGAGATACCTGTCAATGGATCTAATCCGTATATATTCGCTTCCTGTCTTAGTAGCATTGCATTCTGATCGGCAAGCTCATCACTAAACAACCTCTTTAATGCCTCATTCAATTGATCTAACATATCATACAGTAAGTCTTTAAGGTAGTCTACGTCCAAGTCGAGTTCAGTAAGCCAAATTCCCTCTATTGAATCAACTAAGGCGTCATAGTCCAATCCCTCATACTGTAAAAAGTCTAACCCAAGAAAGTCTGCGGCCTGTCGTTTCTCAATTAGAATTCTACTTTGCTCTTCAAAGTATGGGTTCTTCTTACGTAGGATCAACAGTTGGTTGATCATGCTTTCATCAATGTCCAACAAAAGTGGTGGTGTTGGTTTATTGTTACTAGTTGATGCTACCGTAACTTGAAATGCTTTATTAAGTACGACAAATCCAGCATCTGTCTCGACTGTTATCTCTCCTGTGTAGCACATACCTGCGGCATCACAACTTGGAAGTAATGTGACCATACTACTACCTGTTTCATCTACAACCATAATGAAGTCTGTGCCACGAACACCAATCGTTGCAGATGGAGTTCGTATTCTTACCCTCTGTCTACTATTTTTAGCAATCTGACCACTTGCGTATCGGATTGTTCCTAAACTTGCTTTGAGACCAAGTGATCCCTTTCCAGTAGATGGGTCATAAACAAAGTCATCAATGATGAGACGTGAGTGTTCTGTTATGTCAACTCTTGTCTCATCAATGAAGTTGATAGTCATGGCAGAGTTAGCCGTAACTGCCGTATCATCCATTTGTATTCCAGTACCCTTCTCCGCACTTATTTCGGAGTTATCACGCTCAATCGCCGCACCACCTTCTTTACCTTTAAGTTGGGCAATCTCGCCAATGTTTGCATATGCCGAAGTAGACATACACACTAATAATAAAAAGTACTTTAACATCAGTCAGATTGTGTGATGTTTATAGCTTGTGTATCGCCATTTGTGTGAAGATCAATTACGTTGTCGTATATACCACTTTGGTTTATAACAACAGCATGCCCACGACCCTTTAGGTCAAGACTGATTGTGTGTCCGTTAAGATCTCCATCACCAGAAACGTCAATGTCTAATGTGCTGTTACTCGTTTCAAGACTTGCGTTCTTATCAATTGCTACTGTTATAGACGCACTTGTACCATCAACATCTGTTGTGATAACGTTTCCGCTATCGTCAACTGTGAAGTTGATTGTAGAGTTACTCGCATCTGCGGTTTCACCAATATTGATTGTATAGTCTTGGTTGTCGCCATCGGCATCAATGTTGAGTGTCACAGTATCACAGTTACCCCCAGCGGCACTAGAACACATAAGATCGATCTCGTTATTACTACCCAATATGTCCCAAGTACCTACATAGGTACTACCAAGAATTTGTGCCGTAATGCTGTTCGAGTTACCTGTCTGTGTTATGCTGAATGTCATAGAGTCGGAAGCACCACTAACAGATCCTAAAACTACATCTTGTAGACTAGTACCTATGGTGTTGTTCTGACCGTCTTGGACAATGTCCAAATCTAAAGTGTCGCCAACCTGTGTTATGTATATGTCGTTTGCATTAATCGGTGTCAGTGGTATACAAAGTGCGCATACCAATAGTATAAACTTTGATGAATACTTCATTGTTCTTTCCTATCATCCGCCAGTCTTTGGATCTACCAAAAACTTCCAGAATTGTCTGTTTTTCCCTTCGTTAATAAGTTCAATAACGCCAGCTTCTATCGCTGATCTGACTGCATAATTAACTGGTTCATTCAAACTATAACCAGTTTCCGCTTCAACTAACTTAGTTCCCATATCAAAGAACTTGAACATATCTGCACCTGTTTGGTGACTTGCTATGTTCTTTTCAGTAGCAACACTCAGTAATACCTTACCTGTGTTAACACTAACTAATCTCATGACTATTGTGACGGTATCAACTCTATATTGTTGTTGAACACCAAGACCAAGATACTTTGCACCTGATCCACCTGTAGCCACACTTGAGTCATAACCAACAATGCCACCCTCAAGAATGAGACCAGCAAATACCATTGGCTTTAGAGGCGTAGGTCCGTCTGCGAGGTTCTTCTCATAGACTTCTCTTGTGTTTCTAACAAGCTGTCTCTCTCTGATTAAATTGTCAAGACCAACTCGTTCAACAACCTCAAACCATGTTCCGTGACCAACATCTTGTAATGCTTTGATCACCCATACTTCCGCACCTTGAGTAACGGCACTACTTAAACTTGCACCCCCACCGCTAGGCTTTCTCTGTCCTGTCATATCCTTAAACTGATAAACAGCAATGGTCATAATCTTACCATCCATCTGAGGATAGTCGGAAATATCATTAGGAGAAACCTGTACCACAGGCTCTTGTCCTATAGGATACTGCGAAGGATCCACACAACCTGCAAGTAATGCTATTATCGTTATCAAAGCAAAACGCATCAGAAGTTAAACTCCCCTGATCCTGGAATAGTAATGGTTGTAGTACCATCGTCATTTGTTATGACTAAGGTGATAGATCCTGTAGTAGAATCTTTAGACCACTCAATCGTACTTCCCTCAATCTCTGTAGATCCGCTACTAGCGCAATCATCTCCTGTACACTCCGCAAACATGGAGTCAACCATCTGTTTACTCAGTGTCGCATATATTCTACTCTCAAGGTTCTTAATAAATTTGTTTAATGTAGTATTCTCTAGCTCACGCTCAATGCGATTAGCTTCCGCTCTCATTTCGTCTTTTCGGTCTTTATTCCTATTGAACAGTAATTGCTCAGTAGATAGTGCATGGGACGAATATCCTTGCCCACTAAAGGAAGGGTTCTTAAAAGTAAAAGTTAACTCCGCATTACTTTGTGTTGGGAGTAACACCAAAGCTATTAGGCTTAGGATCATCTTCTTTTTCATCGGCTTGACCTGTTGAGTTGTGCGTTTCGCTCGTTGATTGGAACTTAGCAACTTCATTATCCATGCCACGATGTTCCAACACCATCGAAAGCTTACTGTTTAATCTTATCATATCATTATCAAGCATACGAACTCTATCGACCAACCGTATCAGAGTCATCATAGTTTCGCCAATAACAGGGTCAATAGTTTCCGTAACCCACTTCCATATAAAGTAGATAAAGTAACCCATGCCAACAGAGGCAACGACAGGAAAGCCGTATTCACTTATAGCTTGGGTTACACTATCCATCCTAGTCCTTATTCTCATAAATTATAGAAGCATATGATTGATCATCAATAGCTTCATTATGAATATTACCGTGTATACTGCCAACATTCTCAAAGTATCCGTTAGGACCTACTCTGAACATATCACCAATTTCGAGTTTCACATCATCAATAACGAAGAACTTATCATCTGTGTTCTTTCCATTGAGAATCCGAAACCCATTACTAAACTTAGATAGTACCAAGTCTTTCCAAATCATTTAATCTCTCCTTGCGTCTTCCTTACCTTCGTTAGCCGCAATACGGTCAATATTAGGTTTGACATTTAGAGCATAACTAAGTAAGGCATCAATTTTCACTAAATCGTTGTTCATTGTCTGCACCCTATTGTCAAGGGAACCGATTATACTTCTAAGAGTTGTTACAGATTCTGTAACACTCGCTAGGATAAACCTCAATGTGATAAACACGAACACCCCTGCGGCCATTGCCCCAGCTATCGGAAATCCCACTTTATCTATTATTGCAAATATATCCATACACCTATTTATACAAAAAGAAAGGGGAACCCGAAGATTCCCCTTTACATCGTTCTCTAACCGTAGAGTTCATCGGATGTGTTAGGCCATCACACCATTCGTATTAGAATGAAAAGGACAAATTCAAGGAAGGTGAATATTGTTCGCTATTCATGTCGTAGTTAAGCTTGCTTTCGATAGAAGCGGCATCACTAAGACCAATTAGATAAGAACCACCAAGGTTCTGTGTCAGGTCATTTTCGTCACCGTTCAAGTAACCTGTGATACCAAGCAATGTTGTTGAGCCTTCGTATGCCCATACATCGTTTGCGTATGTCATTACGGTATCAACAGATTGGTCCTTGATCTCAAGACCAAAACCCACACCAACAGCAATATCTTTAGTGTTGATGTTATAGTCGGCAGAAGTAGATGCTGTAATACCACCAAGTTCTAGTTGGTAAGCACCTTGCAAACTTGCAATGTCTGTTACGTCTGTACCGATATCAGTAAATGCGAGACCTACACTTACACCAGACCAAGCGGCTTGCAATGATGTTCCCATAGACGGATCTGCAAGTGGGCTATTTGCGGCAGAAGCTTCACCTTCTACGAAAAGGTTTCCTTGTTTACCAAAAGACAGACTAGCTGAACCAACTGCGTGGCCTACGTTCCAGTCGCCTACTGCTAGTTTGTCGTCTGCACCAGCAACTACTTCGACGCCACCAAAGGCATCGCCTACGGCAGTCACATCAAAAGCGATTTTCTTTGTGGCGATATACTTACCCGCAGTGTTTTCTGTGATGTCAATGTCAGCATCTACGGCGATATCCGCACCAAATGCACTTGTTGACATAGCAATCATTGCTAGAGAAGAGATTAATAGTTTCATGTTCTTGTTATTCCTTGTTAATTGTTAGTACGACTTTTCTGTTGCTAGGTAAGTCGCCAACCCCCTTAAATTAGGCCGCTAGGCGCAATTCAGAAGGAGCAAAGTTATTGTTTGCATTTAGTAGTTTTGACCAATTACGCAGTCACCCGATAAACTCCACGTTCACTTTCACACCTGTCGATCCTAGTTCGCCCCCATCAAAAGCACATCATCTTCAACCCTCGTGAGGTCTGTGTCTCTGCAAAAACACCTTATTGCAGTAAGGCGTAATGTGCTTGTGGTGGAGGCGTTGGGTACTGCCCCCAAGTCCAGAATGTGTCCACGTTGCTTCAACGTCTACAAGTTATATAGTATCACAGACCACCTAAAGTGTCAACAGTCTGCGACATTGATTTAATGTTGTGATATATATCACACAGGAGCGGCATACGTCTGTTCTAGTTCAACAGGTTGTGGTTCGTTGTAATCTACTTCGAACCCACCCTTATCAAACTTAGGCGGTGGCGCATTCATCTTCATTAGATGAGACACACCACCATGCAACTGTTCCATCAAGTTACGAGTGTTAAACTGCAACTCTTCAAGATCTCCATTGTTGTCGATAGTAAAGTCTGCCATCCACTGTTTAAGGCTCATGCTGTCATCGCCTTCACTAGGCAAATGATCTGAGCGATCAATCCAAATACAGAAGTCATAAACACCTGTATTCTGCATAGCAAAGAACTCACGTTTGTTACGTAGTCCACAGTAGATATCATACTCAGCAAACATTTGGCGACCTAATCGTGCGGCATCCTTCTTGTTGTATGCACAGATTGCATCATACCATTCAGCACGATGATTGTGTCGATCTGCATAACACTCTTCAATATCTTTATAACCATATTTTGGCTTTAACATATCATAGATGAAGTGTTTACAACAAAAGTGACTACTGCTTTCAAATGTATAGCCCATATTGTCTCTGAGCATTTCACACACGGTATCTTTACCATGCCTTCCATGCCCAATGATTAGTAGTTTTAGTTTAGGTAGTTCTGGTGCTGTTTCCATAATGATTATTTCGCTTTGTAAAAGATGTGGGTTCCGATTGTTGTTGTTTTATTCATGTATTCTTCAGTAGCCCAATTAGGACTTACGTAGTCTGCGTGGTAGTGGTCTGCACCACCAGTATTGTCTTCAACACGTTCTCTCAACACATCGTCGGCAATGAGTTTAGCCTTGTGATATGCATAAAGATCCTTGGGACTATGATCATCTATCTGCCATGTCCAAGAGAATTGTTTACGAGCGTATACAACTTCGCATACGGTGTTGCCATGTTTAGAGGAATCCACACGGTTCATAGTAACATGAGCCACTGCGTACTGTCCCTCTTCAGATTCACCACGTGCTTCGTGATACACATTTAATGCCAAGCATTCCTTAGCTTCTGCGTATTCTTTAGTAACGATGGTTATACATGCGCCCAACGAAAGCATCATTGCCATCGTCAGGCCACCTGATAGAATGTTTCTGATACGTATCATAAGTACCCCTGTAATTCGCCTCATAAGTACCCCTAATATACTTCTGTTTTTACGACTTGTCAATGACTAAATGTATTCTTTTTCAAGTTTCTTGATACCCAAAGACCAGTTTTCTGCGGCATCTTGGATATATCGGATAGAATGGTTTGGAAAGTGTTCTGTGTAAAACATCTTGTCGTTACTATCAAAGTACTTAATGTAACCTCTTTCGGTTTTATAATCGAAATGAACTTCACATTTGCCCTTTCCATCTTCAGCTTTGTAGGTTTCGAGTTTTCTACCCATCTTGAACGAACTCCTTTGTCATTGGAAATATCTTTGAGATCTCGACGGCAATGGCACGTGCCAGTTCCATATGTTCTAGTTGAGTTCCGTTGCCGCTTCTCAGTTCTATATAGTGTATCCAAGAACGCAAGGTTGCGTTTGCAAACAGACGAGATACAGTATTTCCTTCGGGTAGGACAGATCTCGCTTGTTCCTTTGCAATGCCCATTGAGATTGCCCAGTTATATGCCAACTTAGCTTCGTGGATGATCTGATCTTGTTTCATTCTCCATGCTCTAGCAAGTTCTTTATCCGTATTAGGCACGGAGTTCTGTCGGTTCTTAGTATCTTGCATACGTGCTTCTCGAACAACAAATGCCTGTTTCATATCTTGAGGATCTGCATAGCGTTGCGAAAACTCTTGAAAAGACATTGAACGGTGGCGCAACAGTTGACGTGCGATATCACGAGTTGTTTCCACACCAAGTGTACACGACACCATCTCCAACGGTGACCAATGTTTATGCTTAACCAAATATCGGATAAGCTTATCGGCAGTTTCCGTGTTCATTTCATTGGCTGGGTTTGATACCCTAGCACAATAACTAATAAGATCTTGAGCATCTTTGATACCCCCCTCAAACAGTTCTTTTGAGGGTTGAGGTGTTACTACTGTCCATACTTTCATCGTATCATTCCATCTTGAAGTTATTGAATTTCTCTTGTGCGGTGGTATTATCGAATACAGGAATATCCTTCATCAGACCTTCAGTCGGATCCCCTTCGGCATCCATCAGTCTCATTCGTGATCTATCTATACCCACAACAAACCGCTTATTAGTACTAACGTCATTATATCGGTTCTTAAGCTGTTTAACCATAACTTGACCAACAGCATCTAATTCCTCAGTTGCTATCAAAGCAACCATCAGGTCTGCCGTAGCGGGTAATCCAAAAGACTCACTCGTGTCTTCAAGCCCAACATCCGAGTTACCAAAACCAGAACGTGTCGTTTGCGTTGCAGTGAAGAGCGGGAGATCGAATTCCACCGCCAGTCCACGAAGTTCTTCTGCAATCGCCTTAATGTAAGTATAAGAATTAATTGATCCCCCCATTGCTTTCATACGTGAAGAAGAACAGATGTTCAGATAATCAATAAAGATGATATCTGGCTTGAACTTCTTCTTTAGCTTTAATTCATTTAGTAGTGCTCTAAAGTGTCCTGCGTGTGCAGAACCTGTTGGATACTCTTTAACAATAAGCTTACCACAGTTGCCTTTACGAAGACGTGCAATCTTTTCAGAGTATGCATCACGAGACAGTGTGTCTAGTTCGTTAATAGGAACGTTTAGAATATTTGCATCAACACGTTCCGCAATACGTTCTTCGCTCATCTCCATTGTGATATAGAGAACGTTCTTACCTTGCTCCATAGCGGCACCAGCAATGTGACACATGGCAAGAGATTTACCAACGCCTGTACCTGCAAGGATAACGTTTAGAGACTTGTTAGGAATACCACCTTTAGTGATTGTATTTAGCATCTCAATATCGAAAGGCATTTTCTCTTCATCAGCGTGATAGAAGTCGAAACGCTTATCGAAGTCTTCAATATAGTCGTGACCAATGTTGGCATCAAAGCTAACACTTAAAGCATCAGACAACAGATCAGGCAAAGCATTCTTAGTCAGGGATTGGTGCTTACCATCAATGATGCTAATACCTTCCATGATTGCATTATGAACCGCACGATCTTGACACCACTTCTCAGTCTTATCAACTAGCCATTCCATGTCGATCTCTTCAATCTTGAAGATTTCTGGTAGTAGCTGAACCGCTTCATTGTATACGGCATCAGATAATCCAGAAGCTTCATCAAGTTCGATCTTGAATGACTCTAGGGTGGGAAGCCTGTTGTACTTGCCAACAAACTTCCCTACTTCTAGAAACAGCTTAGAATATACACTCCCGAAGTATTCGGGCTTGATAAAAGGTAGTACCTTGCGCATGTAGTTTTCGTCAACCAATATGTTGCGAAGTATTACCTGATCTATATTCATTTTGATTCCCTTGTTTCTACCGATTCATCTTTAATTGAGTTTACTAATACTGCCGATAATACATCACCTACGACTAATTGTAAAGCAGTATCTTCGGGTTCTAGATCAGGATCTGGTGTAGATATGATATCAAAGTTGAACGACATCATTGGCTCTTCATTTTCGCCACTAACCTTCAACTCACCGAAAGCAAATACAGTTTCTACGAAATCGCCTGTCATGATACGAATACACCAGTTTTCCTCTTCCCCAGGAACCATCTCATAATCTACATTCTCTTCGGGTAGTTCCCTATCGAACTGTTCATCGTATTTCATTACTCTTCCTCTATTAACTTATCGAAGTCGATATTACTCTTGTAACCGATAGTGAAGGTCTGTTTGATAAAGTCTTTGAAGTCTGTCTCTGCCATGATACGTGTCCAGAACTCTTCTTTGAGCGCATCTGCCGCACGTGACTTAGATGTAAGAACTTCACCAGTTTCTGGATTAATACCCTCATACCAACCAATAGTTGGTTTACGAACAAATCCACCTGCAAGAGCAACCTCTAACAACCCACTATACTTCTCAACTCCACCTTCCCATGATACTGAGATAGGGATCTTAGACTTCTCTTTAACAGAACGAGACTTCTCAATATTGATAACAAAGTCATACCCTGTAATATTTACACCAGTCTTAACTTGTCTACGACCAAGGATCCAGATATCATTAGCAGAGTAGTAAATACCTGTACCACCAGACACAACTGCTTTAGAGAACATCTCTTGAGTTTGATATGTGTGGTTAACAGCCAACAATGGGATATCCTTCATAGCCAAGTATGGTGTACACATACGGAACAAACTCTTAAGTTGTTTGGCACGTGTCATATCACCTACAGACTTTTCGGATACTGCGTCATCCTTTTCCTTCTTGGATGCAAGGTTGCCGATAGAATCGATAACAACGACAACATTATCTTTCTTATCCATGCCCTCTAGTTGTGAGATCAAATCAAACTTGAGTTCTTCGATATCAGTAATAGGTGTGTGTAGTACACGAGATGTGTCGATACCAAACTGTTCGAAGTAACTTTGTGGGGATCCAAACTCGCTGTCATAAAACAATAGAACAGCATCTTTGTTGGCATCAAGATATGCCCCTGCCATAAGCAAGGCAAACGATGTCTTAAAGTGCTTAGATGGTCCTGCCAGAACTGTCAATCCCGGAGATAGACCCCCATCCACAGATCCAGACAAAGCAACATTGACCATAGGAACCGATGTTGGAACCATGACCTTGTTGTTGAAGAAGTCCGATTCAGAAAGCACTTCCGTGGCCTTCAGCTTCGTGTTCTTCTTGAGTTTATCCATTATACTCATTTAGTCTTCCTTTCATTGCAAACACGTTCTCGTAGATCACTCGTAGAGAACCTATGTGTTCGACTGTTATAATATGTTTCGATCCCCAACTGTCGAGCAAGCTCTTTACCAGTAAAGTCTCTATTCTTATATTCGTCACCAAGTATGCGAACATTAATTGGATACATGTTAATTATATCAATCAAATCTGATTCTGTACAGTAGATAATGACCTCATCAACATATTCAATAGCTTCAAGTTGTGCTTGTCTTTCTACAATGCTTTGTATAGGACTATTCTTCTCATTACGATCAACAGAGGGATCAATCTGCAAGGCACAGATTAGCCAATCACATTGTGACTTAGCCTCACGCAACATCATCACATGACCTGCATGCAATAAATCAAATGTAGAGGCAGTTAGCCCCACACGTTTAGTTGACATTATAGTATTCCTTATACCACCCTACAAACTTAGCAACCCCATCTTTCATAGGTGTAGTCGGATTATACCCCAATTTCTTAAGTTTGTCAATAGACGCCCAAGTGTCTTTTGCATCTGCTTTGTGCATTGGGACTGGATTACGAATTGCCTTGCGTCCCAAGTTATACTCAATAGCATCAACAAAATCGGTTAGTGGGATACGTTTACCATATGCAATGTTAAAGACTTCGTTGTAATGTTCCTCATGATTAGGATGTAATCCCTGAGCGTGTGTGTGCTTCAACGTAATCATGATACCTTGTACAACATCATCAATGTAAGTGAAGTCTCTTGACATATCACCGTAGTTATACAAATCAATACGATCCTCATCAATGATCTTGGTGGTGAAATCGAATAGTGCCATATCGGGGCGACCCCAAGGACCGTAAACCGTAAAGAACCTAAGTCCTACTGTATTGCGAATTGGACTAGACATAAACTGCGCTTCATTAGCGGCTTTAGTAAATGAGTATGGATTGAGTGCACGTGGTAGCTTTTCGTATTCATCTTGTGGCATAGGATTACCTGCCATAACCGAAGACGAAGATGCGTACACAATGTTCTCAATACCTGCTTCCTCACAGGCTGTGATCAAGTTCTGCGAACCTGTCATGTTATTATCAATGTATTGCTGTGGATTATTAAGAGAATGTCTAACCCCAGCATATGCCGCTAGGTGCATTACGATGTCGGGGTATTCTCCCATGATGAAATCAGTGATACTATCCAGATCTTTGAGATCCATATAGGATGTCTCTACACCACGCATTCTTAGATTGTTTGCTCTAGCATTCTTTAGAGAAACATCATAATAGTGGTTGAAGTTATCAAATCCTACAACTTCATGTCCATCGTCTAGTAGCGAGTTGGCAAGGTGATATCCTATAAACCCTGCCATTCCTGTGATCATTACTTTCATATCCATCTCCTTTAATGCATTATAGCATATCTAGGAAACGTTGTAAACCACTTTCTGCTCTTTTTCTCTATCATCCAGTTCGTATTGTGAACGGATCTTGTTATTCTCTTTAATCACTAGATCAAGTATTGACATTGTTCCGCTACCAAATGCACTGAATGCATTAGTATCTTTAGGGAAGCAAGCACCACCAAAACCAAAACGACCATCTTCACCAGGAACCACAGTATGGGAAGAATTAATCCTCTCATCAGCACCAATAGCACTAATAACAGTATCGTAATCAGAACCATTTCCATCAATCAACTCCTTAAATTGGTTGAACCACATAACCTTTGTGGCAAGAAACGAATTAACCCCATACTTAACAAACGATGCATCTTGTGCAGTCATCTTGTGTACTGGACACGGTTTACATTTACTCGATTCTTTATATAACTTGTGTAGATCATCGGTTGACTGATCAGATCCACCAAAGATGTGCATAGGCGGATTAACAAAGTCGTGTAGTGCGTTTCGTTCTGTGAGGAACTCAGGATTGTAGACCACCCTGTCAAACATACCAGACAACTGTTTAACTATACTTGGAATGACTGTAGACTTAATAATGATAAGTCCGTTTGTTATCAAAGCAAGTTTAGTAACCACACTTATAACTGTTGAGGCGTCAATAGATCCGTCTTCACCAAATGGTGTTGGTACGCAAACAAATGATGCATCCGTATCAGGATCCACATCATCAACATCTGTACCTAAATTAGGATCTATTAACTGCAATTTGTTATCCTTGTAGGTAAAGCCATGTTCAACAGCTTTACCCACAAATCCATAACCAACCACTGCAATACGCATATTACCCACCACCTTGAAAACCAACCTTTACTCTATACCACACTTTCTGATGGAAGATCTTGGCCTTTAATTCCTCAATTTCACTTGTCTCAAAGCCCACTGCACCCATTCTATGGTGTTGCAGTAGAGCTAGAGCCTCATCAATTAGCGCAATATCATTCACGCTTAATTCAAATTTAGTATTGGGTTTAGCCATGCCCTACAGTTTCTCTTTTAATATCTTGATGATTGAATTCTGCCCAATACAATTCAAAGGCAACACCTTCTTCAAGACATTCAAACTGATGATACACCCCAGGCTTTACCTTAGTGTACATCCCAGGATCTAGAATAGTCTCGTCAACAAGATCATAATCATTCTGCCAAACACGAATGAGCATACGCCCACTCTCGACATAGAAACCATTCCATTTGAATTCGTGGAGATGCTTAGAGCATACTCCACCTTTATTCATTTCAATACGATGAAACTCTAAAGCACCATTTGCTTCTACAAGTTCCGTATTTCCCCATACTTTTCCAGCTACTGTCATTTAATATCCATTCGGTACTAGGACGTAATGTATCATAAGGACAATTCCCAACGAAGCACCAAGCCCAACCATCATCTTCAAGAAGTCTTTACCTATTAATGGAAACACTGTCTTGAGTTTTCCCTTACCTGTATATGTAGCCATTGCTAACTCACGTCCACATAAGAGACCTACAAACACCCATGTTGTTGACATAGGAATATCATTCAACTCTTTAAAGAAGAATAGAATTGCCCAATAGACTGCATCGATAATAGTAGCAGAACGTACATAACGTGTGTTGTGCTTCTCAATAACAATCTGTTGGATCTTACCACCACCTTCACGTAGCATGAATGCCAAACCACCAACAAAGACTACACTAATCATAATCATCAATGGAACGTCAAGTTGTCTTGGAAGGAACACTGCGATATTAGCTACATCATGAGACAACCAAGTAAACCATAGGAAACCTGTTGTAACCCATTGACCAACTCGCCAATACGCTTTGTGCTCTTCTTTGACTGGTTTAGCTTCATCCAGAAGCCGACTTACGATCATCCAGATTGCATAAGCGGCAACTGCAGCAACAGCATAACCCATCATAGATTTCATTAGCATTTTCTCTAACACGAATGTAGAAGCAAATGCCGATAGAACCAAGAATGATGTGGATACTGGAACCCCCACTCTGGTCAATAGTAAAAGTACTGCTGGTGCCATTGCATGATACCACTGTACTTCTTGAAACGGAATCTTATTAAGTCTTCCATAACTAATATCACCACCATTCGTATACCAACCATACCAAAGAGTATAGAGTAGTACACCAGAAGCGGCTAACCACATAGTCTTCCAACTAAATCTTTCGTTATTACTTGCAATCCATGTACCCAAAGTCTGTACCGAATCGTTTGCTATTACTGAGTAAGCGGCGAATATAAATCCTACCACCATCCATATCGTCAATGCATCCATTTTATATCCTCTTTCTTCTCCACTTGTTAGCATCCTTTGGTGTATTTATTTCTATACCATTCCAGTCAACAGGATGACAACCAATTGTTGTGCCCATATGCATCCATCTAAGTTGCTCCAAACCGTGTTCAATCTCCATGGCACAAGGTGTCGTACCATAGAATTGCAATGCTTCTCTACTATATCCGTATACACCTAAGTGGTGCTCATCTAATAGTAAAGTACGAGTAAACGATTTGGCTGTATTGGTTTTAACATCTCTGTCAACCTTAACACAATTAGGATCTCGACTTGGATTCTTAGCACACACTGTGGTCACGTCATATGTATTCAATCCTTTGAGGATCATATCGATCACATCCACAGTAACGTCTGGCATATCTCCTTGAACATTAATAAAGCGATTATACTTATGAAAGAACCCATTGTCAATAGCCCCTGCACATCTTTCTGTGCCATTATTATAAGGGGTTTCATCTATCCAACAATACCTAGATCCAAACAGTTCAAAGATCCGCATATCATCTGTGAGCACAAACGTGTCTAGTCCAGACTTTGTGCACTCATCAAACACACGTTTGATCATAGGCTTTCCATCAAGATCTACTAATGGCTTACCTTCGTATCTAGTAGATCCCCATCTAGCGGGAATAAGAATAGCGGTAGATATCATAGACTATATCCTTAAAGTTTTTTAGATACACCATATTAGCACCATCACTTGGTGCGCTTGGCGGATCCTTATGTACCTCTAAAAAGAAGTTGTTAACGCCCAAAGCAGAGGCAGAACGAGTAAGACCTGCAACGTAATCACGATTACCACCAGACGATTTACCGAGTGCACTAGGCTTTTGTACTGAGTGCGTTGCATCAAATACCAACGGTACATCGTAGTTATCAAGCATGTACTGAATACCATTAAAATCGACCACAAGATTGTTATAACCAAAACAAACACCTCTCTCTGTAATCCATACTTCTTTAGCTCCTTCTGTTTTGGATAGCACACCAGATATATCCCAAGGTGCCATAAATTGACTTTTCTTGATATTCACGATACAGTCTGTTTCACATGCGACCTTAATAAGATCTGTTTGTCTTGCTAGGAATGCTGGAATTTGCAATACATCAACAGTACCCTTTACTCTATTAATCTCCCCTGTTGTGTGAACATCAGTAAGGATCTGAAGATTAGGAAGTTCTTTCCGCATCTCCCTAAAGGCTTTAAGTGTCTTATCTATACCAAGACCACGAACTCCACTCTCATGACTTCGGTTAGCCTTATCATAACTCGCTTTGAATATGTAATCGAACCCAAAGCTTCGACACACACTTTCACACTCAGCCGCAATTTCCATGGACTGTTCAAAGCTTTCGTGTTGACAAGGACCTGCAATGATCCGTGTCATTTACCCTTCTTTCTCATACGACGAAGTTTGGCATAAAGACTTTTAGTCTTACCCTCAATAATCCCCTTAATCACGGAACGGCGTACACGAGCGGTACGATCCTTTGCAATACGTTGTGCCTTCATTATATAACTCCATTTTTGTATATATATTCCAATGCCCGATCTGCTTCAACTTGCAGTGGACGGTTGTTATACCAGTTTCCATTCTCTGCATCAAACTGAGAACACATCTCTGCAATCTGATCAGACGTTATAGGATAACCACGATAGCTTGCATTCCCTGCCGTCTTAACCATTATAGCATACATCTTAGAATACCAACCAGTCTCACTGATCGAAGCGTATTCGATTGCTAGGTTCTTAGGCCAGAATGGGCAGTCACGATAACCTGTCCAAGTATACTGAGTATTGTTTAGTTTTGATTTGCGGTGCTCTAGCACGGCGACTTGCATCTCTGGTGAGAGACGGTCTATAAAGTTCTTACTATCACGACTTTTGTCATATGGGTGTGATGCTAGAAGAGCATCGACATCAATAGGCCGACCAGTATTAACATAAAAGAAGCTGTTAGCGTTAGGGTAGTCAGCTGGTATGTAATACATACGAGACATGTCCTTAGTCTGTGCATCTCCAATTGAACCAAGCCACTTGTTGAGGGCATACCAGAAGTGATGAATTCTAGATTGCTCAACCTCTGTTTCAAGATCGAATACAATGCGAAACTTAGGATGTACGTCCGTGCTACTAGCAGTGCTATAAACAACGTAATTATAATCACCGTACTTAGAAGCAAGCTCATGTTCTAGGTTCCCTTCGAAGACATGATCATCAACATCAACAGCACCCCAACATCCCCAAGACAGGACATTTTTGTTCGCTCTAGTTGTACCAGATGTATAAACAGCTGGTGATATAAGTTCTGCATGCTTTTTCCCTTCGGATGGTGTCGTTGACAGCTTCCGCAATAGTTCAACAAACTCAGGCCAAGTTTGGAAGTCAATCCGCTTGTCTGTTTTGTTATCATACTGATTCTTGAATACTGTCAACGAGTACATATTATATCCTTATCTATACGTTAGTATAACACATCCTATTCTGTTTGTAAAGACTTTTCATAAGACATCTCATGGGGCAGTGGTTGCATATCACCCTCTTTAACAAAGACACCATCAATCATCTTGCCTTTACGATCTTTGATATCATCATAAGCAACCTGTAGACACTCTTCCATAGTCAACTCATTACGTGTCATGATGTTGATAAGAACAACCATCATATCACCAATGTCATCACGAATGTCTTGACCCTTGCAGATGTTATCAGACAACTCCCCTGCTTCTTGGATCAATTTCATATATTGATCTTTATCGGTACTACCCTCAATCAAGTTGCGATCATGGTGCCATTGCGCAATCTTATCGACTAGATTGTTTGTAGATGATTTCCAAATAGACATTAAACAATTCCTTTTAATACTTCGTAGGTATTTTCCCACGACTTTACTGCATGTACCACACTCTGTGGCCTACTACTTACCGCTACCGCAATATCATGGTCATTACCACCTAGCGCAGTCTTGTCTCCAAAGAAGACTATCTCTCCTTCAAAATCTGGTAGGATCTGAGCCTTACCACATCCTACAGGGGTGATATCCAATCCAGTGTCACCAGCTACTGTAGCTTGAATGTGACCCTTGAATCTATAGTTGAACTCGTCAGCAATTGCTTTACGTTCATTAGTCATCTCATCATACCAAACATAGTCTTGGCGTTGATAAGGTCCTGCACCACGACCAACCACACTGAAGTTACACAACCCAGGACGGTGATCAAAATGCTTACCTGTCCTAACACTATACAACGATCCATGCAATCTGTCAAGCAAGAACAGGTTGGCTTCGTTAGTCAGTTTCCAATCATTTGTTTTGATACCAACTCCCTTATTATAGACATCATTACCAGAACACTGATAGACTTTTAGTTTCTCCCATAGGTCAAAGCCAATCTGATCTATGGTCATTTCCTTTGGAGATCCTGTGACCAATGTTGTATTATGGGTAGCAATCCAATTAGTAAAGAATTCTAGGAACTCCTTATCCATCTTAGATCTACTAGGTGTAAGCGTTCCGTCTACGTCAAATATGTAATTCATACAAAAAAGTCCTCTAATGTCATTGTGTCTTCGTGTCTCCAACCAATCGCAGATAAGATAGGCTCTAGGGGATCTAGGAACGTCTTCTCAAACTGCTTTTCATAATCGATGTACTTATGTAGAGCCATCTCTTGAGGTAGATATTGTGGAAACGCCAAAACGTTCTCTTTGAGTGGGTTGGGTAGACGCATGTATGCAAACTTGATCTTCTCGCCATTCTGGATTAACCCATAACGCTTGTTCAGCGAAAGACGTTTGATCTCGTTGTTATAAACCAACGCACCACGAACATGAATAGGACAACCTTTTGCATAAGGCTTATTCTTGTTCTGAGTGCTTGGAACTGCTACCCACTTATCGACATCGCTCACCCCACGAGGGAATGATACCGCTTCGGGTCCTAGAGTGTTAAACTCTTTACGGAATTCCGAAATGTACTGTTGAGTTGTTTGCTCAGTACCGTTGATGATTACATGAAAGATCTCTTTAAGTTTGGTTCGAACTACCATAGGCGTAGAAGATTTGATAGCTTCAATACCCATGATCTTAAGCTTAGGTTCTGTGTACTGCACACCTTCGTTGTTATGAACATTCAAGATGTACCGCTTCTTGGCAGTCCAAATACCACGGTCTGCAATCGCTTCACGCTCCATGTCCATACGGTTTGTAAGGGCATTCATGTGAGTAAACAACTCGGCGTATGAAATCTCTAGCTTCTTAACAAAATGCTCTTCACAGATCTTATCCAATCCTTTGACAGGATCTTTGAGATCTAGCCTATTGACGAGATCAGCAAACGAGACATACAAAGAGTCAGTATCAATCGCAATCACATAGTCTTTATCTTTTGTTTTGAGAATAGAATTCATCTCTTTGTTTACGGCTTTCTCTGCCCATAGAATGGACAACTGACCAGACAACGTAATGCCTTCTGCCAAACGCAAATCGTAGTAACGGAAGTAGCGGTTGCCTAACGCACCATACAAAGAGTTCAATAGGATCTTAATAGCCATCTGTTGGTTCTCAAGGTTATTGATCAACTTCTCATCTTCGATAGAGCCTGTCTTCTCGAAACGCTTCTTGGCTTCGATCATCTTACCCTTAACGGCTTTACGTTCCGCATAGTAATCTACAATGATCTTTGGTAGGATGCCTTGCTTGTCTTTACGATATTGCGAACCGTTAGCCGCAACTGAATACTCGCTATTAGCTGGGGATCCATTCAAGTAACGTTCCACACCACCTTCTACCATACCAGGCATTAGTGTCTCAGGTGACATGTTGTATTGGACAATCAGGTTAGGATAGAGTGACGCAAGGTCAAATGATACAACCCAATCATGAGCACCAACCATAGGATCTTTAACATACCCACCCGGATATGACATCTTAGGGTGATCTTGAACAGGCGGAACAATGATATTGTCTTGAGCCAACTTACGATAAATGATGCTATCCCAAATGGCTGTAGTGCCGAATGTGTCAGATACGTTCACACCACCACGATATGTCATAGTCAGAACTAGAGCAATCAAGCCCATCTTCTCATCAATACGCTCCACAACTTGAACATCACGGATGTTATAGTCGATGAACTTTTGATAGTCATTCTTGTACAACTCGTGCAATGATCCATGCTCTTCATAGGACAACTTGCGCTCACCTAAAACTGTGTGTGCAATATGGTCTAGGGCATAGGACTCTTGTGTGCCGTATGAGTAACCAAACTTCTTGAACAACTCCATGTAGTCGGCTTGTTGGATACCAACCAAATCATAGTATTGGTGCTCACGCCCCATGATGGTCTTGTTACGGTCATTAACCATATTCCAAGGAGACATCCGCTTAACTGCCGTAGGAGATCCGATACGAGCCAAACGATTAATCAAGTAAGGCACGTCAAAGAACTTGATGTTCCAACCTGTAATAATGTCAGGTGGGTTCTTCTCCCAATAGGTTAAGAACTTAGTAAGTAGTTCCTCTTCACTAGCACACTTGGTGTATTGTATGAGGTCACTGCCCATGTTCAATTCTGTCTTCTCATAGTCATAGTCACCAAGACCCCACACATGGTAGACTTGAGACTTACTTGATTTCAAAGCAATTGAGATAACAGGGAATAGCGCATCTTCTGGTTTAGGGAATCCTTCATCAGAAGCAACCTCAATATCAAAGTTTACTACGTTTACATGCTCTTTCTTGAACTTGATATCATTAGGGAAACGTTCAGTAACGAACTGTGCAATGAAGTTGGTGTTACCATAGATCTTGAAAGACTCAAGATCCTTGTACTTGTCACGAAAGTCCATAGCCTCTTTCATAGATCCAAAGTTCATAGGAGCTAGAGGCCAACCATCTAAACCACGACAAGGTGGGTTATCACGATCTTGAGATGTAATGTATAGGGTTGGTTGGAACTTGATCCGCTTGGTAATCGCAGATCCATTATCGTTATAGCCACGATATAAGAGCGTGTTGCCGTATTTGTTGATAGACGTATAGAACGACATATTTACTCCTTCAAGTTTGTTAGCTCATTATAATACAAATGTGGGATAATGTCAAACCCCAAATGGTAAAAGGGGGCAATTAATGCCCCCCTTTATATTTAAAGATCTTTGGTATCTGTCATCATTAGATACTTAGCTTCTTCATGGTAGCCCATTCTAGCCAATTCGGATGCGGCACGAGCCTTACCTACGGATAGAAAGAAGCTGTTAAATCCGCTAAACAACCCACTAAGTGGTGCGTTAACGTAGTTCAAGATTGCAGTAGCCATTACACTGAACCTTTCAAGTTAGGATTTACTTCTTTGATGAATTCATCGCTAAAGTTAATTCGTTCACTTAAATGTCCTACACTGCCATTGGCAATGCTGTAAATGTCACCTCTACATAGACCGATATCATTTAGGTCTTTTGTAGATAGTTTGTTCAACTCTTTAATAGTTTCACGAACTAATGATGCATGTCTGTGGTGTGCATAAAGCGATCTGAACGCTTCAAAGATTGTTTCGATTGCCCGAACCGAAAAGCTATGGGCTGTTAGTATGTGTTGCATTGTTAGGTTTATCCTCTGAACCAATATTGATTTTTCGAGGACGCTGATCTTCTGGGACGAGAAAGTTCAATTTAATTGCTAGAATACCGTCTTGAATATCTGCTCCGTGCACTTGCACGTGTTCTGATAGCCTAAAGGTGCGTTTGAACTTCTTCGTGGAAATACCACGATGAACGTATTCACGACCCTTACTTTTGTGTTCTCCAGTAACAGTTAATGTCCGTTCATGCAACTCAATGTCGATACCCTCTTTACTGAAACCTGCGACTGCTAACTCAATTAGATAGTCACTCTCAGATGTCTTGAGGATATTGTGAGGTGGATAATGATCATGGGCATGTTTAGTAACATGATCCAATTCTTTAAAAAGGTGATCAAAGCCCACGAATGCGGCGGATGGAAATAGCCCTGTGGCTGTAGTGTGTTTGCTTATCATAATGGTTTCTCCTGTAAAGCAAGAATAGGTTAATAGCCAGAGTAATTCTGCACTACGCCCTTATTTAGTCATTTAATGTCTTCTACTTGTTACCTATGTTGTACTTGGGACATAGTTCCCACTTCACCTTCTCTTTGAAGGGAATGATTTTAATCTGTCTTAATGGGGCTAGAGGCTCTATATTCTGACCAGACACGATTGATACTAATCCCCAATCGGACATCAGTGTTGTAATGGTATTTCGTCTAGCGAGATCGTTCTCTTCCAAGTTTGATTTCTTACCATCCAGTAAGAAGAGTTCTTTGAAGTGTACGATAAAGTATCTACCCTGTTTGTGTAGGATATGACAGGACTGAAACAGCTTGTTATCTTTCCTACTTGCCACACCGATACGAGTCAATGTCTCCCTAATCTTAAGGAAATCATCTGGTTCATTTAGAGTAATCTCAAGCATATGCTTGGGAGTCCACTCCACAATCTTAGTTTCTTCTTTTTCCACCCTTATTCACCTTATTCTTAATTATCGTTAATTGCTCAGGTGACAATAGAGCCAAAGTTTGTAGGGCGATTCTGTTACTATACCCATAATATTCCTTGACAGCTTCAATATCACTTTCAGTAGACGCCTTAGTCCACTTAGAAAAGCGTTTTCTTTTCCTTACTATATTTATAAGAAATTGGAACTGTAGTTTGCTGTCGAGGTGGTGGTTAATGTTCATTTCATTAGCCACCGCTACTGTGTCTGGAAAGTAACTTAATGATCTGTTGATCATAAAAGCGGAATATGACTTCTCGGTCATATCATCTATCATGATGTCCTTCTTACTTGAGTTGATTGCGTTGAGCCAATCGAATGGACTTAATCCTTTACTCATTCGATACCACCATCAATGTTAGGCCACTCAATACGCTCAATACGACTTTCGAGATTGCTTCTATCAAGATCCGTAGAAGATCCTAGCTGTACGTCTCTGCCCTTGTAATACAATTGTGGATAGGTGGAATGGCCTTTTGGTAATGGCTCATTATTAACCGTTTCATATTCTAACTCCCAATCATCAAGCTTCTCTTTGAGAAAATGACAATAAACGCATTTATCTTTGGTGTATAATACTAGCATTAGACAAACTCCACGTTAGCCATGATCTCAGTCATACAAGCCACAACGTTTAGCTCATGATCTGCGACAAATGCATTCTTATATTGATAATCTGCTAGGATTAGAACTAGTTGAGGAATTGACTGTGGGGAAACCTTTTCACCCATAGCATCGTAGATACCACGAAAGATAGCAGAAGCATCAACATCAATGTTGTTGACAACCCATGTACGCATCTTCTTAAAGTTCTTATCTTTAAGATGTCCTAAGAGATCATTATACTGACTACTAGTGCCCACCATCCGATTACTAATAACCAAGTGCCCACTCGTTCCAGAACGTTGTGCTTCGTTAAGAATCCTTCGCCAGTCGGGGGCGTGTTTAAGGATGATCTCTGCCGCATCTTTTGTTTCATAGGTTACACCTTCTGAATTAAGAATTGTGCCAAGACGACCTAAGAAACCTTCAGCTAGAGTAGCCATCTGCTTCTTAGACGTGTTGAATTCATAGACGCCACACCGTGAGTGGAGTGGTTCGATAATACGGTTCTTGAAGTTACATGTCAGGATAAACCGACAATTGTTCGAGAACTCTTCAATAAAGCCACGCAATGCTGGTTGCGTAGACTGTGGATTTAGATAGTCAGCCTCATCAAGGATAACCACCTTGTAGCCACCTTGCAATGATACAGACGAAGCAAACTGCTTAATCTTACCACGCAAGGTGTCAATGTTACCTTCTTCGGATCCATTAACTAAAATGTAATCCAAGTCTAGTTCATTACATAGTGCTTTGGCTACGGTTGTCTTTCCAAGTCCCGCTGTACCAGTGAATAGCATATTAGGCACTTCACCAGAGTCAACGATACCTTGGAAAGTATCTTTCAAATCTTTAGGCAAGATAGTATCTTTAATAGTCTTTGGGCGATACTTCTCTACCCATAAAAAGTCTTTAGACATTCACGTTCTCCATGATCAAGTTAATTCATTATATAGTATATTGGAGTGGTTGTAAACCTCTAGTTTACGACTTGCTTCCCTTCGCTTCATATGCTTCAGACAAAGAGATAGCTTGAATGGATTGGTCACGCAATGTGCCAATTGTAGAAAGCTCTTCTCCACGAAATCCACCACGTTGTACAATAGCGTCAATAACTGCGACTGTACTGCGTCCGATTTGAGCCATCAGACTATATGCCTGAGCATGCTCGTCTGTCGTAGGGGTTGGGGTAGGTGTATTCTTGCTCATAATTTAAGCTCCGTATGTTGATGATTTTTCGAATGCAATCCAGTAAGAGATGCCAAGTTCGGCACAACTGAATAGTGAGATGTTCTTTGATGAGATAGAAACTTCATAATTACCTGGAATCAGTTTAAGATTAGCAATTGTTACAATGAAGTTAAATGTCGCAGTAGTGTCAAAGTCACCAACTACGTCGATAGAGTATACATTAGAAGTGGCATTCTTACTATCAACAACAGACAACGTAAGCACACCATCACTGCCTGTAATGGATAACTCTGTATGTCCTAGTGCGGATGCGGCTCGTTTAACACGACCTAGAGTGTCAGCATCTAATGTGAAGTTTACGTCACTTGTTGGCATTACCACATTCTTACGTGGTTTAGTCAACATCTCAGGATCTGAATAGAAATACTTGATCTTACTTCTACCAGAAGAATCACTAACGGTAAGATAGTCGTCAGAGAAATCTAGATTGGGAGTATCAACTAAGGACAACACCCCAAGGAATGAGTTCAAGTCATATACACCGAATGTAGTCGGAAAGTCTTCAACAATTTGTGCTGATGACAAGATATTAGTGGCTTCCGAAATTGTTCGGACAGTGTTACCCTTCTCAATGACCATGTTGGAATTGATACCAGCATAGTTCTTAAGGATTGATAGCGTGTTTTCAGATAGTTCCATCATATGGCTCCATAGTTATAATGTAAATTAGTATAGCTCAGTTAGAACTATATGTCAAGTAGTTACTTCATCTTACTGAAGTTTTTGTCCTTAAAGAAGGTTAGCTTCTTATCGAACTTTCCGTCTAAGATCTCTCCTTTATGTGAGATTACAAATACGTTTGTTTCATCTCCCAAACTATATATGATCTTCATTAGATTGTCAACCCCATCATGATCCAATGACGAGTCAAATGTTTCGTCAAGGATTAATAGGTTAGTGGATATTGAATTCTTCATCTTAGCAATCATGCGCCAAGTGAATAGTAGTGCTAGATCGATGCGTTGCTTCTCGCCTTCTGAGAATGAATCGTATGAGAATGTGTCACGATGACGTGATCTGATAGTCTCACTGAAGTTCTCATCCAGATTAAAGTGCACAAAGAAGTCTAGAATTTGTAGGTACTTATTCACCAAGTTATTGATGACAGGCAAATACTGTTTAATGATCTTAGTCTTGATGCCTGTGTCTTTAAGCATCTCACTCATAGCAATGTTGTATGCCAATGTCTCATTATCTGTAAGACGAGTTTCGAATGCGGTTTCACGCTCTTCTTGTAGATCTACAAGGTTGTTGCGCTCCTTAGAGATGTCGCCATCTTTACCACGAATAGCTTCCATTTTATCTTGGAGATCTTTGATGTGAGACTGTAGTCTAGCTATCTCCCTATTGTTAGCATTAGTGTCATTTGTTTTCGAAGCAATTATCTGTACCTTTTCATTTAATACATTCAGCCTATCCTCAATGGTACGTGCTTCACTATTAGCCTTAGTCAATCCCTTTTTAAGTTCAACCGCACGGCTCTTAGCCTTTTTAAGCTTCTGCCCCTTAAGATCTTCGGTGATGCCCTGTTCACATGTAGGGCAGTTATCATTAGTATCAAAGAACTGCGCTTCAGCGACCACCGTACTAATCTGTTGAGTAATAGTCGCTTGGAAATGTAACAGTGATGTCTTATTGTTGTTAGTAGTGGATAGACCATCAGATAGGCCATCAGATAGGGATTCTATCTCAAGACCAATAGATTCATTCTCTTCTTGCAATTGACGAATAGTTTCACGAGACATATCAACTTGCTCTTCACTATCGCTAATTTGTTCACCGCTTAGGTTCTCAACCTCTCGAATATACTTCTTCTGTAGGTCAATCTTCTCTTGGTATAGATCAATTTGGTATGTAGTCTCACGAATGTTCTCTTTGAGTTCAGAGTTCTTCTCTTTAACCAATCCGTTCATCTTAGAGAATACACCAATGTCCAAGAGATCCTCAATCACCTCACGACGATGTGCCGAAGACAACTGCATGAATGGTACGAATGATGACGAACCAAGCACAACGATTTGATGGAATGATTTGTGATTAAGCTTTAAGATGTTCTGTTCTAAGATCCGTTGGTAATCACGTGCATGTGATGACTGGTTGATCATACCACCATCTTTGTAGATTTCAAATTTAGTAGGCTTAATACCACGCACAACCCTAAAGTCGGTCTGCCCAATAGAGAACTCTACCTCAACGATACAATCCTTCTTGTTTATTGAGTTGACTAACTGTCCCTTTGAAATGCTACGATGTGGTTTTCCGAATAGAGCAAGTGAGATACCGTCTAACATAGTAGACTTACCTGCGCCATTATGACCAAGGACAAGTGTGGACTTAGTATCAGTAAAGTCTATCGTAGTCCAAGTGTTCCCAGACGATAGTAAGTTCTTATACTTAAGAGTTTTGAATACAATCATGCTACACCTATCATCTCAACGTCTGCTTCGGTTTCAATCCACAGTTTAGCACCACACGGTCTAGGGGAGTCGGGACGGTAAACCATCTTTGAAGATCCCTTGATATCAACTTCCATACAGTATGTGATATCACGACCCTGTTCTACTCGAACCACAGGCTTACTCTCATCACGTTTGTTATTACGCTGAATGATGTTCCTGTTAATGTGTATAATAGTTGTCATACTATTTCCAACGACTGAGCCTCAGTAAATAGGTCTCGCATGCTCATCTTTAATCGATCCTTGTCAAGTTCCGTTACGACATTTTCGATATAGGCGTCTAGTAAAACAGAAGTCTCTTCAGCCGATATACCTTCATCAGATACTTTGTCACCAAGAAACTCTTGAAAGGTCTCGGCAATCTTAAGATCATGAATGTCTCTGTTTTGTATTCTATCAACAAATCGATCAAATGTAAAGAGGTCAATCTTAGTTAATACGATTATCTTTACAAACTTGCCATCTACTTGACTGAAGTCGTATGCGTCATACTTATCAGACTTATGAGAATCGTCATAATATATACGATGAAACAGAGTATGTGGATTACGCACTTCGGTAATCTCACGTGTTTCGGTATCTAATGTATGGAAGTATTTGTTGTCATGAGCATCAGACCAAGTGAACTCTAACTGAGATCCAAGGTAATGAATGTTGTCTTGATTCGATTTAGTGTGGAAGTGTCCAGACATAACTAACTCAAACCTAGAGAACAATGCAGGATCCATACCTTTAGGGTTTACTACACCCTTCATCATATCAAAACCCTGTAGCTCTAGGTGACCACCCAAGATATCAGCCTTACAGTTTGCAATGAAGTCTAGGCTTTCAGCTTCGTTCTCATCACAAATCCAAGGCAACAATGCCATCTTCATACCATCGTAGTCCATCACTGTAGGTTTGTGTACAATGTGGATCTCATTCATATAGTGACCAAGTAGCTCTTTCAAGCTATTCAGTTCATTAGTATTCTTGAAGAATGTGTCATGGTTACCACAGATGATGTCCATGGTAATGCCATAGTCTCTCAGTTTCGCAAGAAAGAACTGGCGGTTACGATTAAGAGCATTGAAGTTAATGAACTTTCTGTTATCAAAGTAATCACCAAGATGCACGATATGCTTAATATCATGCGCCAAAAGGTGAGGAAAGAATACATCAGTATAGAACTTCTCAGCATTATTGAGAAAGATATCATCACTATTGCGCACCCCAAGATGGGTATCATTTAGAATTGCAATTTTCATTATAAATTAGTCCTTATCGTTTAGGAACTCACTAAGATCAGAATCGGCTTTAACTTCTCGCTTCTTACGTTTCTTCTCCGCTTTAACAAACTCTTTAACAACACTATCGTTCTCTTTGACCTTTTCGATACGATCTTTCAAGATATCAACATAGTTAGTACCAACCAACCTACTGAACTCTTCAGACATGTCTAGGCTCATAAACGCTTCAACGCCTTGAGTTGTCATAAATTTGTACTTAATGTCTTGTTGTTTCTTCTCTTTAGCGATCCGTCGAAGGAATGCATACCAAGAGATCTGAGTGAAGTACGCAAACGCATTGGGTTTACCTGTACGTGTAGCCGCCTCAATGTTGTAATTTTCAACTGCACGTAAACAATTCTCAACTGCATCCATAACCATCTCTTCACGGTAAGTGTACCGAATGAAGTTAGATTTGTGAGACAGTCCTTCAGCAATCTTTAGAAAGCATTGAGCAATGTAATTAGGAACAATAGGTAGTGCAACCTCATTGTCCTTAGCAATCATAACAGTCTTCACATACTCAACAACAGACGCAGAAAACTCTGCATTGTTAACGTAGTGAATACTAGCTCTTTTGGTTCGTGCCATTAGTGGCTCCTTTCAATTACAATTATTGTACCACATATGACACAGGTTGTAAAGCATAAAATAGAGTTGTACTTTGATGCCTACAAAGTATAACTAATGCCTGCATGTTGTACTTTGATGCCTACAAAGTATAACTAATGCCTGCATGTTGTATTTTAGGGGTTGACAGAATCGCTATTCTATAGTATAATAAAGTAACACTTTGGGAAACAGGGGAGAGAGTATTAATGCATCTTATCTTTGCGATTCCTTAAAAAGGAAATGATGTTATCTTTCTCTTCTTCTGTCACTACAGACAGGCTTTCCTCTATAGATTCCTCAACAGCCTCTTCTAGATTCATATCTATTTGAAGAAACTTAACTGTTTCTGTGTAGTTATCTATAGTCTCTGGTGCGGGCTGTGCATCAAGAGTGATGTGTCCAGCATTCAAAACCATAATCATATCATGTTGTACTTGTTGTAGCATCCACGGACGCATAGAGCACATACGATGCTCATCCTTCATCACATAGTGTATGACTAGGGCATTCTTAATGACAACCTCATCAGATTCATCACTGTTCCAATCTATTACGTCACAGACAATCTCAGACCCATCTACTAGCTTAAACTGTCTTATATCACTCATTGTTTTAGTTCCACTTCATATATTTTGTGCTTAAATGATTCCCTTGCGTATATCTTAACACGTTCTGCCGAATGTAAAAGGGTGTAATTCTTTCGGCTCTTCCAGTGTAAATCATCTGCAATATCATATAACTGTGTAGTCGATCCATCATCTGAGTTACGCAGTCCACGTCCGATAGACTGTAGGACTTTAACCTGTGACTTAGACGGTGATGCAAACACAATGTTATGTAGGTTACGAATATTGATCCCTGTAGAGAACGTACCTAAACTTGCTACAATGATTGCATTCTTTTGTGTTTCAATGATTTGCCTGATTGCTTCCCTATCATTAGTATCTACCTCACCAGACACAAAGAAGATCTTACGCTTACTGTGTGCTTTGTTCTTAATTAACTCATATAGTACTTTACCATGCTTTTCAACATATTGAAAGAGAACTAACGTGTTCCCACTCTGATCTAAAGCTAGGTTAGTGATTAAGCGGTTTCTTGCTTCATTTTTTACGATAAAGTCTAGTTCCGCATGGTAGTCTTTCTTACCCCAAGCCTTTCTAACATCTTCTGGATATTTAAGTAATAGAACCTTAATATCTAACGGTGCTAGTGTATTATCGTCTTGAAGCTTCTTTGTGGTTGTAACATTATATATACGTCCAAATAGTCCTTCTAACACCAACTTGTGTGTTTTAGTTCCATCAAGTGTACCTGTTGTACCAAATCTATACTCAGCTTCTCTACTCTTATTCATGATGCCAGTAAGCGACTTGGATTTAAAGTTGTGTACCTCATCTCCAAAGATGGTGCCAAACTGTTCAAACCATACTCCAGGTAATTTGTAGATAGACTGCCATGTCGATACGAATACACGTTGGCTCATGTTCATCTTAGGTTTACCAGAATAGATCCTGTGCACTTCCTTCTCTACATCAAAGCTCTCGTCATAGGTTGAGTAGTCTTCGAAATCTGCATACATCTGTTGCACCAAGGATGTTGTGGGAACAACAACCAACACCTTCTTAGTGGAGTTCTGTAGCATCCACCGCATCAGCATATAGATGATCAATGACTTACCAGATCCTGTTGGTGATAGTAGAATGGCTCTTTTACGATGAACAGCCTCTACCATTGCCTCTAATTGGTATTCTCTAGGAGCAATCTTATTACCCCGACTTGTTAACTTTAGTCCTTTTACGAAGTTGATTAGATCATCAAAGTCGATATCATTAACCGAGTCAGGTCTACCATAGTACGAATCGTGCTCAATTTCAATCACATAGCCACGTGCTTTGGCGAACTCTTCTACGTATGAGAACAGGCCAATGGGCAACTCGCATGACTGAGAATTAAAGAGTCGGATCTTTCCATCCCACATCTTATTCCTATACGATGGTACGAACTTGTATCCTGGCACATAGAATGAGAAGAAGTCAACTAATTCATTTGCTATTCCGGGTATTGTGTGTACAAGACATACAGATTGATTCTTTTGGGTTATTACTAATTTATCCACCAGCTTCGAACTGCCTCCATTTAATCATGTTACCAATTGTTTGATGTCTCCAATTGATATTAGTAACGATTTCCTTAAGTGCTTCTACGTTAGTCTGTCGCAGTGTGATTAGTTCCACAGTCTTTTGGATATCAGTGTCAGCATCATAGTAGTAGTCCATCTCCCCCTTAAGAACTTTAAGACCATTGAACGGATCGTATTCCCAACCCAAATCTTCAATTTGGTCTTGAGTTAGCTTACCATTATAGTAGAGCCACTTTTTCTTTAACAGTGATTTTTGTGAAAGTTCTGCCTTCTTCAACTGCAACTTGGCAATTGATAGAAGTTCTAGATACTTTGCGTGTAGTGTTGGTGAATTTCTACTAGTCTCATCTAGGTTGAATTGCTCAATAACACTATCGGTTTTCCACATTTCCAGAACAGTTTCTAGGTTCATTATCAAACTCCATAATCATTTTATATACCTTATCTATACGATATCAAAGTAGGTAAAACTGAACGATATCGGCGCAGTGATGTATTGCACATCCGCCGCATTAGCAGTTAAGTTTACACTCCCAAGCAAAGTTGGGACGCAGTCTCTGTAGATGAATTTGTTCGTTGTGTTGTTGTGGCTAGACAGTATGGACAGTGTAATGTCGGCTACTGAAGAAACTCCTGCATCACTCGCACGAACATCTTTAGTCTCAACCAAGCGTTCTAACCATGTGTACATTTCTTTATAACCACTCATGTCCTCATCTAATAGGATCTCCATAGTCAATTCGTCATACAGGATCTTATCACCAGCAGTATGAATTGCGACACGACTATACTGTACCTCAGTCTGTGCTACAGATACTGATGGGTGTACTACCGATTGAACAAAGAACTCAAGGTTAGGATAGTTTTTCCTATTGATTGATATCTTGTATCCAGTTGGTTGTAAGAAGTTCTCGTTCTTGGTTAAAGTTGCCATGGTCTTTCCTTAGAATTGTGGGACAGCTAGAGCATCGATGTCGAAGTTTACGCTAACTCCACATCCACAACTACTCTTAGCGTTGGGGTTATTGACTTCAAAGTTGCTTCCTGTGAGACTTTGCACATAGTCAACTTCAGTGCCAATTAGAAACATAACACTAGCTGTGCTAATTACGAAGTTACCAGACTCACATTCAATGACTTCATCTTGAGGGTTTACTTCATCCGATTGCATTGTACCCCAATCATACTCAAATCCTGCGCAACCACCACCTTTAAGGTTTAGGCTAATCGCATAACAATCGTTCTCAATACAAAGCCTACTAATCTGTGCATCTGCTTTGGGGGTGACTGTGCATATAGTCATATAGGTTCTCCTCTTCATGTCTATTTATACTCAAAAATAATGCTTGACTGTGCATTTCGAATCATATATAAAGATGGTATAGCAACAGAGAAAGAGATCGACATGCACAAGAAAAACAGTTATTTCTTTGAGTCAAAAGAAGAAGCGCAAAAGTATATGGAAGGGTTTAATATGCCAAATACTGGACGCCCTGATCGTGACACATATGTAACAGGACCTTTCGATCATGATAGCGGTCACCAAGTTGGAGACCCAAAACGTCAAGTCGGGTTTGCTGTCGAAGTTGAAATCTATAAGTAAATTGCAAAAAAAAGGCTATCGCCTTAGTTGATACCTAGAAGCGATAGCCAGTAATGATGTGGGTGGGGTTTGATCCCCACCCTTTTTGTTATGTTTATGCAGAAACCATGATGTTGTCTACACGGAAGATTCTGTAGTATTGGTTAGTCTTAGCAGTTGCCAAGCCATCACGTCCAGAAGCCGCACCAACGAATGGGTTAGAAACCATGCCGTAGCGTGTTTTGAAACCGATTTTTGGTTGGAAGTTATCTTCACCAACAGCCCGCATCATTGTAAGCGGTACGTATGGGCAATAGAATACACCAGCATCGTATGGGTTTGTGCCTTTATAGCCTACAGTTACGTAGTCTACTGTTGCATATGGATCGATGTACACTTTTGTACGTCCGTTAAGAACACCAGCAAACAAGTTACCTGTGTCATCTACGTTCAAGTTAGCCGCAATAGCTGGAGCGTAATCCAACATGCCAGCCGCCGCTAGTGCAGAAGCAACATCAGAAGAACACATAACTACGTTACCTTTTCCTCTACGTGTTTCTTTAGCAATTGCGTTTGCTTCACGTTCGATTTGTACCATCAAACCTTTAAACTTCTCAGCAGACCAACGACCATCAGCATCTGTGCTCATGTTGAAGATACCACGTACTGCAACGTTAGACTGTTGTGCACCTGATTTAGCTTGTGAGTTGATTGTACGGATTACTTCACGGTTCATTTCGCTCAAGATTTCAGTTGACAAGATGTTTGCCAATTCTGTTTCAGCATCCAAACCATGGATTGCTTTCAAGTCTTGTGCTAGTTCTAGTGAGTACTCAGCTTTCAAAGCACGTGATTTTGCAGTCACTGTTGCTTTTTCGATTGAGAAGCCCATTTCAGCAAAAGCGTTACCAGCGGCATCGCCAAGTGCTTCAGCAGAGTCTGTATCCATTCCGCCACCTGCAAGTGCAGTCAAACGGTCTGAGTCAATTGTTTTCACATCGTTTGCGTTTGCAACGTCAAGACCTGATGGGCTTGATGGTTGTGCGGCAGAGTTCTGTGTACCTGAGAAGCGTGTATCTGCTTCGTTGAACAAAGCTTCTGTACCACCTTGTGATGTGTACTTTGACTTCATTGCGAAGATCAAGCCTGTTGGACCTGACATTGGCTGAACACCAGCAAGGTCATATGCCAACATGTTTGGAGCGGCACGACGAACTAGTGAGATCAAGATTGGATCCCAGTTTGCTACGTTTGAGCCTGTTGCGTTAGTCGGTGCGGCTTCAGTCAACTGACGCTCTTCAAGAAGAGCCTTTTCAGTGTTTTCCAAAAGAGCGGCAGTTACCGAGCGTTTGTGTGAGTCTGTAATGGAACCAGCAGTTTCTTCGTTAAGAACTGGTGACCATTTTTCGACTAGGTTGTCGTATGTATTCATTGGAATAATTCCCTTTTACTTTTGAGATTTTCTGATTGCAGAAAGGTAGGTTTGCATCACGTCTGAAGTTGCTTCGGAGATTGCATCAGATGCATCGTCTACAGTTTCTTCTGCGATAGTGGATTCAATTGCTTCTGGTTTGAAATTTGCTTCCTTCACGATTGCAACTTTTTCTGCAAACGATTCAGCATCATGGAATTCAAAACCTTCAACTAATTTGGTTAGTTTTTCAACTTGGGTATCTGCCAAACCTTTAGATGCTTCAGCAATAACTGCTTCACGTCTAAATGTGTCTAGCTCTACAGACAATGACATTGCTTCTTCAGTGCGCTCGTTAATTGCTGTTTCCAGTTCTTTAACTTGCTCAGATAGATCGTCAACTAGGTCGAGTTTCTCATCTGGTACTGCAATGTAAGATTCGGTGAATACGTCTTTCAACTTCTCCATGAATCCTTCTGCGATTTCTGTGCGAAGTCCTGATTGAATGGCAACTTTGTTGTCCTCAACCCATGACTCAACTACATAGTTTAGGTAGCTATCAACTTGTTCAGCCAATTCAGCTTTCTGTGTAGAAAGTTCTTCAGCTAATTCAGTTGCATAAGTTTCTTCCAGACGATCAATTTCCTCTGTAAGCTTGGCTTTAATAGCAGATTCAAAGATAATGCTGGTTTTAGTCTTGAACTCTTCGGAAAGAGTTGCTTCAGACTCAACTAATGCATCAAGCTCGTTAGTATAGTTGAATTCTACTGCACTAGCTTCTGCTACTGCGGTTCCTTCAGCGTCTACTTCTTCGCCCATCATTTTACTGTAAGACGCTTGAAGATCTGTTTTCTTCATCTTCGAAATCTTACCGTACATTGCATTAATCATTCCAGCTTTGGTCTTTGGTGCCGCCGCCTGTGTTGTTGCTTTTGCGGCTTTATCGACAGAGTCGACAGAGTTCGCTTCAGCGTTTTTTGGATCATGAGCTTCTTCCACAACGTTCTCGTCATGGAGTTCTGCATCGATGATCTGAGTTTCTTCAGACATGCTGTACTCCTTTACATGCTTTTTGTTTTGAGTAACGAGAGGAAATTCTTAAACTCACGTGTTTGAGCCTCATAGAGGTCAGCACGTGGAGCCTTCTTAATCTCAGTCTCCATTCTTTCAATTTCTCTTGCTTCGATTACGCCGTTATTCCAAACCCAGTCCACACCTTCCATTATTCCATTTACGAAAGCTTGCGGGGCGGATGGATCTTGTACAATATCAACTGTATTTAGAATGAAATCGTCTTTGACCATTGTTACGCCGTTTCTCTGTTCGAGACTACCCATACCACGAGTTGACACACCTAGTTGAACACCACCATCCAGCAGACCTTTTACAATCTTACCCATAGGTGTATCCAATATTTGCGCCTTACCCATCACATTATCACCAGCCCATTCGAGCTTGGTGATTAGATGGGATACCTTGTCTAAGTTAACAGTTGGACCTTCGGGGTGATTTAACTCACCAACTGCTCTCTTAGTCATTACTTGATCCGTAACGTATTTATCTACTGCCTTCTCCATTATGGCTTTAGGGTAGATACGCCCATTACGGTTTTTTGATTCAGCCATTGCAAAGATACCTTCGATAACATACGATTTCTCGCCTTTATCGTTAGCCTCGACTATGCATTGCACATCGGTCTCAGTATACTCTGTAATTAGCTTCATGTTCTTGTGTCCTAATGTTCTATTTATACTATTTATACATTTTAGAACTTGTAGTTATATATAACTTTATTTATAACCAAATTCTTTGTGGGGCAGAAGGTGTCACGCCATGTGACGTGTCCAATGCTTCCACTGCTTCTCTAACTTCATCACCCACTAAACGGATATTCACGTGCCAACCATCTAAGGCTTGTATCTCAGGATACTCCATGTCATTATCATCTGTCAGTGTATTGCCTGTAGGTTCGCTTAGTGTTCCCACAACATCAATAGCATAGTTAGATGTGTTTGACACTAGGTAAGGATCGCCTACGTTTGTAGTGGTCTCCTCGCCTGTATCCTCGTTTACTGTAGTTTCAGTGTCTTGTGTATAGAAGTCTGATAATACTGTAGTCATTGCGGCTTCGTTAGCTAACTTTAAATAAAAGTCAATCTTTATTGTTTCTAATTCTTCAATGCTCATGTTGTTAGCTCCTGTAGCTGTGTGTCTGATAATCTACGTGGGTAGTATTTGACTGACTTGATGTGTCCTAGTTGATCGCCAGCAAGTTGATAGTCTACGTCAGTATAGCCGGCTACTGTGGCAGTATGTATGGTGGTATTAGAAAGAACCGAGTTTTGACCAATCGAACCACCATCTACACAAACAGATATATACTCGCCATTTTTAACCACAACCGCAATTTTAGATGTTTGGTTAGCTGTTATAGGGAAATTGGGACTAGAGGCACTATTCATAAACTGAGCAGTCATGGTACCCGAATATGTTGACCAAATGCTGAAATCATAACCAGCCCCATATCTAGTTAGTAGCACCTGATTAGTATCAACAGATGGAAATGTTGGGGTAAACTCAACTACCCAAGTAGAAGCCTCGTTGTTATGTCCAAAACTTGACCTTGGGATGATAGCATCATCTGCCGCCCTAGTAACGGTGACACTAAATCCTGTTGGGATGTAGGACGAAGGGAAAGCGCCAGCTTCGAATTGTGCGCCCCATAAGAACACACTATCTCCAATCGCATTAGTGACATTACTCCAAGGGTCGCCATTGCCCTCTGTTGGCTTTGGAGAGAACAACACACGATTCCAGCCAGTAGTTATGCCCCATGCTTGGCAAAGATACCAACCATTAGGGTAAGCGGTTATTTTGGTGTGACCAATAGTAGTGGACTTGTTCCCTGTAACGCCATTTGCAAGGTCAAAGTACGCCCAGCAATCCCCAGCTTGTCCGAAACCAAGCCAATCAACTGTGTCAGCTTTAGCGAAGACACTAACGCAACCACCAGTAGGCACATCTTCATTTGTAAAAGCTCCATTGTTTGCGGACGCATTCTTAGCGGCAATTCTGTCGGCTGTTAAATTGCCATCAGGTGCAACTGCTACATTACCTGTTGTTGTTACTGCATTATATGCCTTCCAGTACGAATTCGTGAAATCCTCAGAATACCTCGCAATGTTAGTCCGAGCTTCCTCAATCAGTAAACCTTTGACTGCACCAGTAGCATCGTACTCAATGCGAGGGATGTTATTTGCATGGTTCCAAAGTTGAAGTGTGCCATCAGCTTGATCGAAGAGGACTTCTTCAATGGATACGTTGTCAATAAACTTGTCAAAGCTATTAGAGATTACGTTATCAAAGGCCATATAGCCGTTTGCTGTTGGAGATATAAGAAGCTCGTTTGAGCCAGTGTTTATATAGCTTCCATTGTAGATAAATGTACCTGTTCCGTTATCATTACCCCAAATCCGAAGTTTCATGCTTGTGTTCACTGGAGTACCAACAGATGTTGAAGCATCAAATCTAACTCTATATGTTTTTCCTACCTTTACATAAGCTTTAGTAGATGAAAGGCTTTGGTTAGGTTCACTATTAGCCAGAAGTGCCGCTTTGCCATTGCTGTAAGTCCAACTACTCTCAGCGTTCCAACCAGATAAATCAGTATCAAACGTGCCATTCGTAACCAAATTGTTGCCATAGCTAATCTTGCGTAGTGCTGTACCCCCACTTGCACGGGAGAATGTAAGTATATCAGTTGCACTGTCGTATTGTTTAGTACCCATGATCATTCACTCCAATCTAGTACGGTAAAGCTGGTTTCACTGCCGTCGAAGGTCAGGCTCAGAGATGGTTCAGTTGATGGTAGAGTTGCTTCAACTATACCTGCGTCTGTTAAGTCTTCATTCCACACTCTGAATTGAGCTATTGTACCCATGAAGTCATAGCCTAAGTTTAGGTCTGTGGTTGACAGATCAGGTAAAGCTACAGGTGTTGTGTTGGCTGTTAGTGCTGTACCATCGGTAGCTCCGTTGATAAACGTAGAGCCTTGGCGAGAACTCAGGTTAAACGGAACAAGAATGCCTTCATTGTATACAACTCCAGTAGCAATAGTGTCATTAACACCACCCGCAACCTGTTGAAACAAAACTCTAAGACCATCGCCTGTATTAGTCCCACCTACTATTGAGATATTGTCACTACCATTTGCTCTCCAACGCATAAATTGGTGAGCACTAAACTCATCCTGATCAGCATAAGTTATCTTACCGTCCATCTGTATTGACACAGAGAGAGGGTTGATTTCTTTTACTGAGATGTTGTCGAAAGCTGATACGTTACCTCCATTACCCATTACGATTGCGGAAATATAAGACGTTGTTGCTGTTGCCTTAAAAGTAAGACCTAACGGCGCATCAGTGGCAGTATAGTTTATGATACCACCCTTAATCGTACCGCCACCACTATTTGTAAGGTAAAGTGTCGCCCCTGGTCCACCATTACCAGATATGGCTCGACCAACGCCACTGACCTGATAAAACCTTCCAACGATAGTGGGAACACCTGTTACAACTCTACCATTGGCTGGCCCAGCAGTGAGATGCATTTCACCACTAACAGCGGCAGAGGTTGCGGAGGAGCTACCAGCCACCCAACCAGATACATCCGTATCAAATGTACCATTAGTAACCAACTCAGTGCCTGTAGTCTCAACAGGAGTAGGATAAGTCAGGTTAGCGGCAGGGACTGTTAGTGTCTCAGCCGCCCTAGTAACGGCGACATTATCTGCCGAGATGTAGCTTGATGGGGTTGCGCCTTCTTCCATTTGTGCGCCATAAACAAAGATAGTACCAGCCTGTGTTGCTAAAATTCTAGCTCTAACTTGGTCAGGTGTTCCCGAAGCGAGAGTCGACGTAACGGTAAACCGTTGCCATTCATTAGTAAGGGTATGAGTTACTGCGGTGTAACCAAGTCCACCACCACTAAATAGCAGAACAGTGCTTACTTCACTAGCAGTCCCTGCCTTTATCCAGACAGAGAACGTATAGGTCTGACCAACACTAGGAACATGACCAGATATCTTTCTAGTGTAGCCATTAGAAGCCATGTCAAACTTTGTAGCATTTGTTGTGCCATCAGGGGAAATTGCAGAGTTTGGGGTAACAGTGATGTTTGATGGAAGCCATTTAAGATATGCCACATTACCAAAGTCGTTAGAGTATGTGCATATGTTAGTCCGAGCTTCACTCTCGTGGAGGATGCCTTCGTTAACCCAAGCATCACCATTGTAGATGTGATGACCACGACGAGAAAGGTAGGCAGGAGTAGTTGTCGTTGGAACGTAGCTGTCACCACGGTCAGGGTTGTTTACCATGCCACCGAGGTCACTGCGGAATGTGTGTGCGCCCCAGACATAGATGCCCGAAGTTCCATCTCCTACAAGTGCAGGGCTTGGGTTAACAGGATTACCAGACTGGTTAAAAGGCATGATAGCCGCCCAAGGAGATGAGCCTGTCTGTGTTGTAATATCAACAGCGCACAAATACCATCCGTCTCCAACAGAAGTAATAGTGGGATTACCAACATAACCAACAGTACCGTATTGTACCCCACCAGCGAGTGTTCCTGATGTTAAGTTGAAAGTAGCAACTGACCAGTAACCTGAACCATTTGTAACAGCTAATGCAACATGGTCCCATTCTGCGGCTTTAGCATAAACAGCTATTGTTCTTCCCGCTACTGCCACACTCTGTTGAGACCTACCCCTTGTATCTCCAGAACCTTCGATTATCTTATCGGCAGTTAATGTACCATCTGGTGCAGTAGTAGCGTTTGCAACAGATGTTAAGTTCGTTACCCAATTTGAATTAGTGAAGTCTTGACTATAGGTCATCAAGTTATGCGGACGCCACTTCAGCAAGCCATCACTGTCTGTCATGGTCGCATTAGAGGAAGCTGAGTGAGTTATAGATGCATCAAAGGTACTAGCAGTGCCATTCGTGTCAAAGACACTCTCCTTGAAGTCGAGAATGAGCTTTGGTTCAAGAGCAAGTACTCCATACGAAGACACCGACGATCTCAAATCCCAATAGGATTTACTGATCTCGCCATGAACATGGGGATCATTAGGATCAGCTTCATTACTTCCTACTCTGTGACAGCGCACATAGGTTGATTGACCGTGCTCAGTTCTTATACCATTTTCTGATTTCTGCCATAGCGCACGTAGGGGGTGCCCGACACCTGGATCAGGAGGGGATTGGTCGTACTGATACTGAGAGTTTCCTGGTATATGCCTAAATGCCATTGTTAAGCCTTATATTGCTTGACGAATTCCGCCCCAGCCTTTTTTGCTGTGTTTAAGTCACGGAATGTGTCCAACTTGTCGTTGTCAACGTAGGTAACAAACTTGTTTTTTATCTTGTGAACCATTACACTAATACCAGAAATTTTGGTATCGAAGACATGTTCGCCCGGAGGCATCTTCTTTTTAGCTTCACGTATCTCTGAGAACTTCTTCATTGATGTTACCTTTTGTTTCAGCTATTATTTATAACAATTAGCCTTGCTATTATGCGGCAGTTTCTTCTACTTCTGGTACATCAATTTCGACCTCAGTAGCGTCATTATCAACTACAGCATCTTCACCACCATTGTGGATGATATTAGCAACCGCAATCTTCTCAGCATCTAATGCGTCACCAATCTTTGCGGTCATCATATCTTGGAACGTTGGTTCCGCTTTCGCAAAGTCTTTGACTGCTACTTGATCAATGAAGTTTGTTAGTGTATCGTTCATTTCCATTATTTATCATCTTTCTTTTGTTTAGGATCCTTGGGATCTTTCTTAGGCTTGTCAGTGTCTACCCTTGGTTTCTCTTCGGGTTCGTCTGGCACTACCTTGACTTCAACTGGTGCAGGTTTGGGTTCGTTATACTCTTCATCCCCACCTTCATCTGGCATAGTCTCGCCATCAGCTTCTTCCTGCTTCATTTGTTTCTTCATCTCTTCCATCTCTTCATCAGATAGGTTCAAGACGTTCTTAAATACCCATTCCTTAGAATAGAACTCGCCAACGTACTGTTGTGTCATATCTAGGGTCTGTAGTCTTTCTCTGACCAATTCTGCATTGCGAAGTTCTGCAAAATGGTTATCAGACACATAGTCAACAACCATCTCGTTACGCCATGCTTCCCAATCTTCATTAGTAATAGTTCCTTTCAGAACAAGTTGCTTTCTAAGGATCTCTAGGAATAGTCCAGAGAAGCGGCGACGAAGTCTATCGACGAACTTCTGAAATTTAAGTTCGTCACGGTTGATCTCTGTGGATCTACCTAATAGCCCACTCTGTTGCTCTCCCTCTAGTCTTGAGGCAGGGACATTCAATGATCTATATAGACGTTTCTGGAAGTAGATAATATCGTCAATCTGTCCAAGGTTCTCTCCACCCGGAAGTGTAGAGATTTCTGTACCACGACCACCTTCACGTCTTGGTAGCCAAAAGTCTTCCAACATAGACATGTGCTTGCGGTCATCTTTAAGCTTACCTGTATTAGCATCGTATACCAACTTATTGCGGTACTTAGTCATAATGCCCTTCATGTACTCTTCTGACTTACCACGTGGCATGTTGCCTACGTCAATGTAGAAGATCCTACGTTCTGGTGCACGTGCTAAACGATAGATGACCAAACTGTCTTCCATCATACGCAATTGGTTAATTGGTTTTAGAGCTTTATGTAGATATGAAACAACCTTCTTACGGCTCTCATCTAATAGACCAGATGTCACATAACTCACACTGTCTGGTGTTAACTTAATACCGTTGACTGTTTCTCCAGGTTTATCCTGATAGATGAAGTGTTCGTCAACTTTCTCGACGATCTTTGCACCTGTTAGTGGATCTTTCTTAGTCCTTACTTCCTTAACCTTACGGATCTTGGTAGCATCGATAGCACGTACTTCTTGAATACCTGCTTTTAGATTTGATTCATTTACAACTAGGTGGTGATACATCCGCCCATCGATATAAAAGCGTCTGAAGATGTCATGTCCAAGATCGTTGAACTTAAGCATAACCAATACGTTATCAAACTCTAGTTGGATCTCTTTCTTAATTTTATCTGAAGCTTCGACATCATCAAGAACAAGCTTGACTGATAGTCCCTTATCCTCAATGGTAACTGCTTCGTTTACAATATCTTCGATAGCCGCATCGACTTCGGGATGCATAGCAACCCCACGATACTGCCTAATTAGTTCTACGTTGTCTTTGGATTCATCACCGTCTAGGTTTACATATTGACCGAAGTGAGAACCAGATGCAGTAACGTATCCTGCTCCATCATCATCCGTTGGTGGTACAATGGAATCAAGTTGATTCTTAGCCGCCGCTTTACGTGCGCCAGCTCTACGAATCTCGAAGCCGAATAATTTAATGCCTTGATTACTGTTGTCTGCCATAGTTTCTTTCCATTTAAAAGTAAGGTAGAGGAGTTTCCCCCTCTACCTTGTTATTTATACTACTATTAAGTAGTGGTATTTGATTCCCAGTATTGGATTTGGAATTCAACAGGGAACTCCTCAATCGCACCAGTTGTATCATAATTCAGATCAATAGCACCTACATTGGTTGGGAAACAACCACGGAAAGTGTATGATTTGAGTACTGTTTCGTCACGATCCAATTGCTCAACAATAAGATCAGACTGATAGTCAGCAGGGTTAACAATACCAGTGTTAGTTGTGTGACCGTTAATACCGTTCATCCAACGTTCCATACTGTCACGAACACCGAAGTCCGTATCGTTAATGATTGTTACAGTCCATGGTTCAAATGTTCTGTCGCCAGCAATTTGCAATTGTCTACCTCTGAATGATACAGGGATAGGTGCAATCACAGATGCAGGTAACTGAGCACCCTTACACATGAATGATGTTTGTTCGACGTTGCCACCAGCATAAGCAGGGAAGTTGACTGTTACCTTAAATAGGTTAGGTCTAGCTCCACCACCAGCGAGTTTGGCTTTAAAATCGTCTACTCCAAGAATAGCCATTTAAATGTTCCTTTCTACTCTACTTATACCGTGCCTACAACTTCTTCAAACTCTACGCCGCTACGTACTGCAACGAAGTTAAGGGTGATGAAGTTGATGGAACGTGCTGGTTTGATGAAAATGTTAGCGATAAATTCGTTACGATCAATAACAGACGATGTGTTATTTGTTTCGTCACAAACTACCTTAAAGTCTGTAATGCCACGGCGACCTTTGATTTCTCTTAGGACTGGCTCTACGATGTTAACAAATTCTGCACGAGTGAACTCATCATTAAGTTCAAACATTACGTTTTTAGCCGCTTCGCCAATGGCTCTCTCAACTACGAGGAACAATCTGCGAACATTGATACGATCAAATGCGGATGGTCTACTCATGTGTGTCTTATCACCAAAGAGTAAAACACCTTGACCTGGAATATTGCCAACAGGGTTAATGCCTGCTTTATACAATGTATCACGTTGCGTTTTAGTTGGATTGTAAACAGTAGATGTAACACCTAAGTATTGACCACGTCTTCCACCAGCTGGTGAGATCCATGGTGCACCGTTTGCATCAGATGCAGACATAATGCCCGCTGTAGATGAAGCGGCAGGGATGCTAACATACTTATCGTTGTACTTGTCATACACTTTCAGCCAGTTACAATCGACAAACAATGTGCTGTCGTATGTAAATGTGTCGGCTGTAGCAGTAACATTTGTTGTGATTGTAGTTGAGTTGTTTACGCCAATGATGTCACTACTAGCAGGACCTGCAACCACTACGCAATCTTTACGTAATTTTGCTGTTGCAACAAGATCGTTAACGACTGTTGTTTGGTCTGCACGACTTGTCATACCCGGAGCAATCAAGAAGTCTACTGTAACCGTATCAACGTCTTCGTATAGATCGAAGCTTGATGTGATATCTCCAGCAGTGAAGCCACTTGATGTTACGCCACCTGATAGGTTATATGTCTTAACAGCAGGTGCTGATAGGATGAAATCTTCTCCACTATCTGCTAGTGTGCCTGCACCTACATCTGTAAATGCTGTTTCAAATCCAGCCATCCAAACATAGTTTGAACCTGTGTTGACGATGTCTTTAACGTAGTTGGTTGAGCCATCTGCGTTCTTAGCACCAAGTGCCAAAGATACGAATGGGTAAGTTTCAAGAACTGCACCCTTTGATCCAAAGTTACCATCTTTATCGATAACCGCAATGTGAACCTCATCGTTCAAAGCGTTTTTGTCTGCCGCATGTGCGGATGTTCCGGGTTGACCATCAAAGCTAGGTTTATAAGCCCAATTTGTGAATGATGCTGTGTGTGCAGGACATACTTGAATTTCTAATGCATCCCCAAGCTCACCTGGGTATTTTGCAATGAATGTGTGACCGTCTGAGTCACGGCTTGCGATTTGGGTGTCCCAATCGTCTGCGTTTTTGATTACTGGGTTGTCTGTAGTGGCGTTAACATTATCGTGTGCATTTCTTGCATTTGATGTGATAGAACGTGTTACAAACAAGTCTGAGCTATAACGTAAGTAGTATGCCGCAGTGTGAAAGTCTGAACTGAAAGCATCGTTAGGTGTGCCAAATGTAGCCGCAAGTTCGGTCTCGTTAGAGATACGCTGTCTTGTTTCTACTGGACCCCAACGGAAGCCGCCAACTATTGCACCAGTTGTAGATTGTACGTTAGGCACTGTGCCTGACAGATCTACTTCTTTGATAACAATCGCTGGACTTTGGGATGGTGTTCCAATTGCCATGGTTATTTTCCTTTTGAAATGATAAGTAATACATAATGCGGTGGGATTTCAAGGTTACGCTGTTATTTATAAGAAAACTATTCCTAGCTTAAGTCCCACTTATCACTTACCGTTATCCCCCAACCGAATCTTTCGTGATCTACTGGTGGTGGTTGATCCCCCACACCATCATCCACAAACCCAAATGGTAAAACGTCCGCTTCAATATCAGCCATTCGTTGTTGAAACAACATGTCTTTGAGATTGATATCCGTCATATCACCAAAGAATGCACTAGAAGCAAAATATCCAAACATAACAAAGTTCATCACAAGATCGTCATGGTTGCCGTTAGATGCTTCAAAAGAGTTGCCTCTAGCCTCAAATGTGGAGATCTCAATGATGGTCTGTTCGTCCACAATATCGAGTTTGTGGTTCTCAAGGATGTCTTTAAAACCAGAACAACCAATACGTTTAATCTTTCTGTTCATCTCAATGCCGATACCACTACTCTTTGTAGCACTTTCGACGTGCATATTCTCATACTCTAGATCTTGGTATAACCCTTGACACACCAAAGACCCCTGATCATTACTCTCTACTATCACGTATGCGTTGTTATATGCTGTGGCGAACTTAAAGATAATGTCTGGAAACAGAATAGGTGAGATCCTATTATTTCTATAGACAGCCACTTGTCTGAATGGTACTGTACTAATATCGATCATATTGAATGTCGAGTAGTCTTGACCTCTGCCTTTAGCCACGTCAACACAACAAATGTATTCGTGGTTCTTTACTGTTTCTTCATAGATTAGACAATCCCCATTAACTCTAATGGGGTTCTTGGCTCTCAACTTCATCAGTGTTTCAGCATCGATTAATGTATCACCTGTACCAAAGAACGTATTACCGTACTCTTGGTCAAACTGTAATTGGCTTGTGTTGTTGATCGTCTCTTGTTTCCACGCATCATCACGACCCGGAACATCCCACCAATCAACTCTGAACGGTATGAATGTATTGGTTTGTTGTTGAGCACCTTCCCAAATCTTATGGAATACATTACCAATGCCGTTAGCAGTGGATGTAATGATAACCTTGGTGTCCTTACCAGATGACACAACAGGATATGTTGATGTGTAGAATTGAGCATCGTTCTCAACGAATGCAAACTCGTCAAGGAACAGTAGGTTGATAGATAGACCACGAATAGAAGATCCGCTTGTAGCAGACGCAAGGATCTTAGAGTTGTTACTGAATTCTATTGAACCTTTGTTAAGTGCTTTAGTTCCTGGTTGTAGGAAGTATGGTAGGTTCTCTAACATAAGAGTAACACGTGCCAACATCTCCCTAGCAGTAGCACCTTTGTTTGCTAGGATAGCAACGTTCTTCTCTGTGTGGAAGATAGCATACCATAGAATGTACGCAACGGATGAGATAGATTTACCAGATTGCCGACAGGCCAACACAATAGAGAAACGATTATTGTTGAAGTGGTCAAACATCGTCTCTTGATATGGATACAGATCGAAGTTAACTAAGCCTCTGTCAAGGTGAATAACCTTACAGTAGTTCTTAGCAAAATACTTAGGATCTTCCATACACTTTTTGTACTCAAGGATCGTTTCCTGAGACCATGGAGCTATTACCCCATCCTTCTTGACGTTATTATTGCCAAGGTAGCCTTGTTCTTTATTCACCATCAGGCGTAATGTCAATCACTTCTGTGGGTAATTCTTTGACATCCTGTAACATACGTTGAAGATCTGTACTAGATCCGATAAAGACATTGTTATTGGTTGTTCCAGCACTTTCAATAGCTGGAGCATCACTCTTCTGAATATCTTTATTCTTCTTATTAAGATCCATAAGCTTGTCGTTAACATCAGCAACGTTCTTGATCATACCAGACAACACCTCATAGGCACGTGGATGTTCACTTTCTCGTGCAACTTCCATCATCATGCTTAAGGCATCTTGTCCCTTTTCGATCAGATCGTAATATGTCTCTCGTGACTTATCATAATCACTCTTGATATTAGTCTCATCCGTCATCGCTCGTTATTTCCTCATAATTATAAGTCTTAGTAAATCCGTAGTCAGAATCATACATTGGTATTATTGTGGGGGTTGTCGTTGTCGTAAGTACCTTAGTACCCTTTTCGAGTTCGTATTCCATGATAGACTTAGTAATGACTTCGCCATCATCGATTGCACCTGTGAAGCTAGTCTTAACTTCAAAGTCCATTACATATTGTACTGACTGTCTTTGTTCTTGTTGACCCTCACCCTCATTGACAAACGCCACTGATTGTAGTGTAATTGGAACATCTTCTTTGATATCTGGATAGTCTTTGTACGGTCTCATAGTCACAGTGTATTGTGGTGCAAAGGTTGGTATGATCTGTTCTACAATTTGTAGAGCATCATCCTGATTATTTGCATAGATCCCAAGAGAAAATGTTACAATGTAGGGAACTGATTGTTTTACTTTGGCACGTTTACTGTTGTCGTTTACTGTCGCTTGTTGAAGTCTAGCGTTAGTCTTAGACAACTGTCGTGTCGCATCATATGCCATTGAAGTCATCTCAAAGGTCATGCGTGGCAACTTTATAGCAACTGAATCGTCAACACCAAATTCGCCCACCTGTTGTAACCTAAGAAGAAACTTAGATCTAGGAGAGTATGCCAAAGGAACACGAATTGTGCTTAACACTTTGCCGTTCTTGTCCGTTCTCATTACATGGATCTTTGTAAAGAGCGAACCGAATATAGCTACTGTTTTACGTAGTCTCTCGTGATAAAAGTAATCATTAAACATTAGCTTGAAAGTCCTGTGCTTTTACTGATTTCGCCAAATGGATTGCCTTCACTAAAGTCTAGGAAGTCCTCTATCTCAGTAGCAAATTCGAAGTTCTGTTGATCTACAGTATCTTTCTGCGTAGAGCTAACAATCTTAGCAGTAGCACCTGAGTTTTGCCCAGTGAGATACTTGCCAGTCGATGGTAGTGCGAATGATCCCAAGTTGTTTGCCGAACCAACATGAATAAGCGATAAGATTTCGCTACTATCATTGTATGCCGCAACTTCGGCTGTCAAAACACCACCGTCTGATGCGCTGTCTTGGTTAACATATTCGCCAACAAGAAACGGTTGGAATAGCTGTGGATCTGATATTAGAATAGATGGTGGGGAAGTATAGAAATCTCCACTGTCCACAATTGTTATTGAAGTAAGTTTACTAGTAGCACTGTCTAGATTTGGGTATCCAACTGCAATAAAGTCAGTCGCATTCTTACTTGGACCTAAAATCGTAACAGCAGGTACAGATTGATATCCTTGACCACTATCCGTTAGAGTAACCGAGTTAACTCTTCCGTTTAGAACTGTTGCAGTTGCAGTTGCCGTAGTGCCAACACTAGATGCAATTGTAATAGTAGGAGTAGATCCATCCTCATAGTAGCTTCCGCCACTATCGATGTTAATTTGGTTAAGACTGCCACTATTCAAAATAGCGATTAGTCTTGCTGGTTTCTTGGCTGTTGTGGGTGCCGAAAAGGTTATGGAAGGAACTGTTGTGTATAGATCACCACTGTCAGTAAGAGTAATGCTTGTGATACCTTGTAATGACATTATGAAATACTCGCTGTTGCTGTTGCGGTCTTACCACGATTAACTTTAATGTCATATCTATAGGCATTATCAATCTCAATTTGATCGATATTCGCATTACCTGTATCAATATCTTCGTCATTGTATTCAAACAATTCACAACGGATCTTATATGTTGGTAGGTTGTTTAGCTGATAGAAAGGCTGTTCGTGCTCAACGTGCACGATCTGAAACAGTTTGCCTGCAAATGGGGTGTAAATAAGATCGCCTTCTGCTGGCCTATCTGTCTTAATCTCGTTATCAAACTTACGTACTGTTTGGTTCCAACGCCTTTTGGCTACGACAAGTGTTACACTGTCTCTGATCTCTACACCAAACTTACTGAATAAGTCGCCTTCACCGTCAAACCCATCATTGTTCTCCACATACATCTCAAGTCTGTAACTAGAGTTGAATGAGGATACTGGATCTTCTTTAAACACATCATCTACGTTCACTAGATCACGTGGCATGTAATACATGTCCTGACCATAGATCCGCAATGCTTCGATTGTTAGATCTTCGTAAAGAAGTTGTTCTGACTTATGACCATCTGAAAAGTATAAATTGCGCATATTAACCTACAAAGAATTCTACAGGGAGTTCATGCTCTAGTCTCATATCCTCTTCGAGTTTCAATACTTCTGCGTTTGCGGCCTCTAGTATAGCCAAGCCATTCATCGTCACACCACCAGGCAATTGCATACCTTCAAACTTACTAAGGTTTTGCCCCCATTGTTGCTTGACCAATGCAGTAAAGTATGCCTTAACAAACCTGTCGTTATACACTGATGTGTTTGCTACAGGATCTACAAGTTGAGTGCCTTCTACAATAATGTATTGGCCTTCTTTAATATCTTGTGTTTCAAACTCGCCATGAATGTATAGCTTACTTTCGTATTGAGAGTAATTAACCTGTGGCATTCCGTTTAGTGTTTGGTCAATCATAGCAATGTGCTGTTGCATCATTGTATAATATGCCATGTCTCCCATGAACTTACCCATGACTGCAAGATCGTTCAACCTAAGCTGATAGCCCAAAGAGAACATTCCGCTAGAAGAAGCCCCACCATTGATTGGAAGGACTCTTTTCACAAATAGATAGTCGGATGGGATAGGGATATATTTGTTAGTGACATCATCTGCCGTAATAAGATACTTTAGATAGACTGTCTTAGTCGCATCAGAATGGTACTCTTGAAAGTATTCAAGAGCTTCGTCCAATCTGTCTTCTACTTGATCCTCATCAACATTAATTTCGAGAACAGGCTCACCCAATCTTCGCTTTGCATAGTCAATTAATGTCGATCTTGAATTCGGTTTTGCCATCTAACTCGTCCCATGTGTAATCCGTTACTTCTATTTATACTAATTTATATCCCCAGGGTAGCGTTGTGTCCACATTGTAAAGCTATATTTCGTTCCCGAAACAAGTTCTGTACACTCATGACCGTGTGTGACCATGCCCGGAAACAGAATCATCTTACCACAAGGCACATCATCGTTGTTAACACCCTGTCTTGGGTAGATCAAAGACGCACCTTTATAGTCATCATTGAGCTTAACGGATCCTGTAACAAGAGAGGCATCATTGTGCAAAGGCAAACTCTTTTGAGTGTCCACCGAATATCGCATAACGAATGCATCACGCATACCATACATTTCAATAGGGTGCCAAAGCTTCTCTACGATTGGTACGATATGTTCTTTCCAATGGGTTTCTAGCTCATTCCACAATCCTAGTTCTTTGACACGGATCTCATATGCTGGAAACTTATCTTCTGGCATAGGTGCCCACTTGCCGTGGTTATCACCCATTTCAATCAAACGATCACACTGGCTTTGTGTCATGAAGTCCACAACCATCATGTCCTTTTCAAGCATGTCAACCTTACCGTGATGGGGGATGAACATCGGAGACTGTGGAGTTGTTCCTAAAGCGGTTTTAGGTTTAGGCAATGCCTTTGTGTATTTGGTGTGCACTTGGCTCCATAGGTTATCAAACTTTACTTTAGCCTCAAACCCACCGTTACCATGATATAGACAAGGAACAGTATTCGTGATTGGGTTCCATAGCTCATTACCTACGTCTACTTCTGGCTCGTGCGTTTGGAAGATATATTGTTCATAGTCCAACCCTACAGAGAATTTAGTAGTATCGTTTAGCCAGACACGTTGCATGTATAGCTGATCGTCATCATCATCGTTAAGTCGTTCTCCAAAGAAGTCTTTTAATGCACCAACCCTACCAATGTATTGTCCACTGTTGAGGTATTTGTAATGAAAGAGGTTGGGTTCTGGATGTAGGCTTTGCATGCTCTCGTCAGGCCAACAGCTTGCTTCTGCCCCGAATAGGATCTCTACAGAAGCGTCCATATACCGTTTAACGATTTCTTGTAGATTATTTGTAAAGAATACGTCATATGCATCTGTGAATAGAAGAATATCGTTTTCGGGCAAGGTGTCGAGATAGTCTCGCACCAAGTTAACTTTATGTCCACCACCAGGGCCTTGCATGTCTGTACCAGCCCAATCGACATTAGTGCCCAAGTTCTTAACATCAAATCCCATTAGTGCCGCACTGTCATTCAATGCTACACACTTAGATCTATCCGTACCAACCGTAACCGCATGAACATTGAAGTTTTGGAACCAATCGTCATGGCTTTGTGGCTCAATGTCAGATCCAAGAGCTTCTCTACTAATCTGTGTCGCAATCTCTACTTTGAGTGCTTGTACGTTATGTGTCTTTACCTTCTGAGCCAAGACCTCATCTACAGGGATGATCTTTCTGTGGAAACCACTATTAATAAGATCATGCGCCATTTTAACAGTTAGCATATATGCATGACCATTGTATGGATAGCAAGGCTTAACTAGGTGTTGATTGCCACCTTCTGTGACACCAGTTTCGTTATTCTCGTTGTGACCCAAATATAGTAGATCGATATTATGCTCATCCATCCACTCGTGGTATTCGTTCTCTTTCCACTTAAATCTGTCGATCTTAACATCATCTTCGAAGATGATTGTAGTCTCGTTTAGTTCAACTACTTTCTGCCACGCCTGATAGTGTGATAGGAAGCAACCAACCTCACCCTTTGTAATTCTACGGTTCTTGAATGGATCACGCCATTTGTGATTAACACCAAATTCATTGTCTACCATACGTTGGTGATCAATGTCATGACCATCAATAGCAAATACGAATTGATAATCTTCCAACCAACCACATTCACCCATAAAGGATCTTTTTCTGTCAGTTCTTCGATTTAGATTAATAACTAGCTTGTGCATAATGATTCCTTTTCAGTGTTATATATTAGTCTCTGTAGAGATACAAATCAACAGGGACGCAGATCCGTAGTTCGGAGTAGTAAGGGTTGACGTGGTGATAAGCGAAACTTGGGAAGATCAAGAAGTCTCCTGTCTCAGGTTGATGATGATGTCTGTTAAACATTGGATTGAAATATTCGTCATACCCCCGATTGGCATTAGATCTAGGATCGTGTAGCACCAAGTCGCCGCCCGAATTTTGATCTTCTGCTAGTATATAGAACACGCCAGATAAGTGTGCTCCCGAATGATTGTGAATAGTCATTGAATAGTCTTTACCGTGACCAGTGATCCAACCCTTTAGCTTGTAGTTGTCCCAATCCTCAATAGAGCAATCAATAGTACTCTTTAGGTAGTCATTAAAAGCACTCTTAACAGTACTATTAAAGGCACTCATAACAGCACTCTTATCATCCAATATGTTATATCCACCCAAATCGCTAGGTGGTTCGTTTAGATTGTATGTGCTAAATATATGTTCCACTAAACCAGTGGTGTCGAACTTTCCTTGACCCATCTGTGTAGGCCATAGATTATGGATATCCATCTCACTTCTTTCATCATGTTAATATACATCTATATATACTAGTAATAACACTTGACTCTATGTTTCGGGTATGCTAGAAATAGGTATAACAAATGAAAAGAGAGAATCACATGACTATGATGAACACAGTACTTGACCAAATCAATCGTATGGACGCTTCAGAAATCAACCGTGTAGTTGAAGCGATCAAATCTCGCCGCAACTCACTGTCTTATGCCACAAACGCTACCTTGCGTGTTGGCGATATTGTCTCTTGGATGCGCCGTGATGGAAGCACTGTAACAGGATCTGTTAAGAAAGTTAATCAGAAAACAGTTATAGTAAATGAACGTAATAACCCCAATGTTTGGAAAGTATCTTCAAGCATGCTTACTCCACTGTCTATAGGTGGATAATGACATTTGACGAATTCTTCGACTTCTTGATGAGTGAAGAATGTTTTAATGACTGTTCGGTCTCCTTTATTAACAATAGAGGAGAACAACAGTACATAGAGCATGACGATTTATTTGCATATAGGGGCAAGGTGGTTGATCTTTGGTTTAGTGGAGATGATACGATTAAGGTAGAGGGATATGAACGTATCCAACCTTATGATGGGACTATCCATATATTCTATGCTCCTACAAATGCTCCTTCATTTCCTGTACATACAGATCCTATAGATATCTATATCGAATGCCTTGATGGGCGTAAGATAATGGAAATTGACGACCAATACGTGATGATAGAAAAGGGAACGAAGATCTTTATTCCCGCAGACACACCACACGTTGCGCTCAACTCAGAGAAAGCATTGACATTAAGCTATGGCATTAACGACACAAACACATTCGGTAATCTACGTAAAGACTACTGAAACTTGTAATCTTAATTGCAGTCACTGTTTTACTTCTGGTATGAATGGGCGTAAGATCTATTTTGATCACGTGAAGACCGCAAATTGGTGTAACGAACTCGACACTGGCTCTAACCAGATCCATTTAGAGTACCATGGTGGTGAGCCTATGCTTGCGCCCATGGCACACCTACGAGAATTCCATGACATCACTAAAGCTCAATGGGGTGATCGTGCAACTCATGGTATCACAACAAATCTTGTGTTTAAGCTTACCGAAGAGAAACTTGCATTCTTTAGTGAAATCATTACAGGTGGTAACATCGGCACCTCATGGGATCCTAATATTCGTTTTACTAACGAACATCAAAGGAAGATGTGGGAAAATAATGTTAAGCAGTTGACAGGACTTGGGCATAGTGTCAAGTGCTTTATCTCTGTATCTAAGGATGTTATTAAACTACAACCGTTGGAGATTGCTGATTATATGGAGTCTCTTGGTGTTGCTGAGATCTCTTATGAACGACTTACCCATGATGGTAATGCCACAATCAATACGGACATCTTTCCTCATAACTCTGAACTAGATGCTTGGTGGATGCTGATGCATGAACAAACTCAAGATCACCCTGTAGAAAACGGCTTTATGGGATCCATCTACGACAAGTTCAACAAAGGGCAGTTCCAGATCGGCACATTCTGTCGTGATTGCGAACAAAAGATCCACACTATTAATGCAGACGGTACTGTCGCAGGCTGTCCTAACACCGCACCAACCATGCATTATGGTCATATAGATACACCAGCAAAGGAAGTAAGATTAAGTCCTAAGCGTATGGAGATCATATCTTGTGAACAGCATGAACGTGATGAACGGTGTTACAAATGTCCAGTCTTTATGTATTGCCATTCTGACTGTCATCAGTTACAATGGATGGATGATGTGTGCCCTGCGCCTAAAACATTGATGATGAAGTTAGCGAAAGAGAAGAAATGGATTTAATCGTAAAGCCAACCGAAGCGTGTAACTTCAAGTGTACATTTTGCTCGTCAACAGATATCGATCCCAATGAGGTTGGTCTGTTAGACTTGAGCTATATCTATAGGTTCTTAGAAAGGTTTCCAGAGACTAACACAATTATTGTTAATGGTGGTGACCCTCTTATGGTCAAGCCACAGTATTATCAAGATCTAATTGACCACCTTAATGAGCATGATTACCCAGCAAGCATTAGCTTTACGTCCAACCTTTGGCCTTTCCTAATGAAACCTAAGAAGTGGTTACCCATCTTTCAGAACGAACGATTTGGTTGTGCCACATCATTTCAGTATGGTGGCGGTAGACTAAAAGGCGATTATTCAGAGTTCACAGAGGCAGACTTTTGGATGGTGTCTAATGCCATGTTGAAGCATACAGGTGAACGTCCAGATTTTATCGCAGTTATTACAGAAGAGAATGAGCATCTCGCCATTAAGAATGTAGAACTAGCAAAAGAGATGGGCGTCGAGTGTAAGTTGAACTATGCTATGGCTTCTGGTGTACAGGGATCTACGTATCAATTAAGCAAGATCTACGAAACATATCTTGAGATTTATGACCGTGGTCTAGCCGATCATGAGTTCAACACTAAGCAAATGATGAAACGTCTTGGGGGATCTTCTACATCATGCCCACAGAATAGAGCGTGTGATGAAGGTATCCGTGCATTTAACCCAGGAGGTGATTACTACTCTTGTGGTTCATTTGCAGATGATATGGATTATCCTATCGACTTCGAAACTGAGATGGCAGGAAAGTTGCAAACACCACTGCAACACGACCCCAACATTCAGACAATGAAGATGGCTTGTTACACATGCCCTATGTTTGAAATCTGCAATGGTTGTAAGAAAACTGTGCGTGATATGAAACGTGAAGGTACTGTTGAAGGTCATTGTAGGCAGATGAAAGCATTGGCACCTCGTATCCTTGCTACCAATAATATGAGTCCTGATGGAGTGACGCCCTATGTCGATGAATCTATCAATTAACCCAACTTACTATTGTAACTTCTCTTGCGACTTTTGTTACTTGACAAAGCAACAGTTAAATGATAGACACAAGATAAACCCAATGTGGTTACAACATTCTATGGGTCAAATAACAGATCCTATAACTCATGTTGATTTATATGGCGGTGAGATTGGATTACTAACACCAGAGTATTATTATTCGATCAAAGAGGTGATTAGGAGATACTATGGTGGTAGTATCCACATCAACACAAATCTGTCAGCATTTCCAGACTTCTTCCGTGATGATGATGTTACCCTATCGGTATCTTATGACTTCCACGCAAGAGAGAAAGAACAGTTTGTTCTAAATAACATGATGAATGCTAATAAGGATCTTGCTGTCCTTATCCTTGCATCGCCTAAAGTATTGAAGATGGATGTGGAGTTTATGATCTTCACTCTTAACATGGTTTCTAATGTCAAGTCGGTAGAGATCAAGCCTTACTCTATCAACCAAGCCAATGCATTTGATGTTACTCATAAAGACTTTGAGGACTTCGTTATTAGGTTTGATGAGGCTAAGACTAAGAAGAACTTTGACTTCCAAAACATACACAACATTTATAGAAGTATAGATAAAGAGTACAATGCCTTTTCCAATGACCACGTCTATATCACACCATCTGGTAAGTTTGGCGTATTGGAGTTTGATAAGCATGATAAAGAGTACTTCAAGGAGTATAGCACATATTATGAATATAAACAATGGGCAGATAACGAAGCTGTTGATAATCTTAGCGACATTTGTCGTAGCTGTACCTATTTCGGTACATGTCTTACCGAGCACTATCGGTACGTATTGGATTTAGACAACAGTTGCAATGGATATAAAGGATTACTAGATTACTATGGAAAATTGGAAAGCGAGACAGAAGGCGTATAATCATATGACAACAAACCACCGTGACGATTTGACGGATGTTGATGTATTGAATAGGCCAGAATTTATTGTAGAAGATGCTTTGATGCACTTCGATAAGAGAGTGGATCAGTGGATCTACCCAGCGAAGTCGTTCTTCGTTGCAATCTGCTATGCCAATTGGATAGCCGAAGACTTTGGTGAGCAGTTCTATGATGTACTAAACTATAACGAATTACTACCAGACGATCCACACTTCCTACCATATGAGAGAAGTAAAGAGATCTATGATGAGATCCTTTCTAAAGTTAATTTTGATAATACTAATGGTATGGTTCCAGATGTCTATGAGTATTACCAAGAGGAATTCATGATTGGACAACTTTGACTTCACCAAACAGCTACTGGAATCTAAACGTCCAGACATAGCCGAGATTGAGATGACACTCTTTGAGAACTGTCACCTCAACTGTTCTTTTTGTCACCACGACAAGAAGTCTACAGTAGGCTTGTCTCGTGAAGAGATCTTCTCCAAGATCCCTCTAGTAGAAGAGCATGTTATTAAGATGAAGAACCGTGCAGACGTTATTCAGATCAATATGCTTGGTGGAGAATTGTTTCAAGACCGAATATCTGAGTGGGCTTATGAGGTCTACTACGACTTCTTAGTTGAGATTAAGAAGATCTATGATGAACATAAGCAGAACATTAAAGTAGTTTGGGTAACATCCTTTCAGTTTAGTAAACGTGAGAGAGTTCAAAAACTACTTGATGATTTGAATGCAATAGACATTCCATCCTATATTATCTGTTCTTATGACTTTGATGGTAGACCTGTCAAAGGACCTTATGGCAAGAACATAGAATACTTTGCTGATTATATCACATCTATTAATATGGTTGCAACCACTATTTCTATTAAAAAGTTTATGGCAGATGAGGACGAGTACTTTCACTATCTGTATAATAAGTTTGATAACTTCTACTTTGATGATTACATTCCTGATCGTGGTTATGACTATATGATCCCATCAGATAGTGAGTATCTTGAGTTCCTAAAGTTTGTGTATCATAACTATCCAGACATCAATCCTATCAAGGATCTGATCTATAACGAAACAAATCATATGCATTGCTTGGCTCTTAACAAGGTTACAATCTTTCCTGATAACTCTACATCAAACTGTAGATGGGATAGATATGACCAACGTGACTTCAACACGAAGTATGAGCCTAAAGATAATGCTGGTATGATGCAAGCTTATATGGATGAGAATGGTTGCTTGTCATGTAAGTGGTACAACAAGTGTGGCTTTAGATGTTATACACAATGGGATTGGAAGAACCGTGAACGAGATCTGCCCGACTGTATAATGCGCATGTGGTTTAACTACATGGACAAGACAGGACAAAACCAAATCACAGGATTTGATTACGTGGGAACAAACACTCCGTAACACCGTGATGCTCCATGTAGGATTGCACACCCTTATCGATACACGTCATCATATGAGCACATCCAGAACAACTATCTGTATTGGCAGTGTATGCTAATTGCGACCCAAAGTTGTCGCTTTTGGCACTTATCCAAGATTCAATATCATTCTCATCATGTACTTTAAACTTGTCTGTGCCTATCTTAACAATATCGTAGACGAATGGTGTCCAGAAGAAGTTGCCATTACAGTATGTGTAGTTAAGTTCTAAGGATCCGCCCTGTGCTTGATCGATGATAGTAGAGGGAAAAGCGTCTTCTGCCCAATCATCTAGCTTCTTCCACTTGTCTATTAGATGTTTCTGTACCTTAAACTTATCCGCTCTAAGAAACGATGGGTTAAGAGTTAAGATCGTGTCAAACTCATCGTCAGCAATATCTGAGAACTCTATGACTTTGGCATTGGTCTTATCGTCATTACCCATATTCATTACAAGATAGTAATTCAGATCGTCATCGAATAGGTTTAGCTTATCGATCATATCTTTGTATCCATGGGGGAACTTTTTAGGATCGATTGCTATGTTAGCATCGTACATGAACCCATCTATTTTGGGTATGCTGTTAAGTAATTCGATAACCTCCGTTGAGATGTTGGTTAGAGTCGTCACGAATTGTATAGTAGAAACCTTACTCAAACACTCTCGAAATGTTTCATCTCGCAATAACTCTATGACGTTGTTGTTGCCGAATAGATCAGTTGGTCCGATATTGATAGTGGAAACCCTATACCCATTATTATTGAACAAGTCAATAGCATTGTTTAATCTTTCGTAGGATCCCATGTTAGTGCCTAGTTTGTTTACAAAACAACCCACACACTTGAACTCACATCCTGACAGAACTTCAGCATTGAATATAACCTTGATCTCGTGTCCTTCGTTAAAGGATAGATCAAAGTCTGCATCAGCCTGAGCTTCTTTCTTGTTGTTAGTAACTATTCCCATGGTAATCCTCGTTATCGAATAGAGCAATAACATCTTTGTTTAATATACATTCAGATCTTCCCTCAAACATCGTATCCATAACTTTGGGTATCAATCTGTTGGAGCACACGTTGAGGTACTTACACGTTCCGCATTCTTTATTAGAACTATTTATTATCTGATCTGTAACGACTTGGTGTTTGTAATTTAAGATACCTTCTACTGTATGTGTAGTGATCTCGAAGTCATCTTTATAGATCTGAGCATTCTCATAGATGAATGGTGACGCATATAGTTTGCCGTTGTGGATGTTCACCACCGCATAGTGAAATGCTTTGTGAGATAGATCCCCCTGTAAGAAGTGAAACTTGTTCTTAAAACGATTGACATCACTAGACAAGTTTGTCAACATATCATTCCAAGCGAATAGTTTGTCTCCATGCTTGGTAGAATGGTTAAAGGATCTGACAACAGAGGGTAAGATTTCAATGACCGTGTCGTAGGTTTCACGTATGTAGTCGATAGCTTCGTATAGCCTGTCTTCGATACCCTCTACAATGTTAGTTGCCATAGAGATCTCAAAGTCCAACGAACTCTCTTTGAAGTTCATCACTCTGTTTCTCAATGCTTTCCTGTATCTTTTATCATCCAATACACGCACAAGATCTAAAGCAATCTGCACATCCCAAGACTCAACAACCTTACCAAGAGGAGACTTTTCGATAGCCTTGATCTTACCTAGAATATCATCTTCCGATAGAGACCCCATGATAGAACAGTTATGTTGAATGTTTCTATTACCTTCTGGTATCATAGAGATGGCATCAGATAATCTGGCATTGTGTATGATTTCTTCTAGGTTTTCTGCACCATAGAAGTCTGTAGGTCCGATAACAATATCGTCTAACACGACATCAGTTCTACCATGTAATTCGTATGCCAGATTGTGAAACATCTTAATTGACTTGGGATTCCAATTACCTCTACGTTTAACAAAACAACCAGGACACATGTAAGAGCACCCTTCAAGTAATTCTAAAGTAACTTGGATCTTGTACTGCGTCATTGAGGATACTGAAGTAAACTCTTCTCCCACACCACCGTGCTTAACAATGTCTTTCCAACTATTATTTAACATAGGAGATGTCCTTAATTCGTTCTAGTTCTGGATCGTCATCTGTTGTAACAAGAAACCTCTTACGATAACCCTTCTTATCGTTTTCAACAGAATAGTCATCCCACTGATACATCTTCTGAGCAGGTGCATTATAGTTATGTATATGTTCCATCATATTCTGCTTAGGAGCAATACAACGATCAACTCCAAGGTAATCTCTGAGTAGAATAATCTTTCTATTGTAACAAGACATCATCAAGGGACAAGTTTCGCACTCTGTGCCCTTGACCCTTTCCAACTGAGATTGTACAATAGGAAGCACATCGTCAAAGTTATCCACTTTAAACATCTCATGGTACAATGCCATGTTTTCGTACATAAACGGCGAAATGAACCATTCGCCCTTTTTATAGTTTAGTACGGTATAGTTCATGCCACCGTGTGAGTGGTCTACCATTATGTTATTTAATTCTGTTTCTTTATAAGCACTTAGCTCGTTAAAGAAGTCATTAAACTTGTCTAATGTATCTAATATTAGTTTAGGCTTGTGAGAACGTGAAACAGACGGTACAAAGTCTAATATCGTTTTAAAGCGTTCTATTGCACTTTTATGCAGTTTAACGTAGTCTAGGCCATAATCACGTATATTGACCACAAACGTATATGTCACTTCATGTTCTAGGTTTTTATCAATGTACTCCAACATCTTGTGAATATGCTGTACATAATCCTCATCAAAGAACTTGTTAACATTCGTTGCGATACCAATTTCAATCTCAGTATCTATGTTAATATTATTTGTTATGAAAGCAACCCATCGTGGAAGATCCCCATCAATCAGTGTGCTGACAAATGCAAGAATGGGTGAGTTCTCATTAATGATATCGACTAGAGATGGCATGACCTCATAGAAGTTTTCGGACGCAAGAAAGTCTGTAGGTCCGATAAGGATCTCGTCAACCAAGATGCCTCTATCAGTTATGTCTCGTATGAAGTCTTTGGCTTTATGGATCTGATGTTCATCACTAGCATTACCTCTGCGATGCACAAAACATCCCGGACATTTGTGATGACAACCATCTAGGATATCAAGCTGAAGTTTAACCGCCGAGACTGGTTTAGTTTGCGTCTCTGTGGTTAGCTCGTAATATAAGTTGTTCTTAATTAACGGCATGCATATATTCTTTCAAGGCAACACAAGTGTTCAACTTCCTTGACTTCATATACACGTGTATGTTTCTTTCTGCGCAACTCATTAGGTATTCGCATGTGTTACAATCGTCTACTGTCTTTGCATACTCTAGGTTAGTGCCCAACCATTCCTGATCCATTGTAGTTTGAAACTCAGGTGTTCTCTGAATGATTGCGTCATATAAAAATGGATTGATGTATAATTTGCCGTTGTAGAAACTATAGTTCTGACAGCCATATCCATTAAACCTAGCATCAAAGAATGTGTATAAGTTCCTCCACTCATCATTTATCTTCTGCTTACGCAGATCTGCCCTAAACATATCAAGAAACTTATTGACCTTACCACGTGCATTCTTGTCTGTCAAGAAAGAAGGTGCGATGACTATGGGTGCGTTAAAGTCTTCCTTGACTTTGGCACACAGATCATTATATCCTATTCTGTCAAACAAATCAGGAGTGTAGTTAACTCTGAACTGAACAGATCCAATGGTAAACATCTTTATGTTTTCAAGGAAGTTGGGGTCAAGGTCATCATCAAGATACGCCTCAACATCTAACACAATCTTAAAGTCGATATCTGGAATTCTATTGATGTTACGATAGATCTGCCAAATCATATCAAGTTTAGGCTTGACAACCTTTGGGTCTTGTAATAGTGTAGATGTAAATCCGACACCACTTATAGCATACAGGTCTGTCATCGATGGGTGTGTCATCACCTCATCAAAGTTCTGAGCATCAAAGATGTCAGTTGGACCTATAGTAATTTCATCTGGATAGAACTGTCCCTTACACAACTCATCGTATAGAGTAGCCATGTGATCAGGTGATGTCAAGTTCTTTCTTGGGATAAAGCATCCGGGACACATCTGATCACAACCATGGAGAATATCCAAGTTGATCTCTGTGCGTAGGAAATCGGTATTAACAGGGCTTATGCCATGAACGTAACGATAGTACCCTGCTTCTGTTGCATTAAGCTTTGTTATCATCTAGAATCAACATGAAATCGTCGGGAAAGAATGATACGATCTGATCCGTAATCTTAGTCTCACACATAATATGATAGAGATCTTTGCCGAAATATTTGGGGGAGTCGTTAAACACTTGTTTATTATATTCAATCGACAATCCGTTTTTACTCAAGATTAGTAGAAGCGCATCATAGCCTGTAGTGAGAAGTCTGGCAATATTAGGTCCACACGTAGCTGGTTTATCAACTACCTTGATGTCTTCAACCAGTTCTTTTAGATTTTTTTCGGTTAGCTTCATATCATCGTCAAGCCCATCGTATAGTTTAGTTAGGGCAAATGGTACTGAAGATGCAACTGTGGCGATTAAATCGTCAACCAATTGTTCATTATCTTCAATAAACTTATCGATAAGTTTTGGTGGGAACAGATATAATAGTTGGCTCTCTTGTTCACCAATGTCATGTCTATATTTGAACTTAATAATAAGAACAATGATCCTAGCCAATAGAGGACAGTCAACCATAAAGTCTGATTTGATATACGCTTTAATCAAGTCTTCGTCAATAGAAGAGAACGTTGTCTTAAAGTTAGTGTTAGCCAAATAGATGATAATGTGCTGTGCAGACAACTTCTCTTTACTCTTAGCATAATCAACCCAAAGAACGTATTCTTCAAGTTCACTCTTGTCTTTATAGATCTGTACTAAGTGTTGAGGAGATAGTGGTAACTCATAACACGTACTCTCGTCTGGAGTTGTCATAATATAGTATTCCTTACAATGGGTACTTGTGGATAAGATATGGAATGCGGTTTTGTCTCTTAGAGAAGAACTGCACATCTGTATTTATCAGCTTCAAATCTGCGGTTAGATTGTCCATGTCAAAGTCATTCTGCAATACCTTGCGCACGATAGGAAACACATTCTTAAACTCTGTGTATAGATCCATATATTCCCAACCATCTGCGTCACTATCTGCCTTAGATTGGTGAGCCGCAAGGAATGCAGTATCGTCTTTAACCAAGTTCCACAACTCTTCTAGTTGATAGAAAGCGGCAGTATAGTTTCCAGCATTAGCCTTAGTAACATAACAGGATCTGATCCACGTAGTCTTGTTGGTTGCATATTCTGCATTACGTGATACATTGGCATTCATCCAATCGATGACTGCTAAAATATAAGCCAAGTAGTGGCGTCTTGATGTAAAGTGTTCCATCACATCTTGTGCCATTGTGGATTGGTGTACTGTAAACTTCTCTTTGATTAGTAGTTGTACTGAATTATTTGTATAGTAATCGTTTAAGAAGAACAGTAGGTCATAACTGAAGTTCTTGCCATTCTGATAGATCACCGTATAAGGAGTTACTGCCCCACCACCTGAGTCTGTGGAGAATAGTGTGTCTACATGATTTGATACATCTAAAATAGTTTCATTGTCAAGCACCATAGTGAGCATAACATCCATAGAGAAGATCTTCTCAAGGAATGCTCCAACCATTGCATTAACGTTAGTAGACGAGTCATAGAAACCAGATGCCGTAATAAGACCTGATGTGTAACGTGCAAAAACTGTGATCATATCTTCAACAGTAGAAAATAGAATGATAACCTTATCACTGTTTTGAATATAGTCGATATCATCTACATCAGCGTAATCCATATAACTAATCAAATCGTTAGCATTTGCTCTAATCGTATTAGCAATAGACTCATACTGAGCCGCCAATAATTGATCACCATTAGATCGGTGTACAATCACGATGTTACGTGGGGTTGCTGTGTGATAATACGAGTTTAACTCGAAACACACTGTTCCCAAGTTGTTAATAGTTGAGATATACTTTGAGTTGTTTAAGTAATAGAGATTTTGACCGATCATGGTTACGCTCCGTCTTTCATTTTGTATTTAGTTGCATCATCATTCCATGTAAAGTCGAATGGATTATAGTGTTTCAATGTTTCTTTAGGTAATACACACCCATCAATATTGAGACTATCTTGAGCCTCGAATACCAATCTACTTGCACAAGCCATAGCAAACTGACAGTCTGCACAATCTTTTACCTTACTAGACTTATTTATACCCTTTGTAATCAGTTCGTTCTTACGTTGTAAGATCTCTTCGAATGTAAGTCCTGTTACGTCTAGGTTCTTATTAGTTATAAAGAACGCTTGTTCGTGAAGCATTACATTCAAGTGTGTCGTAGGTCCGTTCTCTCCTGGAACAATAGTAATGCCCACAAAGTTGATTGAGTTACAGTAGAGATTAGCCATAGACATAACAGTCTCACTAGCATTGTTCTCATCAATAACCGACTCAAGGAACTTATTCCACGCAAACAAGTTGTTACGTTGAATGATTTGATTAGGTGCCCTAGCGAATGCAGGGTTCATTTCCATAATAGTGCCGAAGTCGTTTACAGAACGATCAATCAGCCTATTGTATTTCTCTTTGTCAATCTGCTTACCGACAACGTTAGAAGCCTGTAATGTCCAAGACCAATCCATCATCTTTGGAGTTTCGTTCTTAAAGAACTCTATTTTCTCCATAACTCTGTTATAGTAATCGTCATCATCCAACATCTCGTTAATACGACCAATCGGCATAATGAATTCGATAACCATGTCACGTCTATACGCATCTAGGTCATCCAGAATAGCAAAGATCTCTCTGACCTTTTCCATTGAAGCATTGTCGAACTTAGCTGGAGACGCAATACGTGCATTAGTGTGTTCTCTCATTATAGCTTGAACAGTTGGGTTTGTCAATACTTCTTTTGTATTCTTAGCAGAAAATAGATCTGTAGGTCCGATAACAAACTCTCTTAGGTTACCACCCACACGTAATACACCATCAGCAAGTTCCTTAGCACGATCAATGATCTGTTGATTGCTTACAGGATCAATTGCTTTGTCAACGAAACATCCAAGACAGCCCTGTTCACATCCAGCCAGAACTTCCATCTGAATAAGAACATCGAACTTTGTTGCATCAGATGGTGCCAGACTTTCGGGTCCTGAGTATCTCATCTGCTTACAATATGATTGTTGCATTGTCATGTTATCGTCTTCCTCTTGATGTATGACAGCTGGTGTGACAGCTTGAATGGCATAATACTGCTGAGATAGATCTGTTAGTAAGTCTATCTTCAATGAGGTCTACGGTTCTTCGCACTCCGTCCTCTAATGTGTCTACGATGTCTTGTGAATATATCCTACTACCTGCGGAGACTCCAGCATCAATATAGTTATCAAATAGAGAGTCAGCCGCACCTGTATATTCGAACCTATGTGTCGTAGTATTAGATCCTGTTCCACCCATAGCAGTGGGATTGTTATTCTGATATGCTGTAGTTGTTATAGTAATAGTTTTGTCAAACGTTCTTAACTTACCACCTGCGTAAGTTTGCATGTAGCTATCTATACTATCTCTGGTTAAATTGCCCATTATCTACGACCTCTTGATGTGTGACAACTAGTGTGACAAGAGCTATGACATAACAATGCTGAAATGGATCTGTCAGTGATACGAGATTCAACCTGATCTACTGTTCTTTGCATAACACTATTAATTGAGTCGATAACATCTTGACTGTACATTCGACTTCCTGTGTATATTCCACCATCCAAATCGTTATTATAAGTTGAGTCAGCCGCACCTGTATATTCAAAGCGTTGGTTAAAGCCAGCCGAGCTTTGCGGTCCCGCTTGAGTCTGCGACACTGTTTGTAATGTATATGCAGTTACAGTAAACGTCATCGTTTTATCAAACGTCCTTAACTGGCTTCCAGCCTGTGCCTGTAAACTAGTGTTATTTTGTGCATAGGTTGGCATTTATACTTTAACCTCAACTAGCCCTTCACCATCCTCTAGTGCCACACCCACAAAGTTCAAGAAGTTCATGCGCATTGCGGCAGTCGTATCAGCTGGAAGTGCTTTACATTTACCATTATCATCTGCTACTATATAGTCGCCTTTTTGAGCAGTACCATTTATCTTACAAGGGATACGTCCTTTAAGCGCAATGAAAGGCCATAGAGGATCCTCCATGTTATCTTCATTAACGTTCATTCGAACACCCGGACGTGTAGAGATAATGCCAGCGATAGCCATACCCTTTTTGTATAGAGTTACCTCTTTTTCGCCACCAACAGCCAACAGATCTCCATGTTCATATCCTCTATCGGCTAAATATTTCTCCGCTAAATCCGACCAGTTTGCAGACGTTGCTGTACCATTAAATGTACCATCATTAGCAATATATGATGTATCTGTACCATTTCTTCTAAACTGAACAATTCTGTCTGATGATTCGTCTGCAACAATATACCATCTATTTGAGTGGTACTGAATTTTACCTTTTGTGCCCGGATCACCTGTCCAGTTAGATGACGCATTGGAGAAAAGACCACCGTTGGTGATATCAAGGTTACCACCACCGAACTGACCAATCTCACCTTTTTGTCCTTTAGATCCTGTGGCTCCAACTTCTCCCTTTTGTCCTTTTGCTCCAGTTACACCAACTTCGCCTTTTTGACCTTTTGCTCCAGTTACACCAACTTCGCCTTTTTGACCTTTTTGACCTTTTTCACCAGTAAGTCCAACTTCGCCCTTTTGTCCTTTTTGACCCTTATCTCCAGTAAGTCCAACTTCACCTTTTTGACCCTTTTGACCTTTAACGCCAACTTCGCCTTTTTGTCCGATCTCGCCTTTTTGACCTTTTGCGCCAGTGTCTCCAGTCTGTCCTTTTTGTCCTTTTTCGCCCTTTTGTCCCTTTGGGCCAGTTGGAGCATCGGTAAAGGTAGTGGCTCTCCACACACCTTTTGCACTTTCAAATGTCCACGTGACATTGTTAGCGGTGTGGGTTGCGCCATTCGATGGCGATGATGGGAAATTAATTGCCGCCATGGATTATGCGCCTCCTGCGCCATATAGAGTTTTCAATGCAGTTCCACCTGAGTTGTAAATAACAAAGGATACGACAGATTTTAATTCATTTGAGCCAACAGCATCATCTGCAAGCTTATCTTGTATTACGGAATTATTTGCTAAATGTTCTGAATCTATGGAATACGCCGCATAGTGTTCGGAGTTAATTGTATCATCAGCAATCTTAGCACCAGTTACGGCATCATTAGCAAGTTTAGCTGTAGAAATAGCACCATCAGAAACAACCGAATTATTAAATTGCACCCATTGACTAGATGTACCATCATCGTAGTAGATATATAGGGATCCTGTTTCATCGTCCCACCACAAGTCACCGTCTACTGCACTACCTGGTGCTGTGGTGTTTGTAATGGCTTCGTTGCCTTCACCCTTTTGGCCTTGAGTACCAGTTCCACCCTTTTGACCAACTTCACCCTTTTGGCCTTTGTCACCAGTTTGACCCTTTTGGCCCTTAGTACCAGACGCACCGTTACCATCAGCACCAATCTCGCCTTTTTGACCCTTTTGACCCTTGCTTCCAGTTTCGCCCTTTTGACCCTTAGCTCCGTTAGTTCCAGCTTCGCCTTTTTGACCCTTGTCTCCAGCACCACCAGTAGAACCCTTTACGCCAACTTCACCTTTTTGGCCTTTTGATCCGTTAGCTCCACCTTCGCCTTTTTGACCCTTGGCTCCATCACCACCTGCACCACCAGTCTGTCCCTTTTGGCCTTTTTGACCTGCGAGACCTGCGTTGGTAATAGTATGCTTTTCCCATGTGCCAGCGGACACATCGAATACAGGAATAATATCAGTTCCTACCGCATCAGTACCTGTTGTGAATGCTGTTAAAGCAGATCCAACATTAGCCGCATCTGTGACATCGGCATTAGCTTCCACATTGTCTAGCTTACCACCGTCCGTCGAAACATCTCTTCCATCAACAGTACCTGTTACAGTAATGTTTCTAATGCCAGAAATGTCACCGCTATCATCTTTCGAGATAACCGTACCAGATGTTGGCAAAGTAAGTGCAGTTGTTCCGCCTGTAGTAAGTGTCGTTGCATACGCACCTGATGTCGTAAACGAACCACCGAATGCTAGGTTGCCCAATGCACTTAATGTTCTATTGGCATTGCCAACATCGAAAGTTAGTGTTCTATCAGCACTTGCATTTACAGAACTGTTAGCGGCAAGTATTAGTTCATATGAAGCAACAGTATTATCTCTAAGAGAGAATGTGCTAATATCTGTAATAGATCCGCCAATTGCACCAACACCAGTAATGCTTGGTGTTGTAAGTGTCTTGTTAGTAAAAGTTTCTGTACCAGTAAGTGTTGCAAAGGAATTGCCGCCACTGAGTGCGGCGTTCCACTGACCAATAGTACCAGTCAGTGAGTTGTTTGTTAGGTTAATACTTTTGTTAGTAAGAGTTTGAGTGCCACTTAATGTAGCCGCAACTGCCGAGTCTAATCTTAGTAAGACATCAGCATCGTTAGTTCCTGAGTTAAGTACAGTAATGCCAGCATTAGACCCTTTGGGGCCAATGGTGCCAACGAAGTCACCCATCGTGCCAGAGTCCATAGCAATGTTAGTGTCTCTGATAATAGCAGTAACTGCCGCAGAGTCAACGAGTGCCTGTAGACCTAGACTGATGTTTAGATGATCACTTAGTTTAACAACCATTAGTTCTTATTCCCTTATTAAGCCTGTGCTTCTGACCAGCGAAGCTGAATAGACGCTTTAACATCACCCGATAGACAGAAAGCATTAACTGCTAGAATGTCAGGACCATCAGGGAATTTATAGTCTCCCCCAAGAGGAGCACCCGATAGTTCTTTCAAGTCTCCAAGTTCTAGTGTTGACACAACTGAATCTGATCTTGATGTACCAGCAACGAATGAGAAAACACGTTCTCCTGGTAGCGCATAAGATCCAGTAGACCATGTGATAGTACCTTTGTTTGCAACTTGAGCAAAGCTAGGCTGTCCACCCTCTGCCGATCCTGATAGACCTTTCCATGTAGCGTCCGAGAAGTTCTTAGGATTAATGATCCCTTGAATATGAACCTCACCCGAAGAAGATGACCCACGACCACACACAACAGAACATTGCTTGAGGAGTAGCTGTGATCTATTGAGAAGATCCTTAGCCCCAAGTCTGCCCACTGAGGAGTTAGACACAGAAGGTGCAAGTCTAATTACAAACGATGTAATTGGAGTTGTCTGAATTTGGTCTGAACCAGAGTTATGTGAGTTAGAGTAGTTAAAGATATAACCACGGTCAAAGTCAAAGTCTCCATCAATAACTAGGGCAGAACCCCAGTGAGATAGAGTTGGCGAACAAGTGTTTGAGATCTCAATAATACCTGTCTTGTTAGCATGAGTAGCCGCCGAACCAGCAGTAAGGTTATTCGTTGTACCTTGCTGATATTGTGTTAGTGTTGCGGATCTTGTACACCCTGTAAAGTTTCCAGGACCTGTTGTCACTGATCTACCTGTATAGTTGATAATCTCGTTATCAATCATAATAGTACCAGAATCATCAAACTCGCCAAGTTCTAAAGCCCCAATGGTAGTGGTAGAGGCGTTGATCGTAGCAGTCAAGCTAGTGGTAGGCGAGTCATTCTCAATAGAATATCTCACTGGAAGGTTACCAGATCTCATAAATGCTTCGTTATTGACGTTGTTGTTCTTCATTCTATGAACCATAGTCCAATGACCATCAGGTCCTCTGATCATGAAGTCGATGAATCCAGCACCATACCATGAGTATTGGAAACCAACCATCTGCATCTTATTAACATCTAGAGTGTGTAGTGATGGGTTGTGGATACCTGTTCCATTCATTCGATCCAAGTTCCAACGGTTTTGCGGAACTTTGTGATCAGTAATCATATTACCCTTAATACCCCCAGCAGTGATGCCACGATAATCGGGAGTAATATACATAGTAGTATCAGAGGTAACTTGAGTAACAAAGTGGATCATACCACGAATAGCGATCCTGTCGCCAGCTTTACACTGTTCTGTAAGTCTTGTGCTTAAACCTGTAACTTCACTGTTGTTGTTCGTCACACTAATCGTACCAGTGATCTGTTGGGTTGATGTGCGCTTACAACAGTAAACTTGTTTACCATCAAACTCATAGAAAATTCCGTTAACATCATCAAACATACCTGCACGAACCGCAGATCCACGCCACTCAGTAACATACATTGTACATACACGTTTAAGAACTGGATCTGTAGCACCTAATGTTTGAGTAGCCGCAACTCTATAGACATAGTCATCTACGATAGAGTCAACTACATATGTTCCTTCATATCCAGATGTCTCAATACCCTCAAGACGAACCTTAGCTCCGGGCTGTAGTCCATGGTCAATCTCATCAGTACCGATTGTAATCAATGACCCTACTGTAGTACCAGCCGCAGAAATGCTTCTTACGTCATAGTTTGGTGCTAAGAGAGTACCTGTTGAGAACAAGAAGCCCTTACCAGACTGATAGCGGAAATAACGTTTACTAACACGAACAACCGAAGCCGCATATGTCGGTGTCTTAGTCTGTAGAATAACACCACCATCTGATGGTCTGTGTAGAATTGTAGCGTTAGAAAGAGCATACAGTGTAATGTTTGATGGGTTTGCAACAACTGCCCCAGTACGTGCAGTGTATGTTATTGAAGTAAGACTTGGGGTTGACTTGATAAAGAACGGACCAGAAGCCTCTTCTTTATTAGTACCACTTGCCGCAATAGCGTGAATATTTGTTCCTGGAATAAGTCCGTGTGGATTGGCAAAGTTTAGAGTTATAATACTTGGGTTTGCGCCATTTGATGATGCCGAAGTAACTGGAATAGATGCACCTGCGTAAATACCACCAACTCTTGTTAATGTTTCTTCTGTGTGTAACGATTGACCGTTTGATGTACCAACAATACCACGTGCATAGTATTTAAGCTTTGTACTGTTAACAATTGTTTCCACAATGAATGAACCATCACCACGAGAGAAACCAGCCACCGCAGAATTTAAGCCAGTTACGTTAACAACACTACCAACAGCAAGTTCGTGAGCGGATCCAAAGGTAACTGTAATTAACGAGTTCGAAGACGAACCTGTATTATAGTCTGTCGTAACTGCCGTTGTTGCAATATCAATACCTTCGTTCTGATACACAGAAGGATACCCCTTAACAGTACCATATCCAGCCCATTTAGTAGGCTGTAGTCCGTACTCAAAGTCGGCATCAATCATTGATTCTGGAAGAGATACACGCATACGTTCGATAGCGTCTGTGCCAAATGCATACGGTCTTACGACCACATCACCCTGTGGATCTTCTACAAAGATTTGTAGCGCATCCGTTGCCGCCATACCCGCACTACTTTTGGCTAAAGTAATGACTGTATAGCCATTCTCTCTTTCCATGATGTGGGGCCAATGTCCAGAAGCCCCTGTGTTCTGCGAGTTGATCGTGGTTGTTGTTCCTGCATAGTCTGTGCTTGCGAAGTTGTAAAGAACTACGTTGTCTGTGACGTTTGTGATAATTAGAATTTGATCTAAAGCGTATGTACCCGCAATTTCGACGGTGCCTGCACCACCATTGCCTGGAGTAAATACATAATCACGTATAAGTTGTTTTCCCATTGTCTATCCTATTATCCTAAAGCAATTGCATATGCTATGGCGTTACTGTTAAGTGTGTCTGAATCTGCGTTAACACCTGCGGCACCAGTAAATCCCTGTTCGCCACGCTGTCCGATTGCCGCATATACGTTCCATGTGTTATTTATGAAGATAAAATCAACCGTATTTTGACCAAGATCTAATCTAAAATTATCTGCCACGCCCTCAATAGTATTACCATTTCTGGCAACGTCTAAGTAAAGTGTCGCATTCCAATTAGCTATATCTATAAATCTAATAGTGTTCCCTGTTACAGGGTTAGAAGGAAGTGTTACCGTAAACGCACCACCTGATGTATCAATTGCTAGTCTATCTCCAGCAACTGCCGTATAGTTTCCAGTCTTAACACTGTAATTACTTTGGAATGCTGAGAAGTCCGAGTCAAATCCTAGATAAGATCCACGAAGCGCACCGAAGTTCCACGTTCCTAGTTCCCAACCAGTTCCGTTAACATTGATAGTCTGATCAGCTACTGATGAATCTAATCCATCTTGTACCAACCCTTGGAAAGCGTAGAACTCACCATTAGATGCATCTCTAACAAAGCCTGCTCTTCTTAATGTAGAGCCACCATCATCAGAGTATCTACCAACAAGACCAATATCAACAGCATCTGTAGTATTGGAGTCAGCAAGTTTGATCATTGCGTTGGTAACACGAAGATCTGTTACCTGATTGCTAATTTGATCACCACCAACAACAAGGTCACCCGAAACGTTCAAGTTACCAGAGATTGTTGATCCACCAGCGAATGTAACTACTGATGATGTACTAACATCCTGACCAATTGAGATTACGCCGTTTGAAGAATTAAGTGTGACACCTGTGCCACCTGAGAAGTGTGCTCTAGCATCTGCCGCAACAGGACCTTGATAAGTGACAACACCTGTGGTATTGTTATAAGATAATGAACCATCCCCACCAGCGTCCGTTACTGATACAGATCTTTTAGCATCTGAGTCTGCACGTGCTGTTGTGTAGTATAGATTACCACCTTCGCTCAGATCACCTGTGTTTCTTGCATCAAATGCTGAGTCTATATCTGAGTCGGCTCTTGATTTCAAGTAGTATTTGTTACTACCTTCGCTCAAATCGCCTGTGTTGTGGTTTGATATATCCGTTACTTGACCAGTAAGGTTACCAATGAAATTACCTTGGGATTGTATGTTACCAGATGCGATAATCTCAGAACCACGAAGATCTCCCGATACACCAACACCACCTGTAATAACCAAAGCACCACTAGTCTTATTAGTAGAAGCTTGATTTGATGGGATAAGTACACGACCTTCTGAGTCGATAGAGAACATATCCGTACCAGTAGATAGATCGTAGTTGGCACCTACATCCTTTTTGATCTTAAAGTTTGTAGCATTACCCTCAAAGCCAATAACAAAGTCATTAGCATTCTGTACACCAGTTACACCAATACCATGATTGAACTGATCGTTCTTACCAAGAGATATGACTGTGTCTCTTGACGAGTCGCCACCAAAGTGATATACAGTATGGTTTGAGTCGCCAAAGTTTGCACCAGTATTAAAAGAAATACCACTGTATGCATGAGTATGTACTGTAGACTGATCCCCTGCACTATCACGCAATATGATTGATTGTAGGATAGGAGCGGTTAATGTTTTGTTGGTGAGGGTTTGTGTAGCAGTCTTAGTGACATAAGCTTTAGCAAGTAGATCAAGTTGATCACTATCCATAACAGCAATAACACGTGCATCTGCACGAGCATTTGTATAGTATAGGTTTGACCCTTCGGCAAGATTTGAAGTTGTTTTGATAGCAAGTCTTGTATCAAAGTCGCTGTCTACTCTTGCTTCTGTATAGTATAGGTTTGACCCTTCGGCAACGTTAGTAGTACTCTTTGTATCCAAACGTGTATCAAAGTCAGCATCTTTATATGTTGTTACACTAAACTGGCCTGTGGTACTGTTGAAGGATAAGTCTCCTCCAGCAGACAGGTGTGCGAGAACATCTGCCTTAGCAGGTCCAACATAAGTAATTACACCTGTTGCTTCCGTGTAGGTAAGAGATCCATCACCACCGTTATCTGTGACAGAAATAGATCCTCTTGCACCAGGAATTAGGGCAGACGTGATCTTACTATTAATAAGAGCTTCTGTAACAGCCGAGTCAAGTACCCTATTAACATCATTGTTAGATGCTTTGTAGTACAAATACCCATCTGCGTAGTTTACGGCTAATTCGCCGTATTCCAAATCAGAACTATCGGGAATTCTGCCACTAACAGAACTCTTCTTATGTATAAGTTTGACCATTATGACCCTTAAGAAAGCTTAAACCGAACTAAAAAGCCCAGCGTATTGTATTACATCATAGTGCTATTTAGTACGTCCCACCATTGACCTCATGGATGATAACATCACCAGCGCCAGATACAGTAAAGTAATCTGTATTAAACTTAGCAACACCTAGATTAGACGAACTTGCTATTTCAGCCGTAACAGTTAATGTACCTGCACCATCATTGTAAGTAAGGTCAATAGCCTCACCTGCAAGAAGCAAGTTATTCATTCTGTCATCTATACGTTCATCGAACCCAATGCCATCAATTTTAAAGTCATTACCAGTTAAAAGGTTTACATGTCTATTAAAGTCCCAAGCGGCAGTAGATGAGTTGTATTTGATAGATGCACCTGCGGTATCAACTTGGATACCAGCACCAGTTGCCGCCGCACTATCGGCAGAGCCTTGGGCAACAATAACAAGTTTGTCTGTGATAGACAGGTCTGTTGAGTTGATTATTGTTTGCGTACCATCAACCTGTAGGTCACCACGAATGATAACTTTACCAGTGACTTCCATGTTATTACCTGGATCGATCCACATATAACCATTAGCAGAGTCAGTCGTTGATATGACATTACCATTTACACGGACATTGTCAACATCTAATTGTGTAAGACCTGCTAGATCTGTAACTGTTGCACCCGGATTTAAGTTAGTTGAACCAAGTGTGGATGCCGCAACTGTGATAGCACCGTTGCTATTACCGAAGTCTGTAGCATCAAACCTAGCAACACCAAGGTTTGTATCAGTAGCAACTTCTGCGCCGACTGTAACAATACCACCAGAAGTAGTAATGTCAATACCCTCCATACCTTTAAAGGCAAGAGTTCCAGATCCAAGAGCAACTGAACCAGAGGAAGCACTGTCGCCAGTGAGGTTAAGAGTTGTAGAGATATTGTTAGTGCCAGCAGAAGTCAAACGACCTTGATCGTCAACCGTGAACACTGGAATAGCTGTTGCGCTACCATATGAACCTGCTGTAACCGCAGTATTGTCTAGAGCAATGGAAACTTGGTTGTTAGTAACCGAAGATGTTAATCCAATTCCGCCTACGACAGCAAGAGTGTCAGTAGCAATTAGAACTAGGTCTGAGTCAGCACCATCTGAAATTCTAAGACCAGTTGCGGCGTTATACGAATCTACATAGCCCTTAGTCGCCGCATCAGCCGAATCTACCGGGGTAGCAAGGTCTTCGATCTTATTAAAGTTAAGAACAACAGATCCTGTACCATTTGGTTCTAGGAAGATGTCGCCATTCGTATCTGTAGCAGTGATGGTATTACCATCAATTGTCAGATTGTCAACAAGTAATTCGTTGATCTTTTTGTTTGCGTCTACAAGTAATGCAGAGGACGCTGTTAGAGTACCTTTAGCATGATCTAATTGATCGGTAAAATACTTACCACCAATGATTTCATGATTTGCGGCATCTCCGTCTGTTTCTGTTCCATGACCAAAATAGAGACGATCACCACCGTTGGAACCGTTATCTGCTAAGGATGAGTATGCTAATTCGCCAGCCGCCAACGTGGTAGGGTTACCTGATGTCGCACTGCGTTTAATTCTAATTATTGATGCCATCAGTATTGGCCTCCGTTAAAGTTTGTATCTGTTAAGTCTAGTTGGGCAACGAACTTACCCACCTGTTCATCATAAACTAAAACAGAACCTGTAACGGCCCCGGTGGTATCAACTCCACCCAAATTTGATACGTTAAAGGCACCAGAAGTAACTCTCTTTACAGGAGTTCCTACGACAACTTTAGCAACTTGTACTCCACTTGAGCCAAGTTTAATTTTAGCAACTCGTACTCCACTCACACCAACTTGAATAGACATTATTTTCTACCTTGTTACTGATGGAGATACGACAATACGTCCTTCAAGGACACGTTCTATAATGGCATTGGAGTCGCTATCTGTAAAGCTTATCTCAACATCATATACATACTTACCTGCTCTTAGAGAATCTGTCTGCGCATTCGTTAAAGATAACGTAATTATACCATCCGTAGCTGGTGTTGCTATAATTGAATTGAAAATTTGAGTGTCTGCACTATCGGAGTTAAAGTTCTTCTTCATCTTGGCGTTTATAGTGTGGTTATTCAGATCCTTGGCACCGCCTGTAGGATCAATCAGGTGAAGCTCAATAGCCACATCAGCACCCTGATCAATTGTAAATGTTTCTTCTTGTGCCATGCATCGTACCCATAAATTGCTATGTTTTGTTACTTCTATTTATACAGATTATATCGTGAGAGTTTCATTAACACTGCATAAATCATAACGTTTCTTCTATTTATACATTTTAGGGACTTGACAAAAATGACGAATCTGGGTATAATAAAGGATCAGCTTCGAGAATAGGGGAGAGAGTGTTAATCATCTATTGAATAATAGTGGTTATCAACTTCCATGGCAAAACCATTTAGGTAACTTCTTAGTTCCGTAGGTGATGTTGCATGACGCAAGTATCTTTGGGGGTGTTCCGTTACGCTATTTGTTTTGAAATCAAACTGAGACACCTTAGTGGGCGTATTACCATTACCAGTATTCCAACTAGTATGCTGAACACTTACTGATATCTCAGAACCCTTATCTTTCTGGTGCTTGAAGTAGAAACCGTCATGATAATGGTCACCCGATATAAATGATCCAAAGCATACTGTGGGTAGGTTTATAATAGCCGCACCATAATAACTACCACCATGTAAAGTGAAATGCATTTTGCTGTGTTTCAATAGGGTGAAGATCTGCTCCTCTCCCATTGTATAATCGACACGCTTCACTGGTAGCTTACATATGTTATCTATATCATCAATAACATCTAGTTGTCCAGAATGTCTAGCAATTTCATACTTGGCAGATCCTTTTAGATCATCTTGAAAGTCGTGGAGTGTAATGTAATCTCCATCACGTTTAGCTTGCCAACTTTCATTCAAAGGCCATATGGAAGATGATGCCCATCTTTCTTGGATTGTATTAGCGTAAACATCTTCATATTCGTATATGGTGAATATCACACCATTAGTGGGTGGGTGGTAGTTTTCCAGAAGCCATATGATGGTCTCCATGACTGTCCAACTATTACTGTCCTTAACCTTCTTACCATTACACCATTCAGTGTCTATCATGATACATACTTTGTATGGTTCTTTGACAATCCCACTGTCATTCATGACTTGTATTCTATAGAGCAATGGGGCGAACTGTGAAGTCAATGCCGCATATGCTCTACAGTTACCATCATCAAGTTTTACGATGTGGTTTTCTGGTGTAGCTCTTTCGTTGCTTTTACACCCTAATGCAATGGTCTTTATATGCTTCATTTTCAATCCTTGTTGGGTCTACTAGAAAGTAGTTATATGTATATCTTGTTTCGTCGCTAGACTTATAATCATGCCACGTCACACCTGTTTCTCCACAGAATATCATTAGACGATTAGGTTTCCATTCAATGGTCTCTTGTTTGCCATCGATATAAAATGTCGTTCCATGGTTTTTCTCTGGACTGAGATATATGATTGCTGACATGATCTTAAACTCTGCTTCATCATGCATCTTGTGGGTAAAGTTTGGGACTGTGGTTGCGGTGTGTATAAACCTAGCCAATTCTCTATAACCACGTTTCTTACCAAAGTAATTTGCAAACTGCGCAATCTCTGGTGTTGGATCATAGTCGTACCAATGCCTACTAACACTACCGTCTTGCTTGGTAGATCTTGCATCAAAGAGTATAGCATTGTATGTTTCTTCTGATAAGAAGTTATCTCTTATAAGTATTTTTGTCATATTCTATATTTCTCCATTGTGAAAGTTGAGCCAGTTAGTGTATTGTAATCAGCATCAAAGTTAGACCACACCAAAGCATCAGGTGCATCATATAACATGTCACAGTTCTTACAGTATTCTATAGAGTCGAAGTCATGGAACTCGTGCGCTCTTCTTAATTCATTATACTTCTCTCCATGCCAAATATCCATGATAGACTCTTCGGATAGATGACCAAGAACCGCTTTACTATCTTGACCTAGAACCATACAACAAGGTACAACCGCACCTGTCTTTTTATCATTCCCCCCTGCTCTTACAATGAGATCTGGCGAGAATGGTCTGCCACAACTGCGCTTCTTCTTACCCTCACGCCAATCAACACCCAACTGTCCCGACCAATTGTGCATCTTCCAAATCGACGCTTTAATACCAGGAACGTGATTAATCCAATTCTCACGGTATTGACGTACTTCTTCTGCTATGTTATTGTTGTCTAGGATGAGTGAATAAGATCCAAGGTTTCCACCATATTCTATTGCGGCATTGGCATTGTCCATTACCTGATAGAAAGCATCTTTGCTCATATTCTCTTCGTAGGTTTTCTGATCGTAACCAGTGACTGAGACACGTGCAAAGTGCATACCCGCATCAATAGTCTTTTTCATTAAATCGTTCTTAAACCAAAAGCCATTAGTGATGAACGACATCTTAAACCCACGATCAGATCCAGCCTTAACAAAGTCTGGTAATCTTTTGTTCATGGTAGGTTCTCCCGAACCCTCAAGATAGATCTCCTCACACTCGCCAATATCAACCAATTGATCTAAGGTATTAATGAACTGTTGATATGACATCATCCTTTTAAAGGACTTCTCTCTACCATCGTCAAAAGAGTGTGGGCAGAACGTACAACTGTAGTTGCACGAGCCACATATCTCTATCACTGCTTTTTTAATCATGTTATAAATACCCCTGAATACTTCACTATTTATAGGGAAATTAAAATGACTATAGAAGAACTCTTTACAACAAGAAGGCAGATAAGATCCTTTGATAGTGAGAAGATCCCATCAAGAGAACTTATAGAAGATCTTTTGCACAAGACCTTTTCCTTGACGCCATCCAAACAGAACATCTTTCCATATTCTGTTCACGTTATAGGTCCTGAGCATTATGCCTTGAAGGATGAACTATATCTATTAAGTCAACACTTGGGTCAAACATCAAACACTCAATCACTTGCTCCATATAACCTATTATTCACTCCAAGACTTGCTAAACCGAATAGTTTTAGTAACGAAATAGCTCAAGTCAACATTGAAGTGGGCATGTTCAGCGCAATACTTACTGGACTATGTGTTGAGCAAGGACTATCGGTTGGATATATGTTATGTTATAAAGATGATGTGAGCTATTGGACTAACTTTCCTAATGATGGTTTGAGGGTCGAATTCACCATGCATATAGGTTATGCTGATGATGCTGTTAGACCGTTTATCTCAGAATCTAAACCAGAATATGATGAGGTAATAAATTGGTATAAGGCGATAAAATGAGAATTACACATGCTAACCAGACGATAGAGTTTTTTACGGATTCGTCTCTTCCTAGTATTCCCAAACATATTGGATTGTCTGTATCTGGGGGTCTCGATTCGGCTTCCCTTTTATTCCTAATATGTAAACACTATCCACAGATTAAAGTGTCTCCTATGATCGGAATAGATGCTTATGCAAAGTTTGATGCTCTGTGTGCATTTGACATTATTGAGTGGATGAAAGATAGATTTCCTAATCATAACATACTAGACAATCAATCATTTACCTTTGATCATTGGGATCCGTATTGGATAGAGAAAGCTCAAGATCTACACGATAGGGGTGTGGCGACAGCACTACAGGCTGAAGGAACCTCTAAGAACTTGCAAATGAGGAATGGACTACAGACGATCAAGGATGAGATAAAGTATGAATGGCATGTTACAGGAACAACTGCAAACCCCCCTGATGATTATATGAAGAAGCATGGGTTCTATCATAAGGCTGAACATGTCAGAGATGAACCGCATAATAGAAAGACTTTTGTGAGAGGTCTATATACTCCATACATAAATGTAAACAAGAAATTTGTGGCTGGTGTGTACAAAGATAACGATTTAATGGATGAGTTATATCCATACACAAGCTCGTGTGTGGGGATGCCAGACAAGACAGACTATGGAACTGTTGCTTGCGGAACTTGCTTCTGGTGTCATGAAAAGAAATGGGGATTTGAAGATGATTAAATACAACAATATAGAACTAGATCTATTCTCACGTGGAGTTCCAGACAAGGTTATGCTATCATTGTCTGGTGGACTTGACTCGGCGTCCTTACTTTATATCATATGTAAGGAGTATCCCCAAATGGAAATCATTCCATACACTGGTAAGGATAAATATGCTCCATTTGATTTCTTATCCGCAACTATGGTCATTCAGTGGATGCAAGATAAGTTTCCCGATAACAATATTAAGGAACACGAATGGTTTGAATTTGATGTTCAAGATCCTGTTCAGCGTAAAAGAGCGGAAGACGAGTGGGAGAATGAAAAGGTATTGGTTGGTGGTAAAAGAGTTGAAAGGTGTAGCACAATAAATGGTCTAGCCAAGATCCTAATGATTAGAGAGTTTACTCATTCTGTTTGGGATAAGCACAAAAACCCTATGATTGTGACTGGTATGACTGGCAACCCATCAGTTGAGGAAATGAAGAAACATGGGTTCTATGATGTTCGTGAGAAACGAAGGGATGATGGTAAGGTTGCTAAGGAATATGGATTTAACTATCAACCATTTGTCAACGTAGACAAGAAGTTTGTTGCCGATATATATCGAAGTAATGATATCATGGATCTCTATGAAGTAACTTCATCGTGCATTGGTAGTGCTAAAAATACTAATTTTCATACCGAACCGTGTGGCGTATGCTTCTGGTGTCATGAAAAGAAGTGGGCATTTGAGTGTTAAACATTGTAGTAACAGGTAAACCATCTGATGGTCTATTCTTCTACAGTTGTGAACACTACTTCAAACTCTCATCTCTAGGAATTGATGTACAATTGATTGTCTTTAGGGCAGGGGGAGGAAATGGAACACATTTTCCTAAGAAGGAATATCTAAATTCGGTAAAAGAGAAATACACTAAAACCATACCAATTATATTCGATGATTACTTTCCAGAACCCAATGAAGTTAATCTAATTATGGGCAGAAGTATGCTTACTCTTGCTTATAAACAGAGAGGCGATCATGATGAAGATAAACAGTTTAGTATGTCTCTTCTATTTAAAAACCCATTGATATCTGTTTACTCGGAAAACCACCCTATAGAGTATGATGAGGCTGTTGACTTCTTTAAGCCCAAGAAGATTTATGATTTGTGTGACCATGATGTATATCCTAATGGTGTAGGAGAACAGTTTGAGAAGTATATTCACTTTGATAACTATAAAGATCCTGTGGATGATATACAATTCAAGTATCTATTTCTTGGAACCACACCAGACTATTACAAATGGGCAGAAGAATCTATTGACAAATATCCTGATCATGGTATAATAGGTTACTGTCCACCAGACTACGTTAATCTAAATCTCAATAACGTAAGAGCACCTGTTAAGAACTTAATGGGAATATTCGATACGTATGTTTACCTCAAGAAGACATTCGATCCTGCACCTAGAATACTACAAGAGTGTTGGCACTATGGGAAGAACGTTGTAGTTGATAGACCAGACATGCACGATGGTGGATCTGTATATATAGAACGTGGTGCAAAAACGCCTAATGTTAACGCTATACTAAGGGCGTATGATGAAATACATAGTAGTTAGTGGTTGTAGTTGGACATCTCCATACAGACCCAAATACGATAGAGGTGGAACAAGTTATGACTTTGTTAAATGGCCTGACCATCTGAGAAACATGATAGACTGTGATGCCGAAGTAATCAATTTTGGTCGGAGTGGTATGGGTAATGAATTTATATACACAACTCTAAAGGATACTATATTAGAAATTGATCCAAAGGATATATTGTTAGTCGTAGCCGCATGGAGTGGATGTAGGCGTGAAGATTGGATTACACATGATCCAAGCCTAAGAGACAAACAATGGCAAAGTGTCATACCAAGGCACGAAGGGTACACAAGATACTCTAAGGATCTCGACTTTATGGTTGCAAAATCTAACAATTGGAGATGGTCTCTGGGGAGTTTATGTAAACAATTGGGTGTTAGACTTGTAGACTTTAATATGCTTTGTGCTTCTAGTGAAGAAAGTCATGGAAAAGATCCAATGTTTGACCTAATTGACCCACGACAGTCACTATCGCAACAAAAAGCAGAAAGATTAGGGCTTCCATCTACAACATCAGTAGGAGAACTGCTCTTTTGCAATAGGGAAGCAATTTATAATTATTATTGGGGCAGAGCTAAACGATTAACTTCATACAATGCTCTTCCAGAAGTTCAGTATGAGGTATGCATTGATCCGAAATATAGAATAGAAATTGACGACTCTCACCCAAACGCCCAAGGGCACAAACAGATAGCAGAATGGATATATGATGAAATACAACGGTTGGGACATTGAATACTTAGAGAGCATTGACGATTATACGGCAGTGTTTGATTTGATGATGGCTAAGGATCCCGAAGGACAGACTGAGAACCTTGAGAATGCCATTGCTGAATATACTGGTAGAAAGCATTGTGTCAGTATGGCAAATGCAACGGACGCTCTTAGGTTTTCCCTTATGGGAATTTGGGAAGGTGATGAGGTACTTGTCACAGACTTCTCTTGGATCTCTACATCCTCTTGCATCTCACACGTAGGAGCAACACCTGTCTTCTGTGACATCGATCCAGATAGCTACCACATATCCATTGAAAGCATTAAACGGATGAAATCGGATAAGACCAAGGCTCTTATCTACACACATCTCTATGGTAACATGACAGACACTACTGAGATCGAAAATTGGTGTGATAGTAACGGCATTCGTTTCATTGAGGATAGTGCTCAATCATTTGGATCTTCTTTGAATGGACGCAAAGCAGGTACTATCGGACATGTTAGCTCATATAGCTTTAACGCCAATAAGGTTATTGCTGGGCTGTGTGGCGGTGGTGTGTTGATGACTGATGACGATGCTCTAGGCGATTATGCTAAACTGATGAGACGCCATGGTAAGAACAAAGACTTCTCTATGTTGGGTTACAACTCTAAGATGTACACAGGCAATGCTGATGTCATTCTTATGCGTATGAGAAGCATGGAGACATGGCAGAAAAGGCGTAATGAGATTGCTTGGATCTACCACGAGATGTTGAGTGATGAATTCCGTTGCCAAATTGTATCCGAAGGACTTGAGCACAACTTCCATAAATATGTCATTGGCTTTGAAAGTAAGGATGAGCGTAAACGAGTAAAGAATGCAGTTAAGGCTCAGGGGCAAAACTTGTCCATTCACTACGAGAATACTCTATCTAACAATTCGCTATATAGTAACATAGAGTATAGAAAAGATGACTGCCACAACGCACAACATGCGGCAGACACTGTAATGTCATTGCCTATTCATGCATGGCTAATGGACGAAGAAGTAGAACGCTTATGCAATATGATACTGATGAGTTAAACTTAATTTGGGATAAAGACCTGTCTACGTTTTGTCTACTCGATTCCAATTACAACATGATACAAATGGATCTTGAAAAGGAAAACGTTCTGCACAAACTAATATCCAATCTAGTACAAGATGATATTATCGATCACAGTCTTATAGGCGATGAGGTGGATGACATATACCTATTTCTAATAGAGAAGATATATGCGACAACCAACCCAACGAACCATAGTATATATAAATTTAGTAAGACTTTAAATCAAAAAACTAAGATGAAAATCATCACGGCATTCAATGTGTTTCTCAATGGTGTCATGCAAACCAAAACGAACTCAAGGATAGTGGCACAATATGAGACCTGATCAGCACAGTATGTTTTCTAGAAAGAAGATGAATTTAGACATTACTCATAGGTGCCCCCTTGAGTGTCTTTGTTGTCAACGGTGGAGTTCATTTATCCGCCATGGAATAAAAGTTCCTGGCGAAGACATTTCGCTTGATAACTTTAAGAAGTTAGCTGATCACTTCCTACATCTGAACTTCTGTGGACAGGTATCTGATCCAGTACATCACCCTAAATTTATTGAGATCCTTGAACATACTGCCGTTATGAAACGTAGTGTGAGTGTTCATCACGCATCGGGAGCAAAGCCTGAGAAATGGTATCCAAAGGCATTTGCCGCTAATCCCAAAGCTAGGTGGATATTTGGTATTGATGGATTGCCAGAAGAGAGTAATATGTATCGGATCAATCAAGACGGTGAAAAGATATATAGGATGATGGAAGTTGCTAGAGGTATCTTGGTATCAAAACCAGTATGGCAGTACATCGTATTCAGTTATAACGAGAACCACATACAGGATGCTTTAAAAATGGCAAAGGCTATTGATGTAGAGTTTATGACTCTCATATCTTCACGGTGGAGAAGTCATGATGATCCGTTAAAGCCTAAGAACTCTGCTATGAGATTAGATTTGTATAGCGAAGACGTTAACAAAAAGAATGATAGGATTGTGAAAAATGAAAAATAAAGATAATGTTGAAATAGATCCTAAGTGTATGAATGGTAAGCAAGAGGCTTTTGGCTTAACCAATAGGGGAGAAGTCATTCCATGCTGTTGGGCTGATACCGATAGAGTGAGGAGAGATCCTGTCTATAAGAATCTAGTGGCTGTTTCTAACATTAATGATTACGATAGTGTTGAAGAAATCTTCCTACAAGACGAGTGGATTGAATTTGCAGAGAACTTAGAAAAAGGCGATAATGTCTTTGATGTGTGTTATACTATATGTAAAAAGAGAGAATCTCCACAACATAAAGCAGAGTTGTTTATAGATACCGAAACTGGGGAAGTGAAAAAGGGTAAACACACCTAATGAAATTAGGCACAAAGCATCTGTATGGTAGTAACTACAAGTCTGTGGATTTCTACCTAAGTAAGTCGTGTAACAAATCGTGCCATTATTGCACGGCGTGGACACTACAGATGCGCAATCTTCATGTTGATATGGAGTTCCTGAGAACATGTTTAGATGGCCTTGCTCCGTTTCCCACTAAGATAAATCTGTTGGGTGGTGAGCCCGGACTTATTAAGAACCTTGACGAAGTCATTGCAGAAATCCGTAAGTATCCTAACTTCATAATATCAGTTCTATCAAACTCTTTAATTAGAAAGTTCTATCCACACATTCTTGAGGATCCAGATATCATTTACATGGAGCATCTAGTATTGGACTTTCATGAAGATAGAATTGAAAAGCTAGGTAACTATCCTTTTATTCAGCCTAATGAATGCAACAACTACAATCTCGTAATTCAAACTCCCAACTACTTCAAGTATAGAGAGAACCACGATTTAACAGAGATTGATCACGCATCAACTATATTAAAACCGTTCAATTCAAGATCCCCCGACTATGATGCGACATCACAAGCCGCCGTTGAAGACAGGAAGATGTGTTCTATGTTCCCATCAGTCCCTGTGATTGACTTTGAGATAAAGAAGATACGACACTGTAGTAAGAAGTTCATTAATGGGTCTAGGCACTTTGATGTGACCGAGGATAACTTGCATAAGATGATGACGTTTAAGTTGTTTAAGTATGAAAAGTATTGCGTTAATTGTACCGAGCATTTGGGGGCAACAGGACATTATAGGGCAGTCAAGGTATTAGAAATGTTAAACGAATATGAGATGAGGAATGTATAAGTCCCATGGCCTTAGCGTATTCTTAGACATATCGACATACTGCAATGCCGCCTGTCCTCAGTGTCATAGAACTGATCCTAACGGTCTAGGGAAAGTAAATTGGTTGCCTCTGATTCAATGGAATCTTGAAACCTTTAAGAAGGCTTATAATTTAGATAAACCTAGAGTTCGATATCACTCCTTTGAGTTCTGTGGAACTTGGGGCGATCCTGTAATGAATAGAGAACTGTTGGGCATGGTACAATATATTATTGACAACAGCAATGCCACCATTAGCATAGACACTAACGGAAGTATAAGAGATGAAGAATGGTGGTGGAATTTAGGAATAATTGGTGGCAGAAGGCTACACGCAACCTTTGCTGTTGATGGCATAGACCAGAAGATGCATTCTCACTATAGAAGAAATACTGACCTTAAAAAGGTATTAGCTAATATGGAATCTATATCACAAACACGATCTAAACCTAGAGTACGTACAATCGTATTTAAACACAACGAAGACTACCTTGAACAAATAGAAGAGTTGGTGCGTTCTCATGGAGCAAGCACAATTGAGTTTACTCCTTCGGATCGATGGGAAAAGGGCGCAGTATTTAACTTTACAGATGAATTGGGTAATGCTCAAAAGTTAGAACAAAGTAGGATACTTGATGGTTATAAAGTGTAAGTGGTTAGAGGATAATAGAATACTTGTTAATCCAGATGGTCAAGTATTACCTTGTTGTTACCTTGCCAACAAAGATTGGCAACTAAAGCAAAAGGATAGAACCAACAACGAGGTGGTTATGCAAGAATATAATGATAACAAAGAAAAGTACAATATACATACCAATGATATGAAAGATATCATTAATGGAGAATGGTTTACTAAAACCTTACCAGATTCATGGAAAGATGAAACCAAAACCATATCTCAATGTAAAATATGGTGTGGGGAATAGAATGCGTAAGAACTTATTGGTAAGTGGGTGTAGTTTTACTAATCACGACCCTGAGAGTGATGGTATAAATAGTCGTTGGTATCATTACATTGCCGATAAGTTGGATATGGATACCATAAACTTAGCACGTAATGGTTCTGGAAATGAACACATCTTCTCTAGCATATATGATTACCTTGCATCTGATGCCGTGAAGCCAGATATGATAATTGCCGCATGGTCTAAGTCCCAAAGGAGAGATTATCAAAATCATGGAAGATGGATGAACGATAGAGTGGATCTTCGTGGAGATATCTCATATCATTTAAAAAGAACCGCTAGATATAAGCGTATGTTAGAGCTATTATGTAATCATTATGGTATAAGATATATATCGCTTCAAATGCTTGAATTGCTACATAAGGAAGAGCTTGGGGCAAGAATATCCGTGCAAGACAAAGTGCTTAGATGGAATACTAGTGATATGATAAGCAAGACTGATCACCATCCGTCTGAAATTGGTCATGAAAAAATAGGAAAATACGTCTATGAAAACTATCTTTAGTGCATCTTATGGTCCTCACGATCACAATACGTATGATGGTGTGTGGCACAATCAAGTAGAAAGATATAGTAGATTAAAGCACAATGTGCCTTGGCATTTCGATTCATACCCTCATCACACCACCGCAGATAAGATGAATCAAAACGATAACAGTGCTGGGCAGAAGTTCTATGATGAGACATACAAACCTGATGAGCATGAGGTATTTGCTTTCACAACAACTATAGGTGGGTTGAAGCAGATTGATAATGCCGCATTCCCTCAAAAGTTCTTAGACTTTACACCCACCAACCTGTGGGACTATTCTATGGAAGGTAATCAATATTACATTGATCATCACCAATCTCATGCGGCATATGCATTTCTTCAATCTGGTTACAAAGAGAGTGATATCCTTGCTATTGATGGTAGGGGGTGGAAGTTCAATTGCATCTTCGTGAATAAGAACGGTGACATAACAGATCTGTCTGATGATATGAATATGGGAATCCTTTGGAACCATTTCGCAAAAGAATTAGGATTTGGTAATCTAGGTGCAAGCAAACTTATGGGGTTAGCCGCTTATGGCGAATACTGTCATGAGATACATATGCATTTAGAAAGATATTGGGAATTCGGTAAGTTACCCGATAGCCGAATGTCTTGGGGAAAACTAAGATCACTACATCAACTTAGGCCAGAAAACATCGCCAAAACACTTCAAGTAGCAACTGAAGAACGTGTTAGAGACTATGTACTTGCTTTGAAAACAAGTGATAACTTATGTGTATCTGGTGGAGTTGCATACAATGGCTACATGAATGAGATGCTAACCAAGACTTGGGATAACGTATATGTGCCACCTGCTCCTGGAGATGAAGGTCAGTCGATTGGTACTTACATGCATGCAGACTATATTCTAAACGATAATGTACATATACCAAGTGTATATTCTGGTGAAGATTATGACTATGTTGGTGAAGAGAAAGTTAATATTAAAGAGGTAGCACAGGCTATAGCTGATGGTAAGATTGTTGGTTGGTTCCAAGGTAAGTCTGAGAGTGGTCATAGGGCATTGGGTAATCGCAGTATCCTTGCAGATCCACGAAACCCTGAGATCAAATCTATTATTAACAACACCATTAAGAATCGTGAAGACTTTAGACCATTTGCACCGTCTGTCCTTGTAGAGCATTACCAAGAATATTTTGATACTAATCAGCCTAGTCCGTACATGGCAAGGATCTGTCCTGTCAAATCTGATAAGGTTCCTGGTATTACACATCTAGATAACACTGCCAGAATACAAACTGTTAGTAAGGAAGACAACCCTAAGTATCATGAGTTGATTAGCGAATTCTACAAGATCACTGGCATTCCTATGGTACTTAACACTAGCTTCAACTGTCAAGAGCCTATTGTAGAGACTCCTAAAGAAGCTCTATATACTTTTAATAAAACAAAAATGGATATGGTGGTAATCAATGATTATATCGTGCGTAAAGTGGGGCGATAAGTTTAGTCACGAGCATGTGAATAGACTATACAAGATGGTATGTAAGAACTTCCATGAGGAGTTCACATTCGTGTGTCATACCGAAGATCCTACAAACATTCATCCCGACATTAAGATCATTCCTCTTGACTTGTCATTAGATCTTGAGGTGTGGTGGTGGAAGCTTGTCTTGTTCCAACAACCGACTGATGAAGTCAATATGTTCTTTGATCTCGACAATGTAATCCAAGGCGATATAACACACTACAAAGATTACGTTGAAAAAGATAAACTAATGATGATCAAGGCGTATTGGAAACCTTGGTTGGAAGATATTGAGCCTATTGCTAAGAAGGGTTTCGACATGAATCTAAACTCATCTGTCTTAGTTTGGAGCGGAGATCTTACTGAAATATGGAATACGTTTCACGCAGATATCGAATTCTATCTACTGAAATATAGAGGAATTGATTCGTATCTTAATTTCGATCATGGGGAAAAATTAACTTTCTTCCCAAGGGGAGAGATCTACTCAAGAGCATATGGTATAGATGAGAATGATTATTGGTACACATATGGTACTCCTGGCCCTGAGAAGTTGTACTACAGTGAAGACCATACGATATGTATCTTTAATGGGTGGAGACGAAAGCGTTGGAGCGATAAGGCTGAAAACGATTATATATTAGACAATGAGGGTTACAATGGTTTCGAACATTACTGGAATTAATAGACATGCTTGGCATAGTATATGGAAGCTGAACGATGTTGTAGATGATTTGGGCAAATCTATTCATGCCGTGAGAGATCTATTGCAACCTCATATGAGACCAGAACAGTTTAAAGCACTGATGTTTGCTATCAATAGGGACTATGATATTCCTCACTTTTGGGACAGCATGTCACCCAATCAGAGTGTCAGCAAAACGTGGCTTAAAGAAGAGTTGAGTAAAGTTTCCGAATTCAAACAAGGGGGGAAATTGAAAGATGGCACATATCCAGTTGGAAAGAAAAGAATTCAATTAGTGGGTGGATGGTTTGGATTTCCATTAACCAACATTCTTCTGGATATCTTTAAAGGCGATCTGGACTTTATAGAAAATATCGACCTTGACGAAAATGCGATATCAGTATTTCATCAGATTGCTAACGAAAAGAAGCTAGATAAAGATGTTCGACTAATTGGCACTTGTGCAAATTTCTTGGATAATAATCCTAGATCTAATAGCATTGATGTCCTAATCAATACATCATCCGAACATATGCCACCACTACCTCAACTGTTTAAGGATAAGAACCCAAAGCCAACATGTTTATATGTGCTACAAAGTAACAACATGACGCACCTTGAGGAGCATGTCAACTGCGTAAATAGTGAAGATGAGCTTGTCGAAACTTCTGAAATAACAGAGGTTGTATATAAAGGCAGTATGATGATGACTAATGGTTATAAAAGGTTTATGGTAATTGGCTATCAGTAGAGTTATATACAGTTTCTACATTGAAATTCCCACAGAATTATTGGTATCACACCACAGCTCCAAGGAGAAGTTTGCCGATAATTACGATTGGCTATTGACAAGTCAGAAACATTATGCTAATAAGATAGGTGTAGAGTACAAACACTTCACTAAAGACGAAGCGTTTGATACATATGCTGAATGGTTTGAGGATAACTATCCACAGATCTCTTACTATGATATCATCAACTTTTACAAGATCCGTCTAATGATGGACTTGTCTGAAGAGTATGATGAGGTTCTTTACCTAGACATTGATGTCATACCAATGACAGATCTAAACTTCTTTGAGGAGATAGATCTGTCTAAAGGTATTGCTGTTATGACTGGTACTGCCAATGGACAAATGCCTGTCACCAAGCAAGCAACCCTTTCATACACACATAGTGTGAGGTCTCCTATGGCTAAGATGTGGAACAGTAAATGTCTCATATCCGACTATGGTATGGGAGTAGATCAACCTGATGTGTTCAACACTGCGATAGTGGGGGCAAAACGAGAACATCTAAAACAACTTAAATACTTCGATGATTTTGAGGAAACTCTTGACACGATGGAAGGTATGATATGTGATGAGTTCTATCCCGATACCATCAGTTACATGTTTGGTTATGATAACGAAACTGTATGGGGGGTTAAGACATATCTAAACGAAGTTCCTTATCAGGAGTTAGGAGAATGGCACCACCTTATGGACAAGTGGAGCTATATAACTAAAGAAGCAAAGTTTGTACATTGTATTAGTAAGGACTTTGACTATGTGAGGCAATGGTGTGAAAAGAATAATATTCAGTTTATATAGAAATGATCTTGATGATCATGCTTCTGTGCCCGATATCAAACGACAACAGTTCGCTAAGTATGCGGATCAGTTAGAAAATAAGCAGAGAGAATATGCAGATCTGTGTGGCGCAGACTATAAGATATTCAAACCAAACTCAACAGACTACATTGACGTACAATTCGAAAAGCTTAACATGTTTGAGGAGTTGAGACATAAGTACGATCAAGTAATGTACCTAGATTTTGATGTCATACCGAATACTACAGTGAACATCTTCGATAAGTTTGATCTAAACACCATATGCGCTTTTAACATAGATGTTGCTATGGATCCAGAAATTATCAAACATAGATTTAGAGATAATTTTGCTTGGGATGCCATGGACATGTATAGCAAAGCCCTTAACAAGAAGGCCATGCTTCTCTTACACGACATATATGGAAGTGAAAGTTGCATCAACACAGGTGTTCTATTAATGAACTCTGATTGTATTGCTAACCTAAACTTTGCAGAGAGATCTGTAGAGGCTGTACTCACATTCGATGAGTCATTAGAAGATAGCCTATATATGCCCGAAATGACTAAGAGTTGGGAATTAAACAATGAAGTCATAATATCATATATTATAGAGAAAGATAACCTACCGTTTACTAATATTGGAATGTCTTGGAACTTCATAGTAGATCATAATGAGCAACAGATTACATCTGCCGCACACTTTCTACACTTTGTTCATAAGAAGTTTGATCTATACTTCGGGTGAGAGGAGCATTGTTGTATACTTCACAACGTCAATAAAGGTTTTAGCCTTTCTAAGCTTCGCCTTAGTCTCACGGTCTTTACTCGTTTTGATAATGTCCATTTCAAATATTCTGAGCTTTGTTAGAAACAACTTTTCTTTCATATCATCATCGTCATATGGTTCAAATAGTGTATCCACCAACGCTTCGTGTAGGTTATTATCTACACCTTCGCCCTCATAAATAAGTTCCATCTCTTTGCCAGTGGCAATGATCATCTCTTTGAATGCTTCGTTCTCTCTACGGAACTTGTTGAAAGTGTTTTCGTGAATGATGTCGATGTCGATCTTACTTGTCAACCACTCATAATCAGCATCTCCAGCCTTAGCTTCGATGTGAAAGGGAATAAGAACCACATGATCTTCAGTCGATTCTTCAGCAAAAAGCATTGCCTCAATCTCGGTACGTTCATTGTTAGTGAAGTGTGCTGTGCTGATTTCTAAATTGTGTATTGTCATTTTACACCTGTTCCATTTTAAGTCTGTGGGTTGAAGCAGTAACGGCAGAACCGTTAGGGAATTCCTGTGCACGATAGTCATCAAGACCAACGTAACGTGTTTGGTGATCACCATCGCCATTAAGGATAGTATCTGCCATACCAGATCCTAGATTAGTTCCAGTGCCATTAAGATTGTATGATATTTTACTCCCAACGATCTCTGATGCGGCATGTTTCATACAGTTCTGTAGCCACGCATCCATCTCTGCCTGAGTATATTGTTCTATATTCTTATCTGCGTTTCTGATAAACAACATCTGTGACATAGAAGGAGCCGCAATGTTATCAGCCGCCAGAAGATAGTAGTTAGTAACTGTAGTAGGTTGGTCTAATGTCTCTTCTATTTCAGCCGCAGTATATAGAGTGGTATCTGCTCTTGTATCGGCATATACTATGTCTGTAGATACTGCACTATATCCACTTAATGTTGTGGCTGTATGAATGTAATATGTTCCTGGTTGTCCAGCGGCACCTGTGATCGTATCAATAGAAGGGTAGATAAATGTATCATAAACATCAGTTAAAGTCATGGCTTGGATATCACCACTTGTCTGATAGACTGGAAATGCAACACTATTAGTATCTGCCGTAGCCGTTGTATCGGTTCTAGTTTCAGTAATATGAGCACGTTGGACTGTAACTGTAGATGGTTCCGCCGTGGTTGCTTCATCTGGTAATGCTGTTGTGCTTGTTGACACTGCACCAGCTTGTTTACGTGTATCAGAAAGATTACCCAACCCACCAGAAGACGCAACACGTGATAGTGTAACAGATGGAGAGGCTCCATACAAATATCTACATCTATCTTTAACTGCGTCTATTTGAGCCGTTGTCATCTCTATGAGATTATTCGACCCATCTAGTATAAGAGGAGTTCTAACTGTCATCTAATTAACTTCCTGCACCATATAGTGTCTTGACTGCCGTGCCATCAGAACTATATATCACGAATGTAACAACGTCTTTTAGTTCTGCTTGAGAAACGGCATCATCTCCAATTTCACTTTCGCCCACTGCACCTGCTGATATACCATCCGCAGTTACGGCATTTGTCGCAATGTGATCCGCAGTTACCGCATCGTCAGAAATGTGTTCTGAAGCGATAGCATCGTCTGAAATCTTAGTTCCGTTAACAGCATCAGCACCAAGTAAGTCTGAAGTGATTAATAGCTCAGAAACAACACCGCCTGCTGATGTGGATCCTAATACTCTATTAGCCGTAACGACATTCTGCATCTTGGCATAAGTGATTGCATCATCTGCCACCTTACCTGTGGTCACATTTAAATCTGCGATCTTTGCAGTTGTCACCGCTAAAGCATTAATCTTTGTTGTTGTCACCGCCGAAGTATTGAGTTTATTGGTAATGACTGAGTTTGTTGCTAATTTAACCGCAGTGATAGATCCGTCTTCAATCAAAGAAGCATCTAATGAGCCTGACTTGATAGCAATGTGACCACTAGTTGCATCAAATGATGCTGAGTCGAATGATGCAATGCCTTTGTTAGTTAATGAAGCATCCTCACCTGATATCACACCAGATGAAATGTCTATACCTTCGCCTGCTGAAATAGCACTTCTAATATTAGTATTCGTTACTTTATTATATGTGTAGACACCATTGTTACCATATGCAAGAGAACCATATCCTGTACCACTATTTGCCGCACCGAATATTTCAATAACAACGTCTGAGTCAACACCAGCGATCTTAACTTCGTTAATAGCTCCAACAATACTATTTTTTGCTACTGTCAGTAGATCCCCAAGAGGACCCACAACTGTCGCCGCACTATCCACTTGTGCATGGATTTCGCCAATAGCCGCACCAACTGTGCTTGCTGTCGTACCCATAACACCAACTGAAATCGTACCTAGAGATGTTTCTGCCGCATTCGCTTTTGTTAGTGCAGTTGAAGCATTAGCATCTACTTCGTTAATAGCAACAACAATGTTCTGATCAGCATCTGTAGTCAAGGAAGTTCTTGTACCTACGTCACTGTCAAGGTTATTGATTTGGACTTCGTGTTCGTTGATTGCGCCCTTAATAGTGGACGCACTAGTTGTTAGGGAAGCTGAACCAATCTCTGCATCTAGCTCGTTAATAGCCGATTTGATGCTAGACTTGTCTATTGTTGTGAGATTGGCAATTCCTCCAATGTCACTATCCAAACTGTTAATGGCTTGTACAACGTCACTGTCTGCCCCCGAAGTGGACATCAGTGTGATATCACCGACATCATAAGAGATATCGTTGACTTTTGTTTTGAAAGCGGATACAGTATCCGTGAGTGTTACGTGCGTTCTAGCCATTTAAATTTTCTCTACAATTTGAGCCAACAGTTGTTTGATATCGCCTAATTCATTCTGTAGGTTTCGTACATCTGCTTTCAGTTGTTTATCTTCTCGGTCTTTTGTAGCTCGTGTCTTTTTACGTTCACGTGCTGTTGTGATCTCATCTCTATTTATATTGATTATAGCACCCGAATTTGGGTCTCTTACCAAATCCGAATGCCCACTTACTTTAATCATTATACACTCAACGCTATGATTCTTAGGTCTTTGATGACTGGTGGTGTTGATGTGTTACTAGATTTCAGCACAATCTTAAGTTGGAATTGTGAGAATGCTTCCATAGTGCCACCATCTCCACCTACAAGGTATCTATATTCTCTAAACACGTTAGGGTTTTCATCTGAAGGTATTTCAGTTTCTTTAGTGGCTAACACCCAAGTCGAGTCTAATAGGTTACCAACCGCATCCGTATCTGAGGCATTTGTTCTATAGTAAACATCAAAGTCTGCCGCAGAAGGTCTGTTTGCGCCAATTAGGATCTTAATTCCTACTGCACTTTCTTCTAAAGCAACTGGTTGTGTGATGTGCTTAGATAGACTTGAGCCACCTGTTGAGTTGGTTTCTGCAATGTATACGAGTGGAACGTTTTCATTACTTGCCGCACTACTGGCAACCTGTCTATCCACTAAGTTCTTGATACCAGTTACAGACGAGCGTTGTAGATCCACCACAGGACATACAAGATCAGTGTTAGTCTTTAGATTGATCTTGTGTGTAATAGACTTAGCACCACTCATGTTTAGCGTCGAGTTCTCTGAAGAAGCAATCGTTCTAGTTGTTAAGAAGATATTGTTGTTTCTATTAGAGATGGGCGCATAAACCGTATCTTTAGTGTACGCCGTTTCAGTTCCAGCCCAAGACTTACCTGATGTAAACTTAGCTGAGTGTGATATCAAGGTTGATGGTGGTGATAACGTTTCGAAGTAAGGAATTAGTGTGTCGATTTCAACGTTTCTCGTCATAGTCACGGCAGAACCACCGCCTGCTACAGTAGAAGACGCTACATCTGATGCACCTGCCGTAAATTCAAATCCATAGCCATCTACCTTAGTCACTGTTCTTTGACCATTGATGTTAGCCGCCGCAATACCACCGAATGTTACTGCGCCTGCAATTGTTGTCTTGTCATTAACTAATAGACCATGACCAATTGACAATACTTGAACAGTTCCTGATGAGTTTGTAACTCCCAATGGATTTGCTCCTAAAGCAACTACTGGTACATTGGCATTCTCTAGAACCACATCACCTGTCGTATCAAACTTAGCACGATCAAGTGTAAATGTCAAGTCTCTCTCTTGATCTGCTGTCCAAGTTCTTGCGTTTTGAGACTTAAACAATGAACCCAATGTAGGTTGTTTAGTAACACGTTTCTCTGTAGATCCCACGATAAGATCCCCTGCCTTCGCAACGAATACGTGATATCCAGTTGTGTCTGCTAGTAATACCATAGAGTATTCTGTATTACCGTTTAAGTATACAGGCTCTTCAAACTCAAAGTATGTTACCACAGTACCATCTTCACTTGTACTAATAGCACTTGGTGATAATGATTTTACACCGTTAGGAACAATTTCATCTGCCGATGGTACACCATTAACTGTTGGTCTAATTTGACAAATAACAGGAACAGTAGTATCCTTTGATTGAAACCTAACACCGATACGAGTTACGAACAGACCTTCAGTCTCATTGACCATAAATGTCTGAGCTAATGGATCCGATCTTCTGTTATTATTACGGTTAGTAGTTTGTTGTGGTTGAGTAACAGGGCGATTTGGTCTCGGTCTTGGAACAGTAGTCGTTGAACCACCGATAGTAAGTACACGAGTAGATGTGAATGTCGCTTGTCTTGTTTCCAACACACCAGCCGATGTGAATGGAGACATCGCAACAGATGTTGCAAACTCTTCTTCTGGAACACTAATGTCTAGAATTTTGAATTCACGAGTACCTGTTCTAAATTTAGTTGCACCGTTTGGAATGAAGAACGAACCTTCAATACTACCTTCTGCATCTGTGGTAAGTGTTGACTTTCCATTTGGATGCTCAACAGCATTAATATACTGGTTACCATAATCTTCAACAGTATTAGCAAATCTTGTAAACGATTCTGCTTTTACCCAATCTGCAATTGGCTTGTTATTAAAGAATGCATACACTTGAGTATTTGGTCTTAAACCAAATCCACGGAAGCTTACTTTCTTAGATCTCATGAATGGGATGAAAGCAACGTCTAGTACACGATCTTCAACAAACTCACGAACTGTCTCTGAAGCAACAACTCTATCGACTGATGTAGTTCTTCCCACTGTCGATGATGCAAGTTGTGTTCCAACGTTTAGCTGATCCTCACGACCAACCCAATTCCATCTCCAATTGTTCCACAGTGTTGCAGTGCCGTTGTTACGTAGTCTTGTACCACCGTCTTCAACACGATCTGGTTTACGGTCAACGTCAACCCACTCATCTGAAGCGGGAGATAGCTCAATAAACCCTTGACCAATAATAACCGCA